>Ga0206877_10121_pt1 | contig 23918 bp, 25 predicted proteins | sample Alteio_BWOrgCont_7_FD_152623 | JGI IMG/M metagenome (GOLD analysis project Ga0206877, IMG submission 152623) | Enriched cells from forest soil in Barre Woods Harvard Forest LTER site, Petersham, Massachusetts, United States -... | ecosystem: Environmental > Terrestrial > Soil > Temperate forest >...
AGCGATACCCGTCGCCCGCTGAGCTTGCCGCAACCAGCGAGAAGACCCTCGCCAACCGACTCACCAAACTCGCCCCGCGCATGGGCAAAAGCCTTGCGGCCGAGATCGTTCAGGCACTAAGCGAACAGGCAGTGGTCGTACCCGGAACACAGGCCGCGACCATCGTCATGCCCCGTCTGGCCCAGCAGCTCGCGTCCTTGCGCAAGCAACGCGATGAGGTTGCCAGCGAAGTTGAACGCCTGGTACATGCGCACCCTCTTTGGGAGGTCCTGACCAGCATGCCGGGAGTCGGCGTCAGGACCGCCGCCAGACTCCTCACTGAAGTCGCTCATAAAGCCTTCGCGTCAGCCGCACATCTCGCCGCCTACGCTGGCCTAGCACCGGTCACCCGACGCTCGGGCTCGTCTATCCGTGGCGAACATCCATCCAGGCGGGGCAACAAGGTGCTTAAGCGAGCGCTCTTCCTGTCCGCCTTTGCTGCCCTGCGAGACCCGATCTCGAGGGACTATTACGCCCGCAAGGTCCAGCAGGGCAAGCGCCACAATCAGGCGCTCATTGCCCTTGCCAGACGACGCTGCGACGTGCTGTTCGCGATGCTGCGCGACGGCACCTTCTATCAACCGAAATCCGCCCCTAACGCTTGACGAACCACATAGGGGCACCCCCCAAACACCCTGAAACCCCCGGGCCTCTTACTGTTTCTCACGAGTTCGTGAGAAAGCTACGTTGCATACTTTGACCAGACGTGAGATGGAAGATGCTCATCAGGCATCGTGAGATCAGTGCAGACCGCGATCAACGATCAGAACTGTGGGAGCGTAATTTTCCGGCGCTTAGCAAGGCAGGCTCGATCCCGACGGAGAGCCTTACTTGCGTGTGGGGCCGGACGAATTTTTGTCCCTGTACGGCACGATCTAACAACAGAAAACACTGGAACAACACCTTGATGTACTCCGTAAATTGTCTGGCTCTATTGCGCCCACTTGCGACAAGCGGCATAACCGGCAACCCGTCCAGTCCCTCCTCACATGAGGCATGCCCCCGCGGACCTCACAACTGATATGTCAAGAACACATTTGTCTCGTAAGTCAAATTATCCTTCCCATGGTCGCCGTCGTAATCTAAGAGACTTGCCTCGCGCCTTAACTTTTGCATCCGAAAGACTTGCAACAGATCTAAGTCTTGTAAAATTCAATCGAGCCGTTCAAACAGAATTTGTTGCAAAAGTCAAGCTACTGGCGCCCCCGCTTTCAGAGGTTGGTTCGTCTAGGAAGGTTCAAAAGCTTCCCCCTCGTCGGGGCAGGTCCGTACGTCGCTCTCGGCAGCAATATCGCAGTCCCGTTAAAAACGAGGTAGCACGACAACGAGTCTTCTCGACGTCTTATCGACGTCTTATCGAGCTTTACACCGCTAATTATTTCGTCTCTGAAATGGTCTGCCTCTGACCGGATCGCGCTCTCTGGCCATGAGCGCGTGCATAAAGTCACGCTTCCCTTCGGCGCGAACCGGCCATCGAGTTGCTCTTGTGCAAGCGCACCAAAGAGTCCTCATTCACCCAACCCCGAAAGGAAAACTACACATGTCTTTTCAGCCGCCCCAAAAGAACGTAAGAGTGCCCTTTACGGGCTGGCCATTCTCACAGATGCTATTTACCGCCGCCACGGAGTTCGCGTCGCCCCGAGTACGGTCCGCCTCAGGATGAAAAACTCGGCTTGGATGCAACATCGCATCACAAGTAAATGCGCACAGCCGCCTGCTAGAGCACCAGCAGGAGTCTTCCAAGTGGGATCGATCCGGAAACTTTCGGATCGATCCCACTAGTCCCACAAGTCCAACGGATTCGGTTCCGCGCCAAGGGCGTGTGGCTGAGATTCGTCGAGAAGTCCTTGCTTTGTAGTGGCGCTCGGTCCAACGCATTCCGTTTCCGTTCAACATACCGGGAGCAGGGTCGAAATTTTGAATACTGTACATATGTACAGTATCATGTGTAGCTTCGACTTTGGAGGCCCGAAGTGCGCAAATCCTCGTCCATTGGTCTACTGCGTTAGGCGGGCGCCACCACCGAACTGAAATGTACTACTATCCCGGTGCCGCAGGATTAATAACTAAACGCGTCGAGAAGGCCAAAAAATGCCAAATCTAACCAAAGACGAGATCAGCGCTTTACAAATAACAAAATTTATTTTTCATGTTGTGCACCACGGCGATCCCGCACCTATCTTGCTCGATCAAGTACCAATCGGGCAATTTCAAGACTTTTTCGTAGCTCGGGTGGTAGACACGCTCAAGGGAAATCGATACTCCTTCATGCCCGAGTCACTGACACTCAAGGAATTGTCCGCGATCGAGGTCTCCCCAAGAAAATTCGTTCCGGCATCGAAAACGCTGGCTATACAGATTCATTCTCGCGATCTACGGGTGAAGAGGGGCGTCCTCATCGTCATGATGCTCACGAGTGGTACGCGAAAGTTTTTCTCGCTCATCAAATACGACCATGAGAAGGTGGTGTCGTTTACCGTGGATCATGCGCAGGCGATTCTGCAGGATGTCGTGAACAGTTTTACCGAATCCCCTAAGTCACTTCAAAAATCTGCGTTGATCGAGTTAAGCGGCGATACCGGCGAACTCGCGGTAATCGATCGAAACGTGCGATCTGGAATCTCCACTTTTTTCGAAGACTTTCTTGGCGTCCAACGTTCCCGTCTCGAGTCAGATCTCACGGCAGACGTGGTCAAGGCTGTATTGAAGACAGTGCAGTTGCACCAAGCTGAACTGCCCTACGAAATCACGGCACGCGTATCGCCACGCGTGCGCAATATTGCCACGAAACGCGGGACCTTTGACGCTGACGAGTTTTTTGCAGATTTCTTCGGCGCAGAGGGATCCGCAGAGATACGTGCGACCTTCGATGAGCAGCTTGACAGGCGTCGGTTATCCGGCGAGGCCTTTCGTTACGATAAAAGCTCGCTTCCAGAGGATGCTCCTCAGAAATTCAAGACAGCAGAGGGCATCACGCTGGTAGTCCCGGATCTTGCGAAAGACACGATTAAGATCGAACACACCAGGGATGGTTTTCAAACGATCACCATCAAAACACCGCGGGTCATTGAACAATGACGGATCTTGGACATGAATTTCTGCAGTTCACGAGGGGCCTCTACGGCACCAGCCCTCCTCTCGAATATGAGGACATAAACGTATACCGGGCCGGGGCAATCAGATCCATCAGTGTTGACTGGCTGGATACTACCCGGAGCTTCGCAGAGAAGTTTCAGATTGACGGAATCGCAGAACTCGAAGTATTCGCCCACGTCGGGGGTAAGCTCAATCTGGCTTCCGCCACGACTGATGATATCGAGAATGAGGAGATCACCTTTCGCCTGGAAAAAAAGATCACGACCGACTGGTGCTTCTTTCTGACTGACAAGGCATTTACAAACGCCCTAGAGGATGAGGCATTCTGCACCGTTCCCCGTGCGATCTGGGTCGCATCCAGCTTCGAACATTTCACCACGGGTATGTGGACGATTTCTTCATGGAATGGCCCACGCAACCATAAGCCGCCGACGGATCCGTTCGAGCTACCCAGAAAGCTCGTTCGTGACCAGACGCACGAGATGACCACACGCACCGTTGACCCATGGCTACTACGGGGAGAGCCGCCAAAGCCTTCGTCCGTATTCGACTGTTGGCGTACGGCTGCGGCAAAGCGACTCGCCTACGCGCTGCCTTCGGAAGTCCGAACCGATAACGTTAAAAAATGGGTCATCTTCAAAGGACCCAAATCGACATCCGCCGACATCGTCACCTCCGGCTGGGATTCACAGGAAGCGTTCGTAGCCCTGTTACAAGCCGTAGAGTGGGTTTACGCCAAGGCCAGCGACGCCGAGACAAAGTTCCAGTTCCTGAACAGCCATCTTTCACTGAACTGGCCATCAGGAAAAAGCTGGCCCTCGGGGGTTGAAGATGTACTCCCGCTGAGTCTGGCGAGTGCCCGCGATTCCTTTGCCTTCCATATTCAGGACGTCGCAAAGGATGCACTGAAGACATTGGGCGATCTTCGCAAAGGATTACAGGAAGAGGTGGCAAAGACACAAGCCGCGACGCGCGATCTGGTGTCGTCATTGTGGCGTGATCTGGGTATAGCCGGGATAGCGCTTGTCCTGAAGCTCCCCAGTGGCACACAAATGCCCCAGCACGTACTGGACTGGATCATTACTGCAACCGCGATCGTACTACCTGTCAGTCTCTGCGTCACTGGCGGCACAAACTGGCGGTTCAATCGCCTCACAGATGTGTCCAGGATCGAATGGAAGCCAAAGCTCTATGGCTTCGTGGAGCCAATGGAATGGAACCGAATCGTCGAAAAGCCGATTAGCCGCGGCCGGCACGTTTACTACTTGACCCTACTGCTTGTCGCGATACTCTACTTGACAGCCTCCGCCTTCCTGCTGAGTGTAGCGTCCGCGGTCACCTCGCCACTCCTGGCGCAGGCACTGTCACTGCTCGCCCCTTTGAAATCGATTCCTCCTGCAAAGGGAGCCGCATTGGCAATAGTCATTGTGTTCACCATTGCCGCGATGTGGCTGACCCGACGCAAATACAAGGCAACACGGCCAAACTAAGCTCTAGCGTCCCTCGATGCGCTTATGACCGCCCGGTCACGTCTGCAGCTGCAGCGCGACAGCCTCGCCGCGGCTCTCGCCGGCGGGCCGGTGACTAGCGTTGGAGGATGTAAAGGTCGCATTTCGATTAATATCGATTGCGGATGGGCGCAAGATGATGGCATGCGCGCCCTTTGACGCTCGACCGTCGTGACCATGCAGATCAGTGGCCTTCCTCGGTGTCGACGGACCAAGCGGATTTAGCGCTTCGAGTTTGAGTACAGCCTTGTAGTTAACGAGGTAGGGATATTCCGACAGTAACTGCTCGTACAAGGTCTCCACGCCGTCGGCTAACAAGACCCTCTACTTCAATGGCCGAGCTGATGCTCGCTATGGCATCAAGCCGGGCCGAGACGGGGTCACGATATCAAATCGCCACCCCGCGGCGCATCGGGATACACGCCGCCGTCAAACCGTACGCGCGATATCGCGGCCTGACAGCGTCACCATTTCAATTTCGTCTTCGTTCGGAATGCGGATTTGTCCGCTGCATCAGCTGGACTGCATCGACTCGCCGATGATTTTCATCAAAGCAGGAGGCCCTACTCTCCGAACCCCACCCCGTTCTGGCGCCTTAACTGCACCACATCGCGTAGTGGAGGCGCCCCAAACAGCCGGCTATATTCGCGGCTGAACTGGGAAGGGCTGTCATACCCGACCCTGATCGCCACCGATCCGACATCCCCGTTCTGTCCGAGTAACAATCTCCGAGCCTCGTGCAGCCGCAGTTGCTTCTGATACTGCAGCGGACTTAGCGTCGTAACGTTCTTGAAGTGATGATGGAGCGACGACACGCTCATGTTCACCTCCTGCGCCAGTATCTCTACCCGCAAAAGCTCGGTGTAGTGCTTCTGGATCCACTCGATCGCGCGCGCGATCCGGTACGTCTGGCTCCCGCTTATGGCGATGTGCCGCAGTCGCTTCCCCTGTTCGCTCGTCATCAGCCGGTAGAGCAGTTCCTTCTCGATGAGCGGCGCGAGAACCGGGATGTCACCCGGAGCATCGAGCAATCGCACGAGCCGCAGCGCAGCATCGAAAACCGGCGCCGACAGCGAGCCCACCGCGATGCCTTCGCCCGCCGACGCGGCATCCGGCTCCGGCAGATGCAGCTGCGTCGCCAGTTCGACGATGCGCTGCGGATCAAGCGTGAGCTTCACGCACAGATAAGGCGCATCGGACGACGCCCGCGTCACCCGCGACGTCATCGGCAAATCGACGGACGTCACCAGGCAATGCAGATGATCGTAGTCGTAAGCCTGCCCCGCGACCACGACCCGCTTGGCGCCTTGCGCTGCAAACACGAACGCGGAGCTCGTCACGCCGCAGCCGAGATCGGCGGGCGCCGAGTATCGGTAGAACGTCAGCGAGGGAATCGCCGTCTGATGCGCGCCGTCCACTGGCGCGAAGCGGCTGATGAGCATGGCGAGTTCGCGGCGTGCCGTTTCGCGCGACGCCGAAGGATCGAGCCAGGAGGAATTCTGTTTCATGCGGATTGAAATCCGTTGACGGAATCGAGCATACTCAACCGCTGCCCGGCAGCGACGTCTGTTGCGCTGGATTTGCAGCATTGTTCAATATATTTGCAGGATTGTGTAAGCGCAACGGCTGGCGGTCAGTCACACTGCCGCGTACACCCGGCGCCAAGTTCGGGCTTTCCCCACGGAGAGGTTCCATGTCTACATCGTTTGTCCTCAACGGCAAGAACGTTACGCTCGATGCCGATCCCACTACCCCGCTCCTCTGGGCGATCCGCGAAAACGCGGGCCTGCACGGCACGAAGTTCGGCTGCGGCATGGCGCAATGCGGCGCCTGCACGGTTCACGTGGAAGGCGCAGCCACCCGTTCGTGCGTACTGCCGCTCGCCGCCATCGCGGGCAAGCGCATCACGACCATCGAAGGCATCGAAAGCCCGCCCGCCAAAGCCATTCAGGCCGTATGGGTCAAGCTGCAGGTTCCGCAGTGCGGCTACTGTCAGTCCGGACAGATCATGTCCGCGACAGCCTTGCTCGAACAGAATCCCACCCCCACCGACGCCGACATCGACGCGGCGATGAACGGCAATCTCTGCCGCTGTGCGACCTATGTCCGCATTCGCGCAGCCATCCACGAAGCCGCTGCCACCCTGAAGGCCTGACCATGACGACCGATCTCGATCTCACGAATGCGGTACGTCCGTCCCGCCGGACCTTCCTGAAAGCAGCCGGCGCCGTCGCGGCAGTCGGCCTCACCGTCGGCTTCGAGTGGGCGGGCACGGGGCGCCGCGCGCTCGCTGCCACGCTGCCCGAGGCGACGTTCGCACCCAATGCATTCCTGCGCATCGCGCCCGACAACAGCGTCACGGTCATCGCCAAGCATGTCGAGATGGGCCAAGGCGCGTACACCGGCATCGCGACAATCGTCGCCGAAGAGCTGGATGCGAACTGGCAAGACGTGCGTGTCGAAAGCGCGCCGGCCGACGCGAAGCGCTACGCAAATCTCGCCTTCGGCACGATCCAGGGTACGGGCGGCAGCTCGGCAATGGCCAACTCGTGGATGCAGTTGCGCGAAGCCGGTGCGAAAGCACGCGCGATGCTGGTCTCCGCCGCCGCGGCGCAGTGGCAAGTGCCCGCCGCAGAGTTGACGACGAACGACGGCAGCGTCCACCACGCGGCCACAAACCGGAGCGCGACTTACGGCTCGTTGGCGTCGGCCGCGGCACGGTTGCCGGTGCCGGACAAGGTCACGCTCAAGTCGCCACAGGATTTTCGTTTGATCGGCCATCAGTTGCCGCGCGTCGACGTGCCGCCGAAAACCGACGGCACCGCGCAATTCACGCTCGACGTGACGTTTCCCGGCATGCAGGTCGCGCTACTGCAGCGTCCGCCTCTCTTCGGCGCGACGGTCAAGTCGTTCGATGGGTCGGCCGCGAAAGCGGTGCCGGGCGTCGTCTCGGTCGTGCAGGTGCCGGGCGGCGTCGCGGTGGTCGCGAATGGCTTCTGGGCAGCGAAACAGGGACGCGACGCGCTGAAGGTCGAATGGGACGATTCGAAGGCCGAAAAGCGCAGCTCGGACGCGATCATGGCTGAATACAGGCAACTCGCCGAGCAGCCCGGCATCTCCGCCCGAAAAGACGGTGATGCGACGCAGGCGCTCGCCGGCGCGGCGAAGAAAATCTCCGCCACCTATGCGTTCCCGTATCTCGCCCACGCGCCGATGGAACCGCTCGACGCGGTTGTCAAGCTGACCGCCGACAGTTGCGAAATCTGGGCTGGCGATCAGTTCCAGACGGTCGACCAGGCCAACGCCGCACACACGGCGGGGCTCGATCCGCAGCAGGTCAAGATTCACACGCTGTATGCGGGCGGCAGCTTCGGGCGGCGTGCCAACACGCGGTCAGACTACATCGTCGAGGCCGTATCGATCGCCAAGGCGCTCGGTGCGAACGGCACGCCCGTCAAGCTTCAGTGGACCCGCGAGGATGACATCCACGGCGGCCTCTATCGCCCGATGTACTTCCACAAACTCGATGCAGGCCTCACCGCCGACGGCAAGCTGGTCGGCTGGCGGCACCGAATCGTCGGCCAGTCGATCCTCGCCGGCACGCCGTTCGCCAGCCTCATGGTCAAGAACGGGGTCGACTCGACATCCGTCGAGGGTGCTGCGAACTTCGCTTACGCGATTCCGAACATCTCGGTCGAATTGACGACCACGCAGACAGGCGTCCCGGTGCTGTGGTGGCGGGTTGTCGGCAGTTCGCACACGGCGTTTGCGGTCGAGGCGTTCATCGACGAAGCCGCACACGCCGCGGGCAAGGACCCATTCGTCTTCCGCCGCGACCTGCTCGCCAACGAACCGCGCATGCGCGCCGTGCTCGAACTCGCTGCAGAGAAAGCGGGTTGGGATCCGACCAAGCCGCTGCCGGCAGGCCGCGGGCGCGGCATCGCGGTTGCCGAGGCGTTCAGCACCTTCGTGGTCCAGGTCGCAGAAGTATCCGTTGACAAGAGTGGCAACGTGAAAGTGGATCGCGTCGTCTGCGCAGTCGATTGCGGCACGCCGATCAATCCCGACATCATCGCTGCCCAGATGGAAGGCGGCATCGGTTTCGGCCTCGGCGCGGCGTTGCACAGCGCAATCACGCTAAAGGACGGCAAGGTCGAGCAGAACAACTTCGACGCCTACCGGGTGCTGCGGATGGCTGAAATGCCGAAGGTCGATGTGCATATCGTGCAGTCTGGCGAAGCGCCGACCGGTGTCGGCGAGCCGGGCGTCGCGCCGGTCGGACCGGCGGTCGCGAACGCGATTTTCGCGGCCACTGGCAAACGGGTTCACAGCTTGCCGTTTCCGGCCGCTGCGGAAAATAGCGCCTGACGGTCGCTTCTTCAGGGTCGTTCGACATGCGCCGTACCCTGCCGGGTACGGCGTTTTTTGTCGGGCATGCTCGGGCCGCTTTCCTGCATCAACTGAAAACGGGTGAGCCAACTAACTTATGAGCGGTGTACTCGGCGGGGTACGGTCACTTGTAGCTGACCGCGACAGGATACGAATGCTCGCGCAGACCGCTCTGCCCGGCTAGCAGCGCTGCAATCTGGGTCTCGCCAAGATAATACAGACCACGTGCTGGATACTTTGTCTTCGCGATAGCGATGTCCCGCACTGCTTCGATTTCCTTGCCTGAGGGCATTGCGGCACAAGCGAAAACGTCATCGACGTCGTTGGTCTGCGCGACAAACGTGAACGCTGGCGTGAAGGTGGTCGGCGTGCTCTCCACCGTCGTTAGAATGGTTTGCATAGAGGATTCCTCAACAAATACAAAAAGCGCGCAGCAACGCCTACCTAGCAGGTATCGGACATTTTGGGTGAATAAGAAAATCTCGAAGCGAAATCCGTCTAAATTCCGGCGAATTTGCTCAGGCATGCGCTGCGGCGCAAGCGGCGAGCCGAAAACCCGTTTTAGCCGAGTTTTCACTCGTAGCGCCATTTTCTAAGGGTCAAATCGCGTCCTAAACCGCCAAATAACTTTGTTCAGGCACGCGAAAAGACCAGTGAATTTTCGTTTAGCTGGCGAACCTTCGATCGTCATGCAGCGCAACCTCTCAAGGTCCATCCACATGTGGATCCGTCAGGCAACGTCCGGGTCTACAGACGCCCCTTCGGCACGGTAATATATATACACTTCGACAGTGGAAGGGCAAGAATTTCCGCCTCCGCGACGGCATCTGGGGCACTCGAGTTCTTGTAATTTTCAAACAAAGACGATAACTAGGAATTATCAGCATGGCGCACGTACCTCTCGAAGGCGGAGAACAGCATCAACCCCGACTCATCAACCGGACAGATGAGATCTCCGGGCTGATGAGTTTAATGCCGCCTCAGAACGCTGCCCCCGCTTTTGTCATCCTTACCGCACCGTCGGGATACGGAAAGACGCGTCTGACGAGTCGGCTGCTCGAATTGCTAAGGGCGACGGGAATTACTGCGGTGGCGCTTGAACCGCAGGTGCGGACAAAGAACTCCACGGATAGCGTCTACCAAGGTTATTACGTCCAGCGCTGCGTAGAAGCGCTCGATCAATACGTTCGTGAGCATCCTCAGCGATGCAATGCGCCGACCTTTGATGACTTTCTCAAACACGAGCGTTTGCGACGTGCGGCCTCGCTGAACTGGTCAAAATTCTTGCGAAGCTTCCCCAGTGTCAAGGTTGCTTACGACGTCGGTGTTGAGGTGTTCGACCGAGTTTTCAGCACGGGGGAACATAGCTCAAAAAAGGTTTTAACAAGCGACTCTCGAGAAGCGGTCGATACATGTGCCAGGTACATAAAGCAAGTGGTAGACGCGAATCGAACCGTGCTAGTCGTTCGGGAAGCACAACACATCGACCACAGTAGTTTGCAGCTGTTGGCTGATATAGCTGGCCCACAAACCCAGAACAGCGCAATTCTTGAGTACACGATTGACGAAAACGGTGTTCTGAACACGCTCTATGCCGACTTCACGGATGCAATGTCGCTGTCAGATGCAGGGTGGCTTCGCATCCTCCAACTAAAGCGGCTGAGCAAGCCGCACCTCGAAGAGTTGTTGCGCCAAACTCTGCCGGGAGCTAAGGACATAAGCGGAGAGTACTACCTTCGTTGGGATGGCAATGTCCGTGCGATACGACAGCTCAAGTTTTCGGTCCTCGTCGATCAACCGTTGGCGGGGCCGCCGCATCTGCAACTTAGAGAAAACGTTGTCGAGGAGTACAAGCGCCAGATTTCGTTACTAGGTTCGGTCGAGCGAATGTGTCTGTGCATGTTGTACGCACACGGCGAGGCCATCCCAAAAGCAATCCTTTGGTTGCTTCTCGCGAAGCTCAATCCGCTCGCCACAAGAAGCACGGTCGATCTTAGTTTGACTACCCTGCTCGAGAATGAACTTGCCAGCTCGCACCCTGGCGATCTTCTGGGGCTAGAGAACGAAGACGTCGCTGAAGCCATCCAGACGCAGAATGGTTTCGCTGGGCATCTTCTGCTCGCCAAAGCAACTCTTCGAGACTACTACCGACAGCTCGCGATTGATGCCCCGGATGAAGCTTCTGGCATGTCTCAATCAATTCGTCAGGCGCTTCGTTTGTCTGTCGAGTTGAACGATTTGACAACTGTGGAAGAGCTTGTTGTACTCCTTTCCAAACGCGCGTCCTCAACCGCAGATCAGTCTTGGTATGTCTCTCAGATCATCACAGCCATTAACGGCAATTCACAACTCTTTGCCGAGCATCAGGACAGGCTCCTACTATGGGCAGCAGAATTGTCCGCGGAAGTAGCCAACTTTAGGACTGCGAGGGACTTGCTGCGACAAATTTCATCAAAGTCTACGTTCTCCGATGTACTGTTGAGCGCCTGCTTGATCGAAACGGGAAATCATGCAGAAGCCGAAGAGCTTACGAATATGCTCGTCACGAGCGTGGATCCGAACGAACGCCTCGCCGGGCAGCTAATCAAGCTGATCTTACTTCGATGCACAGGACAAATCGACGCCGCCCGTGAGTTTTGGATGGAAATCGACTCCCAGCAAGAAGTGCGACGGAGTCTCATGTATGGCTACCTCCTTCGATTTAAGGAGCTGGTTTCCGATTTCCCGGAATGCATTGAAGATTTGATGGCCGCGAGCACTTGGTTTGGCTCAAGAGGTCTTGCAACTTCATCGGCTTATACGCTTCTAACTTTGGCTAGCCATATTGCACGGACTGGAGACGTACAAACATCACTCGATTGTATCGAACGGTCGCGAGAACTTCTTGCCTCGACCGCCCGAGACCAACATCTCCTCGCGAACAACCAGGCAGCCGTCCATCTTCTTGCAGGCGCCGTCGATGCACCGGCCTGTTGTGACATGCTCATACGCGTAATCGCCGGATCGGGTGACGACTACTCTGACATTGTGCTCTACACTAACTTGGGTCTAGCAGCCACACTAGCCAATCGAAAGGATCTCGCACGGGATGCAGTGGACCGTGCATTGCGGATCGCAAAGAGCCCCGCGTTTGCTGATAGGGATGTCTTTTGGGGGGTATCTTTCAATCTCCGATACATTGATCGTACGCTTGATCTAGGAAGGCGCGAGGAAATTGATACGTTGTTTGATCAACTGCGCCCACACTCGCTCCAGAATGAATATTGGCAATACAGGTCTGGGCGAGCGGCATCAGCTCCCGAACGGTTTAATTTCATGCTCAGCAAACCATATCATCCGATGTTCCTCAGCCATTGGACACTCGACGTCGACGGGCTTCGGGCTCTGAGGCTAGAACATGAGCCAGAAGCTCTGGATAACGCCAACCCGTTTGAGTAAAACTAATGGCGAACACACCGCGTGGATCTAGCCAAGCGTCGGGGGTCAGTTCGAGAAACTGGAATCGTCCACCAAGCAGTTTGCCGTCAACGCGACAATATCCAAGGTCGCCAACCGCTTCAGCCAAGCGGCGGATTGCTTGGCGGTCTGATTCGACGAGAAGGTCCTCCAAGAGAACAACTTCGAGACTGTTCCAAGGAGCCTTGATATCTGCACTGAAAAGATGATCGTCGAAATAGTCTGGCTGAGCAATCAATCGGACTTCGGCGAAGCGTTCGTGATTTTCGCTTCTCGTCTCGATGATGTTGAATGATACCTCTCGTCCCGAAACGAACTCTTCGACAATTGCCGGCTGTCCGAACTCGGCAAGTACCGACGCCCCAATCACATGCAGTTGGGAAAGATCGTGCACCACGCTTTGCTGTGAGATGCCGATCGAGCTGCCCTCAACATTTGGTTTGACAACAACCGGAAATCGACTCGGAACGACCCGTTTGAGGTCCGCCATGGTTCTGACAAGCGCGTGTGCAGGCGTTAGTATTCCGCAATCAACGGCAAGCTTTTTCGAAATAGATTTGTCTTGGCAAACAATTCTTCCGTAAGTATCAGGGCCGATGAATCGCATCCCGAGACTCTCGCAAATCGCAGGAACTAGTGCCATACGATTTCGAGATCGCTCGCCGCCAAAGATCGAGAGCACGACGTCGCCAGTTCTCCGCTCCGCCGCTCGTTTATAGAGTTCATCCAGCGATCCAATGTGCAGTACCTTTAGACCTAGATCAACGATCCCTTGTTTGATGGCAGATATCGTTTCCGGTGAGCTCTTTTCAAGGTCACGCCGCTGTTCCGGGCGAACGTTGGATGCGTCATGTTGATAGACATCGGCCACGAGAATCACGGTTTCGATGTCGAGTTTTGGGGGCGACGCCATGCTAATAATTCCTAGTTATCGTCTGAATCCTCCCGTAGCCTTGAACAAAGCCTCTCGCAGCCCCTGATCCGAGACGTGCGTATAGATTTCCGTCGTGGAAATACTTTGGTGCCCTAGCAGCTTTTGCACGTAGCGAATGTCCATTCCAGCTTCCAGCCACTGTGTAGCGCATGTGTGCCTCAACATATGGGGCGTCACATGACGGGCAATACCCGCTACTGTGCAAAGACCACGCAGTTCCGTTCGGATATTCACCGAAGCAACCGGCTTTCCATTTGCAAAAACGAACAGTCGATCGCTGGACGTCTGAACAGAATGTCGATGCGCAAGATACTTCTCGATCTTGCGATATAGCGGCTTCTGCAATAGATAGACAAGTCGCTGTCTATCGCCTTTGCCCTGAATAAGCAAAGATTCGTTGGCCAGCGATATGTCTCGAAGACAGATTGATACCAGTTCCCCGACTCTGATGCCTGTATCGAGTAACAGGTGGATGGCAGTTTTGCTCCGAATTACATTGAAGTCATCCGTCGTTGAACGGAGAGCCAAGGCTTTCCTGAGGCACTCACGATCGCTTCGATCCAATGCCCGCGGAAGGCGCTTCGGCAACCTTATTCGTTCGTTAAGCGTGTGGAAAGGATCGTCGTCAATGAGCTTTTCTCTCTGCGCCCATATGAAGAGTAGCTTCAGGCTCGCAAGCCGCCGTTTTACGGTCGTCTCCTTCAAATGACGCTGCAATCGCATGTGCTCGATGTACCCACGTAGGTGCTCCGCGCCGACGTCCTCCAGTTTTCTACGTTGACCGAGGTACCGATGCACATCGTCAAGGTCACTCCGATACGCCCGCAATGTGTTCTGCGACAAATTAACCGTCAACCCGCAATGCCGCAGGAAGTTTCTTTTTGCTTCAGTCAAGGTCATAGGTGTCTCGCCGTTCAGGTTGAAGTCCTAGCGCTCCCATGAGTGCCAAGACTTGGCCCGATAGCCCATCACATGGCTATTTCTCAAATCCGATTGAGGAAGATATGCGTCTGCAGGCCAAGCTGAAGTTTTCGGTGCCGACGGCAATATTAGCTAGCGAAACCCTCAAGACCGCGGCGCTCCAAGACTTTGAAGGACACGCGTGGACGGACTACCCGTCACGCAGGCGGCCGTACCATACCCATATGGGCTACACAGTACCTCGGAAATCCCAAGGGGATCCATGCCGCGCATCAAATTCCAGATACCACCACAACAGATCGCTGCGTTTCAGGTCGACGTAAAGGCGTGGGAAACGGCGGACCATAAATTCTCCCAACTCTTGATGGGAAATGCCGATAAGCCGTACGTGACGACGAACGCTTCGTCGCCGGTGATTTTCACGTGCAACGTCGACGAAAGCTTTTTCAAGATGTTCGACCGATGGCGTAGCTGCGTGATTTACGATTGAGAGGTTCACTGTGCAAAACCCGGCACTCTTCCACGTCCTGCTCGATCATCTGGAGGCAATCGACACCTCGCCGGCGGATATTCAACGTTTCGTAGACCGTTGGGGCCGACTAGGGCCCCATGGACACTTGCCTTGTCCGGTGTGTTACGTCATGGGCGAAGAACAACCACTCACACCTCTTCATGCAGAGGGCAACATCGAGCCAGTCGTTTGCAGATCATGCGGAACCCGTTACGAGGTTCCGATTGAAGAGTGAGGCATTCATGTCGTCGAAACTCGATGCTTACTGATGTCTTCTTTCGCAGGTATGCGAATCGCCCGATGTTCGAAAGCGTTGGGCAGAAGGAATCTGCGCTCTTTGTTCAGGCGTACAGAATCGTCAACGAGCAGATTTGTGTCAACGCCGACTGAAACTGACCGGAGGGTCATTTTTACATCGGCGCTAACACGATAAAGACCCCGGCTGAAAACGGATCGTCGGCACGTTGTCTGGAGGTCAACCCACAATTTCGCACAGACCCCAGCGGGTTTCAATGATTGAACCAACCTCTAGCGTACCGATCCCCATCCGACACGCCCGGAATCGTACCGCTGTCCCGCTCAACTCATGCGGAAACGGACCGATCGCAACAACGTCAAGTTCTTCACCCTGATACGTGATCCGGGAACCAACGAATGCACTCGTGCGTGCGCGCGTGGTGGTCTTGGGGACGTGCCGTCCAAACACCTGGTCCCGAGCGTTCATGCTGCAGCCTTCGGAAGGGCCAAGCCCCTAGCGTCGAACGACAGACGACCGGTAAATTGCGTCGCAGGGGTAATGTCCGGCTGCCGGACAGCGTCGGGCAAAGGCATAGGTCGTTTTAATCCGTTGATCTCGCATGCATTCTACCAACCAACCTCTGCCCGATTGCCATCACCGTATCCCATCATGAGTGCAAGCACCATCTGCACCCAAGTCGAACTCGTGCCGGTATCACCCGTGATGCAACGCCGCATATCGAACGCATCTTTCGGGTCATCGATGTCGATGTGCTGCGGGTTACCGTGCAGCGCCTGGACCAGTAGCGCGAGATTGTTTGTCGACGCGCCGGTGTCGTAGAACATGCGGCCCCGGCTGATCGCTTGGCGAGACGGTGCCCAGTGCCTGCTGCCACCCCGCACGGAGTTTGTCCAAGCGCTCGCCCTTTTTAAGCGGCTGATCATGACCGTCGCTCAGGTCGATCCGTACCGGTCGGTGCAGGTAGCCGCTCATGGTAAGCAGTTTCAGCACCGCGATCCAGAGCAGCGCTAGGACCGGCAACGCGAACAGAAACAGATGGATGCCCGAGGGGCGAGTCAAGGTCGTCGTCAATGGCGCTCTCAAGGTGACGGCATGCCATAGAACAGACCAGACTGTATCTCCTTCTGGATCAGATCATTCCGCGTCTTGATAATCTCGCTCACCACAGGCGGAGTGTTCGGAACGACGCTTTCAGGTGGGAAGGTACCGTCGTTGTAGTACGTATTGTTCGCTTCGAAGATGTCGCGCGTTGTCTGACCAAGCTGACTATATCGGGTACTGGTCTCCTTCACTTTAGCCAAAGGTATGCTCCAATCCGCAATTGCAGGCAGAAGAGCGGTCCAATCCGGATCGTCAAGCGCGCGGGCCTGTCCAATCGACACATCGAATGCCGTCGCTCCCGGTGATTCAGCCTTCCATTCATTACCGTCGAGTGATGCGAACTTGGTACCTGGAGGCTGTTTATTAACTGCACCTTCTGCTCGTTCGGGGCAACGGTCCGATACACCACCATGGTCTCCCCCTCACCTAGACCTTCCACCTGCTTTACCGTGCACTGGTCGTCGGGCTCCTTGCCCTTGTTTAGCCACGCCTGGACTGAGCCGGAATCGGAATCGCCTGCCCCCCTGAATTTCATAGCCCGTGTCAGGATCGATGGGCGGCCACTGCATCGCTCTACCCGTGTCGTCGCGGTAGGCACTGCGCTGAGTCCCGCCTCCACCTGCTCGATCGACTGCGGTCACGCCGCCCTCTCATTCGGCTAATCGATGCCCAGCGGAATGTTCCGGGTGTCTGGAAGCACATTCTCCTCCAGATCCGGATCGAACGGCGGTGTCAGTGCCTCGCCGTTAATGTTGCGCATCGTGTTCTCCGCGATTGGCGCCGGTGTTCAGTACGACGCCGTTTTGATCCCGCCGACCACCCCGTGCGAACTCGCGCCGTGTTCGCGCATGTTGTATTGTTTAATGGGCGTGCAACCAGCGCCGGCGCGCATATAGCGACGGTGCTACTTGCCTCTTATCACGAACGATACTGTAGGTAGGATCGACAAGCAGATGAATACGAGGAACCGGAGACGCAAATCGAACCGCTCGACCCGACGAAGAAAACCATCATCGCTGTCGCTCAATCGCATCAAATTGGCGAGCCACCAAATCAGACAATTTAACGCAAATATTTCAAACATGAAGGCAGCAAGGCCAGCTTCCAGCAACCGGGCCTTCCACAATGCCAACTTCGACAGTTCCGCAGGTATCCGAGCAGTGAGCAACCCGAGCAACAACCCGCAGGCTAACCATCCCATCGAACACGTATTGGCCAGCACTTGATACGCGCTATCAGCGATGAGCTTGCATCTCGGTATCAGAACAGCAAGACCGAAGAACGCCAGGCCGAGCATACCGACCACATTCCACAAATGCGGACCAATTCCGTCTGAAATGGCCGCATCAAGGTAAGCGAAAGGCAGATATTCCTTATAGCGAGTAATAAGCCATACCGAGATCATCGCAGGCATTACCCACCAGAATGCTATCGTGGCGCCTTCTTTGAAAACCAACGGTGACCAGAACGTTGCCCCGACAAACGGGTTTAGTTGCTTCTTGATGTACAAGCGAAGCCTTTCCAGCTGTTGGGTAAGACCATTCATGATGAAAAAAATATAATGAATTAACGAGATTCCTACTATGGCTTACCACGCATGAGATCACCCAGCGAGCAACCCTACTGCACTCCAACCATGCTCTTCAGCGAACTCAATATCAATCGATATCTTCGAACGCCGAACCAAGACCGTTTCAATAGAAATTTTTGGCTGGAGCCAGTTCGATGCACGACGCGCGATACCATTCGACGGTGAATTCCCTACGAACGCTTAGGTACGTTGCAATCGACCGCGTGGAATTTTTCCGGTGGAGGAACCAATCGCACGACATCTGTGCCCTCCATACTCCGAACCGGAATGTCAGCGAGCTTTCCAAACATCGCTGCAACACCTCGATCTCCCTGACTGCCAAGCCGGACAACTCGTTCACCTGGCAGTACGTCCTCACACAAAGAATCCGCACTGAAGTCAGTCTCCACCACGAGACGAGCCACGAGAAGTTTCGTTTTATTAGAGACTCCCAGAGCTTTACCGACTAACCCAGCGGATTCAAGCGGCACAATTAACATACAAATCAATATCAAGGCAACATACGCAGCCAAAGCCGCTCCAGATCTCCCTGCAGCACCGATAAGAAACAGCAAGAACATCATAAAACAACAAATGATCAGCGCAGCGATAAATGCCATTGAAATCAGACCGACGACAATCAATGTCGTCCCGAAAGCGAGCCCAAACGGTAACTGATTGGGCTCAATCGGAAATAGTCCATCCAAAAGCTGCGCGGCATCTACATGTGCATACTGAACAACAAAAACCACCAGCGCGGAGGTAAAAATTCTCACTGGCAGGAGGTCTGACGCTCGCGCAAGCACCTTAATACGCCAAATAGCAGAGGCCGACAGACCAGCTGTAAGCCAACCCAAGAACATGGTCCAAAGAACACCAGACCAAAAGTCCTGCGGCCACCCGTGCCTCCAGCTCCATAGCAAAACGCCACTGAAACAGGTCGCGGAAAATATGAGGCCAGCAAATAACCTTGGACGATCAATATACCTCTCTCCATAGGCAACAAAATACCCCATGGCCTCAGAAAAAGGAGAAAAAATTCTCTCCTTCATCTTCTGTCGATGCCATCGAGCCTCGCTTGTTCTCGCCCCCAGCAGTCTAGCTAAACCAACCACCCTATTGAATACACGCATTATAACTATTTCGCCCTCCTTCTATGTTGTTCAACCGCGATTGCGCTTAAGGCTCGCTACGCCCTCTCGACCAATACACTAACGGCTTGGATTCGATACTCTTTAGTAGATTGACGCTGTCAGATCGTCGCCGGCCATGATCGAAGACACGCCGCCCACCTTCACGCTGCTGCCCGTGTCACTCAAAAGGTTCGTGTCGGACACGCCGTTCGCACGAGCAACGACCTTTGTCTCGCCAGTCTGCCGTACGCCAAGCGTCCAGTTGCCGCCGTTTCGGGGTTCATCGTCGTAAAGGGCGTCGCCGATGGCCTGCAGGGCGAACAATTCCGCGGATGGTGGCCCGACACTCTAATGCCGCAATATGCGAGCGTCCGGTATGTGGTTGACGAGGGGGCGCTGGTGATACTGGACACGATCGACCGTTTCATGCCCTGAAACGGTCGTCAAGAAGAAGCCCTTCAGCTTTGTTTGGGAAATCGCGCTCACTTAGTCTCGTCGACTCGCGAGCTAGTGACATAGCCACAGGCAGAATCGCCCAGAAGGCTTCGCCGTGTGCAGCTATCAGTCTGATCGTTCGGGTCGGTGGGTACAAGATCCCAAAGATTCCAGATTTCCTCAGTTACATATCACCTCCTCGAGCACGGCCAGCAGCGCCCGCTCCGCCAGAGCAATCCCGCCCTGGCGCACTAGCCTTCAGGAACCGCCATGACACCGACCAGTTCTCCTCTCGAATACCTCCTCGCCTATGTCATCATCCTAGTCCTCGGCATTCTGACGACGATCGGATTCCAGAAATACGTCGGACGGGTACGAAGGGGTACGCAGCATGCGTGATCCCTTTGGCGATCCAGACGACCCGCACGACGAACATGTGTCGGACTGGATCCATGAAGATCGCAGTTCCTCCGAATCGCAAGCCCAGCACGATCCATACGCAAGCCACGCCCCGGCTCAATCATCCGCACCCAACTCCATTACCCAATGTCCAGATTTCCAGTCCGGACGCATCGACACGCGCAATCATGCGCGCAAGGTGGGGGGCGCGATCGGCACGGTCGCTGGTGCAAGCGGTGCCGTTGCCATGGCGCTGTCCGGTGCCGAGACCGGCGCCACGTCTGGCATAGTCGCAGGTCCTGCCGGGACGACCTGCGGCGCGATCGCAGGCGCCATCATCGCCGGACTGTTCGGCGGTGCAGCGGGTTGCGCAATCGGTGCGACCTTCCGCGAGATCGTCGACGCCAACGTACTCGACAACTAGCGCTGTCTCGCGTGCGGCTATACGTTCAGCATCAGGAAAGCCTGAATTCGCCGCCGCATTCGCATTTCCCCACCTGTCGTTGTAGTCCTCTCCCCCTTCCGTTTGTCCCATTTCTCCGCCACTCGCGCGATGCGTGGGAATCGGCATTTCCCATTTCATCGCAGATCCAGCCCGGCATGTGCCGGGCTTTATGCCTTCGCTTTTCAGACAAGGAGTTATTCATGCATCTCGTCCAGACGATGGCTTACGTCAATGAACCGCCATGACATTGCCTCGGTAACCAGTTGGCCCCGAATCAACCGCTCGAAATGTGGGCACAACAGGCGGGCATGGACTGGACCATCGAAGAGTCCGAAGTACGCTTCATTGCGGGTAGCAATCCGACCACCGCGGGGCTGGGTTCCATTCATGCGTTTCTCGAACAGAAAGTGTTGTACCGCTCAGATACGAAGGCCCCTCTGTCGGTCGTCTCCTCGCGCTATCAGGTCGTGCAGCCTACCGAGATTCTAGAATTTTATCGGGACCTCACGGAAGTCGGCGGCTTCGAGCTTGAGACGTCAGACGTGCACTGACATGGATGTACCAAAGCATTAGGCGATCGTTCAACAGAGAATGAACCGACTCCTTTGATAAAGAGACGATCGACCTCGCACTTCGTGCTATTTCCGCATCACCTCAGATTGTGATCAAGAACATAATTTCCATATATGTAGCTTGACTAAGTAATTTAATGTTTCCTCGGTTACGAAGCCCCACTCTTGCGGGTGCTTCTGCTTGGTACGGCTGGCCGACCGCGCGACCATCTCCTATCTTTGTGCATTTTCGCCAAGGAACTGATAGCGTCCCAGGTCATGTGCGTTGGATGCAGAAAATGTATTCACTTACCACCCCGTACTGCTATCTAAACGCCTTAGAACCGCAATCGGTCTCACCACTCATACCCCTCCCGCTTAAGCATTCCGGAACTCGGAAGTGAATTGTACCGGCGCACAAAAGTCCGCCCGCTCAGGTGAAGAGTTAAGGCGTTTATCTAGACAGACTCGCCTCCGTCTAGTAAATCTGAGGGCAATTCACTGGTAACACATGTGGATTGCAGAACGGTCCAACCTGGATCAGTCAGTACCCAATCCTCGTAAATACCAAAAGGACAAAGCGAACATGGCAACCAAATTTCAAAGGATTGCCCAGAAGCTCGTACGCAAAACTACCTTGCATGGTGTGACCAAGCGCGAGATGGGAGATGCTCATCGGGGTATCGTGCGATCAGTGCAGACGGCGATTGACTATCAGAATTGTGTGGCGAATTTTCTGTCGTTTCGCGCGGCAGGCTCGGTTCCCGCGGAGGGTCCGTATTTGCGCGCCGAGATGGACGATTTTTTGTTCCTGAACAGTATGATCTGGCAACAGAAAACACTGGATCAACACCGCCAGGCACTCAATAAAACATTCTCCGTGGAACTCCCGAGGTACAGGGCAGGAATCGCCACCCGGTTGCGCGGTCGGGCCTACACGGAGGACGAAGTCGAGCGGATTCTTGCCGAGCTAAGCGAGCGCCACGCCCGCTCTGTGCGCCTAATCTATGCAACGGGAATGCGCGCCTTCGAACCACTTCGACTGAACGATCTCGACTGTCTCCCCGTGTCGCCAGAGCGCCCTTGGCGTAGTGACCTGTTCGTCGGTCTGACAGACTTCGTGATCTGCAGTTGCAGTGGCAAAGGGGGCTTGATTCGACCCATCGCAGTTCCCACCGCGCTATACCACGAGATTGGCGAACATCGATTTGCCAAACCAACTATCGTGTGGGATCGCAGGAAGCCGTTTACCCCTATCTTTGATCTAACAGCTGGCCAGGCTCTCTCCACGGCGTTCACACGCGCCTCAGTCAAGGCACTCGGATTCTCCCTTGGTATCCACGGCCTGCGACATTCCTTCGTCCAGCGCAGACTAGCGCAACTCGAAAAGCTGGGCTTCTCGTATCGCGATGCGCTTGAGATCTGCGCCCAGGAAGTGGGGCATTTTCGAACAGAGATCACACTGCAGTACACCACCCTACGGAACTGACGATGCGCTATGGAACCCTACCTGCCGGCCTTCGCGCGCGGCGCCAACGTAGCGGGACAATCTATTTCTACTTTTCTTCTGGTCCCGGTATTAAGGAAGTTCCGCTCGGAAGCGATAAGGCCAGTGCGTTCGCGCAGTATCAAGTACTGCAACGCCAACGACTTATGGACATGCGGCCACATGGAATCACAATGCTGGATCTGCTCACTCAATTTCAGTTGTGTGAGCCACCACCGGCGGAACGCCACGCAAGACTTCGCCGAGATAAGGAACTTACCCAGCTCCACACATATTTCTCGGAGTGCGGCAATCCGACGGTTCGCGAAAGTCCGGGCCTACAAAACTATCTGTCATGGCTAGCTGCCCGTGCGAACCCCCGGAACCTTGACTCGGTGCGGCTGTTCCGTAGGATCTGGAACTTTTTGCAGCGACACGACTATCTCGATAGCCCATGTCCATGGGCATCGCCCCCAAGTCACAGGGAACGGACCGCGCTCGAAATCGCAGACATCCTTTCTCTGTACGCCCCTCCCAGGGTGAAGCAGCTTCTCGAGCAAATTCTCGATCCGGCATCGACGCTTGGTGTTCGGCGAAGCGACCCAACGTTGTCACGCGTCGAATCGTCGGGCGAGGACATTGAGAATGATCTTTCCGCTGCGCTTGAACGCGCCCGGCGAGACGCCAGCGAGGCACTCATGAACACTCATCGCGATGATCTTCTCGGCCCGCTCGCGGCCCTGACTATCGATGAGCTCCTTGCACTGCAGTCATCTCCCACACGCGCCAATCATCTTCCACCGGGAAAGATCGACCTGAGCATCGGGCGCAAAACGGTCATTGCCCGTCTTCGCGCGCGGACTTCTTAGCCTCACCACAGCGACGGCTTGACTGTGTCTGGCACAGCTGCGACCAGACATCCGGCAGCGTCGTTGCCAATGCAGCAGTCGACGTGCGTGCCGGACGAAAGTGGCACTTACATCCGCTTTGCCATAGCTAGATGAGATTTTCTCCCGTCGCAATGCTACCAAGTCGGACTTTTAGACGGCATCGGAAGCACATTGCCGTCCTGTGATGCTCCCCGTGTTTTGGTAAGTCGACCGGGTTAGTGCCCTTCCGTCCGGGCCACAATGGCCGTCAAATCTCCAGGTGCGTGACCACTCTCTCAAACGAAAAACGCTGCTCTCTTCGCGACTTGCTCTGTTCCGAGGGACGTGTAGACCGGCACTCGCCATCCTAGATCACCGTCGGCTGACCGTGCTCGGGCAATGACAAAACTCGACAGCACTGGCAGTGGAATCCCCATATCGATGGAGCTTCGAGGTACACACGTTACCGAGTCATCGACATTCCGGGTAGCCAAGTATCGGAGCGCGAGCCTGTCTGACGCGCACACCCGCCTGTCATTGCAAGCTACGGCTGTGTCACACAATCATCGATACGCATAATCTTTTAAATTCAATGGCATACGGACGACATTTTGCTTCATGGAAGACGTTAAACGCCTTAGAAACCTGGCACGGTTCGAAGCAAGAGCGAACTGCCAGTCCGATTCGCAACGAGCGTGTACGCGTGCCGATGACTTTTGAGTTTGGCCAAGTAAGCGTGCTTCACGCCTTAACTTCGCACCGCTCACTATTGATTCGAATCGAGCCCTAACTTACGATGAATCCGTCTCACTCGCC
>Ga0206877_10122_pt1 | contig 23892 bp, 24 predicted proteins | sample Alteio_BWOrgCont_7_FD_152623 | JGI IMG/M metagenome (GOLD analysis project Ga0206877, IMG submission 152623) | Enriched cells from forest soil in Barre Woods Harvard Forest LTER site, Petersham, Massachusetts, United States -... | ecosystem: Environmental > Terrestrial > Soil > Temperate forest >...
CCTAAATGGGCGAAAGTCGGTTTCGAAGCAATCAACTGCTCAGGGCTGAAGATCGTGAGCCTGCCCCGAATAAGGTATCGAGGCAATCTATCGTTTTCTCTACGTAAAAGGGCCGCACACGGGAGCCCCTGATGACCAAACGGAGTGAAACGGGTGCAAAACGCACTAACGGACCTATAATAAAATCAAAGGATGTACGCCGCTTTGATTGACGGAGGAGTTGAATCCAGCGGCAATACCTGACGCCGTCGGCAGACGCCGACGACAGCCTGGCGCAAAGGCGCGTCGGGCTTAAAAGTCCGTGATAATTGAGTCAGCTTTGCGCGCGCCAGGAATGGCCTCCTCTGCAGCGCAATAATAAGGAAGAAGCCGTCTCAGGCCCTAACAAAGGCAGCCTGACCTAGTCCCGCTCGGCGAGTCCCATCTCGGCGGTTGATTGTACGCGCGGGCGGCCTTATGTTGTTGACAATTTTACATTATTCTGCTATATTTTGCGCTCTTTTTATTCCCCTGCGGCAGGGACTTCTGCGTCGGATCCAAGCGACCACCCCAATTCTGTTAATGGAACAAAAAGACTATTTGAGACATACGTATGGCGCTGCCCGCGCGACGTGGGAGCTCGATTCGGTTGAACATTGCGATTGGTGTAGAATCAATGCATCAGTATCAGGATGGAAATCTGCGAAGTTGCGAGGTCGTTTTCCAGCGCGGCGGTTACGACGTCCAAACCCTTTATTGGACTGGGTCAATCGAAGAAGTGCGCGAATTGGCGCGACATATTGCCTCTAGGGGCGGCGCGGACACGTACCGCATTAACGAGGTACGGGCAGCAGTGCCGGCAACCTGGTGTCTGCGCTAAGTTCGTCCAATACACCCTCGATTTGACTTCTCCGTCTGCTGCCGCCGCACTGCGATGGAGTGATCTGGCGCGCCAGTGCGCCAAACCGGCGCAGAACGACTTGGCGAATATAAGCGGCTTGCTTGCCGTGGGCCGCCCGGCGTAGCGCAGTAAAGGTGATCTACCAACGCGCCTAGTCGCGTCCGCTACCGTGGCCTTATTCTCTCTCATCCCGCTTGCAGCGTGTTGGATCATGCCTGCAGGTCGGATCCAACCGCAACGATTGGAATTCGTACTCCCGATTGCTCAAGTCTCGCGCCCCCCTTGGCCCCTGTTCAACTCGGGTTTCTCGGCGCACACTCTTTCGCGCTCATTCAAAAGAAGGCCGGAACTACCACTTTAGGTCTGCAAATTTTTCTGGACACCGAAATCCGGCTCACCTAGGGTCAAACGGATACCCTCGGTTGACACTGTTACACACCTTGGGTTGCCAGCGATTCCACCATGCCCAAGGGCTTGAGGGCGCCGCTTCTGGATAGTGGGACGTCAGTTCTGATGCTGACAAGGCGAAGAATTCTTTAGCGGGTAAGAGGGCGCACTTGTCAACAATCGCTGGAGCCATTGTGGAGCATCGCCCCCATCGAGCAAGCAATGCTGAAGTTGATGCTTTCGTCGCGGTAGTTGAAAGCCGTCCTTTCTTGCGGGAATGCATTCGCTGCAGCATGCAATCCGCGTTGTCGATTTCGGTCCTGACGTATTCGTCATTGTCGGAACTGGGAGCCAAGCCCCAAGACCCCCCCGCTCAGCTGGTCGTCCTTTCTTTGATAGACGCCGGCGGCCAGGAGTATACGAACGCGTTGAAAGACCTTTCGGAATTTGGTTCGGGCAGCCCGGTTATCGCTCTCGCGTCCACGAATGACGCGGACTTGGCCCGCGCTGTCATTCATTCTGGCGCGAAGGGTTATATTCCGGTTACGATGGGATTTGAAATCGCCATTGAGGTGATGCGTTTTGTTCTTGCGGGCGGGACCTATGTCCCGCCCGACTATCTGCTCGTATCGGATCCGTTTCGCCTCCCAGCGTCGACGGCCCTCCCACGGCTCAACGCCCTCACCAGCCGCGAACTGTCAGTCGTGCGCGCGATTCAGCAGGGTAAATCAAACAAGATCATAGCCAACGATTTGAATATGTGTTTAAGTACGGTGAAGGTCCACGTGCGCAACGTCATGAGGAAGTTGAACGCGAAAAATCGCACTGACGTTGCGATGGTTGCCACGAAGGCGTAAAAGTTTCAAAGGCACCGCGCCTCCTCCTACCGGCTCGGTCAAAAGCGCAGCCAGCCCAGAACGTCTTCAGATCGCTGGTCTGCGGGGTCTCCAACTCATCGCTCGGCCTCAGTGTGGCGCGAAGAATTGCGATAGCTCGGCGGACGGCAAAGCGCCAAGATAACCTGCGGGTCTGATCTGCATCCACCCGCGGCGCAGGTGTAGTAGCTCTGTCCAGACCAAACGAAACGACACCGACAAGGTGTGCCGTGAGCACAATATGTTGTTCATGACAGAGTTTCGTGTTCAAATCCGCCCAGGGGTCGGGGATCACCGAGCAGCGCGCAATGCAGCCGGGTCAGTCGTTCTGAGTACGACCGCACGTCAAAACGTTCGATGAAGCGCTTTCGGGCGCCGGCGCGCAGACGTTCACGCAATGCGCGATCCCCGACCACGCGGGCGAGAGCTGCGCCCAGTGCGGCTATGTCCCCAGGTGGCACCAACAGGCCGGACTGATCGGGCTCGATCACCTCGGCGTGAGCTCCGACCGGCGTCGCCACCACGGCAAGTCCATGCGCCAGCCCCTCCAGAACCGACATTGCTAACCCTTCGGCGTAAGAAGGCAGGACCAAGATATCCGCGACCGCGCATAGCGCGCTGGCCGCAGACTGATCGATCCAGCCCGGGAAGGCCACCCGATCGGCGAGCCCGAGAGCCGCGGCGCGAGCACGGAATTCATCGACAGGACCCCCGCCGGCGAGCGTCGCGCGCCATGGCAGCGCGGCCAGCGCCGGGCTAGCCAATGCCTGCAGAAGTTCAGGCACTCCCTTGCGGGCGCTAAGATACCCGAGGAACACGAGATGGACGGGGCCAGCTGCAACTGAGGCCAGGCGACCCCTTGGGGATGGGTGCGGATCCGGTACTGCGTTCGGGAGGACCAGGATGCGCGCATCCGGTAGTTCGAGCGCCTCGCGGAGGGTACGCTCTGCCTCCGTCCCCAAGACAATAGTCTGCTCCGCGCCGGCGAACATGCCGCGCACCAAGCGCCGCATCACTCCGCCCCGTGCATGGACATCCGCGGCGTAATCGTAGTCGTGGACGTGGAGGACGTACGGCAGTGCTACCGCGCGGGCGATGGCCGTCAGCACCAGCTTGCGAGAGGTACTGCCTCGGCCAGTGATGTTTGCGTGGACCAAGCTCGGTCGGCCCGCGATCCCCATCCACGCGATCCGCAATCCCGCGGCCATAAGGAAGACGGCGGACAGGGGGATGCGCCGGCGCGCGCTGCCGAGGAACCAGGGCCCCCGCGTATCGATGACGCGATAGGCGGGCGTTTCCGCGGCTTGCGGCAAAGCGGAGAGGAAATAGCCCATCTGCCGCCCTATGCCGCCGCCGTGCTCCAAGCCGCCTGGACACAACAGGAGAACGCGTCTGGTTTTGACGAAGTCTGGAATGGAGGCTTGAATTCTCAAGGTAGCATCGGCTCCCGCTGCGCCACTTGGTCGCCCATAGCGCACGCCAAAATAGATAAATCTGCTCGGTGTTAAAAGCTGGTCTTCAAGCCGATGTCGGACGGTATGGCGGGTTTGGCCAGGGCCCACCGACTACCGCTTGGTGCGTTAAGATCGGAGCCTTCCCTCCTTTTCGGCCCGGATCCATTTTGGCGGGGAGAGCAAGCGATAAGGCAAGAGCCGTGCTCACCATCATTTCTGGGCCTTCGCTACGTTTCGCAGCCGAGGGTTTCTCTGACCCAGGGAACGGGGTCTGCGAGCACAAAACGCAAGTAGCCGAAGTCGCGCCTTGTCAGCCGCCACGGGCGAGCGAGCTCGACCGCCGCTGCCTTGAAGGACCGCACGTTTGTGCCGGTAGGTAGAGTGCTCGAGCCCGAGACGCACCAATTCGGGAGTCCGAACTCCGCGAATGGGATGCCCGCAAGCAGCGACATATGTGTCCAGAAGAAAAACCGTGGATTGCACTCAAGCCAATACACGTCGCCATCGAACAAATCGCAGGCCGATCCTTCGGATTTGAGTTCCATGCCTGGCGGCGTAGAATCGCGCCAGAAACTCATAGGCGTCCCGAAGACTTGATGCTCTACGGCCAAAATCTTGAGATGCGCAGCTAGTGATAAGCCATACGGCCCCGCACCAATAATCGCTACATTGGTTTCATGCACCGACTGCAATTCCCATTTGTGGACGCCTAGAACGGGGTATTACAAACGACCCTAACGGGTCGGCAATCATCATATTTCACGCATTGTTTATGGCATGGACGAAGGGCCCGGCGCAAGCGCTGCGGCGCTGCGTTCTTCACGCCGCCGATTTCTTTCGATGTAGTGGCGAATCTAAGCGTGAGGTCCAGTCGTCGCGGGTGCCTGTTTCTTAAGGAGCAAAACGCGGACGAAGAGGACGAATATGCTTGGCTCGATAGTCATGTGACTCGGCGAACAACTGACAAGATGAGTAATCACCAAAACGGCCTGTTTATTTTGCCAAGCTAGTCACGTTGTCGGGTCCCAGGATCTGCGGTGATCCACGATTTTTAAATCAAATCGTGGATATAAAGAGGGTAGTGAGTAATCGCGCACAATGGGACGAAGAATGGCGGGAAGCCGGGCGAAGCCATGGCTGGCAATTGCCGCCGCCTGTCCCATGGCCGCTGCGACTTTGGGGTATCAGATACGTCCGAGCCGCGGTGGCCTCGGCCCGGCTCATACGACGTGTGCAACGATCGTCATCGCCTGAGTGCTTCGCGACAGGTTATGACGATTGGGTGGTTTACGCGATCGCGCGCGGCTGGTGCTGATACTCACGACCAATGATGAATTTCTCGGCCGACGCCCGGGCGTACGAACGGCAGCCACGCAAGCGTGTCGATCGCGTCCACCGGGGTGTTGCGAATCGGGCGCGCAGTATTTCATTTCGTCAGCGTCATCGTCCAACCAAATGGTGTTAGGGTTGCCCCAACTCGTGGCTGGTGACGTGATCGTCTGCGAATTGGCATTTTGGCCGGAGGCGGGATTTGACGGCGCCGGCACGGCGGCCTTTTCCGGGGGCTTCAAGGCGAGCGGTCGACTTTGTCGAGCCTTACCTTGGCACGCAGACATCGTGCTTGACCGACCGCGGCGGCGAGAGAGGTCGGGATAGGGACCGATAAAGATTTCTTGCTTCCTGCCGTCGGCGCGGTGGCGGTAGGCCTTTCAGCCTTGGTCTCGTCGACGACCGGGCTATTTGAGAAGCTTGGCGACACCGGCGTGCAAGCTTTCCCATGTCCTTGCATCTTAAGTTGCTGCCTTACCGGAAGCGGCGGCGTCTCAAAGCACAACGTCGCCGACCTCCGCGGCCAAGTCGTCTCAGTTCCGCCACCGCCCGCTCGAGGGTGCGGAGGCTGACGACCGCTCCTGCTCGCGCTCGAGATTCCGACGAACGAAGTCGTGCGGCGACAGCCCGCATGGTTCATCAACTATATAATTAGCCCCGAAAATCTCAATTTCGAGAAGTTCTCGAAACCATTTTGTCCTCAAATCTGAAGGCGACGAGGATTAACGAGGCAACGGAGACGCCGAGAAATCCCCCACCAAGAACGTCGCTCAAGAAGTGAAAATCCCCGGCGACTAGGGCGATCGCCATCGAAATGGCCCCTGCCGCATAGAGAAGCCTGAACCTTGGATACGTCATCCACAGAACAGCGGCTAGCGCGCATACAGCCGCTGTGTGCCCCGACGGGAAAGCGCCGAACGCGGGACCAGATCTGAGAAAATTGAACCCGTAGGAACCGTCGATCAAGTATGAAGGCTGCGCATAAAGAGGCCATGTGCGTCCGAACAAAAACTTACTTGGAAACAACAGGAGTTTCGTAATTAAAAGGCTGGTTTCACATAAAGCAATCACAGCGTCGGCGTACGCAATCGGGCAAAATACGATGCGCCGAAACAAAAAAATCGACAAAACGACAACCTCAAGCGGGCCGAAAAAGCTCGGTGTGCCAGCAAACTCTACAACAATCATGAGATGACCGAAGAATCGGTAGCTGAGCCAAGCGATCGGCCGGTCGAGAAACTCGGCGGAGATCACGATCGCGAGAGTCGTCGTGACCGCGGCGATGATCCAATTTCGAAGCTTCAACTGCCTTTAAACTCGTTCACTGAGAATCAGACCAGGAGCATTTAGACTACCCCGCGATGATACTAGGAAAGCGATACCATCGCGACGAATCGCCCCGCGACGGCGTTCTTGCCCTGCAAGCCGGGGAGCGCTGGGACGACGCGAGCGCGAATCCGAGGCTTGAAGCCGTGGGCGGGCAACATTTGGGCCCACGATTGCCTACGAATCACCTTCCGGTCAAAGGTGTTTGCGCGCGTTAAAATGAGACTGCCACTGAAAGACGTAACCCGAAAAGTTTAGGGCCAACTTCTTGACACGACTTCAAAAAAAGCTTCTTATCACGTTTGGAGAATGTCGAACCGTTCGGAAAGCACCGTGACCAGCGACTTAGAAAGTTTGAGCGACAGATCGCGACGAACGCGCCGCAGCATCGTGAAGATGGGCTCGATTCTCGCGCCTGCGGTTCTGGCAAGTGCGGCTTTCTCGAGGGCGAAGCCAGCGCGTGCAGGTGCTCCTGCTGTCGCTGTAGCTCACATCAGCTGTTTCCTCAAGGGAACCAAGATTCGGACGGCTGAGCGCGAGCGCAGAGTCGAGGATTTGGCGATCGGCGATATGCTGCCGACCGTGTTCCGTGGATTGCGTCCTGTCCAATGGATTGGGCGTTATTCCGTCAAGAAGAGTAATCCATCAAGACCCTGGGTTAAGGATGCGCTGCCGGTACGGATCGCTCGCTCGGCTCTCGCCCCCAACGTTCCCCAGGCCGACCTCTATGTCACGGCTAGACACGCCTTGTTTATGGATGGCGTGCTGGTGCCGGCGGAGATGCTGATCAACGGCACGACCATTAAGCGCTTTGAGGCGCGGGAATATGACGAGTTGGAGTTCTTCCATATCAAGCTCGAAAGTCACGACGTGATTCATGCCGAGGGGGCTCAAGTCGAAACGCTGTTGAACGTCGATGAATCCGCGGTCAATTTCGCCGAATTTTTTCGCCTACATGGAACGCCAACAACGAAGGAGGCTCGGTGCGCTCCCCATGTCGACTTCGGCGGTCGACTTGGCGAATTGAAATCGAGGTTCCGTAGCGCGATGTCGCTTTGGATTGATCGTCGAGAACGTGCCGACGTGGTTCGCGATCGCTTGGAAGAGCGGGGGATCGTTCCCTCTCCACAACCAGAGCCCGCTGATTAGGACGTCCACCCGACGGGTGTTGGCGGCATGGCTTGGCGTCTAGACCGGCTGAGGGCCATTTAGCCATTCTCGTTCCAAGTCCATTCGCCGTACTGGCTATTTCGGCTGGTGTGTGCATCGCGTCGACTTGATCATCGCTACTTGATCTTCCACACGTCGCAACGGCTCACAGGGTTGAAAACATGCCGCGGGATTGGCGATCAGGGTCAAGAGGACGCAGGGCGGTCGCGACATGAAGCTGCTTATCTCGACTTACGCTTGCGCGCCTGATCACGGCTCGGAACATGCTGTCGGCTGGAACTGGACGACCGGGGCGCGCCGGCTCGGCCACGAGGTCTGGGCAATGGCCTCAACGGTGCATCGCTCGGCGATCGAGGCGGCGTGCCGGACGGACAACGATCTTGCGGGCATAAACTGGATTTTTCCCGAAATCCCCGCTTGGCCGCTGCGCCCGGGCGTCGAGCCGATCTGGGAGAGAACTTACAACCTTTTATGGCAGTACGCCGCCCTCCGCCACGCGCGAGCCTTGGAGCGCCAGATCGCTCTCGATGCTATCCACCACCTCACCTGGGGCGGGGTGCGGGCGCCGACCTTCCTAGGCTCGCTCAGGGCGCCCCTGATCGTTGGCCCAATCGGCGGGGGAGAGACCTCGCCGAACGCGCTGCGCGACGTTCTCACCGCGCGCTCACGGACGATTGAGCGCATTCGGGACCTCTCCAACGCCAGCATTACTGTCAATCCGATCACGCGCGTCGGCCTGGCGCAGGCAAAGGTCATCTTCGTAAAGACCCCGGACACCCAACGAATATTGACTGCGGCAATGCAACGCAAATCCCGCAGCTTTTTGGAGCTGACGCTGCAACGCTCTCAGCTGGGCTCCCCGCGAGGCCCGCGGAGGGGACCTCCGCGGCTGCTTTATGCTGGCCGGCTACTGTATTGGAAGGGGGTTCACATCGCCATTCGGGCCCTCGAACAGCTCTTGCCCCGGATGCCAGAGGCGCGGCTTACCATTGTCGGGAAGGGGCCGGAGGGCGAGCGGTTGAAGGCGGAGGCCCTGAACGGGGGCCTTGGCGACCGGATCGAGTTCATTCCATGGCTGCCACAGCAGCAACTGTTCACTCTCTACGGAAACCACGACCTACTCGTATTTCCAAGTCTGCACGACAGCAGCGGCAATGTCGTCCTTGAGGCGCTCTCGCACGGCCTGCCGGTAGTGTGTCTGGATCTCGGCGGCCCGCGACAGATCGTGACTTCGCAATCTGGAATTGTCGTGAGCACGGCGGGGCGCGACACGAATCGCGTCGCCGCAGCAATGGCAGATGAAATGAACGCCCTTTTCGCCGATCCCGCGCGCCTTGCCGCCCTCTCGTCAGGGGCGCTGGCAAGGGCCACCGAATTTGTCGCCTCGGATCGCATCGCCGCATTCTATCGCGCTGCCGAAGAAGCGACTGGCCTTGCGGCGCATCCCGCGGCGCGCGGCGCCCTGTCTTACGCGCCATGAAACCTCGTAGGGGCTTTCCCATGAGAACGCCTTCGGGGAACGAAAGTGGGGCCGAAGCAGACTTTGGATCGGTCAATTGCCTGCGGCCGCCCGTCGTCATGTCGGTGGCGGAACGGGTTCGAAACGAGCGCCGCTTAAGCGGAAATGGCGCGCTCCCTCTCCGCATAGCCGTCGGCGGAGAATAACGACATGCGGGTTGCCCTGATCGCCACAGCCGCCTTCGACTATTGTGTCGAATACGCCGAGACTCTGACGGACTCTTGCGAGGTTCTGCTCTGCGCCCCAGCAATAAGCCTCGCCGGCAGAGCTTTCGTCGACCCGCAAGTCGAGGTTGCGCGTTTTGACTGGCCGCGTCATCGGTCGCCTTCGAGTTTCGTCCTGATCGTCAGGTTGCTTGCCCGGATCAAGTCGTGGCAGCCGGATATCGTGCATTTTCTTGGCGAGAACAACGTCTGGCTCAATCTTCTACCGCCGCTCATGGGGCGCACGCCGGTTGTGACCACCGTTCACGACATCGAACATCATCCCGGCGACACCGAATCGCGTCGCGTGCCCCGCGCCTTCATCGACCGGTTCGTTCGTCAGTCCGACGCCATCATCGTGCATGGAGAGAGCCTTCGAGCAGCGGCGCTCGCAAGGCTGCCGACGCCGGCCAATCGTGTGTTCGTCTTCCCTCACCCGGCGCTCACCTATTATGCGCGTCTCGCGCAGCGCAACAAGTTGGCGCAGACGAAGGACGGGCTCTTCCGCGTTCTCTTCTTCGGGAGAATCTACGAGTACAAAGGGCTGAAGTATCTCATCGAGGCCGCGCAGCTCGCGCTCCCGCGCCTCCCCTCGCTGCGAGTTGTAGTGGCCGGTCGCGGTGATAATCCCGCGAAGGAAAACGTCTCCGTTTTAGCGACGGAGACTTTCGAATTGCGTAACCGTTTCATCCCGGATCTGGAACTCGCTCAGCTTTTGACCGACGCCGATGTCGTGGCGCTTCCCTATATCGAGGCTTCGCAGAGCGGGGTCCTTATGGTCGCGCTCGCCTTCGGCCTTCCGGTCATCGCGACTGACGTGGGCGAAATCGCCAATGTCGTGCGAACGACCGGGGTGGGCAGGGTCATCCCCCCGCGCGACAGCGTCGCGCTCGCCGACGCGCTCGTTGAGATTGGCGCCAACGCGCCATTGCGGCGGGCATTCTCAGATAGAGCTGCGGAGGCACTTCAAGGGCTTTATTCCCGTAGAATCCTCGCTGCATCTGCGAAGGACATCTATGAAACGATCCTCGGGATGGCGTGCAAATGATTGATCGATCGTATGGGCGTCCGATTAGGGCGAAGCGTATCAAGGCCATTGGGGGCGGGCGCGACATCTCCGCGATAGATTGATTGGGGACATTGGCTATTGGGAGACGGACCGTGAACGAGCCGGACATTTTGAATTCGAAAGTACACATAGCCCAGGAGGCGAGACCCCGCACGTCCGCCGACAGCGCCTCGGCCGGGAGACCAGAGTCGCGGCCGACGACGCCTAGCGCTTTGCGAGAGTTTGATGGTGTTTCGTCAAGTTTCACCGACGTCAAAAGCCATCACACGGTAATGAGAAGATATCTGAGATATCAGGGCGCGACGTTCAAGACGATTCTCGATGATAATGGCGGCGCGGGAATGGGTTTCGACGTATTGCGGCTCGCTTTGGCTACACTCATCCTCTTGGTTCACTCTTCCTGGATTGTTGGCACCAGTGGAGTTACCACGTCCATTCTGAGCTTTATTTTCCACATCAATCCGGAAACCGTGTCCGGGCTAGCGCAGGCGACGATCCAGCACCCCAGGCTGACAGGTGTCCACCCAAATGAACATGAGCTCACCGGCCTGGGGCGGCCGATCACTCTGTCCTACTTGCCAATGTTCTTTGCCTTAAGTGGCTTCCTGGTTACGGGCAGCGCCCTGCGAACCAGACGGTTGATCCCCTTCCTTGGCTTGCGCGTCCTAAGGCTGCTGCCGGCGCTGTTCGTAGAAGTGACGCTGTCAGCGATCATTCTTGGCGCAATCTTCACGCAGCTGCCGTTATCACAATATTACGCTTCACCGATGTTCTTTAGTTACTTTTTGAATATAGTTGGTGATGTTCATTTGTATCTTCCCGAAGTATTCGCAGGCAATAATACTGATATAGTTAATTCAAATCTATGGACTTTGCCGTGGGAATTACAATGCTACATATTAATGTCAATAATGATGGCAACCGGAGTCGTATTTCATCGAAAAGTTCTAGTTATATTGTTTGGTATTGCGACAATTGTTCTTATTTATTCAAGCGTTGTTCACGGTTACCAGGTTGTTCCGGCGCAAGTTGGTGGGCCGACGCTGGTTTATTATTTCTCGACCGGCGTCCTAACATTCTTGTGGCGCGACAAGTTTGTGTTTAACGGAGGATTATTTCTCGTTTTCGTCGGTATTTGCTATTTTCTTATGATGTCAACGAAGACGGTCTTTATCTACCCAGTCTTGCTAACCTATATCACTGTTTTCATAGGGCTTTGTCCGTTCCCGAGATTTCCTCTGGTCAAGTCTGGCGATTACTCATATGGCATCTACCTCTACGGCTTCCCAGTGACCCAAGCAGTCTTCGCCGTGTCACTCTTGATGGGCTTTTCCCAGCGTGGGAATCTGGCCGTTATCGCTCCTCTGGCGGTGCTTGCAACCGTTGCTTTTGCCGCACTGTCGTGGCACGGCGTTGAAAAACACTGCTTGAAACTAAAACGCTATATCTCGCCCAAGTCGTACAAGATTGATACTGCACTGCATCCCGGGGCCCCAGGCTGATGCCGCTCTCGCGCCTGAAGGCTCATCTCGAGGGCCTGGCGGAGGCGGTCCTTCCAAGACGACGACGCGATCATCGACGCGGCCTGGCGCAAACTCGTCGCCCAGCCGAAATGATCACCGGCATGCGAATTGGCTCACGTCGGCCTGGCCGCTGCGGCCTTTGGAAGAGCAAGATTTTCCAGGGTAATGGCGGGTCTTCGCCGCGCTCGTGTAACCGCTTGTTCACAATAGAAGCCACTTATGAAAAAGACGCCACTTAATCCGCCAACATACAACAGAACTTGCTCACTGACACCTTCCAACAGGATGCCGGCGCAGATTGAGAAACAGGTTATCGCCATTGCGCCTTCCAGGCGGATGCATCGTAGAGACAATCGAAATGCCCGGGCCCAAAGATAGATGAACCAAACCGCACCAACCAGGCCGCTGCCTAAAAGAATTTCCAGAAGGCCATTGTGCGCCTCCGGCGCGTACCAATGAATCGTATTCGCAATCTCCCAAGCGGCCGGGTTTTCCGTAGACCAAAATGCGCCGTACCCCCACCCCAACAGAGGTCGCTGATAGATATAAGGAATCGCATACCCCCAGATCTCCGTGCGACCCGTCAACGTCGCATCCTTGCCGACCAATTCGAATAAAGAATTGGTGCCGATGGCGACAATCGGCCCGACCAGGAGAAGGACGGTGAGCAAAACGACGCCAAGAGTTCTGGCGGCTTTCCCTCTCTGCAGAAGCGGCATCACGGCTCCGAGAACCAAAAATAACAGAATAACCAAAGAGGATGTTGTCGATTCAGACCTAACGGCGACAAATGTGATCGTTAGGAACGTCAACATGCCTGACAGTCGACTTCTTTTACGCACCCGGATACTATGAAGGCAAGCGAGCGCACCAACAGCCATGGCCTGTCCGAGCATGTTTTTCTGGCTAAAGACGCCGCGGAACTCGCCGGTTTGTTCACCAATTACATACGCCGGGGCAATAAAAAGGAGAATAAGGCAAGCGACAGCTGACAGGAAGCACACCGAGGTAAGGAGATCCATGAAGTCATCACCTTCGAGGTTCTTTGCCGCCCCAATCATACCCAGCACAAAGAAAAAATATTGAATCCCACCTCGAATAGTAGCCGCGGTGTCAACCGACCAAGCCGCCGAGCACAGCAGAAAACCTGCCAAAGATAAGGATAGAAGACCGGACCTTTGAAGCGCAGGGTATCGTCGTAATCCCGTTAGAAACAACACAATACTTATAATAATTTGAGAGGAGCTTAAGAATGTAGTGAAAGTATCCCCGGTTTTTCCGAGCCAGGCACCCCAGAATACACGATCAATTATATTAAGCGCCTGTAATTGGCACAGCAAAAGCCAGCAAACAGCCCAGCGAGACCATCGGCGTTTAAAAAATCTGGCCATTTTGGGTTATCGTCGGCCAGAATCAAACCATCGGCCAAGAAAGAGGTGTTTCGCGATCACGCGGGGTATCACTCCAAACTCGCGAGCAGGATGTTGCCGACAGCCGTGCGTCCTTTTTCCCAATTCGCTTGCCTATATTGTGGTCTGCTAATAAGCTCTTAGCACCGGCCACCAACCGGGTCTTGTTATTTCGAGCCACTGGGTCCGTTAAATCGGGCCAAGCTTCGTAACGAGAGCCACATCAGAGCATGTATCAGTTCACCAGCGACAAAAGGGTCCGGTGCTAAACTGGTAGAGGAGCAGTCGGGACATGCGAAGGTAACAGACGTCCTTGAAGGATCCGATTCAATGGCCGCTCCACGCCATACGCGAAAAGCACGCCGCCAACTACCGCGGAAGACACCAACAAAACCATGAATATCCCGGGCGATAGCTGCGCGCTCCCAAACTTGATCAGCAGATGGATAACCACCGTTTCAACGGCCGGGTGAACCAGGTAGAGCGGGTAAGAGGCCGCGCCTAAAATGCCCAAGATCGCGGCCAACCCAACGGAAATGCGCCACCGCAGAGAGGCTAATCCAAGGATCGCAATTGCTGCGGCAGTCCCGAAGGCCAATCGCGCCCTGAGGTCTCCAATGATTCGATAATCCACAAAAATCAATCCGAGGAGGAAGAGTATAAAGACTTGGCCATCATGAGCGGCCGCAACTCCCGTTTTTGCGAGCATGACGTGGGAACTGCATCACTGCCGGGCCCCGGGGCGCAGTTTTTGCCTTTCTTTCACGACGCTACCACAGTCGGTCCGCGCTGTTAATACGTCCTTTGGTCAGTTTGCTTCCAGGCTGGAAGCGCGGCCCCAAACGCCGTTACCGTACTAAATGTTTAGTATGGGCCGAAGCGACGGTGGCCACAGGCGGCTCGGGAAGTCCGCCATGACGCGACAGTCACCTCTCGTGCAGTTCGTGCAGTTCGACGATGGCGAACTTCGACATTCGGTCGATCGCAACCAGCAGGTCGCGCTTTCCTTTGAGCAGTTCGGTCGCGGCAAAGTCGTGGAGGTTTCGCCTTCGAACCGGGGCGGCCAAGAAAATCCGCTGCTTTGCTCCTGCGTTACCCTACAGGGGGTTGTGGCTGGCCATACGGTGGCGCCCATCGCCGAAGTAGAGGGAAACGCTGGATGATCCAGCCACGAACATTCAGGACGTTGAGCATAATGACAAGTGAGGTATAGACCCCGCATCCGACCGTCACTTGCAAAAGGAGGGCCCATGGCCCCGACCACAAAGCTAGTTGGCGAACCACCAGAAACATCACGCCCGTGCTTGCCAGCACTTTGGCCGTATCAATTATCGGCAGCGGCAAAGGAAATACGAGTCGGCTGAAGATTGCCGCCACAATCGAAGAGGACAACAATGCGAAAAAGCTAGCTATGGCTGCGCCCAATACACCAAATGACGGAATCAACCATATGTTCAAAGCGACGTTTACAACGAGAGCAAGCAACGTAAACAAGGCTAGCAATAAGGTCCGATTCGCAAGTTGGAAAGCTGTGTCAATATAGAAGGCGCGTATAGTTGCTACGACGGCTGCGGCGGCGAGCCACGGCGCCAGGGAGACGACCGATTTCCAATAAAACGGCGCGACGATCAGACCGGCCAGGTTATCTGAAAGGGCGACTACGCCCACCGCGCTTGGCAATACGATGCCAATGAGGATAATGAAGTTCTGCGCGAGCTGGGATTTTGTCGCTTTGGAGTTTAGCTCCAGCGTTCGTACGGCCAAGGAATAGGCTAAGGGCCCTATGCCACTCGCTAAGGCCTGGATGGGCATTTGAGTGACCAAAGCAGCAGCGGTGAACATGCCGACTGCCTTTGGGCCTGACAAGGCCTGCAACAGCCATTTGTCGACTGACATCAAGACAGTCGCGAGTCCTACGCTGACTGATAGGGGAACTCCGAACCGGAGGACCGAGGCGAATATTTTTCGGTCAAAACGAAGTCGGTTGAACCCGAGTTGTCGTTCCGGCACAAGAAGACCGGCTAGAAAGTTGCTCACGGCAAGGGCGAACAAAGTCAAAGACGCGCTACGCCAAGCGAAGGCCGCCGCAGAGACCAGCAGAGTGGTAACCAGCCCACGACCAACACTCATTCGAAAATATTCGACGGCCCGAAGTTCGGCCATCTGCAGCCGTTGCCGTAGCTCGAACCAGACCGTTACCGAAGAAGCGAAGAGACTTGCAAGAACTAGCGAAGCATAGTTGCCAGCCCCGCCCACCATGAGCGCTAGTCCAGCCACTATGACACATACGACGAGGAGCGCAACAAAGCACGTCATAATCGTGCCATAGAGTAAATCCGGCCGATGGGCTCCGGCAGCCATCCTCATGAGGCTGAGCCCAAGCCATTCGAAGACGCCAATCGTCAAAAAGAAAATGATCGAGAGGCCTAGCGCGTATAGGCCGTATTCTTCCGGTTTCAGCAATCGCGTCAGCAGCGCCGCGACCACAAGCGCAAGGACGCTGGGGATAAGCCGCGCTAGCAGAAATATGACGCGGCCCTGCAAGCGGACTCCTTCGCGGTAATCCGCGAGCGCTCGCGACCCGGCCGCTAGCGTGTGAGATAGGAGGTCTATACAACAGTCTCACTCGGGCGCAAATGCGGCGGATGTTCAAGAATCGACTGGTATTGAGGACCGCCGTCCGCCGGAGTTCCGGCGATAGATGATCTATCTGGTTCGATCTGGACGCAGGCTCGAAGGGTTGGCGTGGAGCCGAGCCGCGGTCGATTTCCCACCCAGTCCAAACAAGCCCCGGGACGGACAAGCCTGATTAATGGGCCGACCAGCGGCGAACGCGAGGAATGGCGCGCTTTTGCCGCGAGAACCATCGCCGGGTCCAAAGCGTGACATAGGCGAACCCGAATGTGCTCACCGGCTCATGAGACGCGCCAAGCAATAGATGCCCAGGGATGCTTACCCGGAAACCCGCCCGCCGCCGCCCAGGTGGCAGGTGGGGGCAACTGCTCGTGCTGCCAAAGAAGCCGCCACCGTTGACCCATAATCGTCCGGTCCATCGTCATCGCATCCCCCTCCGAGCTTCATGGCGGACGCCACTTGTGCCACCGCGGGGGGCGGCGCTGATCGCCAAACCGCAAAGCAAATCAAGACGCGTTTTTGCTCAGCTACATATCGCACGGCTTCGTAATCAAGCCGTCGTTCTCGGTCAACGTCGTTCCGTTCCAAAGGAGAAACACAACACCTTTCAGCCAGACTGGGAAAAACGGGTCGGTGGCGCATGCGCCAGGCTCCGGATAGCCACGAAAGCCGGTAGTCGTCTCTTCCGACGTCAAGTCCGCCGCAACGTGATATCCCTCATTCATGCAAGCCGTTGTGTTCGTATAGCCATTGCAATTCGGCGCCCCCGTGGGAAGGCCGTTCGGATTAGCAAAATCAGGGTTTTGATAGGTGTTCGTTCCAAACGGGAAGGAGGTGGTGTTATGAACCCCACTAGCCCAGACGTCCGTGTTGGGATTTCCCGCGGTCGTTGATTTCCCTGGATTGCTCTGCCAAAAGATGTTCCCCGTCGCGCTAACCAAAGAAGTACTGCTGTTCGTCAGCCAAAACGCTGCTGTGTTGACAGGCGCCTTACCAGCGTTGCCGCTCGTCGCTTCGGTGGATACAAAGATATTATCGAAGACGTGATAGGATGAGCCGTAGGCTGAAACTGGCGCGATATTGTGAAGAAGCACATCGGAGGAACTCCCTATGTGCTTAGGATCCTGCGCGTTTCCATATGAGGTGTTGTTAAAAACGTAGACCTGTGCCTGGTCGCCGTTAGCCAAGCAATTAGGAAAGACCTCAAATCCAGGGCCGCCATTGTACCACCAAACATTCTGTTCGGCGACGCCTTGATGCGTGAATTTCCCACACGCCCACGAGTCGAAAATTAGTCCTTCGCCATCGGTGTTGCAGCCTGCCCCCGAGGGGGCATTGATGTTTTTGTACCCGAAGTATCCAGCCACAAACACATGAGTTCCGGCGCTCGTATCCGGGCCGTCATTTGGAATAAGCGAGACCCCGCTGCCGCAAATTCCGCCGCCGCCGGTGCTCGGTGAGGTATTATAAGAAATTGCGCCAACAACTGCGGTTTGATCCGCCCCCCCACCGGGCGGTGTCCAACTGTACGTACCAAAACCGCCATAATCACAATTGATCGCAATATCGTTAATAAAAGCAATGTGGTGCAAAGTTGCTAAGGTATTCGAGGTCGCTATATAGCATCCGCCCGTTGCGGTGCTATTTTGCGTAGCAGTAAACCCCTCGACGGCCCAATTCGATTCGGTTACGCGAAACGCTTCTTGCGTCTTTCCGTTGACAGAACAGCTTGTGACACGCGGCCCGGCGCAAAGGAGCGTGGCAAAATAAATACCGCCGGTACCATCGATCCCTCCCTTCGTTGAAGGACAGTTTGAAACAACGCCCCAGCTGTTCACTCCGAAGATATATTCCCCGTAGCTTCCGGCAGCGGCTATAATCACATCCCCACATTGGACGGGATGATGCGGAGTCGCCCATGCCTTACTCGAAGAAGTACCGGCATTGGCATCATTTCCGGTGGGGGAAATGTAATATATATGAAGCGGCACGAAGGGCACCGCTTGGGCGTCGGCGAGACTCCCGCCAAATAGCAGGAGAACCATTGCGAAGATCAGATCTCGCAGAATGAAAAGATCAAGCCATGCGTAATTACGAGTACAGGTCGCGAGCTTTATTTCGCCCAACACGCATTGTTCTGTCATTAGTCTGGCCTACCGCTTGCCAATAGATTATCTCTTTCGCTTTTTGTACTGCATGCGTTGATCAGTGGACGCCCGTGACCTCGACACTGCCAGCGCGGTATTGTTGGATTGTGTTCCGACAGTTTTCCGGCCGCGGTCGCATTCCGAAATTTTGGAGTGATAGAAGCTCCACCCGTCCAGACCCCCAACCATCGCCGAAAGCGAGTTCTTCGCATTCTGGGAGGGAACGGCGCTCTCGATTCCAAGGTGTCGAGGGATCGCCTGGTGCGGATCCGCTACCATTTGCTTGCGAAGGCGAGATAGCTGCCGTAAACCGCTCGCAAAGGGAAGTGCTCGCCGAGCATAGACGACACACGCCCGCTTCCGCGGATCGTAATTGCTGAGAATCCAACAGCGGCAAGCCGCCGACGCAGGGTGCTGATATAATGCTGCGAAATGTGCGCACCCCCAAGCACGCTCGTTCTCTCGAGAAAATGTCTGATATACCGCGGGTTAGGCGTGGTCAACAGCAATCGGCCTTGGAGTCGGAGCAAGCGAAAGAACTCGCAGAGCGTAGCGTCGACCTTGTCCGGCGGCAGGTGCTCAATGAACTCGCCGGCCACGATCGCATCGAAACTGTCGGATGGCGACGAGATTGATTCGGTGAAATCGCAAATCCTTGCGTGGTAAATATTTGGGTCGAGCGCCTCCACCCGTTCTGGGACACAATCTAGCCCGGTGATGCGAAGGCTGGGACGAAGCGTTTTCATCACAACACCACCCCGCCCGGTGTTGCAGCCCACATCCAGTACTTCGTGTGCATTGGATTGCAGATGACGGACAAACTGCTTGTAGCGCCCTTCCGTGAACGGATCGATTTCACTGACTTTTTGCCCGCGGTTCAACTCAACAATTTCGGAGAAGCTCGTCATCGGAAGGGCGCTCCAGACAGTTCTTCCAAGTTCGATGGTGAAGCAGTGGCTCCAAACTCTGCACACCTACTAAAGACTAGCTCTTTACCGCGTCATTGAGCGCTCGCGCGTCCTTGTGGGCGTAAGGACACGCGACTCGCGTATATACCATATCCCCCCGGGGATGCCGGCCGTTACTTATGAAGGCAAGCCGAGAGTATTGCAAATGAAACTTGAAATGCAAGCCTTGAACGTTAAGGCACCTAGTCGCCGAAACGTCTTCAAGCCCGGCATCCTATCCGCGGCTTCGCGCCGGAGCGTCGCGCCGTCCGCCGGGAACGGTCGCGTCCGCTTCTCCCCCAAAAGTCGAACGCTTACGAAAATAGATCGGCCGAGGCGCGATCAGGATTCACCATAAAAGCGCCATCGTCCGGTCGGGCCCCAGCCTGGGCTCACCCGAATGAGCGCAGGAACGGCCTCTTCAGTAAAAGCGAAACTGGACAGATCCTGAGTGATGCCTTCACCCGTCGCTTTTATGAAAGCTTCGCCGAGCGTCCAGTATCTGTAGAACAGCGCCATACGGGCAGTCCAATCCGAGCGGGCAACCAGCGCGGCGCGCGCCTCGGGGCCAAATACGGTTTCGGCAACGGCCATCATATCGGGTATTCGTCGGCGTTGCTCGACATCAATCCCGACGGCGCATCTGGCGACCGCGATAGCGACGCAGCCGCGGGTGTGGCTTATGCTGAACTGCAATGCCGCGCATCCGCCTTTGTTATCAAGGTACGGCTTTCCGCTTAAACTCGCGCCGAAGCGTAGCTCATGCGGCGCGCATCGCGTCATCGGTCCTAACAGCGCTCGTAGCCCGGCGTGGGCAGCGGTGAACGCCCAGCGGTCCGCTTCGAAGTGCAATCCGGCGGCGCGCCCGCGTTCGTCGTCGCTGAGATAATTGAGAAGATTCGGCCCGTATTGAGGATCGGGGGCGCCGAACCAAAGAATGAGTTCATCTTCATCCGGCAGCGTTCGCGCTTCGGTCGCGAGTTCCCGCACAACGTAAACGCTTAGCTGCTCGGACGCGTGACGCTCCAACGCCCAAGCCCACGCAAATTGGGGGGTGGTGCGGCCACGGTGCGGACGAAGCTATTGATACTCACCTGCCCAATCTGAAACGAACATTGAATATTAGCCAGCCCGGCGCCGCGAGAAGACTGTTAAGTGGGGTTTTGGTCGCTTGACCGCAACAGCGATCCCGGGGCGTCGATCATCGGGCTCGCAGTTGATTATTGGGCGAGGCGCTTAGGGGTGGCGATGTTCTCGGGAGCTGCGCCTGCGGCGAACCAAGCAGTCTGCATCTGCTGAAGTTGTAAGCACGAGGCGGGATCGGGCGCGTTCTCGCAATCGAGCCGAAGGCCGCAAAAACGGCGGAAGCTTCGGCTGAGGTTTGTTGGAATCTCTTTCGCGCGCCTTGTCGTGCGGCCGAAAGGCCTAGAATTCATCGCCTTTTGGGCAATGGTGCCCGCACAGGAACGGCCGTATCGTTGACAGAACGCTTCTGGAGAAGAGGTTCTGAATTTTCCAACTTTGCTCGAAACTCAGGTGCCGGGGAAGCGTCGATTCGGCCGGTTTGCTCGCCGCTTGTCTGCATTGCCGCGCGATTCTGCCGCCGCGACGCCGAGCTGCCATCCATTCAGAGCCACTCAAATGTGTATGCTCTGACAGCGGTCTAAGTCGGACGATAACGCGGTTTCACTATTTTGGAGGCAGTAATGCGAAGTGCATTGGTATGCGGCGCAGGTGGCTTCATCGGAGGTCACTTAGTAAAACGTCTCAAATCTGAGGGATTCTGGGTTCGAGGCGTTGATATGAAGAACCACGAATACGCGGTGAGCGAAGCCGATGATTTTGTCATTGGCGATCTTCGCGATCCATATTTCTGTAGACACGTCATCGACCGTCGATTTGATGAGGTTTATCAGCTGGCGGCCGATATGGGGGGCGCCGGATTCGTGTTTGTGGGCGAAAATGACGCCGATATAATGCACAATTCTGGTCTAATAAACCTCAATCTCTTGGATGTGTGCTGCAAGAGGTTAATCCCGAGGGTATTTTACTCTTCCTCTGCGTGTATGTATCCGGCCTACAACCAAATGGATCCGGACTCGCCAAACTGCGAAGAAAGCTCCGCCTACCCTGCGGAACCGGATAGCGAATACGGATGGGAAAAGCTGTTCAGCGAGCGGCTCTATCTTGCGTTCGCCCGTTGTCGTGGGATCGAGGTTCGGATTGCTCGCTATCACAATATCTTCGGCCCTGAGGGGACGTGGGACGGCGGTCGCGAAAAGGCGCCGGCTGCGCTCTGCCGCAAGATCGCGATGGTGCCGAACGGACGCACGATCGACATTTGGGGCGATGGCAAGCAGACCCGATCCTTTTTGTATGTGTCGGAATGCATCGAGGGCACGATCCGGCTGATGCGCTCTAGCTTCGAAGGACCGGTGAACATCGGCTCTGACGAGATGGTCACGATCGACCAACTTGCCGACACAATCATGGCAATCGCCGGCAAGAAGCTGGAGAAACGACATATTCCGGGACCACTCGGCGTCCGGGGCCGCAATTCCGACAATAGACTGATAGAGCAAAAGCTCGGCTGGAGGCCCGAGGAGCCGCTCGCCGCCGGTCTGGCGGTGACGTACGAGTGGATCGAAAACCAAGTAAGGGCAAAGATCGGAAAGAATGCATTTCCGCAGGCCGCAGAATGACGTCAGTTTCGTCGGCCGCACGGCTGGATCTGGACGACGCGGTCTTTAGTGAAAACTCCGATCGTGTACCGTTCGGGTTCAGTCATAATTTGCATGGTCTCATGCTGTTCGAGAATGAGATGCTGCGGTCTCTTTCCGAGAGATATGCTGCACATCCGGAAGATTATTTTGTTTGCGGTAGCGCGTCGTCGGCCGGGGCGGTGTTCTATTCGGTTCCAAAGACGCCGCTCAAGCCTCACGAAGCCTTAGATCAGCTTGAGGCGGGGTCGTACAAGATTCTCCTGAAGAGGCTGGAACGGCACGATGGCGGCTTTCGCGATCTGCTGAATACGCTATTCGCGCAGGTGAAGGGGCAATTGCAACGCAATCGGTTTCCCGATGAGGCCGTGCGGCTGGAATCATCGGTCTTCATCAGCGCGCCGCAGGCGACGACGCCGTTCCATTTCGACCCCGAGGTCAATTTCTTCAGTCAGATCGAAGGGGAGAAAATCTATCATCTCTATGAGCCGAGCGTGCTCGCCGAGGATGAGGTCGAACCTCTCTACGTGCGCGCCACGACCGATATCGGGCAGGTCGACCTAGCGCGTTGGGACCCGAGCGCCGAACATGTGTTTCGGCTGCAACCCGGGGCGGGCTTGCACCAGCCCCAGGACGCGCCGCATTGGGTGGAGACGGTGGGATCGCGTTCGATTTCGTACACTTTCGTCTATGAGACCCGCGAGGGCCGGATGCGGTCGCAGGTGCGCTCCTTCAACGCCTATCTGCGGCGCCTTCATTTTGATCCAGCGCGACCGGGGGAGCGCCCAACACGCGATGCGATAAAGGCCGCGGCCATGGCGGCGGCGATCCCGGTGCGCAGGCAGATCGGCAAGGCTGTGCGATCGGTTCTGCGCTCCTAAGGAAACGTCAGACCTGCCGTCCGGATTTCCATGCCTGTGGCGCCGGCTTCATGTTCGGGATGCGATAACCGTGACAATCGAGAGACTTTCCCGTAGCACTATTCGGCCGGACGGAATCAGCGCCAGCGCGAGAGCTGTCAGGGCGTAGGAGAGGCATAGGAACAGCGCAAAAGCGTGAACGGCGTTCAGCGCAATCGCGTGGCGGACGGCGACGATCGCCATCAAGGAGGCTGCGCTCGCGAACGCATGCATCGTCGCGACGCTGTAGAGATCCCCTAGTCGCACCGGGCCCGTTCGCGTCGCCATCCACCACATCACCGGCGACCGCAAAAGGACCTGTGAAATAGAATAGGCTGCCGCGACGCCGATTGGTCCCCAAGGCAATCCAGCGCAGAACGCGACGGTGCTGATCGCGGCGTTGAACGCGCCAAACCAGGCAAAGGGCTTGCTTCGCCCTTGACTGATAAACAGCCAGTTCGTCGTGGCGCTGATTGGCTGGAGCAAGGCAGCGAGACCCATCCACTGGAAGATCGGCGCGGCCGCTCGCCACTTTTCTCCCAGCAGGATCGGAATAAAGATGTCGGAAGTGGCGATTGCAAACACGATGCCTGGCTGCGTCACCAGCAAGAGCTGGTTCACCGCCCGAAGATACACGGAGCGGTAGCGCGCCTTATCGGTCCGCAGGCGCGCCAGCGTCGGCAACATCACGCGGGACAGCGGTGCGTTGATCTGAATCAGCGGGAATAGGAGGAACTTGTACGCCCGATCATAGAGCCCAAGCGCGGCGTCGCCCCAGACGCGCCCGATCAGCACATTGTCAAGGTTGCGCGCAATGAAGGTGAAGACGTTGAAGGCGGTGATCCCAGCCCCGAGCTTAATCATTTGCCGCGCGCTTGACTCCCACTGCGGCAAGCCCGGAACGAAGCCTGATCCGATCCACGCGCCGACCACGCCCACAGTCGCGCTGATGGCCACGCCCGCAAAGAGAGCCCAATAGCTATGAAGCGTAGCGGCAAGAAGCACCGCGCCGAGAAACCCGGCTAGCGCGGAAAGCGTATCGAGAGCCGCCAGGAAATGAAATCGCATGTTCCGGTTGAGCAGGGCCAGATGTTGCGCCCCAAGAGCTCCGATCACGATGAGGGCCGCGAATCCGCGGGTCAGACCTGCAATCCGCTCGTCGTCGTAGAACCAGCCCACCATTGGCGCGCCAATGGCCAGCGGAACCGCAAGGCTTAAGCTCACTGCGACATTGAGCCAGAACAGTGCAGTGTTCTGTGCGGGTGTCACCTGCGCGCTCTGCACTGTCGCATGGCTGAGGCCAAGATCCTGGAAGATCAGCGCCAGCCCATAGAGCGGCGCGACCATCGCCAAACGTCCGAAATCGGCGGGGGACAGTAGCCGAGACAGAACGATCACCGA
>Ga0206877_10124_pt1 | contig 23778 bp, 20 predicted proteins | sample Alteio_BWOrgCont_7_FD_152623 | JGI IMG/M metagenome (GOLD analysis project Ga0206877, IMG submission 152623) | Enriched cells from forest soil in Barre Woods Harvard Forest LTER site, Petersham, Massachusetts, United States -... | ecosystem: Environmental > Terrestrial > Soil > Temperate forest >...
AGAACAGAGTCTACAAGTGGCGATACAAACGATCGATCGTGGGAGACCAGACAAAGTGTACCTTCGTAATCTTGGAGCGCATCCAATAAGACGCCTCTCGATTCAACATCCAAATGATTCGTCGGCTCATCTAAAATTAAGAAATTGGAAGGCGAGAGCAATAGTTTTGCCAAGGCAACTCGCGCCTTCTCACCTCCTGACAAAACTGAGCATTTCTTTTCCACCGCATCACCGCTGAACAAGAAAGCTCCCGCGATCCCTCTGACTTGGCTTATAGGCAAATGAGGAGCTGAATACTCTAACTCTTGTATGACCGTCTTAGTCATGTCGAGAGTTTCAGATTGGAATTGTGAGTAGTATCCCACTTTGACTTGATGGCCTAACTTCATTTCTCCATGCGTAGGATCGAGCAATCCACAAAGGAGCTTGAGAAGAGTTGTTTTGCCAACTCCATTGACTCCTACCACGGCTACCCGTGCACCTCTCGGCAATGTCCAGTTTAAATGTGTAAAAACCACCTTGGGTCCGTACGTAATTTTCGCATCTTGAAGGGTAATAACTTCTTTGCCACTGTGAGGAGCGGGAGGAAATCGAAATCGTACGGAAGCTCGATTCTCAGGAAGTTCAATTAATTCCATTTTTTCGAGTTGCTTTAACCGGCTCTGCGCCTGACGGGCTTTAGTAGCCTTTGCACCAAAGCGAGCAACAAAGGCCTCAATTTCTGCTACCTTAGCCTGCTGCCCTTCATATTGTGCTTTTAATAGAGTTAATCGTTCTTGCTTTTGAAGTGAATAGGAGTCCAAATTACCACGATAGACCCAGAGTTTACGCTGATCAATTTCCATCACCTCATGAACGACGCGATTCAAAAACGCTGAATCGTGGCTCACAAGCAAAAGAGCCCCCCTAAAGGAAATTAAGAATTCCTCCAACCAAAGCAAAGATTCTAAATCCAAGTGATTGGTCGGTTCATCCAGAAGAAGCAAATCCGGATCCATCAGTAGTATTCGCGAAAGCGCAATTCTCATGAGCCAGCCACCACTGAACTCGGCCAAATTGCGATGAAAATCCGAAATTTTGAAACCCATTCCCATTAAGATTTCTTGAGCGCGCGATTCAAGTCGATATTCGTCGAGCAATTCCAATTCTTCTAGAATTCGACCATAGCGACTGAGGGTCGCTTCATCACTTTCCATTTTTGATGAGAAGGCATCTTCCATTTCTGCACGGGCTTTGAGAAGCTCTTCCCTCCTCCCGTCCAGTCTCATCACTTCAGAAAGGACCGTTCGGCCCACAAACTTGGGGACTTCTTGGGCTAGGTGGCCAATAGTCAAATGAGATGCTTTTGACAGTTGCCCACGATCCGCCTCCTCTTGCCCTAACAGGATTCGAATCAATGTGCTTTTACCCGCACCATTTGGGCCAATTAGAGCAACGCGTGAGCGATACCCGAGATGAGCTTCTGCATCTTCAAATAAAACCTTGGACCCGTACTGCTTCGATATACCTTGTATGTGAATCACAATGCCCTAACACATACCATCATAAATGGGAGAATGCTAGAATGCCCAAATGCCGAGGCGCCAAATCACTTTGGTTCGCCATTTCTCTATGGTACACTTGTATTCAAAGGCCTTACTTAGCGGGGAAGAAATCATATGGCGAATAACTATAGCGAAATTCGTTTTTTGGTCGTGGACGATATGGCCACTATGCGTAAAGTCGTTTCGCAACAGCTGAAATCCATTGGAGCTACTCAAATTGTGGAGGCAAGTGATGGAAACGCCGCCAAAACGTTACTAGAAAAAGCGGCAGAAATCCAAGAACCCGTGCAGTTTATTATTGCCGATTGGAATATGCCGAACTGCACTGGCTTGGAACTTCTAAAGCATTGCAGAAATGATTCTGTGTATAAGTCTGTGGCTTTTCTACTTGTTACCGCTGAATCTGAAATGTCGCAAGTTTCAGAAGCTATCGCGGCAGGCGTAGACAATTACGTTGTAAAACCATTTTCTCCTACTTCTCTTGCTGACAAAGTGGCCTTGGTTTACGCAAAGCGCTTTAAGGGGAAATAACAATCATGGCGATTGTCGCGATTCGGTAGGTCTGAGTACATGCCCAATAAATAGTGGTGAATTCGTAGCACGATGGCGGATTAGAATAATGAATGGGCGATTTGCATGAAATGGTACCGTGTCCTCCTGAGTTGAAGCAATGGATCTATCAACGGACACAGCGCTCCCCAAGGCTTCGGTACCTTCCTCGGTCAATGCAATCGATGTTTTATGGGTCACCCGGTCGATATAAAGGTTACGACTGCCTGTCATTCCCGAAAAATCCGCCCTTTGAGAATCAAAGGGGTCGTTAATTCCAAATGACTTTAAGATCTCTGTCAGCTCTAAACTAGAATCAAACTCGAATTTTGGGAGAGCAATTTCAACTTGTTTCAATACAAGTTCGCTCAGCCAGTGATCCAATGCCTCAGGCTTTAGACTATTTTCAAGCGTACCTAAACCTTTGACCGAGTTAGGAAGAAGGATCGACAAAGCAATTTCCCCGTCCAAGTATGGCAAATCCAGAATTTGGAAATCATGTCCCTTATAGTAGAGGAAATTGCCAGATCTATGGACGTAATCCACTTGAAATTTATCGCCGGAATTCGAGGTAAAACTGTCAGGACTTGTTTGATTGCGGACAAAAGGAGATACCCAATCTCCTTTGAAATAGACCGCACTGTTCAATAACATTTTGCTATTATTATTAATGGAATCGTATGAAATTACGTTTTTAATTTTCCCTTGGGTTCTTTCTTCCACCCAACCGTTGATCCGATCACTGAGAAAATCGGGGGCTTTCGAAAAGTCCACCATCCAAGGTCTCACCCCCAAAGCTTTATCACTTGCCTCCATAAAGTCAGGAAGAAGGGGGTACTTCAAATCGACCCAAAGACGATTAGCAAAAACAAGTTTATAGGAAGGATCCTTTTTCTGAGTCCAAAGCTCCGGAGGCTTTCCAAGCTCTTTGTGGGTATTACCCTTCGCCCCAAAGGCAGCTATGCCTAGTGCTGCCCGAATCGCGAAGGGAGAAAATACAAAATTCTCCGATTCGCTTTGCTTTGCAAGAGCGCGGAAGAGTCGCAGAGAGAGCTCTGCCCCAGGACTTACGCTTGCGAGCCCGAAACTTGGCAATACGAGAATGCAAAGCAATAACCCATTTCTATATATTCGAGAGACTTTCATTCCATAATTCTAACCGAATATTCCAGTATCTGTAACTGGGCAAGAAACTCCCGTTATTTATAATGCATTGCACAAGTAGTACAGAGGCCAGTTTGTTCGCAGACGAGGCCGAGAACGCCTCTTCAAGTACTCCTGTACTTGACTGTCCGCAGGACAGTCGCGCTTCTCGGACATCTTGTCCTCGAAGAGTATCCGAACTAAATGGCCTCTGTACAAGCTGCCTGGCACTTGTGTTGCAGTTACGGCTGCTCGACGAACCAAATAAACTTTTGGAGGATAACGACATGAAGTCCTTCGCGTCTATCTTACTAGTGATTGCATTTTCGCTGACAGCACTACCGTCATCTTTTGCCTGGGACGGCGGGGATGGTGGTCATTTCGGTGGCTGTGGTGGCGGCGGCGGCTGTGGCTTTGGTGGCCCAGGCATCGGCCTCCCTTTTGGTCCTGGATTTGGCGGTGGATTAGGATTTGGCGGCGGATTTGGAGCCGGATTCGGGGGTGGCTTTGGTCCGGGCATTGGCTTTCCCGGTATAGGATTTCCAGGGGTCGGATTCCCAGGGATAGGGTTCCCAGGAATTGGCCTGCCAGGAATCGGCATACCGCCTATCGCACAAAAGGGATTGCCTCTTCCTCCCCCACTTTTAGGACAAAAGGGTTTACCCATTCCTCCCATCCCAGTAGGTCAAAAGGGTATTCCAATTGGCCAGAAAGGTTTGCCATTACCTCCTCCGCTGCTAGGACAGAAGGGGCTACCGATTCCCCCACTTCCAGTAGCTCAAAAAGGGCTTCCTGTGGCTCAAAAAGGCCTCCCCATTCCTCCTCCATTCCCAGGAGGCTTGAAAGGCCCCGGCTTTCCTTTCTAATTAGTTCGTTGCACTGCCAAATCGACCTGCAATTCATTTAGCTTTAAGAATTCTTGACCAAAAATGAGTTAATGACCTCAAATTAGAATAAAGAACTGGGAAACGAACTCAGGACGGTTCGACTGGTAGCGCCTGACCAGTTGGACCGTCTTAGTTTTCAGCTGAAAACTTTCTGCAAATTCTCTTTCGCAACTCTGCCAAAATACCCACCGCGCCGCCACCACGCTGAAGGGTGGGGAATTTTATCACCAAGGCGTTTAACAGCTTCGGCCTCACCTAAAGCCTGCCTCACAAACCACTCTGCGTCATTTCCTAAACAAACTACCTTGGCATTTTTCACAGCATCGTGACGAAGCCGAGCTCCAAGTGCCTCAATCGCCCCTCGGACAGGCTCCGAACCTTTCAGTTTTTTAAATGAATGCGATCCACTCAGTTTGCTAAAGCCAATATTCTTGACAGGATCAGCCTTGGGAAATTTTGTCGCAATCTTCGGGTCCAGAGGAACTTGAACTGAATTCATTATAGCAACACGATGAACCCTGCAAAATTGGATGAGTCTTTCAAGACTGACGTCAGAATTAGCATGACCCTCGAGCAATTCTGACAGTAAGCTCCACCATTTCCGCCCTGCCATACCGCATAACGGCCTACGCTCTTTCATCTCTTCCGGCTCAATTTCGTTGATATGAGGAGATTCTGCCACAAAGATCCACTTGGGCTTTATCTTACGAAGCTCCTCCCGGCCTTCAGGAGAAAGATCGGGAACGAAATAACGCTTTGACTGGAGTGGTTTGGATGTCATGGGGAAAACTTTATAACTAAATCTTCAAAATAGGCAATTCAATTGACCCACTCATCATTCAGTACTAGATTGCCCGCGACCAAGGGGTGGGATAGTATGTTTTTGGCGGCACTATTACTTATGATTCAAAGTTCAATTTCAAATAACGCTTACGCAATTGTTTCTGATCCGACTGATCCCAATGTTTATAAGAAAGCCTATGAAAGCAAGGTCCGGCCTTTTTTTGATTCCGAACCCTTCCATTCTTTTGTTGGCAAAGACGGGATCAAGATTGCTTACAAGATATTTAAAGCACCTCAGGAGAAAGCCAGGATCGTTCTCCTACCGGGCCGTACTGAATCCATTCAAAAATATGCCGAAGTGATTTACGACTTACTGGTCGGAAAAGGCCTTCGCGATATGGGTTATTCGATATATGTGATGGACCACCGTGGGCAGGGAGAATCTGAGAGGTTAATTTCAAATCCACATATGCAATACGTGGATAGTTACAAAGATTTCGTTGTTGATCTCGAAACCTTTATGGACACTATTGTTGGACCAACACAGAACGTAAAACAGCTCCTTTTGGCCCATTCCATGGGAGGCGCTATTGGGACTCTCTATATGTGGCAACATCCAAAAGTTTTTAGTGCCGCAGTCCTTTCTTCCCCTATGTTTGAAATTAATACTGCTCCATTTCCTAAACTGGTAGCAGTCGGTCTTGCTGAAATGGGATGCGCTTTTGGAGCAGGAAAGACGTTCGCGCCGACTCAAGGTGGCTACGTGCCGTTTGAAACTTTTAAGTTGAATGACTTCACTTCATGCCTAGATCGCTACACTATGACGGAACAAGGCTTTGTCGATGCCCCAGAAACTCAAATGGGTGGAGCAAGCTATCAATTTATCCGCGCTTCTTTTCATGCGACTGATAAAATTGCAAAAATCAGTTCGTTGTCTGAGATCCCTCTTTTGATTTTTCAAGCGGAGAAAGACAAAGTTGTTAATCCAGAGGGACAGAATAACTTTTGCGCAAATGCAAAGAATTGCAAGCTAGTGCAGGTTCCTGGCGCAGAACACGAAGTCCTTATGGAAGTTGATTCGATTCGAAACAATGTGCTGGATCAGATTACTGATTATTTGAAGAGTTTTTAGCAGAGTCAACTATCTTGTCGACAATTGTAGGGTCGGCCAGGGTCGTAATATCGCCCAAATTGTCATATTCACCCATAACGACTTTTCTCAATATCCGTCGCATAATTTTGCCACTTCGAGTTTTTGGTAGACCGGGCACCCAATGGATCTTTTTAGGCGTCGCAAGCGCCCCGACTTCCTTTCTCACAAGTTGGACTAATTCCGTAGCAAGTGTAGGGGAAGGAACTATTCCATCTTTTAAAACAACAAAAACGTGGAGAGCTTCCCCTGTGGTGCTATCAGGAATACCGACGGCGGCGGATTCAACAATTCCTTTATGTATAATACAGGCGGACTCGATTTCCGCGGTTCCGAGACGATGACCTGAGACTTTGATCACATCGTCTGTCCGGCCCGTAATCCAATAGTGCCCATCTTCATCGCGATGAGCTCCGTCCCCGGTCCAATAGTGGCCAGGATATTGGGTGAAGTAAGTCTTATAAAATCGTTCTGGATCTCCATAGACTCCAGCCATTTGCCCGGGCCAGGATCGCGCCATAACCAACGCCCCGGAAGCTTGTCCGACCACGGGAACGCCTTTTTCATCTAAAATTTTTGGTTCTATTCCCGGCAGTGGAAAGCTTGCGCTTCCCGGCCTCGTGCTCGAAATTCCAGCCAAAGGAGAAATGAGAATCCCCCCCGTTTCAGTCTGCCACCAAGTATCGACAATGGGAGAACGTTCTTCCCCAACCACTTGATGGTACCACTTCCAAGCTTCAGGATTAATCGGCTCACCCACGGTGCCTAATGTTCTGAGGGACTTCCGCGAATACTTTTTCACGTGATGATCGCCGGAACTGGCCAATACACGAATGGCCGTGGGAGCACTGTAAAAAATAGACACATGGAAGCGATCCACAATTTCCCAAAATCGACCTGGATCCGGATGAGTCGGTATTCCCTCAAACATCAAAGTAGTCACTCCATTGGCCAACGGGCCATAAAGCAAATAGGAATGCCCAGTGATCCAGCCTACGTCCGCCGTACACCAATAGACATCATTCTTTTTAGGCTGAAATACGATCTCATGACTATAGGAAACATAGGTGAGATAGCCACCCATATTGTGAAGTACACCCTTCGGTTTTCCGGTACTTCCTGAAGTGTAAAGAATAAACAACGCATCCAAAGCCGAGTGACTTACTGCTTTGTGAGTCACGGGAAGTGACGAAACCATCCAGTCTTCCCATCGAAGATCATGGGGAAAAATAGAATAGGAATGTTTTGGATTTCGATTCAATACAATGACTTTTTCAACGGAAGGGCACCCCATTTTCATGGCTTCATCGACGTTCGCTTTCAAATCAATCCACTTAGTTCCACGATAGGTGCCGTTTGCAGTAATAATCAGCTTCGCACCACAATCCAGGACGCGACCGTGGATGGAAGATGCGGAAAAGCCTCCGAATATCACGCTGTGAATAGCACCCATTCTAGCGCATGCTAAAACACTGATCGCAAGCTCTGGAACATTAGGGAGATAGAGTACGACTCGATCCCCTTTATGTATTCCAATAGATTCCAAAGCATGGGTCATTCGACATACTTCGCGGTGCAGTTCTGAAAAAGTGAATATCCGCTCTTCTTGTAAATCATTTCCCACCCAGATCAGTGCGGGATGATCTCCTCGCCCCGAATCAATATGACGATCCAGACAATTTTCGCTGACATTCAGTTCAGCTCCGACGAACCACTGAACTTTGGCTTGATGATAGTCGCAGTCTGAAACCTTCGACCACGGCTTTCGCCACTTGAGCTGGCGATGAGCCACAGCATTCCAAAATTCTTCAGAATTTTGCAGAGCATATTGAGTTACCCGCAAATAGTCGTCCCGGTTTTTTATGCTGGGGTCAAATAAATCTGATTCAGAATATCCGAGCTTTTTGGATTTATTCATACCGAAGTTTGATACGAACAGTGGGTATAAACGATGTGTCGATGAGCCACTTCTTTAAAATGCATCTTCTGGATCACTGCACTTTGTTGGGCTTCGATCTTTTGATCTAAGAATTCGAAAATCTCGCCACAATCCAAGCAAATGATATGATCATGATGCTGCTTGTCATAAAGTTCGTAAAATATTCGACCTTTTCCATCAATGATGGATTCCTTTAAAATGGAAGCTTCACAAAGAACTTTGATGCTTCGATAGACCGTCGCGGCGCCAATACCTGAATGGCGTTTTTTAACTTGGTCAACTACCGCCTGAGCATCTAAATGACCTCCGGTAGACAAGATAAATTCGGCAATCTTCCAACGCTGTTCTGTGAACTTCAACCCCTGAGAAACCAAGTAATCTTTTAACTGATTTCGCCAAGCTTCGAACTGCTTTGTAGTAGGAAGTGCATTAGGGACGGGTTTGGGACGTCCACAAGGAAGAGTTTTGCCTGAAATTGAGTTTTTTATCATAGTTGTCTGCCCAGAATTACCAGAACCTTATCAGTACATTTATTAATGGACGAGAAGATCTCAAAACAGGAAAAAAATCAAGTTCTGGAAAGCCGTAAGCAAAAGGGCTAGAGAGTTGCCAATACCGATTCTTGCTCTTTCGCAGGGCTGCTGAATAGAGAAAAACGGTACCCTCGACTATGAATCGACTGAATGGAATTTGCCTGAGATCCTAATTTCTTCTTGAGAGTTGAAATATGCTTGTCGATCGTACGGGTCAATACTTGAACATCCCCATTCCATACTGTGGAAAGGAGCTGCTCACGGGTCAGGATTGCTCCTTCGTTCTTAATGAAAAAATAGAGGAGTCGAAACTCAGTCGGGGTGAGCTTGAGATCTCTTTCAATCCCCGCCTCCTTCACAGCTGCTTTTTGATAAGGAACACTGAGCGTCAAATTGCCCAATTGAATCGAAGATTCAGGATGGGTACCCAGCTGCGACTTTCTCAATCGCGCGTCAATACGGAGAATGAGTTCTAAAGAATCAAACGGCTTGATTACGTAATCGTCTGCGCCAGCTTTGAATCCCTCAATTCTATCCGTCAGCTGCACCCTCGCTGTAAGAAAAACAATTGGAATCGCGCTCAAAATCTCATTGCCTTTGATCTCTTGGCAAAGGGAAAATCCACTTCCGTCCGGCAAATCCAGTTCCATGACAATTAAATCAACAACCGAGCGTCCAAGAAATTGCCGAGCTTCAGAGGCACTGGCGGCAAAATGAAGTTCGAGTTCTGCATCTTTTTCCTTGGTCAATTGATTCTGAACTTCAACAGATGGATCTACTAATAGGACTCTCTTCATAAGCGACTCCGTGCTAGTGACGACAATGACTTAAAATTCGAACGTTAAATTAGCGCATACCGAAGCCACTTAGTTCGCAGACGAGGCCGCAGGGAGGCGAGGCGACCAAAGCGTACAAATTGTACGCTGCGGGAGCGAGCCGACCGAGAACGAAGTATCCGAACTAAGTGGCTTTGGTATTAGAAGGATTATATGAATTCCAGAATTGCTTTCAAGTTTAATCTGCGCGTAATTTGCTCTTATTTGCACTATTTTGCTAAAAAACTGTATATCGATCGATCTTATTGAAATGGTTGAAAAACAATTTGAAATGACTTGCCGCGGCTTTCCTCTAATTAAATAATAATGATATGGATTTTCGAAGGGAGAACTTTCATGATGAAAATCCAATTTCCTAAATCGTCTATCAAAAACGCATTTCAAAAAACTGTGATGAAAGCACTAGGTATCAGATTCGCGACATTTGCGACACTCGCGCTATCGACTACCGCTTTGGCCTTCACTTTTGACAATGATGTACCAGATACAATCAGGACCCAAATGACTCAGGATCTCACCTTTGTTAAGACCATTCAAAGCAGCACGCAATCCGATCTCCACAAACAGATATTTGGACCAGTCTCAGGAAAGACTTATGAAGAATTCTTCAACTCGAGAGTTAATTCAGTTGGATTGAACGGCTGCGGTGACCCAGATGCAGTAGCTTGCGTAATACCTTTTGATGACTCCACGAAAATGTGGATCACACGGAACTACATTAAATTCAGCCATCCACAAATCGCGCGTCTCATGGTTGTATTCCATGAGTCAAGACATACAGAAGACCAAAACGACAATTGGCCTCACGCCCAATGCCCCGATCCATTTCGCAATTCAAGTGGCAATTCTATGAGAAGTATTTGGACTGGTGCTCCATTGGCAGGAAAACCCGCATGTGACAGTACTCCATTCGGATCTTATGGGTCCTCTATGATCATGTTAAAAAATATCTCAAAATTCTGCACTAACTGCTCTGCAAAAGTAAAAATGGATGCTGGAATTTACGCAGACGATCAACTAAATCGTATTACAGATGAGAATGCCTACCAGCAGATTAGAAACGATCTTTATCGATCCTAATTTTAAGCCTTAATATTTCGAATGAAACTCAGAGTTTATTCTTTATCACTAGCACTAGCTTTGGTGGGAGGCTTGTACTGGAAACTGGGCAGACAGTTTCCAGCGCCTCCCATCCATTCCAATTCAATTGTTGAAAAATCCAAAGAGAATTCTAATGGGAAGCGACCAGAGAAAATATCCCTTGATGAGCCAGATGGAAACCCTGCTGAATTAATTAAAGCCGTCCAAAAAATACAGATTTTAAAAACAATTCTTCAATCTAAGAATGATAATGATCCGAGATTAGATCAGGACTTCAACCAACTTACCCCCGCTGATAAGAAAGCCATGGAGAAGGAATACCTTGCACTCCGCTCGGAATCTCGAAATGAACGCGGTACAATCATCTTTCTCTTGGGAAGAAACTTGAACTCCCCGGACGATTTTGACTTTTTAAAGGGTGTTGTTTCAGAGCCCCCCTGCCTGAGCCTTTCCGATTGTGATTCCTCTGCGGCCTCAGTAGATGTACACACAGAAACAACTTCAGGAATGCAAATTACTTTAGAGTATCCCCAGATTGTTGCTTTAAAATCACTAGAAACCTACTTAAGCGAGAATCCAAACTCTGTTGCCGCTATTGAAGTCATTCAAAAAGCAATGCAATCCAAAAGTCTAATCGTCAGCCAGATGGCAAACGAACTATTCAATACTCAAAAAAGCCGAGACAAATCAACCTCAGACTGAAGTCAATCAGGGCTTCTTGCTACGTCCCATTGCAAGAAGAACTGTATAGTTTTTTGAAGAAGGGATGAGAAGCAGATTACATCTGAGTAATTTTTGATCCTTACCCCAAACTCTCTTTGCAGATGAAAACTTAAGAAATCTCTCAAGTTGAATCGCTTTTTTGTGAGAAATCGTCGATACTTTGACGCTCACAACTTTCTGTTTTTCTACTCTATTCAATTCTTCTGTAGTTGCCACTCGATTATCTCCTTCGCTTCACGCCGGGGCACTGAAGCAAAAGAGGTGCCAAAGAGATGTCTTAGGGTACAAAATCGAATTTTCTTAATAATATCAGACTAACTAGATACTACTGAACCATTAATAAATAGTAGAAACTGTTTAATTATTCGACAGGCGTACATACTTTATATTTTGCAAACGCCGAAAGTACCTTCATAATATTTATAGAACTATCAATACTTTTTACCCAAAGGAGAATCCAGCCTATGGCCAGTGGAAAAACCGAAAAATGTCATTGCCCCCACCATGCAATCGCCCCGATATTCCTATTTTTAATCGGCCTTACAATACTCCTGGGTCATCTCGATATTTTAAGCCAAGATATCGTCAAAATCGTGTGGCCCGTTCTGATTATGCTTATAGGTGCTCAGAAGGCCTTTCAAGGCTTCTGCCATTGCTGCACGAAACCGTGATCCGATTTTAGCGGGAGCCTTTCAGGCTAGAACATGCCATCTCTCTTTGGTCACGCAATCGTAGGCGTAACTGCCGCCTGGCTCCCGCCGCAAACTCAACATCGGAAACGACTTCTCGCCATTACCTTATTCTGCAGCATCCTACCAGATATCGATGTGGCGACCTTCGTATTAGGCGTCCCCTATGAAAGCTTCTTTGGACATAGAGGATTTTCCCATTCCATCTCATTTTCCGCGTTGGTTGGCTTCCTCGCTGGATCCGCTTATCTAAAAAAATTCAAATTTAAATCAATTCAAGATTGGAGTTGGGTCTTTTATTTTTTTCTTGTCGCACTCTCGCATCCCCTTCTAGATGCGATGACGTCAGGAGGGCACGGAGTCGCGATATTCTCACCCTTCAACCTCCATAGATACTTTTACTTCTATCGACCTATATTTGTGTCGCCGCTTTCTTTCTCCGAATTCTTCACCAATACAAGTATTCGGATCCTATTTAGTGAAGCGACATTTATTCTACTCCCTTGCCTATTCATCATTCTACTGAAGTCAGCAGTCATACCGACTGTTAGGCGAATGCTGAATATCAAACCGATTCCGAGGACGAGAAAAGAGACCGGCGCTATACTCGGAATCTTATTCTGTTTAACCACCTGGTTTATTTCACGTGGCCTCATTCGAGAAGAATTAGTTCCAGGCATCAATGATGTAGACGTCTCTAAGATCTCAGCCAATCTGCTCCGGAAGACAACGCATGACCTGGACGAAGTACCACTTGAAGATATTCCGGGAAAACGCTTACTGAAAAACTACCGAGAAATACTGGATCACAAACTGTTTGACACCGTTTTAACACCTATAAAGGAGCCTTGGGCAGGAAGATTCTTTCCCACTTGGCTAGGCGGCGCTGCCGGACGATGGCAAGATCCATTGTTATTGCAGATTTGGAAATCCATGATGGGAGCTTCGTTTATTTCGAAACCTGACTTGGTTGAACTTTTACATCAAGCTCATACACCAAATCCCGATCAAAGCAGGGCGGCCTCTGCACTGGAAAGGCTATCGCCAACTGAAAAATACGATATTGCAATCGGCGACTATTATCTGGGCGCAACCCGCACAGAGTCAGGCCTACGCGGACGTGGGTTTCTAGATTCCTATCCTATTACTCCGTTTTGGTCAGGATATTGCAATTCTATCAGTATTGCTGCAATTTACGAAAAAGAACCGAAAAATGCAGTGACAGTCGTCAATTCAGACGGCTATCGAATTACATTTTATCCGAATGACATTAAGGCTCTTTTAGGCATCGCTTATTCTCTATTCACGCCAAAGGACTGGAATCTCGGAAATCGTTGTGAACTGGATGGCCCCAAAAGCGACCTGTGCCTGGATATCGATCCGGCGGCATTTGTGATTGCTTTGACCAATCTCATCGGTCTGGCTAGAACCACTTTCTTAATTGATAAGGAACCCTTTATTGGAATTCAAAACGCTCCCATTCGAAAGGCTGAAATTAAGATCATCAATCCTCCTTATTTAACAGGCGAAAGACAGTCCTACTTTAAAGTAGATACTTTCAAAGTGAAATGGTTAGTAGACGTGGAAATTGACCTAGTGGTGTCTAGAATAACTCCCCTCGATATAAATTCCGGGCTAACCTCGGGGTCAACCCAGGGATCAATGCCGGGGTCCAGCACGAGTGAAGAGAACCTGACTTATCGTGCAACATTAGGATTGGATTCTGATTGGAATTTAGTGGGTGGACGCTGGGAAGACCCATTTCATCACCCTGATTTCGTTTGGGGAGGCACGTCTATTTTGACCACTCCGGAAAGAATTGGCGAGAAGCTCGTCAGCAACGGCAGAATAGAGTGGCCAGTTATTCAGAAGCTCCTTGAAGAAAGCGCCAAAGCACCTCTGCCATCCCCTATTTCCCAGGCCGATAGTCCCCAGGACAATGTCATAGAAATCTCTAAAATCATTCAAGAACCCAATTACCATGGATTTGTTTTCGACTCAAAAGAACCTCGGATCTCTGGTGGTATTAGCTATCTCCATCTTGCCCACCCCATTGAAGTTTACGGACACATGGAGGGAGAAGGCACAACTGCCTTAATCTCAGTTGAACTCATTGGAGAAGGTCGTCGTCTAGCACTTTATGACTTTCCTCATGTTGGTTCTACTAGACAACAGTTTTTCAAACTTAAATCCCCGGGGACACTTGAAGATACGAAGAACGTGATGCTTCGATTCAACTTAAAAGGAATGAGTACCGGCGGCCCTGAGTTCATCCAATTCGACCTTCCTTTTAAGAGAAAATTTGAGAGATTGATTATGCCGAACGGTAGTTAATTTCTTCGTATAATTTCCATGTTTATTAGTATCTGAATATTATTAATCAACTCAATCATACGTTAACTAACTGACTTTACAGCTTAATAATATTAGTTGACTAAATTAGTATAGTAGATAAAGATAATAAATACTTGTTCAGTAATAGAAACAATCCAAAAAAAGGGGGATTTATGTTTCAATTCAAATCTGATCGTTTAAATCTACGATCGCAGAAATCGCTTGTGGTTTTAAGTTTAGCCACAGTTTTATTGACTTCTGCGTGTACTTCTAGCTCTGGGACAAGCACAGTAAGTCAAGTTGTGACCAATGTGTCAGTTAAAACCTATACCCAAAGCGGTGACGAGTGGGCTCAAGTCACGGCAGTTCTTAATACGAATGCCTATCAAGTGGCAGCGGTAAACGTACCTGTAACAAATCCAACAACTCATGTTGAATATGCCCAATTAACCATTGTGCCTACTCTTTGCAGTGGCACCTGTACTGCAAACACAGCTGACCTGACAGTAGCTATAGACATCAGCGCTGCAACGAAAATGGCAGGAACGAATCCAGAGCTTCCCAACGGAACCCCACTTCCTGTAGGCGGTCTGACCAATGCTACAACAGTGGTCATCCCTATTGCTAAGACAAATGCTCAACTGTATTTCTCCTTTGGACCTGGCGTAGCCATGTTGGGAACAACAGTTTCATTCTCAGCAATGAATTCCGTAGGAACTTACGTTCCCGGGGTCGATATCTTTGCACCTATTCCCGCAGGACCAGTCAATATCATTGCTGGTATCTACGCCGGTTCAGCACCTAGTACTACTGGGGTTGGATTGTTCGTCGACTTATCAAGTGTCATTAACCAAGCACCGCAACCAGCAGCACTTGCTGAAGTGTCTTCTGGCGCACAAGTGATGCACGAACTTGCAGACAACCATGGCTCCGAGATTCACAGCGTATTAGTAATGAAGCCAATCATGCCTAAATATGAAGAAGGCTTCCGACTCTACAGCAAGATCTTAGAGTTGGGTCTAGAACACAAAGTCCTAGATACAAATACAAACGAATAACAGTTAGCTGAAAGGCTACAGACGATAGGCCACAGTCAGGCGGGGAAACCTGTTTCGGCTGTGGCCTTTTTTCGCTTCTTGAATTGCTCTTGGCAGTAAATGGGCAATTCACCCAAGCTTATATTTTCGACATTCTGTTTTGCTCTCAGGCCTTTCCCTCTTTTACCATTACGGTCAGCCGACTACGACAAATGGGTTTGTTCTCAGCTGTTTCGGCACGAATTTGGATGTCCCAAACATGCAGTGACTTTCCAAGTCGTATAGGTGTAACACGGCCCACAACATTTCCACTTTTTATACTATTCAAATGACTGGCGTTGATTTCAATTCCAACAGCAATACTTTCTTTGGGTCCGGCCACCAAAATGGAAGCCACGCTACCCAATGATTCAGCAAGAACTACTGATGCCCCTCCATGTAGTATTCCTGGAGGATTCTTAGTCCTTTCGTCTACCGGCATGGTAGCTTCCAAAAAATCGTCTCCGATAGCCGTGAATACAATACCCAGAGCGATATGAATTGTTCCCGGATTCATTGCATTGAGTTGTTCGAGTTTAAAATCGTTTTTCCATATTCTCATAGAGCTTTCACCGCAATTCTTTTGGTTTCTATGGTTTTCATCCATTTCTAACCGTTTTCGCCACCGTTGGCAATTGGCTTTAAGGACTGCAAACATTCTGAAACAACTAACTTCCCCAGAGCATTCCTGGGGATGTTTTCCAAAATATGCCATTTCCGGATTTTCTCAAATCCAAGGACCTTGCTGTTAAAATCACCGATCAATGACTCGGCGATAGCGGGAGACAAATTTCTATCGGAAAGAAAATGAATCACGTGTCCGAGCCTCGGATCCGGCACCGGCAAAATTGCAATGTCTGCGTGCGTTTTCAACCGAATGCGTACCTCGTCCAGAATGTTTCTCAGGCGAGCGACTTCGACGCTTTCTCCGCCAATTTTCACAAACTCGCTCGTACGTCCTAAGATTTTTAGATATATTCCACCACGATTGGCACTATTTTCAATTACACCTTGATCTTGAGAGGTATACCAACCTTCAATTTTAGGATCGTCAAATACAGCAGAGCTAACAAAAGTGCCTTTCCTCACACAGTTTTCGTCAGGTTCTTGTTCTCCCTTTTCCTTTTCCTTTTGCTTTCGCTCTAACTCCCGAGTTTGCCCTGGCCCTTGATATACAAATCCAGAAAGCAAAGCCTTCCCCTTGAATACAATCCTACCGTCTTCGTTAAGCCGAACTTCTAAGTGAGGGAGAACTTTCAGAGGTGGATTTTCTGTAGGTAGATTTCTGCCTGGCCCTGTATAAATCCCATTACGAATATTCGAAATAGTCGCTAATTCAGCAGTTGCCACTTGAGAACAGGTTTCCGTCATTCCGTAGGTAGGGAGAAGTGGCCAACCGAGATTCAGAGCTTCACGATAAAGACTGGGCGACAAAGCTCCACCCCCGACAAAAATCACTCTCATTGAGGTCGGGCAACGCCGCCCAGCATGAACGAGGTCGTAGATCTGGGCAGGCACAAGAGAAGTGAGAGTCGCACGATGCATTTCAATTGCCTGAGCAAATGTGAATTCATTCCATTTTACTTCCGGCCATTTCGCCTTTGGCCATTTTTCATCTGCGCTTGAAAACGGTACTACCCGTGCACCGCTAAGAAATGCTCTCGCTCGTACACCCACGCCGCCCACGTGAAACTCTGGCAGCCCGTGCAACCAAATATCTGCCGCAGTACTTTGAATATGGTTATTAACGGCCTCCGCAGCAGCTAAAATGGCTGACTTGCTCAAAGCAACCCATTTTAAATCCTGAACTGAATTTGAAGTGGTGCCGGAGCTGAGTATGAAAACATGACCTTTGAATTCGCCGATTTTTTCATACACCAAATTCAATAAGAAATCATATGATTCCCATGGGAATTTTGGATTCAGAAGGACATAATTCTCGTCTGAAGTCCAATTAATCTCTGAGTTCACAGAAGCTTCCGCCACTACAGAGGCTTCCATTCAAGAGCCGAAAGTGCCTGATCAAATCCAAACCCAGTCCCAGAAGGACAAAGCAGATTCGGACCATAGTGAGTCAGGAGACTCGAAAAAGACGTTTCTTCGTAAGCAAAATGGGAGAGAAGACCGCATACCTCGACTTTGCTATGATAACGAAAGGATAAACTCGCAGCGACCCAGGCGGCGCCGAGTTGTCCAAGAGGATGATCTAGATAGCTGGTCACAACAACTGGAATATCCATCCGATGGGCCATCAGCATGATACTGTCTGGATTTTGAATTGCAGGCTTTAAAATGACCACGGAAAAAGAGCCTTCTACGAGTTCCTTTTTCTCTGGCATTCGGTCCATAGCCAATCGGACTTTCCACTTATTTTGAATAGCTATCCAAACGCTCGGATCATAGGGGCAGGGGTCCTCAATAAAGTCAATATAAGGAAAAATAGGTGTTAGGTCCTTTAATACCATCTCAACTTCGCCAGGAGATGGAACAGAATTAAAGTCCAAACGGATTTTCAATTTCAGAAGTTTACAGATGTCTGTAAACCCGGCTAGAAAACTGGCTTCACCCGGATTGCGGAAACCCAGTTTAATTTTTATATGCGTAAAACCTCGCGCCGCCAAGGACATCAAAGCGGTGGTGCTCAAAGCCTGAACATCTGCAATAAGGGCATGACTTGCGGGAATTTTGGAATGCTCCCAAAGGCTGCGCTGCTTGGAACGCCCTTCGGCATCGAGCTTTGCGAATTCATAGGATCGGAGAGTGAGCGCAGTGAGATCACCCTCTTTTAAGCGTTCCAGCTGTACGCCCAAGGGTTGGTCTCCGAGTTCCGGCCACGGAAAACAATCCGCATAACCCGTTTGTCCGTCTTTAAATTGAAATTTAAGAAGCGCCCCGCGGCGGGGTTCCCTTTTTTCTGGACTATCGGCGCTACCGAAACTTCCGATAACAGACTTAGGCACGAGCTGATAAGGACTCACGCTGATATTACAGGTGGATACAGAAGGATTGAGAAAATTCATATTTTCACCGATTCACCAAAGAATGCTCTCGATTCGAACTATCTTAAAAGAAGACCCACACTTAACAGTAATCCGAAACCCAGATCTAAGCCTACGCCAAGCCCAAAAAACCGATTGTAGATAACCCCGGGCTCGTTCGATTGAATTCTCCGAATCAATGCGATCGCGATAGGCAGCGCAATCCATGGAAGTACAAAAGCCCAACCCAGCCCTTGTTGAAACCAAATTCCTCCCACTGCAAAGGGGACTAAACTCACAGCTGCAATTTCAAACTTTCCAAAACTCGGCCCAAAACGCACTGGCAAAGTCTTCTTACCCACTTTCCTATCCGTCGTGTGATCTCTCAGATTATTAATTGCAATGGGTATAGTTGCGAGAAGGCCGACTTGCAGCCCGGCGATCCAAGCGGTCCAGTCCAATTGTCCAGTATTGAGGTAATAGACTCCACCCACTGCCACCCAACCGTAAAAAATCAGAACGAACAAGTCGCCCAGCCCCTGGTAAGCAAGAGGAAAGGGACCTCCTGTATACGCGTAGCCTGCAAGGAACGAAAGTAAGCCCACACAAACCAAAGGCCAACCCCCTTCAATTACTAATGGAATAGCCAACACGGTCGATATCAAAAAACAAAAAAACCCCGCGCGCAAAACCCATTTGGCATCCATCAGGCCCGATTGAGTAACCCGCTGCGGACCCAACCTCTCTTTGGTATCCGCCCCTTTGATAAAATCGAGAGCGTCGTTAATGAGGTTAGTTCCAATTTGAATAAAAAGCGCACTCAAAAATGCCATCAAGCTGAGCAAGGGGCGAACTGTTTGATGGAGTCCGTAGGCCAAAGCAGTTCCAACCAATATCGGCACCAAAGCAATCGCTAAGGTCTTAGGCCGACTTGCCATGACCCAAACTCCTATTTTAGAAACGGGTGCCTGTTTTTTTGGGTTTGTCATACCTGGGGTGCCTATTGCAATATTTGTCATTGTGATGAAATCGCTATGAGCTCAAAGAACTCTAGGGAAGTCTTGCGAACTTTTTGAAGTCTGGCTTTCTTTTTTCAACAAAAGCGTTTCTTCCTTCTTTTGCTTCTTCGGATAGGTAGTAAAGAAGTGTCGCGTTGCCTGCCAAATCTAATAACCCAACTTGGCCATCACAATCTGCGTTCAAAGAAGCTTTCAGACATCTCAGCGCGAGTGGTGAATGTTGGAGCATTTCTCGGCACCATTTCAACGTTTCTTTTTCTAATTCTTTCAGCGGCACAACGTGGTTGACGAGGCCCATTTTGAGCGCTTCTTCTGCGGAGTATTGCCGGCAAAGAAACCAAATTTCTCGTGCCTTCTTTTGTCCTACAATGCGTGCAAGGTAACTACTGCCCAATCCACCATCGAAGGATCCTACTTTAGGACCGGATTGTCCAAATTTTGCGTTGTCAGCCGCGATCGTCAGGTCACAGACCACGTGAAGAACGTGACCACCCCCAACAGCATATCCAGCCACCATCGCAACAACTGGTTTCGGAAGGGATCGGATTTTTTTCTGCAGATCGAGTACGTTGAGTCGAGCTACGCCATCTCCACCCACGTATCCACCGTGACCGCGAACTTTCTGGTCTCCACCGGCGCAAAAAGCATCATCTCCTTCACCCGTTAGAATGACCACTCCAATGGAGCTATCGTCGCGACAGATGTCAAAAGCATGGAGGAGTTCCTGGACGGTTTCTGGACGAAACGCATTTCGCACCTGTGGCCGATTGATGGTTACTTTCGCAACTCCATCTTCGGTGCGCTCGAATTTAATGTCTTTGTACCCTTCTGGGTAATCTCGAAATACTGGGTTGTTTCGGTTTTCTTTATACTCTGGGCTCTGCTGCACGTTCATCCAATTTTCCGTCGAATTTTTCATAAAGATCCTTTTTGAGTAAGACATAGCTTAGCGCGATGATTGTCGCAAGGCCGTTGGCAGAGAATCACGGTACTTGCGCGTCGCTAAACACGACGCAAACTAGTGTACCTCCCCCCCTAGGTCCTGGGGTTTACGTCGCGTTTGACGACACGAAACTCTTGTCGCGGACTAAAGAGCCACAAAATTCCTCCAAAACATCCCTAAATTCCCCAGGGTTGTCCCACGGCACGCGGTGACCGACACCCTCGCCGCCGCCACCGTCTCCGAGGTTTCCTCCACAGATTACCCGCTCGCGAAAAAGAGGATTTAACCCAGCCATTTCTTCCGCCAGGGTCCGAAACTTAGTGTCGTGTTCGCCGGCGATCCACAGAATAGGGATTTTCAAATTTTTCAGTTCTGCGCGCAAGTCCCGTTGTACGCCCAGTGAGCAAGTCTCCATGACGGTGGCCAACGCAGACCTCGAAAAATCGGCTTCGTTCCGCGGAAGAGGTTTTCCACCCGCTGCAAATACCGGTTGTGAATTCCAATCATGGACGAGCGCATCCCACGTAGTACTACTCCCAACGCTCCCTGAAACTCCCTCATTGCCGCCGACGCCCTTAAAACGCACGGCCCATTTTTGATCTGCCTCGAGACGTACTCGGCGATCTTCGGCTCGACTTCCGGGCGCCGCCGGACCAGGCGCCGCCGCCCGAGGCCCGCCCGCTAACTCTGGCCCGCCCAGTTCTGGCAATCCCGGATGCGCCGACACAATCACCGCGACCTTCCACAGGTCGGGCTCATCGAGAATTGCGTGAAGTCCAATACGCCCCCCCAACGAATATCCCAGAAGTATGTTTTCACTACCCCGGGCTTTAATTCGGTCCTTTGGCCGGCCCTCTTGGGCGACGCTAGATGCTTTTAAATTAACCCATCTCCCCCACTCTAAAAGACTCTGTGGAATGGGATCGGCTTGACCGCTGAAAAGATCATAACAAATGGAATCCAGACTTCTAGGAAGCACCAGATCCCAGTCTTGGGACCTTCCCAAAAATCCGTGTAGGCAATGCCATTTCATAGCGTACGATATTTCTTCCAAAACCTTTGAGTTGCTTCTTCGCTCGGTAAAAGCTCAATGATTCGATTTGTCCCGGCTCCACTGGAAGTCCCAATACTTTGAGGCACTTCATTCCAAGCTTCATAACGCATTTTCCAAAGCTCAGCCCAAGCCTGAAAGCGAATGTCATGTTGGTTCTGAAACTCCGGAAGTTTGTACATCTGAGAAAAGATCTTACCGCCGCCGTTATTGACGACCACCAGATTCACCGCAAGCTCCGGAAGCTGCGACAAAATCCAAGGTGCAGGGAGATCATAAAGCGCGGTCAGATCTCCAATAATACCCCAGTTTTCTGCACGCAAACCGGCGCCCGCAGCAGCGCCCGCGCCTGAACCGGCAAATCCAAAAAACGTTGAAATCTGTCCGTCAATTCCGTTCAATCCTCGCGAACCCCAAATCTCCAGGTCGCGGTCCGTCGTCGTTGCTGCTAAATCCCATTCGCGGATAGGAAGACTATTGCCCAGGAAAACCCGTGACCCGGAAGGGATGCGTCGTGAAAGAGCCGCCAAAAGACCCGGTTCAGATTTTGGCTCCTCTTCAAGAAGGAGGTCTAATCGCTTCTTCCAATCTCTTTCTTGTTCCAAATAGCGCTGCAAGCAAGTGACACTGGATTGTGGCCTAGACTGAAGCCCCAGGCCCTTCACTTTTTCCCGCAAGTAATCGCAAATCTGATCCAGCGGTCCTTCCATCATTTCTGACTTACGACCCAATCCAGAAAACGGCAGACAATTGAGCGAAAGCACGGGAAGATCAGAATACTTGCCTTCTAAGTCCCTCCACAAACGCAGCGTGGGCACTCCGCCAATTCTCACCAATCCGTCAAACGGGTAATCACTTCTAGCGGCTCTTTCAAACAATTGATCGCCGTTATGGATGCGAAGTCCTGCTAAACGTGGGTCATCCCTCAGTCCGGAAAGTGCCTCAAAATAAGTAGGAACACCCCATTCCACCAGAAGTTCGGCCACCGAGTCGCGCGCGTCTTGAGGAAGTGCACCCACAACCGCCACCGGTCTTTGGGTTTGCTCTAAGAAGTCGGGCACCTGACTTGCCGAACGAAGAGAGAAACCCGACCCTTCGAGGTGCAACTTCTCTTTGCTCAATGCGGCACTCAGGCCCTTCAATTCATAGCGCGAACTATCGGACTCCTCAATCAAGGGCTCATCAAAGCAAGAATTGATGTGAACGGTGCGCTTAAGAGGCAATAGCGTCGGAAGATCCTCCACACTCTCCAAATCCAGGGAACATGAGGCGTAAATTCCAAATAATCCAACTTGCTCCGCCGTCTGCGGGGCGCCGCTCCCACGGTATTTTCTAGGGCGATCCGCAGTTACTAGCACCAAAGGCAGGCCAGAATAATAGGCCTCCATCGCCGCTGGCAATAATTCTCCGGCCGCAGTGCCAGATGTCGTAATCACTGCAACTGGCCTTTCTGTATTTTTGATTCGTCCCAGAGCAAAAAAAGCCGCGCAACGCTCTTCATAAAAATAATACGTTCGAAATAATTCCGGATTGGCTACGGCCACCGCAATAAATGGGGCATTGCGCTTGCCCGGACAAATGCACAACTCCCGAACTCCTCTGGAGTGAAGTTCGGACATTATTTTTTTAACTAGGTTTTCATTTAAAAGCAGCGTGTTCAAGCGACCTCCAAACCAAAAATACGTTTGATAGATCGAATTTTTCCTAATAGCTCACGCCACTCGCGATCTAACTGACTGGCCGAAATAACTCCGCAACCTGCACCTAAATAAACGATCGATTTCTTCCACTGCATATTTCTAATACTCACCACGCAATGCATTTCCCCTTGCGGACCCAAAATTCCGAAAGGAGCTCCAAGTCTCAATCGGTCTTGCCGATCTCGAAAAGAGCGAAACCACTCTGATCCCTCTCTCCTAGGAAAGGCTCCTAGTGCCGGCGTTGGGTGGAGCGATGATACAATCTTTTCAAAAAGCAAGCAAGGATTCACGCTGTGGCTGGAAGCGTTCATTTCAAGAGATATGGGGGTCATGAGATGAGAAAGCACCGGTAAAATCAGCTCACGGGTCCGTCCAATTTCAATCTGGCCCAACCCATCCAGTGAAGATCGAATTCCATCAACTACGATCCTATGTTCTTCTAACTCCTTTGGATCGTCGAGCAGAGGAGTTTGAGAAGTATTTCTAAATCGGGTACCGGCCACTGCCACGGTATAAAGTTTTTTCAAAGGACTTTGGCTGAAAAGAATCTCAGGCGTCGCTCCCAAAATCCCTTCCTGCTCGTGCCAAAACCCGTAGAGATGAACTGGAACCTGCTCCGTATTGCGCAGCATATTCAAAATAAGAAAAGCTTGCTGTACAGGGGACAATTGCCATCTTGCTTTTTCAAACACGACGGGCACCGCTTTTTGAAGTTGCCCTGAATAAAACCTTTGCTGGAGATCGAGAAACTGAATTTTAAAAAACTCATAGTCCGGCTGATCCCACTCAAGTGAGGTAGG
>Ga0206877_10125_pt1 | contig 23743 bp, 22 predicted proteins | sample Alteio_BWOrgCont_7_FD_152623 | JGI IMG/M metagenome (GOLD analysis project Ga0206877, IMG submission 152623) | Enriched cells from forest soil in Barre Woods Harvard Forest LTER site, Petersham, Massachusetts, United States -... | ecosystem: Environmental > Terrestrial > Soil > Temperate forest >...
GGTCGCGATGGTCTTGCCCTTGACGCCCTGGAGATCGGTAATCCCGGACGCCTTGGAGGCGAGAAGGCGCTGGCAGCCGCCATGTGAGCCGACGAAGAGCTTGACGTCGAAGCCCTGTTCGAGCGGCTTGAGCCAGTCGCCGATCAGGCCTGCACCCGCATCGGCCTTGCCGGTCGCGAGTGCCTGGATAAGGGTCTGGCCGCTGGCGCCCTGGTAGAACAGTTCGACATCGAGGTCATGCTTGGCGTAGATGCCCTTGGCGACGCCGAAGCCCAGCGGCGAGTGGCAGGCGGCGACCTCGGTCCAGGCCAGGCGAATCTTTGGTGCCGGGGCGGCGATGGCCGGCGAGAAGATCCGCCCGCTGACCGCCCCCAGGGAGGTTATCGCTCCGGCCGCTCCGACCAGCTTGAGCACTTTGCGGCGGGAGAGGCCGCGAGAATTGTTGGGCACTGGTTTCGCTCCTGAAACGTGAGGATCTGATCTTTACCCCCTCCAGGGGAGGGTGGAGCAAGGCGCTTCATGCCGCCTCGCGCTGCTCGTCTTGCGAACCATCCGCAGCCTCCAAAGCCTGGGTGATATCGGCCAGGATATCGTCGGGGTGCTCGATGCCGATCGATAGGCGCACATAGCCGGGCGTCACGCCGGTTGCGAGCTGCTCTTTTGGACTGAGCTGCTGGTGCGTGGTCGAGGCGGGATGGATGGCGAGCGAGCGGGCATCGCCGATGTTGGCGACGTGGTAGAGCAGCTTGAGGGCATCGATGAAGCGCTTGCCGGCCTCGACACCACCCTTGAGCTCGAAGCCGATGAGCGCGCCATAACCGCCCTTGAGATAGGTTTCGGCCCGCCGCCGGTTCTCGTCCGATTGCAGCCCGGGGAATATGACATGGTTGACGGCAGGATGGTTGGCGAGGAAATCGGCGACCTTGATGGCGTTCTCATTGTGCTGGCGCAGGCGCAGCGGCAGGGTTTCGAGGCCTTGCAGCAACTGGAATGCATTGAAGGGCGATAGCGAGGCGCCGATGTCGCGCAAGAGCCTGACGCGCACGCGCAGGATATAGGCGATCGGTCCGAGCGGCTTGGCGGCTTCCGTCCAGATCGCGCCGTGATAGGCCTCGTCGGGTTGGGTCAATAGCGCGAAGCGGTCGGCGTGATCCTCCCACGGGAAGTTGCCGCCGTCGACGATCAGACCGCCGATCGAAGTGCCGTGGCCACCGATATATTTGGTGGCGGAATAGACGACGACAGCCGCGCCATGCTCGAGCGGACGGGCGATCAGCGGCGCCGCGGTGTTGTCGACGATCAGGGGTACGCCGAGCGAACGGCCGATATCGGCGACCTCGCGGATGGCGAGCACATGAAGCTTCGGATTGGGGAGCGTCTCGGCATAGTAGGCACGGGTCTTGTCATCGGTGGCTCGCCGGAAATTATCGGGATCGGAGGGGTCGACGAAGCGGACCTCCACGCCAAACTGCTTCAGGGTCTGGGAGAACAGCGTCCAAGTGCCGCCATAGAGGTCGGTCGAGGAGACGATGTTGTCGCCCGCCTGGGCGACGTTCAGGACCGCATAGGCCGAGGCTGTTTGCCCGGAGGCCACGGCCAGGGCAGCGGCACCGCCTTCAAGCGCCGCGATACGCTGTTCGAGGGCGTCCGTGGTGGGGTTTTGAACCCGCGTGTAGATATTGCCGAGCTCCTCCAGCGCGAACAGGCGTGCAGCGTGGCCGGTATCCTGGAACTGATAGGAGGTCGTCTGGTAGATCGGCACGGCGACCGCGCCGGTGGTGGGATCGGCGCGATAGGTGCCCCCATGCAGCGCCAGCGTTTCGAAATGACTGGTCGTTTCTAAGGACCTGGAAGCGTTGGTCATAGATAACTCTCCCTGTGCGCGATTGCGGTTCAATAGGCGGAGGCGGGCTCGGCCGGCTTGGTGGTGTCGATGAGGTCGGCGTGATGGCGGCGGGCAACATCCGGATGGGAGCGCAGGCGGCTCTTGAGATAGTTGCGACCGACATCGCGGAAGAGGGGATTGAGCGGATCCTGGGTCAGGCCGCGGACACCCGCCGCAAGCTCCGGCGAAAGCTTGAGCAACGGCACCTCCGCATCGAGGCGCGCGCCGAGGAAGAAGGGCACCGACAGTCGGTCCGTGCCCGCGGGCGGCGACACCACGCGGTGTAAATTGGCGCGCAGATAGCCGTTGGAAGCGAGTTCGAGGATCTCGCCGATATTGACGACGAAGGTGCCGGGGACGGGCGGAGCATCGATCCAGCCCTGTTCGCCCTCGACTTGAAGGCCACCCTGGACATCCTGCAGCAGCAGGGTGAGGAAACCCGAATCCTTGTGCGCACCGACGCCCTGGTCGCCGTCCTGCCGGTCACGGCCGGGATAGCGCACGATCTTGATCAACTGGTTGGGTTCGGGTGTGTAGATCGCCTCGAAGGCGTTGGCCTTCTGGCCGAGCGCGAGTGCGAAGGCGCCGAGCACGCGGATGCCGAGCTGGGTGATCTGGTTCTGGTAGCGCAGGATCACCAGCTTGAGTTCGGGCAGGGCGGCCGGCCATTGGTTGGGGCCCTGCAGCCGTGTCCAGGCCGGGGCCGTGGGATCGAAGCGACGCGGTGCTTTCTCAGCACCGATATCGATCTGTTCGCGCCAGTCCGGCTTGCCCCGCGTATGTTCGAAGCCAGCACGGTTGTAGCCGCGGAAATGCGGCGTGTTGACCATCTCGATCGCGAGCTTTTCTTCTTCCGGCAGCTCGAAAAAGCGACGCGACAGGCGCAGCACGTCGTCGATCAGGGCCTGGGGAATGCCATGTCCGGTCAGATAGAAGAAGCCGGGGCCGCGAGCTGCATCCCTCAGATCGCGCAGGAAGGCGGCGCGCTGATTCGCGTCGCCATCGAAACGGCGGAAGTCGATTAGGGCAAGCGCCTCGGGACTGGTTGTCATGATATTGCATCGTCCGGCTGAAGCAGGGGCACAAAATGCAACACGACCGATCTTACAAGTCAACTGATTTTATAGACTTTATAGAATGATAAATCCAGGGACTAAGGCCTTGCGGCGGTCGAGGGACGAGCACTAAAAAATATATAATAAAATCAAATGGTAATACGGGTTTCCAGACTCGTCTCGGGAGCGGGGGTCTTAGTTTGATGATGGCTGCCGCGCCGTCTTGAAGGCAGACACTTGCCGCTGAAATTCCGAGATATCGATTGGCGCTTTGGAGGGCAACATCCACGATCCGCCGACCGCCACCACGTTGGCCAGTGCGCCATAAGACGACAGCACGCCCGCGTCGATACTGCCGGTGGGAACGAAGCCGACACCGGCGAAGATGTTGGCGTAATCGGCGAGGACCACGGGGCCATTCGAGGCACCCGAGGGGTAGTACTTCAACAAATCGTACCCGTACTCCACCGCCGCCATTACCTCGGAGGCCGTCTGCACGCCGGGGACATGCGGCAATTCCGTGTCTGCAACCAGTTTGCGCAGGGCGGGTGTGAGGCCCGGGCTCACGAGGAAATCGGCGCCAGCAGCAACAGCGGCGCAAACGTGGCTGGCATTCATGACGGTGCCCGCGCCAAACAGGCAGCGCGGAAAGCGCTTCCTTGCCTCCTCGAGCGCGACCTTTGCCTGCGTCGTACGCAAAAGGATCTCGATCACCCCGACCCCCATCGCCGTCAACTGCTCGATATCCTCGATGGCAGCACGGACAGATGTCACCGGCATCACCGGTAGAAGAGGTGTATTGGTGAGGCGCTCGCGCAATTCGGTGATCCTCATGCATGGTCTCCCATCGTGGAAAGCACAGTCTCGACTTCGTCACGCTCAGGGATACCAAGGCGCCCGCCGAACGTCCGGCATTTCAAAGCCGCAGCGACATTGGCGAAAGCGATCGCCTTGGGGATTGAAGCCCCTTCCGCCAGGCCCAGCGTGAATGCGCCGTGGAAGACGTCACCCGCCGCCAACGTATCGATGGCGACGACCGGTGGCGGGCGAAGCCATTCGATCGCGCCGGTCTCACGGTCGAGCCAGAAGCAGCCGTCTGCGCCGGCCGTCACGGCGAGGAAACCATCAAATCGCGGTGCCAACGCTCGCAGCGCCGCCGCAGCCGTGTGCTCGCCGCTCACCTGCAGTGCGGCCAGTTCGGAAAAGACGATGTGGCTTGCAAGCAAAGCCAGTTCCTGGATGACCGCGACAGGACCTACGTCGGCGTCGAGCACGGCGGGGATGGCGGCGGCTCGGGCCGCCTTGAGGACTGTGGCCGCGCCCTCCGGCCACCTTATGTCGACGAGGACCGCATCGGCGTCGGCGACGAGGTCCAGCGGCAGCCAGCGCGGATCGCTTCCAAGTGCCGGATCGTAGTACGGCACGACCATCCGTTCTCCCGCCGCATCGATCATCACCGTGCAAATCGGCGAACGCACGCCCGCGCCGCGCCGCACATGGGTGCAATCGACGCCGGCTTCGGCAAGGTCGGCAATGATCCGCCCGCCGACACCGTCGTCGCCCACGCGAGAGAACAGCGAACTCCTTCCGCCCAGCCTCGCAATTGCGGCGGCGGCGCTTGCGGCCATGCCGTGGGCGACCTCGATGGCGTCGATCGGCAGGAACTTGCCTGGCCCGGCCGGCAGAGTTTCGAGCCGGAAGATTGAATCGAAGGACGAGGCTCCCGAGCAGATGATATGCGGACGCTTGTCGGGACGATCGATCATCGACTGCTTTTCCCTTTGTGGAGACCCCTGATGGGATCAGCCGATCTTCGCCTGGACGACGATTCCGCGCATCTCCAGACTTTCGATGGCGCCCTCGTCGATGCCATACTCGCGCAGGATCTCCTGCGTGTGCTGGCCCACCATAGGCGCCGGCCGATCGATCGAGGGAGGCGTTGCACTAAGGCGCACCACCGGGCCGACGACCTTCACCGGGCCGACCTTGGCATGTTCATAGGTCGTGATCACGCCTGAATGCTTGACCTGCGGGTCATCGACGACATCCAGATGCTGCTTGATCTCGCCGCACCAGATGTCGACGGCCAGCATGGCCTCCAGAAGGTCGCGTGACGTCCACTTCCTGGTTTCCTCGGCAATCTTCGCCCAAATCTCGTCGCGCTTGTCAAAAAGCAGTTGCGGATCGTCATAGACCAGCAGGTCCGGCTTTGCGAGCACGCCGACGAGCTTGTTGTAAGGGCTCATGGCGATCGTCACCCAGCCATCGCAGGTCGGATAGACGCCGAAGGGCGCGTCCATGCCGGGATGGCCGATCGAGGAGGACGGGCGCTCCAGGTTCTCGTTGAAATTCATCACCCAGACCATTTCCTGGTTCTGGTGCTGGAGCAGCCCGGACATCAGATCGACCTTGATCTCCTGTCCCTGGCCCGAGCGCTCGCGCCAGTAAAGGGCGCTGAGGATGCTGTAGACCATGTTCATGGCGCCGATCTGGTCGGCAAAGCCGGAGCCGACAGGCGTGGGGGCGCCGTCGCCTCGGCCCGTCGCCGCCGCCAGCCCCGTCAGCCCCTGGATGAGCATGTCCTGGCCGGGCCGGCTGGCATAGGGGCCGCTGTCGCCATAGCCCGAACCTGAACAATAGATGATGCGTGGGTTGACCGCCTTGAAATCCCCATAGCCGAAGCCGAGTTTTTCAAGCACGCCCGGGCGGAAATTCTGGACGACCACATCGGCTTTTTCGGCGATCTTGTAGAGGATCGTCTTGGCCTCGGGCGCCTTGAGGTCGATGGCGAGGGAGCGCTTGTTGCGGTTCCAGGCCAGGAAATTCGGGCTCTCCGTGCCGCCGACCCAGCGGTTCTTGAAGGTCATGGTGCGGAAGAGATCGCCCTGGCCCGGCCGTTCGATCTTGATGATGTCGGCGCCCATGTCGCCCAGGAGCTGGGTGGCGAAAGGTCCCTGGAGGAGGTGGGTGAAATCGAGAACGGCAATGTCCTGGAGAGCCTTTGGCATGGCGTTGACCTTTAAAAAAGACCTAGGCCCGAGCGGCGTCGCGCGCGCGGGCAAAGGCTTCGTTGGATGAACGGATGATTGCGGCGCGATCGCCGCCTTCGGCGAGCCAACGATGGACCAGAAGGCCCATATGCTCGAAGGCGTGGATAAAGCCGTCGAAGCGGGGGCGCAGGAATGCCTTGTCGAGGGTTTCGAGCGTGCCGGAAAAGAACAAACCTGCTTGCCTGTCGAGATCGGGGTTGGTCCACGCCGTCCGCAGGCCCGGCTGCCCGCCATTTTGGAAGTAATCTCCCGCCTGATAGGTGGGCCGATGCAGCCAGGTCAGATAGGTAACGGCCGCATCGATATCGGCGCAGCGTGTCGAAATCGCGCAGCCGGCGCCACCGAGAATCGCGCCGGCCTTCGGATCAAGCCCCGGACCGGCAATAGTGGTGAAGCGGAGCGGCTTTGCAACGCCTCGGCGCGAGTAATTGGTGTAGCCAAAGCCGAACGGCACATAGACGATATCGTCGCCCTCGCTCATCGCATCATAGGTGCGGATGGGATTCCAGCCGGTAGAGTCGGGGTAGCTGAGGGAGATCAGCAACTGCAGGCATTCAAGCACCATTCCAAATACATCACACGGCAGGAGGTGGTCACGATCCCCATTGATCGGCTTGCCAAGATTGGCCGAAAGACTCGCAACCAGGCAGGCCGCGTCGCTCCTGCAGGAGGGGAGCGCCAGCCATTGCCCGGCCTTGCGCGCCCTTTCGCCCAAGTCGATTACCTCGTCGAAGTCACGAGGCGGCGTGTCGATGCCGAGGGCGGCGAGGAGATCGGGCCGGTAGCTGGCAACCTGGCAAGCCGCATCGGTCGGCAGCGCCCACAGACCCCCATAATCATAGGAACGCGTCGAGGGGCCGACGCTTTGCCTTTCCAACATTGCGAGGAAATCGCTGGGAAAAAGCGCGCGCAGATCATGTAGGCATCCGCTGGTGCGCGCTCGTCCCGAGAAAGGGTGGTCGATGACGAGGAGATCGAATTTCTCCGCAAGAATCTCGACCGGCTGCACGCCGAAATCGCGAAGGCTCCGGCGGCTCCATTCGATCTTGATATCGGGATGCTCGGCCGTGAATTGTGGTGCGCTCCTGGCCAGCGGATCATAACCGCGCGGATGATCCCAGGTTATGCCGCGAAGCAGACGGGTCATTGTGGCGTTTCCCCAACGAGGAGAGGTCGATAAGCGATGGTCACGGTGCCGCTCCTGCCCTGAGGCCGGCTTGCCGGCCAGTCTCGCTCGAGGGATCAGCAATGCGTTCGCCGCTCTTGGTGTCGAAGAAATGCAACGTACTACGGTCGAAGGCGACGCCGACGATATCGCCCATGCGGGCGGGGCAATCCTTGTCCGTCTTCACGGACACAAGACTGGCGCCCAGGCGAACAGTCACCACAGTGGCATCCCCCAGCAATTCGGCGGTGTAGACCTCGCCGCGAAAATCACCCCGCTCCGGATCGACGATGCGCATGTCCTCGGGTCGTTGACCCAGGGTGACTTGTCCGACTGGCAGGCGGTCACCAGGCAAGTGGAAGCCGGAGTGGCGTATCAGTCCGGCGTCGACTGCAGTGGCGATCAGGTTCATCGAGGGGTTGCCGAGGAACTCGGCGACGAGGATGTTCTTGGGGCGGTTATAGATCTCCAGCGGGGAGCCGACCTGTTGCAGCTTTCCCTTCGACATGATGGCGACGCGATCGGCAAGCGTCATTGCCTCCACTTGGTCATGTGTCACATAGATGGTGGTGGTTTCAAGCTCGTGCTGGAGATGCTTGAGCTGGGCCCGCATCGAGACGCGCAGCTTGGCATCGAGGTTCGAGAGCGGCTCGTCCATCAGGAAAAGCTGGGGCGTACGCACGATCGCGCGGGCCAGCGCGACCCGCTGGCGTTGCCCGCCGGACAAGGCCTGGGGCTTCCTGTCGAGATAGGCAGACAATTCCACCCGCTCGGCGGCGGCGCGGACCCTCTTGTCGCGCTCGACCCGTTGCACCCGTCCCACCTTCAGGGGGTAACCGATGTTCTCGGCCACCGTCATATGCGGATAGAGGCCGTAATTTTGGAATACCATCGCCAGGTTGCGTTCGCCGGGCGAGAGCTGGTTGACGAGCTTGTCGCCGATCAGGATGTCGCCGTCGGTCGGATCCTCGAGGCCGGCGACCATGCGCATGGTCGTGGTTTTGCCGCAGCCCGAGGGGCCAAGCAGAACCATGAACTCCCGATCGGCAACATCGAGCGAGATGGCATCGACGCCGACAAACGTGCCCCATCGTTTCGAAACGGTTTTGAGAGTGAGGGAAGCCATGGTTGCTCAGTCTCCCTTGACGACGAGGCCGCCGTCGACACGGATGATCTCGCCGGTGATGAAGGAGGCCCGGTCGCTGGCGAGGAAGAGCACGGCTTGCGCGACCTCTTCTGCCTGACCAAAACGGCCGAGCGGATGGGCACTGCTCCAGCGAGCGATCAATTCCTCGGGATCGGCGGCTTCGCGGAACACCTTTTCGTTGAGCGGTGTCATGATCGTGCCGGGCGCCACGGCATTGACGCGGATCCCGGCGGGAGCCAGGTCGACGGCGACCTGCTGGGTCAATGCATTGATCGCTCCCTTGGCGGCAGCATAGGCGGCCCAACCGTGAAAACCGCGCAGCGACTGCACGGAGCTCATATTGATGATCGATCCTCTGCCTTGCTTACGCATTTGGGGTGCGACGCAGCGGATGAAACGCCAGACCGAAGTCAGGTTGTTGGAGAGGACTTCATTCCAGCTCGCTTCGTCGATTTCGTCGACAACCCCGCCAATGGCGCGCGCCGCATTGTTGACGAGGATGTCGATGCGCCCCCAGGCATCGAGGGCAGCGGCGGCGGCCGCCTCTGCATCGGCGAAGACCCGGACATCGGCGTGGACGAAAAGCGCCTTACCGCCGGCGGCCTCGATATCTATCCTGGTCCTGGTGCCGCCTTCTTCGTCCACGTCGGCGATCAGAACGGCCGCTCCTGCTCGAGCCAGAGCGAGCGCGCTCGCGCGCCCGATACCCATGGCCGCGCCGGTGACGATGGCAACGCGATGGTCGAGTTCAGCCATGACTATACACCCTTGAAATTCGCTGACCGCTTGTCGAGGAAGGCGCCGATGCCTTCCTGGCCGTCCTCCGAGCAGTAAAGGCGGAACAGCACCTCCTGCTCGAAGGCCAAGGCGGTCGGCAGGGCGGCATCGGCGCCCAACCGCACGAGGCGCTTCATTTGGGCGAGCGCGAGCGGTCCAAGCTTCAGCATGGCGCGTGCCTTCCCGATGGCGGTGGAAAGCAGATCCCCCGGCTCGCACAGAGCGGCCGCCAGACCGAGCTGGTAGGCGCGCTCGCCCTTCAACCGCGCGGCGGTCAGCAGGAGATCGGCCGTGACGTGCCGTCCCAGCGAGCGGATCAGGCGCTGGGTACCGCCGCCGCCGGGTGAAAGGCCCAACAGGCCTTCGGGCAGTCCGAGCCGGGCACTGGTGGAGACGACGATGACGTCGCAGCACAACGCGATCTCCAAGCCGCCGCCCAGGGCATAGCCGTTGATGGCGGCGATGGTCGGCTTGGCCAGTGCTTCGAGGCGATCATTGAGCCGTCTTCCGTTGAACTGGAAATCCATGAATGCCTTTTCGCGGCGGCCACGATATTCGGCGATGTCGGCACCGGCTGCGAAGGCCTTGTCGCCGGCGCCGGTCAGGATGAGGACACGGATTTCCCGGTCGCCTTCCGCGCGATCGAGCGCCGAGGAAAATTCGGTCAGAAGTTGGGTCGAAAGCGCGTTCAGCTTGTCTGGCCGGTTAAGTGTCAGCACACCGATGCCGGATTCGGGTTTATCGAGGATGATGAGGGAGGAGGGAGATTGGGTCATGTCGGCCGTCAGCCTTTGACTGCACCGGCCGTCAGGCCGGCAATGAAGTAGCGCTGGAGGAAAAAGAAAATCGCGATGACGGGGATCGAGACGATCACCGAACTTGCCATCAGCTCGCCGTAACGGATGCCGTATTGGCCGATATAGTCGTTCATGCCGACAGGCAGCGTCCGCATCTCCTTGGTGGACGTGAAGGCGAGGGCGAACAGGAATTCCTGCCAAGTTACGATCAGGGTGAAGACCGTGGTGGCGATGATGCCGGGGCGGGAGAGCGGCACGACGATGTCGAAGAAAGCCCGCAGTGGACTGGCGCCGTCGATCGCCGCCGCCTCTTCCAGGGCACGTGGTACCCGCTTCAGGAAACCCCGCAGCATCCAGATCGAGACCGGCAGCGTGATCGTGATATAGGCGATGATCAAGGAGGCGTAGGTGTCGAGCAGGTCGGCCCCCTTCACCATCTTGTAGATTGGGATGATCATGGCGCCCGCAGGGAAGAACTGGGCGAGGATCACCGCAGCCAGGAAGATGGAGAGGATCCGAAACTGGTAGCGGGTGAGGCTGTAGGCGGCCAGAAGCGCCAGCGGCACCGTGATCAGGACGGTCGCACCCGAGACGACCACGCTGTTGAGGAAGTAACGCCGAAATTCAGGGCGGAAGGCGAGGACATAGTTCTCGAGTGTCGGATGATCCGGCCAAAGCCGCGCGGGAATGGCGAAAGGCTCGTTCGCCGGCTTCAGCGATACGCTGAGCATCCACAGGAACGGGAACAGCACGAAGAGGGCGATTACGATCTGAAGAATGATCAGCGCGATCTTCCGGGCAGGGTTTGCACGTGTCGCCATGATCAATGGGCCCTTCTTGCGCCGGCCCTCTGCGCGAGAAGCAGGAGGCCGACGAAGAGGACGAGCACCAGCACTGCGAGCGAGCCATAGGCGGCGGCTTCACCGAAACGGAACTGGCCGAAGCCGACCTCGTAGATGCGGGTGGGAAAGATCGCGGTGGCGTTCAGCGGGCCGCCACGGGTCAGCACATAGATGATGTCGAAATAGTTGAAGGTGAGGATGGTCGTCAGCAGGACATTGACGATCACGACTGGCAGGATTGCCGGCAGCACGATGTCGAACAGGCGGCGCAAAGACCCGGCGCCGTCGATCTTGGCGGCCTCCACCTGCTCCTGGTCGACATTCTGCAATGCCGCCAGGAACACCACGCTGGAGAAAGGAAATCCTTTCCAAAAGGCGGCGAAGATCACGGCTGCCATCGCCGTGCCGGGGCTGGCGAGCCAGCCTATGCCATGATCGATCAGTCCGAGGCGGATGAGGAAGGAATTGATCAGCCCGAGTTGCGGGTCATACATGAAGCGCCACAGGATGGCGGCAACGACGCCGGGCAGGACCCAGGGCAGCAGGATCAGCGAGCGCAGCAAACCCTGGCATGGCAGTCGCTGGTTGAGCAGCAGCGCAATCAGGAAGCCGCCGACGTTCTGCAAGAACACAACCCCCGCGGTCCAGACGATGGAATTGCCGACGACCTGCCAGAACGTGGCGTCGGCGAAGATTTTCTCATAGGTCGCCAGGCCCACGAAGGATGGTACGGGATTGATGAAGGAGGTCGAGAACAGGCTTTCGCGAAAGGTGTCGATCATCGGCCAGTACATAAACAGGCCCACGAGAACGGCAGCAGGCAGCATGAAGCCGTAGGCCATCCAGCGATCGCTTGCTCGTTCTGCGGTTCGGCTTGCCATATCGCGCATATCCTTCCGCCCTGAATGCGGGGGCGGGGTCCCGTCAGAAGGATGTCCGGTGGGGTCGAGCGGCCGCCGGTGCGGCTTGGCGACCCCACCTGGAAAGTCATTGCAGAGCGTCGATCGCCTTGCAGGCTTCCTTGGTGGCGTCCTCGACGGGTGTGCCCGACAAAAGCTTCTGCACCATCGTCTGTTGGATATCGGAGACCTCCAGATAGCGCGGCGACAGTGGACGGGGCTTGGCGTTGTTCAGATGGTCTAGGATGACGTCAGGATGGCGCCTGCTTTTCTGCAGGAATTCCTTGGCCGCGGCGATGTTGGCCGGGACAAGGTCGACCACCGCTCCGTTCACATCCTGTCGCGTCATGAACTGAATAAACTTCCAGGCCGCGTCCTGATGCTGCGACTGCTTATAAAGGACAAGATTCCAGCCGCCGAAGGTGCCGACCGCCTTCTTGCCTTCAGGCGCAAATCCGGCGAACAGGTCCCAGTCGATTTTCGATTTCTCAAGCGTGGGTTGCTCGAGAGCCGGCCAGAGCTCGATGGCGAGCGTGTTGTTGAGGAACAGCTCGCGCATCTGCTCATCCGATGCGTTCAAGATGCCGGCCGGCGCGTAGTCGGCCATCTTCTTGTAGAACTGAAGGGCCTGGGTCGCCTGCGGGCTGGTCAAGGCGCATTTGCCGTCGGAGCCGAGCACCGCGCCCCCATTCGAATAGATAAAGGAATCGGTCATCACGACCGGATATTCGCTCTTGCTGCCGGTGAGACCGATGGCGAACTGGCCCTTCGACTTGTCTGTCAGCTTCTTGGCTGCCGCTTCCAAGCCCTGCCAAGTCACGATAGAAGCGGGATCGACGCCCGCGTCGGTGAACAGTTTTTTGTTGGTGAAGGCGAAGAACCACACATCGACATTGAAGGGTACGCCCCACAGGCCCCCCTTATAATTGGCGGACTCCCAGGCACCCGGGAAGAAGCTGTCCGCCTTGACGCTCGATTTGGCGGCCAGATCATCGAGCTGAACGATGGCGCCGGCCTGGGCGAAGGCCGAGTTCCAGATCTGGTCGACGGTCGAGACATCAGGGCCGTTGCCTGCCTGTACGGCCGTCAGCAGGCGCTGCTGGTATTCGGGGTAGGGGATGGTGGTGACCTCGACCTTGATGTCCGGGTTTTCCTTTTCGAAGCGCTTCACCGCCTCCTGCTGGAATACCGATAGGCCGGACTCGGTCTGCTGGTTGTCCCAGAACTTGAGGACGGTCTGGTCGGCATGGGCGATGCCGGACAGGAGCCCAAACAGTGCGGCCGCTATGGCCGTCGATTTCGTCACTCGACTCGACATGAATATCCTCCCAGTTGATTTTATTGACTTGCATTCTTCATGACAGGCTGGTTCCGCGGGACCCCTTCCTCCTCCTCTTCGTCGGCGACGACCACGCGAAGCCCTGCCGATGACAAATCGAGGCGATGGGAGGGCAGGGTGCCCGCATCGGTGAAAATGGTGTGAAGTCGGTTGGGTCTGGTCGCCTGCACGCTCGACTCCAGTCCGACTACGCTATGATCGGCGAGAACGACGACCTCGCGCGCTGCGTCGCAGAAGCGGCGGCAGACCAGCGCGGCACGTTCATCCTCGAAAGACAGGCCGAAGCCGATTTCCACTCCGTCAGGCGAGACGACAGCCTTGTCGACGCGAATGGTCTCGAGCATCGCACCGACACTGGGGCCCACGAAGCAGCGTGTTGCCGGCTGATATTCGCCGCCGGTGAGCAGGAGCTTTATGCCCGGTGCGCCCGCCAGGATTTCCAAGATCGCCAGGGCGTTGGTATAGACCGTGACCTCATGCCCGGTCGATTTGAGGCTTTCGGCGAAATAGCGCGAGCACTCGCCGCCGTCGATGAGAAGGGTCTCGCGGGCTCGCATCTGCGCCGCAGCAGCCGCACCGATGCTGCGCTTGATGGTCTGGAGCTGTTCGGCAACCTCATCTTCGGCGTTGCGAGCCACGAAGACCGCGCCGATCTCGCCGGATCGCCGGCGCATGGCGGCCGCAAGTCCGCGATACCATTCATGCGAGGGGTAGTGCAGCATGAAGCCGATCGAACGGTCAGCGACCGACGGCCCTGAATAGGTGCGTCCCTCGGTCATCGCGGACAGCACATCCGGGCGCAAGCGCCACGCGCCGCCTTCGTGGTGGTAAAACTCTGTCAGGCTTGTCGCTGTGACCACCTCTGCCGGCGTGATCACGGCCTCCCCGACATCCTCGCCGGCAAACTTTTTGCAGATCGTATCGACCGCGAGCAGGCCGACGACTTCCGGAAACAACGCCAACACCGCCTGTAGGGCGCCGCCTCGCATAAGTTCATCGAAAAGCGTCCCGCCTTCACCGCCGACGGAGTAACCGGCAACCTGTTTGCCGAGGCGGTCGGCGGCCTCCAGCGCGCCGAGGATGGTGTGATCATTGGCGCCGAAGACGACGTCGATGTCCGGATGAGTGCGGAACGCGTCGGCCGCTCGGCGCATGGCTTCCTTAAATAGTCCTCGTCCGTCCACGCGATGGAAGACCACCTCGCCCGGGAAGGCTTGCGTGAAGCCCGCCATGAAGCCTTCGACACGCTCGCGCGTGTTGGGCAGCGATTCCAGCGCGACGAGAAGAACTTCTGCCTTGGCGGCTATTTGACCGTGTTGCTTGCCTGCGTGGAGGCCGAGGCGGTGGGCGCCGGCGTGATTGGCGGGCCCCAGATAGATGCCGCCGACCTGCGGGGCCGACTCGGCGAGGAAGGGTATGCCGCGACGCATGGCCTGTTGGCGCAAAGTGTGCGCCCAACGCCCGCTGACCGGGGGTAATATCAGGCTATCGAAGCTGTGCTGCGCATCTGCCAAGCCGATGCTCTCAGCCAGAGGCGATGGTTCCGCTCGATCGACGCGAACCGCGCCGCCATGGGTGCGGCGAAGCTTGCCATCCAATTCCAGCCTTGCCAGATCGCGGCGCAAAGTCACGGCCGAAGTATCCGGGCAAGCTTCCAGGAGCGCGTGGATTGACACGACACCCTGCTCCCCGAGCAGCCTAAGAATAATGCTTTCGCGTTCTCTGGCGATCATTTTTGATCATTATGCGACTGAAAGATCCCAAAATAGATCATTTATCGTGCATATGGTCAATCAAGATTCTGATCGTTTTGATGTTCTCCTCCTAAGTGATCGGTATCGATCAATCGAGGGCATATAAAAGGCCGATTCACAGCGCTGCGCACATCGGATCTTCACCGAGCTTTTAATGTTGACTATTTCTATCAATTATGAGGATCATAGGGGAATCTCATCGAAGGGTTGTACTGATGACCTCTGTGTGGACTCGCCGGTCTGTTCTGGCCACTGCCTCCGCCGCGCTCGCCGGGGCAGTGGCTGGTACATCGTTCGGGCCCGCTGGGGCCGCTACCGACAAGGTCGTGCGGGTCGGCTATCAAAAATACGGCACTTTCCTTCTCCTCAAGGCGCGCGGGAATCTGGAAAGGAAGCTGGAGCCACTGGGATTTGGCGTGACCTGGACGGAATTCCCCGGCGGGCCGCAATTGCTGGAGGCGCTCAATGTCGGTGCGCTCGATTTCGGGATCACCGGCGAAGCGCCACCGATCTTCGCTCAGGCGGCTGGTGCGCCACTTGTCTATGTGGCCAATGAGCCCGCAGCGCCTCTGAGCGAAGCAATCCTGGTGCCCAAGGACAGCCCGATCAAGGCGGTCAGTGAACTGAAGGGCAAGAAGGTCGGCCTCAACAAGGGGTCGAACGTCCACTATCTCCTGGTCAAGGCATTGGAGAAGGCGGGACTTGCCTACACCGATATCGAGCCGATCTTCCTCAAGCCTTCCGATGCACGCGCTGCCTTCGAGCATGGCGACATTGATGCCTGGGCGATCTGGGATCCCTTCCAGGCCGCGGCCGAAATCGCCATCGAGGCCCGGCAGATCGCCAATGGCGACGGCATTGTTTCGAACCGCCAATTCTACCTCGGTGAGAAGAGCTTCACTCAGGCCAATCCGGCGGCGATCGACGCCATCCTTGCCTCCATCAACGAGATCGACGTCTGGGCCAGGGACAATGTCGACCAGGCGGCGAGAGAACTGGCGCCTGCCGTCGGCATTCCCGCGCCGATCCTCAGGCTCGCTCTTGGCCGTCAAGCCTGGAATGTCCGGCCGATCTCGGCGCAGACAATGTCCGACCAGCAGGCGATCGCCGACACGTTCCACAAGCTCGGTCTCATCCCCAAGGCGATCAAGGTCTCCGATGCCTTGCGTCCGGGCGTTGCATTCTGAGCAGGACGGCGATGGCGGAGCGATTTAACGATCGAAGGCTGCAGGGCGTGATCCCCTGGATCATTCCGGTGCTGGGTCTCGTCTCCTGGGAATTGGCGTCCGATAGTGGCTTGTTGTCGGCGCGGCTCTTGCCGGCGCCGAGCTCCGTAGCGGTCGCGTTCTGGCACACTCTGCAGGACGGTACGCTGATCGACAGTGTGGCGGTTAGTTCATGGCGCGCCCTGAAGGGTTTGGTCATCGGCGGGGTGCTCGGCCTTGCGCTCGGTGTCGTCAATGGCCTGTGGCGGCCGGCCGAACTCCTGCTCGATTCCACCCTGCAGATGCTGCGCAACGTGCCCCATCTTGCCATCATCCCGCTGGTAATCTTGTGGTTCGGCATCGGCGAGGGCGCCAAGATCTTCCTCGTGACCATCGGCGTGCTCTTCCCCGTCTATATCAATACCTATCACGGCATCCGCACCATCGATCCGGCGCTGGTCGAGATGGCGCGGGTGTATGGGCTCGGGCCGGCGGCCCGGTTCTGGCGTGTGATCCTGCCGGGGGCGCTGCCTTCGATCTTCGTGGGCCTGCGCTACGGGCTCGGTATCATGTGGTTGACCTTGATCGTGGCCGAGACTGTCTCGGCCTCCTCGGGCATCGGCTACATGACAATGAACGCCCGCGAGTTCCTGCAGACCGACGTCGTGTTGCTCGGCATCATCATCTATGCGGTGCTCGGTAAGCTCTCCGACATCATCACCAAGTTCGGCGAACACGCGGCCCTACAATGGCATCCATCCTACGCCCGCCAGCAGCCAGAGGCGTTGGCATGAGCAACGTGCTCCATGTGGATGATGCCTATTTCACGCCAGAACTGACGCGCGGTGTCGTGCCTGTGCTGGCGCCGATCCCCTCGATTTCGCCCGCAGGACTGCCGATCGAGCTAAGGCGCATGTCCAAGGTCTTCGGCCACCGCATGGTGCTGGACAGGCTGTCGTTCTCCATAGCGCCCGGCGAATTCGTGGCCGTAGTCGGCCGTTCGGGAGGCGGCAAATCGACTCTGCTGCGCTTGGTGGCCGGGCTTGAAAAGCCGAGCACGGGTGAACTTGCCATCGGTGGCGAGATGGTGAACGGGCCGCAGTCGAGCGCCCGGCTGATGTTCCAGGAAGCGCGCCTCCTGCCCTGGCAGCGGGTGATCGGCAATGTCGGCATCGCGCGTGGGCCGGACTGGAAGAGGCTGGCGCAGGCTGCGCTCGACGAAGTCGGACTTGGCGAGCGGGCCCATGAATGGCCGAGCATTCTTTCAGGCGGCCAAAAGCAGCGCGTGGCGCTGGCCCGGGCGCTGGTGAGCCGCCCCAACATCCTGCTGCTCGACGAGCCGTTCGGCGCGCTCGATGCAATGACGCGCCTGGAGATGCACCAACTTCTGGCTCGCATCTGGCGCGAGCATGGCTTCACCGCCATCCTGATCACCCATGACGTCGCCGAGGCGGTGGCGCTGGCTGATCGCGTCATCGTGCTGCGCGACGGCGCCGTGGCTCTTGACCTGTCCGTCGATCTGCCGCGTCCTCGCCGCGAAGGCAACGACCCCTCGGCGGCCAGGCTGGCGGCCCGCATATTGGCTTATGTCTAAGCCTTTCACGAGCTAGTCGTCATCATCTCCAGGACGCTGAACCCAGGCTGATTCCTCCTCGGCTCGGCGTGTTTTGGCGCTCTTCCCGGGCGCGCAAACGTCTCGTACGCTCTTGGCTGTCGGCGAATGCTGCAAGCGTCGCGTTTTTGGTATGGGACGAACGAACGAGATGCCCGCGCACCCGCAAACATCCAGCGATTACGGTCCCATTGTCGCGTCGCTCACAATGAAGATAGGCCGCATGCGGACTACTGAGCGGTGGCTTTCGCTCCGGCTCACCGCTTCACTCTTTCCGACAGATTTTCTTCAAACTATCAGTTGACTAAAATTATAGACTATATAATCTAATCCCATCGGCTCGTTACGAGGTCGATCGCGGGCATTTGAGCGAGCAGCTTGCGCCGCGTCATCAAACGCTAAAGCGTCACGGCATTGGTCGTGGGCCAACCATAGGATCTGACCATGGTCGACGTCAAAGGGACAAGCAAGACAAGAGCCTCCGGATCATGGGGCGTGCTGGTGTGTTGTTGCTGCGCGTGTTGTTGAAGCGCGTCTGAACCCATCCGATCTCTCATTTCGAGGAGCGCCACGTTTGTGGCGGCTGCCCCATGTCCATTTCACCCTTTAGTGAATCCTATGTCATTGAAATAGCCGGTGCCGCCGTTGGCATCGTCGTCCGAGAGGCGCAGGCGCGGCGCTTCGCCTTCCATTCGGCAAGCCGTCGTTTCACGCGCTATGAGGGCATGACTTTCAACGGCCCGCGCGACGCGGAGCGCTATCTCTCCGGGCAGGTCGCGCGCCGCCTGCGCTCGCTGATCGAGGAACTCGTGGCGTGAACGCACCCTTGAGATTTGCAGGCCTGGCCTCACAGCTCGTCGATGCCCCGAGCGAACCGATCGTGCGTTTTGATCATGTCTCCCGCCGCTTTGTTGCACGCAAGAACAGCGAGACCGTGTGGGCGCTCGACGATCTGACGCTCGATATCCCAAAAGGCGAGATCTTCGGCGTGATCGGGCGCAGCGGCGCCGGAAAGTCGACCCTGATCCGCCTTATCAATGGCCTGGAACGGCCGACCAATGGCCGGGTCATCGTCGATAGCGTCGAGGTCGATGCCCTCGGCGAAGCGCAGTTGCGTCCGGTTCGACGCTCGATCGGCATGATCTTCCAGCACTTCAACCTTTTGTCCTCGCGCAATGTCTTCGACAATGTCGCGTTGCCGCTCGAGGTGGCTGGGGCGAACAGGGCGATGATCAAGGCGCGGGTGGAGCCGTTGCTCGACCTCGTCGGCCTTGCCGACAAGAGCGGGCGCCATCCCTCCGAATTGTCGGGCGGCCAAAAACAGCGCGTCGGCATCGCCCGTGCGCTCGCCACCGAACCGAAGATCCTGCTCGGAGACGAGGTGACATCGGCGCTCGATCCGGAGACCACGGCCTCGATCCTGGCGCTGCTCGCCGACATCAATCGCACTCTCGGGGTCACCATCGTCTTGATCACCCATGAGATGCCTGTGATCAAGGAGATCTGCCACCGGGTTGCAGTGCTCGAGGCGGGAAGACTCATCGAAACCGGCCGTGCCTTCGACGTGCTGACCAAGCCGCGCCATCCCACCACGACAAGCTTCGTACGCAATGTTACCGGCGTGAACCTGCCGGGCGACCTCGCCAGGCGCCTGCACCTCCAGCCGGCGCCGAACTACAAGGCAGTGCTGCGTATCACCTTTACCGGTTCATACGCGACTGCGCCGGTGATCAGCCGCCTGACCAGTGTCCTTGGCATCGACGTCAATATCCTGGCCGGCCGCATCGATTCCATTGGCGGCGAACCCTTTGGCGCCCTGCTGGTTTCCGTGCCTGGCGAAGAGGTGACGCGACTTGCAACGGTCTCGGCGCTGAAGTCGCTGGATCTGGAAGGGGAGGTGATCGGCTATGTCACCTAATATACTCTGGGTCATCGCTGCGGCCACCCGCGATACGGTGGTGATGGTCGCGATCGCTATTGCCTTGGGTACGGCGATCGGCCTTCCCATTGGCGTGTTCCTCGCCACCAGCAAGCGAGGCGAGCTGCTCGCCTCGCCAGCCGTCAACGCCGTGCTCGGCGCCCTCGTCAATGCGGCGCGTTCGACGCCTTTCATCATCCTCGTCGTCGCCATCATACCGCTGACGCGATTGCTGGTCGGTACTTCGATCGGCACGGCAGCGGCGATCGTGCCACTGACTCTTGCCGTCGCGCCGTTCATCGCCCGTATCGTCGAAAGTGCCATTCGCGAGGTTGAGCCCGGTCTGATCGAGGCGGCACGCGCGTTCGGAGCGACGCCGTTCCAGATCATCCGCAAGGTGCTGATCGCGGAGGCGCTGCCCGCCATCGTGCTCGGCCTTACTCTCGCGACAGTCAGCCTGATCGGCTACTCGGCCATGGTGGGCGTGGTCGGCGGCGGTGGGCTCGGCGATGTCGGCGTGCGCTACGGCTATCAGCGCTTCATGCCAGATGTGATGGTGACGGTAGTTATCATCCTCATCCTTCTCGTCCAGGGGGTTCAGTCTGCGGGGGACCGCATCGCAAAAAGCCTCAATAAACACCTGCGAAACGACTGATTTGCCTCACTTAATTGAAGCAGGAAGCAATCATGCCTTCGTTTGATCTTACACGCCGCCGCCTTGCCGGCGCAGCTCTCGCTCTTGCCTTCGCCATCGGTCCTCTGGGAACCGCACTTGCCGCCGACACCATCAGGCTCGGCGTCATCGGCGGGGATGAGGAGCGCATCTGGGAGGTGGCCAAGAAGGTTGCCGCAAAGGATGGCCTCGATATCGAGCTTGTCTCATTCTCCGACTATGCCATCCCAAATGAGGCGCTCGCCAAGGGCGATCTCGATGCCAACGCCTTCCAGCACAAGCCCTACCTCGACAGCCAGATTGCGGCGCGCGGCTACAAGATCGTGCCGATCGGCTACACTCTGGTAGCGCCGATCGCCTTTTATTCCAAAAAGCTCAAGACATTCGCCGATTTGCCCGAAGGGGCGACCATCGGTATCCCCAACGATCCCTCCAATGGCGGGCGGGCGCTGAAGCTGCTGGAGGCCAATGGCCTGATCAAGGTGAAACCCGAGACCGGTCTTTTGCCGACCGTCCTGGATGTCACCGACAATCCCAAGAAGGTGGTGTTCAAGGAGATCGATGCCGCACAGATCCCCAACCTGCTGCCAGACCTCGAGGGTGCCGTCATCAACACCAATTACGCGCTGGGCGCCGGTCTTTCGCCGCGCACCGATGCACTGATCCAGGAAGCTCGAACCGGCAATCCCTATGGCAATTTCATCGCTGTGCGCGCCGAGGACCAGAACAAGCCGATCTTCAGGAAACTGGTGAGCGCCTACCAAAATCCCGAGATCGCCGATTTCATCAACGCCAATTTCAAGGGGGCGATCCTGCCTGCTTGGTAAATCCCTCTCCCGAGCCTCATCGTTGGCACGCTCTGAGGCGACTGGGCCGGCCTAAGGCTAGGCCGGCCCCGTTTTTTATAAACATTCCTGGGATCGCAAGGCGCTGGGCCTCTACTTTGAAGCGATGAGCGAGCAGACAGAAAGATGCTGGCGAGACGCCTTGCGATCCCAGGGGGCAAATATTACCGGGAACTCCAATCGTTACAAAGTGTATAAAATCTATAGACATTAATTACTCAATATTGCACCATTCCTGAGGACTCGGCGTGAGAGCGCCACCGCAGGGAAGACCGGACGGCGTTCACGGACGACGTTCTTCAAGCAGATGCCGGATTCGAACATGAATGTTGCCGTCAACCCGCAATTGATAACATTACCCTCGCTCCGTGACGCCATGCGCCAGGTGGCGGGCGGCGTGAGCGTGATCACCGCCGGTATCGGCGAGGAGCGAACCGGGCTGACGGCGACGTCGGCCGTATCGCTTTCCGTTGATCCGCCGACCATGATCGTATGCGTCAATCGTGCCGCTTCCGCCTGGCCGGTCATGCGCCGACATCGGCATTTCTGCGTGAACGTTCTCGCCGAACATCATCAGCCCGTGGCCGACCGTTTCGCGGGGCGAGGCGGTGTCAAGGGGCCCGCTCGCTATGACGAAGCGGACTGGCAGGTGCTCGCGACGGGTGCGCTGGCGCTCGACGGTGCGCTTGCCTCGGTCGATTGCGAGATCGAGGAATTTATCGATCGCCACAGTCACTCGATCATCATCGGCGCCGTACGCGCCGTTCGCGTCAATCCAGGCCGGCCGCTCGTCTACGCACAGGGCGGCTATGGCGGCTTCAACGCCGCGTGAACCTCACCAGACCAGGCACGCTAATGACCATTGCCGTCGCTCCCAAACCCTCTGCGGCCGAACCGATCTTCGATCTTGAGCCGAACGCCCATGTCATCCGTTCCGATGCCGAAGCGATCGAAGTGGCGAAGATCTTGGCGGCTGAATTCGCCCTCGAGGCCGGCCTCCGCGACCGCGAGCGCCGCCTGCCGGCGCAGGAACTCGATCGCTTCTCCAAAAGCGGGCTGTGGGGCATCACCATCCCCCAAGCCTATGGCGGGGCGGGCGTATCTTGGGTGACGTTGGCCGAAGTGATCAAGCTGATCTCGGCCGCCGATCCGTCGATCGGGCAGATCCCGCAAAATCATCTCGCTGCGCTCGACGTCATTCGTGTCGTCGCTTCGGAAGAGCAGAAGTGGCTCTGGTTCGGGCGCGTGCTGCGCGGCTATCGTCTGGGCAATGCGTTTTCCGAGGCGAAATCCAAGCATGTCGGAGCCTTCGAGACAACCCTGACACCGGAAGGCGAAGGCTTTCGCGTTAATGGCGAGAAGTTCTACGCGACCGGCGCGCTGTTTGCCCACTTCATCCATATCGGTGCCGTCGACGGCGATCAAAGGGTGCATCTTGCCATAGTGCCGCGAGGCTCTGAAGGCCTGGCCATCGTCGATAACTGGTCGAGCTTCGGCCAGCGCACAACGGCGAGCGGCAATGTGCGGATCGACAATGTCCGCGTCGGTCCTGAAGGCGTGATCCCAGCCTATCTGGGGGGTGAAAATCCCTCCACCAACGGTGCGGTATCGCAGATCATCCAGGCAGCCGTCGATGCCGGCATTGCCCGCGGGGCCATCGATGAAACCATTCATTTTGTACGCAACCACACCAGGCCCTGGATCGACAGCGGCCAGCAGCACGGCCATGAGGATGTGTTCACCATCGCGCAGATCGGCGATCTCAAGGTCAAGCTTCATGCGGCCGAAGCCTTGCTGGAGCGGGCAGGGCGGGCAATCGACACCGTCGTCGAGAATCCCACCGAGGAAGGCACCACGGCCGCTACCGTTGCGGTGGCCGAGGCCAAGGTGCTGACAACCGAAATCGCCATCCTCGCCACCAACAAGCTGCACGAGCTCGGGGGCACCCGCTCGACCCTGGGCCAGTACAATCTCGATCGCCACTGGCGCAATGCCCGTACCCATACTCTGCATGATCCGGTGCGCTGGAAATACTTCCATGTCGGCAATCACGCCTTGAACGGGGTGAAGCCACCAAGACATGCGTGGAGCTAGGCTTTCTTCACCCTCCCCTGAGGGCGAGGCGAGGCCTTGGGGGAGGGTGACAACCTCGCCGCCGATTTGAGTGATCAAACAAAGCTTCAGTGACGGCTTAGAGCAGGAAGCCACCCCAGCCCAGCCTCTCCCCTCCAAGGGAGGGTGAAGATAGAACGCCGTGCCCCCAGGAACCACATCATGCCCGTACTTGCCTCGCTTCCCCTTGACGCCCCGCCCGAGCGTATCGCCGCTTTCCGCGCACCGCCGCTGCTCGCCACCCGCGCCCAGGTGCTCAGGGACGATACCGAGGCAATCGCCACGGCGCATCGGCTCGCAGAGAAGATCAGGCGGAACGCTGTCAAGCGTGACCGCGAGCGCATTCTGCCGCATGAGGAACTTGATTGGCTCTCCGATGCCGGACTCCTCGCCATCACCGTGCCGAAGGCCTATGGCGGCGCTGAGGTCTCGTCCGGCACGCTGGCGGAGGTGGTTGCCATTCTCTCGGCGGCGGATGGTTCGATCGGCCAGATTCCGCAGAACCATTTCTTCATCCTGCACGCATTGCGGCTGGAAGGCAGCGAGGAGCAGAAGCGCTTCTTCTATGGCCGCATCCTTGCCGGCGAGCGCATCGGCAACGCATTGTCGGAACTGGGCACCAAGACGGCACAGGACCACAACACCCGCCTCTCCAAGCATGGGCCGGT
>Ga0206877_10126_pt1 | contig 23722 bp, 23 predicted proteins | sample Alteio_BWOrgCont_7_FD_152623 | JGI IMG/M metagenome (GOLD analysis project Ga0206877, IMG submission 152623) | Enriched cells from forest soil in Barre Woods Harvard Forest LTER site, Petersham, Massachusetts, United States -... | ecosystem: Environmental > Terrestrial > Soil > Temperate forest >...
CCATTGATACGCTCGGCATTCGACCCATTAGTTCACACCCGCGTCCAATAGATTTCTAGCTTCATCAATCAACAGTTCGTCACGAGCAATGCCAGTCTCGCGGCAGAGACAATGCTTATTGTCTTCAGCGAACTGGCCGTCCAGGTGCGGCAAGCCGCGAAGCATCTCGACTACCTCGGTGCGACCGTAGCTTCGCAGCATATTGGCGACAGACCGAATACGCTGAATATTTGTCGAAACCGCCAGTACCCGCTCAATAAGGATGCGATGCACTGCCTTGAAATCGGGGTTGCTTGCAGACCGAAGCGCATACTCGACTTCGTCCTGCTTGACGAATGGCGATCTTACAAAGCGTTCCAGTTCTCCGGGGGAAACGAGTCGAAGGCGCAACCCCATTGTGGGGCGTCTCGCGGAGCAAGGTGTCTGCGAAACTCTACAGAACGTGCGTCTTCCCGGCCCCAGGTACCGCGTAGAACAGATGAGGATGTTTGGGTTGACTTAGCAGGTCTTCGATTTTCAGCTTGACCGGCCGAGAGTCTTTTCCCGGAGCAGGTTGCTCCACGAGCCAGCGCGGATCTTGGTCCAAGGCGTTCAACGCGTGAGCAATCGCTTCGTCTGCCTCGGGAAAGTGCTTCAATATCGACGGCGGGTACAGAAAAATCCTTTGGCGTCCTTACCGTTTGCGGCGAGACTGTTTCTGCTCAGGCTGGGGAACAGCCTCGTCGCCTTCAACAACGCTCAGAATCCTGGTTATGCGAAGCGCTGCCGCTTGCATCATCGGAACCAGGAGCGTTACTTCTTCAAGCGTTTTGCGCGCCTTGGGCGCCGAGATGCTCAAGCAGGCAATAATGCGGCCGTTACGTCCGGCGATTGGAACCGCTGCTCCGACAACGCCAATTGCGAACTCTGAGTCGTTGGTCGCGTAGCCCTGCTTGCGTACCTGTTCGATTTCCTGACGCAGGCGGTCCGGGTCGACGATGGTGTACGGCGTAACGGGCTCCCAAGGACCGCTTAACATGTATGCGTCGAGCTGTTTCCTTTCCATGTTGGCAAGGAACACGCGCCCGCTGGATGTGCAATGCGCCGGCGCCCGATGCCCCTTCTGGAAATTTAGTGTGAGCGGCGAATTGCCAATCGCACTGTCAATGTAAACAACTTCCGACCCGCGCATGACACCGAGACTCGCTGTCTCGGCGGTTCGGCGCGAAAGCTCCATGAGCAGCGCGTGAATGGGACCATGGGAAGTCGAGGCCGCAAGAATGTTCGTGGCGAGTTCAAGCAGACGCGGACCAACCTGGTAGCGCCCGCGCTCCATTCCATGCTCGAGAAAACCAAACTCTTCGAGATTGCTGACGAGCCGGTGGGCAGTCGTCTTCGGGATGCCCAACGCCGTCACAATGTCCGACGTTGAGACGCGCCCAAGCTGGGCAATCATCTCAATCACGTGGAAGGCGCGCTCTGTTGGCGATACCTCCGGCTCTGGGGTCTCCGGAAGGGGGATTTCTACCTTGCGCATGGCTTCTGCAATCTCACGCTCTACGGACAAGCGCTGGCGCTTGGTCGATTCAGTTGGTACGGTCATTGGAGGCATAAGAATACCTGAAATCAATTGGGTTACCGACGCGTGAGGGTGTCCGGGCGCCCGCCTGGCACGCCCTCCTTACTACGCGACCCCTCGTACGGCTGGGATGATGGCGCCCTCTTACGGCTCGCGGAACACTGGAATTTTCGCTGTGCGTGCGTACGAGCGCGACTGATTTTCCGGCATCGTCAGCGGAAGCGGTATCGAGGATACCGTCAAGGTCCGCTTTCGAGAGAAACCAGGGCGTTTCAACAACGTCCGAGATTGCGGAGAACGCGACCCACCTCTAGCAAATCCTCTCCGGTATCGCAAGCGCGGGAAGCGAACAGGCTTCTGGTCTTGAAGAGGTACGCCAGGCGCTTCTGGACCTGGACAACGTAACACTGCAAGACGCTGCGCTCGGTGAGGAATCCGCCGCCGCGACCGACTCACTGGCAGGATAAATCTCACTTCTACGCTACATTTAGTTCCGAAAAACGAGGACTTTCGATTCCACTAATCGGGATTATATTGACTTTCGCTTTTTGCGGTCGTCTAATTTCAACACGGGGCTGTACTGGCGCTGTTCCCGGCGAGGCGCCTGAAAGCCGTTTTGAACACTGTATGGGGTGACCAAATGTTAAAGAACTGGGTTGTAAAAGCACTGCTGGTAGGAGCGGGATGCCTTGCAGCGGGCTCGGTGTTCGCCGGCGCGACGTTGGACCAGATTAAGAGCAGCAAGGAAATCACCCTCGGTTATCGCGACGCATCCGTTCCATTTTCTTATGTTGACCAGAACCAGAAACCGGTCGGCTTCTCGCTCGACCTGTGTGCCCACGTAGTCGACTCGCTGAAAAAGACGCTTGGATTGCCTCAGCTCGACGTGAAGTATCTGGCAGTAACTGGAGCCAATCGAATTCCACTCATTCAGAACGGCACTGTGACCATTGAGTGCGGCGGAACCTCGAGCAGTGCGGAGCGGTTGCAGCAGGTCGGCTTCTCGGTTGCCACCTTTGTGAGCCACTCGAAGTGGCTTACAAAGACGGACAGCGGCATCAAAAGCGCCGCTGACCTGAAAGGAAAAACGGTCGTAGTCACTCAGGGCTCGAACGCCGTTCAGCTCGCGAAGGCGGTAAGCGACAAGTACGGACTGGGTCTGAACATCGTGCAGGCGCATGACCATGCTGAGTCGATGCTGATGCTGCAGTCAGGCCGGGCAGCAGCATTCATGGAAGACGACATCCTGCTCGCGGCGAAGAAGGCCGAAGCGTCGAATCCGGACCAGTATAAGTTCCTGCCCGACTCGTACAACACGCTCGTCTACGGTTTGATGGTCCCGAAGGACGACCCCGAATTCAAGGCAATCGTGGATAGGGCTCTCGAAAGCCTCATGGCATCGGGCAAGTTCGAGAAGATTTACAACAAGTGGTTCGAGCAACCGATTCCGCCCAGCAACAAGAACCTGAACTTTCCGATTTCGGTTGACCTGAAGGAGCGCATCGCTCACCCAAGCGATAAGTTGCCTACCTGACATCGAGATATTGTGCACTTTGGGGAGAACGGGACATGAGCTTCCTCTTCGAGCAGACAACCGACGGAAACACCTATTTCAGCTGGCTGATGTCCGGACTTCTGTGGACGTTATTCCTTTGGGTGGTGTCGGGCGTAGCTGCGTTCGTTATTGGCCTCACCGTGGGTTCATTCCGTACCGCACCGTCGCTGATACTGCAGGTTATCGGGCGATGCTACGTACAGGTATTCCGGAATATTCCCCTAATCGTCCAGGCGTTCCTCTGGTACTTCGTTTTCCCCGAAATCGTTCCTGCCTCGTTCGGGAATTACATCAAGTCTGTCCCGCCGCCTTGGGCGAGCTTTATCCCGGCAGTGATTGCACTGAGCCTCTACACCGGCTCCCGTGTTGCCGAGCAGATTCGCGCGGGTATCAAGGCGTTGCCTGACGGTCAGTTGAAGGCGGCCCACGCGCTCGGAATGAGCACCTTGCAGTCGTACTGGCTGCTTCTCATTCCTCAAGCCTTGCGCATTACGCTGCCGACATTGACGAGCGAAGCACTGGGGCTGCTGAAGAACACATCGGTGGCTTTGACCATCGGTCTGCTTGAACTGACTGCGCAGGCTCAGCAAATCAACGAGTTCACCTTCAAGACGTTCGGTGCCTTCGGAAGCGCAACCATTATCTATCTCGTAACCGCACTTGCGGTCTATCAGGTCGCGGCATTCGTTGAACGAATTGTCGAGATTCCCGGAACAGGTAAGACGGCTTCACGTGGTTGAGGAGTAGACATGCACTTCGATTTTCAGGCCATCGGGAGGGCTCTGCCATTTTTGATGGACGGGCTCGCGTTCACCTTCGAACTGACCGCCGTTGCGTGTATCGGCGGCCTTATCCTGGGCACGGGAATGGCAATCATCCGTCAGTTGCAGGTGCCGGTCGCCTCGCGTCTGGTGAGCGTGTACGTCACCCTCATGCGCTGTATCCCGCTGATTCTTGTCCTGTTCTGGTTCTTCTTTCTCGTGCCGCTGATTCTGGGATACCTGTCGGCCACCGGAAGACCCATACCTCTGGGCCCCAAGACGACAGCGTTTGTCACATTCACGATGTTCGAGGCCGCGTACTACGCGGAAATCGTCCGCTCGGGATTCAAAGCTATCCATAAGGGCCAATACGAAGGGGCAAAGGCGCTTGGATTATCGACTACAACGATGTACGCCTCGGTAATCATCCCGCAGGTTTTGAGCGCCACAGCGCCAATCATCGTCACGCAGACCATAATCCTCTTCCAGGATACGGCTCTCGTCTATGTATTGTCGCTCAACGACTTTCTGGGTATCGCTGCAAGGATTGCTCAACGTGACGGGAAGCTTGTCGAGTTCTACACCTTCGTCGCCATAGTCTATTTCATTCTTTGCTCCGTCGGCTCAGAACTGGCAGAGCGTCTACGCCGCAAAGCTCCGACAACCGTGCGACGGGTCAAGTCGTTCCGTGTTCTTGGCCTTCCGCTTCCCTGAATAAACCGTGCGAGTGCAGAGGTCAAACATGCATGCTGAAGCAACATCAAACGAAACCATTGTCACGGTGAAAGAGCTGCAAAAGAGTTACGGCGACCATCGTGTCCTGAATGGGGTCAACCTGAGCGTCAAACGCGGAGAGCGTATCGTCATCTGCGGCCCCTCGGGGTCGGGGAAGTCGACCCTCATTCGCTGCATCAACGGTCTCGAGACGTTTGAAGGCGGGACCGTTGGAGTTACGGACCTGAAGACGGGCACACAACTGACGAAGCTTTCTGACATACGACGTGAAGTCGGGATGGTCTTCCAGAGCTTCAACCTCTTCCCGCATTTGACGGTGTTGCAGAACTGCATGCTCGCGCAAATCAAGGTTCGCAAGGAACAGAAGAGCGTCGCACGAGACCGCGCGATGCACTTCCTCCAGAAGGTTCGCATCTCCGAGCAGGCGAACAAGCATCCGGGGCAACTCTCGGGCGGCCAACAGCAACGTGCTGCGATTGCGCGCGCACTGTGCATGAACCCATCTGTGATGCTCTTCGACGAACCGACCTCGGCGCTTGACCCGGAGGTCGTACAGGAAGTTCTCGACACGATGGTCGGCCTGGCCAAAGACGGTATGACCATGCTCTGCGTGACACACGAAATGGGTTTCGCCCAGAAAGTCGCCGACCGTGTGATTTTCATTGATGGCGGCGGCATCGTTGAGGAAGCACCGCCTACGGAATTCTTTTACTCACCAAAGCACGATCGAGTGCGCGCCTTCCTGAGCCGGGTCCACGACCACGGGCAACCAGTCGCCGCGTGAACCGATACCAAATCCGCAGCAGCGTTGCCCAGCGACACCAAAGAGTACGGTGGCTTTGAAGCGCTGCGTTCCGATAACACCATGAAGTGAGAGTAAACAATGATTCCGACTGAAAAACTCGTTGCCGTCCGTGAGCGATTTCCCGTTACGAAGCGGATGCTTTATCTCGACTCGGCACACCAGACACCGCTGTCGACGAATGTTCGTGATGCGCTTTCCGCCTTCCTCTCCGAGGGAATTCAAATGGCGGGGCCGAAACCCGTCTGGTTGCGTCGAGTCGAGGAAACGCGGGCCACTGTGGCACGGTTCTTCAACGCGTCGCCCTCAGAAATCGCGTTCACGAAAAACACATCGGAAGGCCTGAATATTGCCGCCAACGCTGTGCCGCTGCAGGCTGGTGACAATGTCGTGCTCCTCGAAGGTGACCACCCGAACAACGCATACGCATGGTTAAACCTGAAGCGCAAGGGTGTGGAAGTCCGGTTCGCTCCGTTGAAGGACAACGAAATCGCGACTGCGAAGACTTTTGAGCCGTTCATCGATAGCCGCACGAAGGTCGTCACGCTGTCCCATGTGACTTTCCACGCTGGTCAGGTGCACGACCTTGCCAGCGTCGGCGAGCTTTGCAAGAAGCGCGGCATCTATCTCGTCGTAGACGCGATGCAGTCGGTGGGTGTGATTCCTCTGGATGTAAAGGCGCTCAGCATCTCGGTCATGGCGGCTGGCACGCACAAAGGACTTCTGGTTCCGCAGGGGCTGGGTGTCTTGTATGTCGCGGACGGCCTCGATGAGCTCCAACCGGCATACCTCGCAATGTCGAGTATGGCAAATCCGCCGACCGACTACATCGCGCGTCCAGAGGACATGGAAGCTCGCAAGGATGCATTGCGCTTCGAGTTTGGGAACGTCAACTTGCCTGACCTCCATGCCCTCCAGGCTGCCATTAACCTCATCGAAAGCGTTGGTGTAACAGCAATTCAGCAACACGTCCTCGAATTGGGTGACCTTCTGCTCAAGCGTCTTGATGAGCTCGAGGTGAAGGTAGTGGGACCTCGTGACCGAGGCCAGCGTAACCACATCTACACGCTGGATTTGCCGGTGCAGAAGTGGGCGGATTTCTTTGCACGCAACGAAGCCCGTGTTTCTCCCGAGCGTGGTGGTATCCGGATTTCGCTGGCTATGTTCAACACGATTGAAGACATTGACCGGTTGGTTGAACTCATCCGCGTAGGTCTCAAGGAAGCTACACCTGCAGTCACTGCGAATATTGACTAGTTGAAAAAATGACGCCTCTCTCACGTCGCGTTGTAGCGGGGCCGTGGCTTGCACAGCCCCGGACCAGTCAACGGTGGTCACAGTAGTAGAAACCGTATGAACCGGAGAGCCTATGAATCACCTCACGGGCCAGCGGCATCGCGAACAACCGGTTGCTCGCGATAGTCGTACTTTCACTCCCCGATGAGTGTGGTTGAGCTGACGTTGCCCGCGAATTTCGTATCCGCTAACCGAGCGTTTATTATGCCGCTTGCTTTCTCTGTGCGGCGTGCCAGTTTTGTTCAAATTGCATCGGACTGACGTAATTCAACGTCGAGTGCAACCGCCCATGATTATAGAAGCTCAACCAGTCGATCACCTCATCCATTGCTTCGCGACGCGTCGCAAAGCGTTGACCGTGAATGCGCGCCTGCTTCAGCGATCCCCACAGGCTCTCGGTCGGCGCATTGACGCTCCTATGTCAAGCAGAGGCCGTCGAATCGGCCAGATCGGCCAGAATGAGCGGGTACAACTCCCGGACGATATAGCACTTCAGGCAGCGGTGGATTTCCTTGTTGGACATGCCCTCCTTCGTCCGGCGTTCGACATAGGCGCGGGTGCGCGGATCGCTGCGCATTCGAACCATGACGATGGTCCAAAGGGCGTTGTTTGCAGACCTATCACCGCCCCTGTTCAACCGATGCCGGACCGTCTTGCCGGACGAGGCCTGCAACGGACTTGTGCCACATAGAGCTGCGAGCGCAGCTTCGCTTTTCAGACGTTCGGGATTGTCACCCGCTACAGCGACCAACACCGCGGCGGTCTGTGGGCCGACGCCGAATCTTTCGCGAAGCCGCCTGGCATGCTGGCTGGTCAGGTCGTCGAGCATAGTGTCGAGTGATTTGAGCTCCTCCGCCAGCGTCAGCCAACGCTTCGCCAGCAAGCGCAGCGCGGTCGTCAACGTTTGCAACATGGGCGTGTTGCCCAACGAGCGCAGGCGGGCACAACTCGCAACGCATTCCGCCGTATTCGTTTTCAGAAGGCGTTCGCGAATTTCCTGTGGCGCGCTGACCAGCAAAGCGCGCAACTGATTGATGGCTTGCGTTTTCGCTTTGACCGCGCTGCGTCTGGCAACGGAGACGGCGCGCATCGCTTCGGCAGCGCCGGAGTGCTCCTTGGGAACAGCCGTTGCTCTGCCAGAGAGAACCGCGCGGGCGGCGTTTTCCGCATCGGTGGGATCGGACTTTCCTCGGGACCGGCGCATCGCCCGGTCAGGGCGATTGACTTCCAGCACCTCAATCTCGTGATCGCGTAGCACGCGGGTCAACCCCGCGCCGTAGGTGCCGGTCCCTTTTACGCCGGCGCGGCGCAGATGGCCGAACGAATTCGCCCAGCTCACCAGGTTGAGATACCCTGCCGTATCGGTCGATACCGACAGCGTTCCAAGAAGTTTGCCCGTCTCGCTAATCACACGATCGTATCAAATCGCTGGTCTGCCTGGACGCCTTCGTGCCTAAGCATGCGCAGTCGCTCAACGACTGCCTTCAATTGGCGCTATCCAAAGAGAGCGCCAATGCATTTCTATCGGACTTTCGAACAAACGCGATGACCGGTAACACTGGCCTGACGCTGCCAATCCCGGCAGCGGGCTTCAACGTAGAGCCGAAGAGCCGCGCATGGGTTGATCGCCGTTGCTCGCCTCAGGCACTAGCGACGTTCGAGACTCAAGTCCTTCTCACTGGACGCGGATCGGCGGTCAAAGATCGGTTGGTCATTCTTGCCGAAGGATGGGATCCAAGCGCCTTTCCGTATTACGCCAAGCATGTCACCGGAAAAGCAGGTTGGCGCGTCTCCAAGGTACCGTGCGGTCACTACATGATGGCTGATATGCCGATCGAACTCGCCAATCTACTGATGACGCTTACATAGTCTTCGCACGGGACAAGAATGGTTCCCATCGGTCCGACGGTTACCAGAGGCTGCCGACAACCGACTCAAGTCATATGGCCGACGAATTCAATCGCCGATCTATCAATGCTTTCATAAGACCTCTCCATTCCAGTCGAACGAAGCGGGCAAGCCAAAAAACGATGCCGCTATCGGCATGGCGTGATTCATCATGTTCCTTCCATGATGAACCTTGAGTCCACGCGCGTGCGCCGATTCGAGCAGCGCGGTCATGCGCGGCTCCATGATGACATCCGCGGCGACTGCATGGGACGGCAGTGCGTCGACGGGAAATGGCACGGCGTCGCTGGCGTTCAGTCCGACCGGTGATGCGTTGATGGCGATATCGATGTCCCTCATCGACGGCGTGCCCGTTGCGAGACGCGCACTGGATACCGTAGCAATAGAGCGCGCCAACTCACGTGCACGCCCTTCATCGGCGTCATGAACGGTGAGGCTCTCGATCTTCTCCATTCCGAGCGTCCATCCTATGCATCGGCCCACACCGCCGCAGCCATGCAGATAGACGTTGGCACCGTCGAGGCTCACGCCATCCGCATGCAAGCCCGCGAGAAAGCCGGCGCCATCGACGTTGTCGCCCTCCCAAGTCCCATCCGCAAGCCGCCGCAGCAGATTGATTGAACCGATGCGCCGCGCACGTTGCGTCAACATGTCAGCGTGGTCCATTGCTGCGAGCTTGTGCGGCATGGTGAAGATTGCACCATCGACGTTTTCCGTCGCCTTCAGCCCTTTCATCGCCGTATTGAAGTTCGAAGCGGTGACGTCGGCCGGCAGCATCAAGGCGTTGACGCCATAGCGCTTGAAGAGCGCGCTCCAGACAACCGGCGCGCGAACATGCGCGATAGGCGAACCGAGGATATAGAAGAGGCGCGTCAGCGCATCGACTGGTGAGTCGAGCGAAAGTCTTTCATCTTTCATCGTCATTATCTTGTCCATGTTGGCTCCGGATCTCTAGACCCGACGCTAGCCAGTTAGTGCGAAACCGCATTCTGTAGCATCGTATTGCGCGGGCGCCTGCCGATATACGCCACGGCGATCGCAGTGCCGATCGGTATCGTGAACGACATGAAGAGCTGGCCGAAGCTCCAGTTTAGACTCAACAGGATCGCCCCGACATGCTCACCCGAAATGGCGCCAAAGCGTCCGATGCCCGTCATCGAACTCGTGCCTGTAGCACGCATCTCCGTCGGATAGTAGCTCGCGGCCGTCGCGCTCCACCCGGTGGTGCTCGAGTTGGTACAGTAGCCGAGAAGGAACATCATCGTCACCAGACCGAAGAAGAAAGCGGCGCCGATCGCGAGTCCGAAAAGGCCCATGCTCAGAACCGGAACCAGCGCAACGTGACCGACCTTCCAGTCTTCAATGATCGCCGGTGCAATGAAGCCCATCGCGACAACATCGAATCCGTCGAGAATTAGTAGGGTCAATCCAAGTAGCACAATCTTCCCGTGGAAAAGACCGAAGGGACGCGTATCGAGGAAGCCTTGAACATTGAGTTGCTTGACAGCAGCCATCAGCGCCTGCTCATTTGTTATAGCTCTCGCGCGCACCGCTTATGCAATGGCATCGCCGGCTCTGAACCGGCTATCCGCGCTCATATCGATCTTCAGCCCCGTCCGCGCCGCCTCCACGACAGCGAGGGTTGCCGCGAGCGTCCGCGCGGCATCGTGCGCGTCGATGAGCGGTTCGGCTGCGCCGCTCACGACATCGACGAAATGGCGCAATTGATTTGCGTAGACGTTTTCTTCTTCCATTGGAATGCGCTCGTCATGAATCGGGCGATGACGGCCTTTCTCACCGTCATATGACCAGAGCGTCCCGTCCGGCAATGAAAGCGCGCCGTTCGTGCCCGCTAAGAAATGCGTCGGCACCTGACGGTAGTCGAAGAGCTGGAGGTCTTCTCCCGCTGCAGTATCCCAGCTCCACGGCGTCGCAACGGTATCGGAGAGACTGATGTTCGCGATCGTTCCGTTATCGAGTTCGAGCGTGCACGCAGCCGAATCCTCGACTTCATGCGCCCGGATCCTGCTCGACGATACCGCCTGCACCGAAGAAACGTCCCCGCAAAGATGCCGAATCAGATCGATCTCATGGATCATGTTGATGAGAATCGGCCCGCCTCCGATACGGCGACGCCAAGGCACCGCAAAGTAAGCGTCAGGCTTGTAAGCGAGGCACATGATATTCGCGACCACCAGCTTGCCGATGCGCCCCTCGCCGATCGCCTTCTTTGCAGCCCGCACCATCGGGTTGTGCCGACGGTGATGTCCGACAAGCACCGGCACACGCGCAATGCGTGAAGCCTCGGCGAGTGCGAGCGCGGACGCGAGATCATCGGCAATCGGCTTTTCGATCAGCACCGGAATCCCACGGTCCATACACGCTACTCCGACTTCCACATGCGTGCTGTTTGGTGTGCACACGATGACCGCGTCGACACCCTCCGTATCGAGCAGCTTGCGATAGTCCTTATAAAGCGCCACGCCCAGCGTACCGGCTTGGTGTTCGGCCTCGGGAGATGAATCGGCGATTGCCACAAGCCTGCATTGATCGCTATTCGCGATCTCCTGCAAGTGACGCTTGCCGATGACTCCCACTCCAATTACCGCGATGTTGATTTCCGACATTTGCCCGAAGCCTCTTCAGCATCATATTTATACATAAACATGTTCCCATTCATGCACATTAAGAGTCTAGAATCCAAACAAAGAGGATGTCAACTAATTTTCTATGCAGGTTCACATACTGGAACAAACAAGGGTTTCTCCTGAAATTGCCAAAACACGCTTGACTTCATGCCTCATGGAAATCACCATGTGAACATATTCCCAAATATAAACCAAAGGACATCCATGAACGCTGTGATGCTTGACCGTCTGGCCATTCGCGAAGCAATCGAAAACTGGGCCGTGTGGCGGGATGCCGGAGACTGGGAACGGTTCGCGAGACTGTGGCATCCCGAGGGGGTGATGATGGCCACCTGGTTTCAGGGCAGCGGACCTGAGTTCATTCGCGTGACGCGAGAGGGTTGGGCACGCGGCGTCAGCATCCTGCATTTCCTCGGCGGCACGTCCATCGATCTTGCTGGTACGCGTGCGATCGCGCAGACCAAGATGACCATCTCGCAACGCGGCGACGTGGATGGTCATCGCAGCGATGTCGTTTGCACCGGGCGCTTCTACGACTTCTATGAAAAACTGGATGACGAATGGTTGCTGCGCCTGCGCCAGCCGATCTATGAGAAAGACCGCCTCGATCCTGTCGAAAGCGGCGTGAAGCTGAATCTCGATGCCGAAATACTCGGCCGCTTCCCCGAGGGTTATCGTCATCTCGCGTATATTCAGACGAAGATCGGCTACGACGTCAAACGCGACATGCCCGGCCTCACCGGCCCCGCCGTCGAGGCGCTCTACGCACGCGGCCGCACGTGGCTCGATTCGGGAACACTGTCATGAGAGGACAGGTTGACGCTTTCACCTACGACGCATTACCGGCTCGCGTCGTCATGGGTGCGGGAAAACGCAGGGACGTCGCAGCGGAAGCGGGAAGACTTGGCTGCACACATCCTTTGATCGTCACGACACACGATCAGACGGCGCTTGGCGACGACATCGCGCGGCAATTCGATGCCGGGTCGACCACCCTCTTCGCCGGTGCCGCGATGCATACGCCTTGGGATGTAACCCAAAGGGCGCTCGATGCCGCCCAAAGCGCGCGCGCGGATTGCGTGGTTGCGATCGGCGGCGGTTCGTCCATAGGACTCTCGAAAGCCGTCGCGTTGCGCACTAAACTGCCGCAGATCGTGCTGCCCACCACGTATGCGGGGTCCGAGGTGACGCCCATCATCGGCGAGACGCGCGATGGGCAGAAGCACACGCAGCGTACGTTAGAAGTGCTGCCCGAGGTCGTCATCTACGATGTCGAACTTACGCTGAGTCTGCCAGTCGCGCTGAGTGTCGCGAGCGGTCTCAATGCGACCGCGCACGCGGTCGAAGCGCTCTACGCGACAGACGCAAATCCGGTGACGTCGCTAATGGCGGAAGAAGGCATCGCGGCGCTGGCGGGGTCGTTGCCGCGGATTGTCGGGTCACCACAGTCCATCGAGGCGCGGCGTCTCGCCCAATACGGCGCATGGCTGTGCGGAACGTGTCTTGGAACGGTCGGAATGGGCCTGCATCACAAGATCTGCCACGTGCTCGGCGGAACGTTCGACCTCCCGCATGCGCAAACCCATGCGGTCATGATTCCGCATGTCGTCGCCTACAACGCGCATGCCGCGTCGCATGCGATGGCACGCATTGCTCGCGCGCTGAATGCACCGCACGCGTGGACCGGGTTACACAAGCTCGCCGTCGAACTCGATGCGCCGCGCTCACTCGAAGTGCTCGGCATGCCCGAATCGGGCATCGATCGCGCAGTCGCCCTGATTATGCAAAACACCTACTCGAATCCGCGAGTGCCCGACGTTCGCGCGCTTGACCACATGCTCCGGCAGGCATGGAAAGGCCTGCCGCCCGAGCCGATGGACTGAGGAGGCTCCATGCGCAACTTCGACGAAGACAATATCACACAGGCCGTGCTCGACCGACTGAGCGGCTGCGCGAACCCGCGCACGCGCCAGATCAGCGAGGCGCTCGTGCGTCATCTGCATGCTTTCGTGAAAGAGATAGAACCCAGCGAAGCGGAATGGGCGGCCGCCATCGCGTTTCTCACGAGGACCGGGCAAATGTGCTCGGATACGCGGCAGGAGTTCATCCTGCTGTCTGACACACTTGGTGTTTCCATGCTCGTGGATGCGATCAATCATCGCTTCGATGAAGACGCCACGCAAACCACAGTGCTCGGTCCGTTCTATGTGGAGGAAGCGCAAGACTTCCCGATCGGTGCGCATATCTCGCGCGAATCCGATGGGCCGGCACTGCTCGTCGAAGGTACGATCGAAGACTCCCGAGGCAATCCGATAGCGGGCGCGTTGATCGAAACCTGGCACGCCGACGATCGCGGCTTCTACGACGTTCAGCGCGACACGGGCAAATCGGCGCTCGACATGCGCGCGCGCTTTCATACCAACCAGGAGGGACGCTTCTGGTATCGATCCGTCGTGCCCGCTGCCTACCCTATCCCGAACGATGGCCCCGTGGGCAAGATGCTGGACGCTCAAGGGCGTCACCCGTTTCGTCCCGCGCATGTACATTTCAAACTGAGCGCACCGGGCTTTGAGACCATCGTGACGCATGTCTTCATCGATGGCGATCCGTATCTGGACTCGGATGTCGTCTTCGGCGTGAAGGATGCCCTGATCACAAGGCTCTCGAGGATAGACGGACAGGTGAGCCCCGGTGGACACGAAGTCGCATCAGGCACGTCGCTGATTGCGTACCGATTCGTGCTTCCAGACAAACCACCAAGCTAGCGGAAGGACTCAATGCACAAGCTGTCCTTGCATCACCTGACCATGCTCGACGCGCACCCGTTGCAGCTCGTCGACGCCGCATGTGCCGGTGGATTCGACTACTACGGATTGCGCGTCGTCGCACCGACCACGGCGGATACCATCATCAACGTGGCACATGATCCTGTTCTCGTGCGGGAACTCGCGGCCCGAATGGAAGCGACTGGCGTTCGTCTGCTCGATATCGAAGCGATCTGGTTACAGGCCAACACGCGGATCGAAAACTTACTTCCGGCCCTGGAGGCAGGGCATCGCCTTGGCGCGAAGCACGCGCTCGCCGTGGGCTTCGACAAAGACCGCGCTCGCCTCATCGACAACTTCGGCGCACTGTGCGAAGCCGCCGCGCACTTCGATATGACCGTCGGCCTCGAACTGATCACCTATTGTCCTGTCGGTACACTAGACGACGCGCTCTCGCTGATCTGTTCAAGCCACCAGCCGAATGCGCGCATCCTGATCGACACGCTGCAAGTGTTTAGATCAGGCGCCAGCGTGGAGGACATCGGTAATGTAGAAGCGCGCCTCATCGAATACATTCAGATATGCGACGGCCCGCGCGCTTCGCCTCTTTCGGTGGACGAGCGGCGAACGGAAGCGCGCACCGCACGCCTGCTGCCCGGCGAAGGCGAGCTACCCTTGCGCGAGCTACTGGCGAAACTGCCCGCCGATCTGACGCTTGCCGTCGAAGCCCCGACCCGAGAATTACGTGGCCGCCCATTTGATCAACAGGCGCGCACGATCATGGAAAGGATACAGCGCTTTCTCACCTAACGCGTTACTCCGCCAAGTACTGACGCTGGATCCGTGCCGCCGAGGTCGTGAGAATGGCGATTGCCCGCTCGCCGATCTCTTTCGAATAACGCACGGCCGGAATCGCCAGATTCAACGAGCCGAGCGGAAAGCCGCTCGCCGACAGGATGGGCGCGCCGACACCCACGATGCCCGGCGTGTATTCCTCCAAAGAATGCGCGAAGCCTTTCTTGCGCACGTCTTCCAGCGTGGCGAGCAAGGCTTTCTTCGTGGAAATCGTGTTCTTCGTAAAGCGCTGGAAGGTGACCGCGCGTATGTATTCCTCGAGCATCACCTCAGGAAGATAAGCAAGAATCGCCTTGCCGCCGGACACGGCATAAAGCGGTGCGAGATCGCCGAGCCGCATGTGCGATTGCAATCGCTGCTGACTGATTACCGTGGCAACGACCTCGACCTGTTCGCCCTTTAATTGATTGAGCGCGCACGATTCCGAGGTCTGTTGCGTGATGTCGCGCAAAACCGGTTCCGCGCAGGCGATCAGGCTGCGCCTCTGATTTGATTGCTGCGCCAGCTTGAGAATGGCATCGCCGAGCCGGTAGCCTTTAGTTTCGGCCACGAAGCGCAAGTAGCCACGGTCCGTGAGATTGCGAATGAGCTTGGTCAGGCTGCTCTTTGGGATATCTAGCGCCCCGGCTATTTCCGCATGTGACATTTCACGCCCCCATTGAGCCAGAAGCTCAAGCAGGTCGAGGGTACGGTCAGCCGACTTCACGGTACTCGCCGCTTCGACATCAATTGTACGCACGATCATCTGGTCCTTGTTCATATACAGGAACATGGTACATCGCGTCCGGTAAATGTCAAGCAGGCCGGGCTGTCGGCTTGCGCATTCGGTCAAGAAGGAGGTCGTCAAATAGTTCTTGTTCCTTAACAAGAACGAGTTCACAATTAGAATTTTAGATCGAGCTTCAACCGAACGATGAATTACACGCGAGGAGAACATGGAAAAAATCGTGCAAGGCTTTGGAGGCAGCACCTTCTCATTCATGTGGAGAGACACAGCGCTCGCCGCGATGCGGAAGATGCAAAAGCTGGACTTGAACGACTTCGACGTGCTGGTCGTCCCCGGTCATCTCTGGCCTGACGAGCTTTCCGCAGCGGATCGATCCGGCTTGGCAGGCAACTTGAGACGCGAAGGCATTCGCATCGAGTCTCTCAATCTTCCGGCGCTCGATCTCAATCTGGTCAGTCGTGTCGAAGAATTCCGACGCTATTCCATTGACCTGTACATCCGCACGATGCAACTCGCCTCCGATCTTGGTGCAGGCGCAGTAGTCGTGGTTCCCGGAAGGGTTTCCTCGCTGTTCCCTCCGCCTCGCGAAGACTCGGAGCTTTTGCTTCGGGACAGTCTGGAGCAGCTTGTCCGGGTCGCCGAGCGGCTCGATCAGAAGATCTTCGTCGAGCTTCATCCTCAGACCCCCATTCCGACCACCGACGCAATGCTTGCCTTCCTAGAGAGGCTGGTTCATGAGAGGCTTCTGATTGCCTACGACGTCTCAAACGCCGAATTCGTCGGAGAAGATCAGCCCGACGCGATCAGGCGATCGGGCAATCGCATCGGGCAACTACATCTTTCCGATGGTACACGCAGCCAGTGGCGGCATGACCGTATCGGCCTTGGAACGGTGCGCTTCGATGAAATCCTGAGCGCAGTGAAGGAAACGGGAATTTCTGGAACCTCCATTCTCGAGATCATTTCCTCGTCGCCGCTCGAAGATTTGAGCGCGTCTGCCGACGCGCTCAAGCGCAGCGTGATCGATTAACCGAACCAATGGACCTTTCATTCATGCGTTTTTCTCAAGATGCTGTCCAAATTCCCTCGTCGTTCGAGCATCGGTCCGCAATCGTGAACGATGTCAATCTGCACTATGTGCTCGGTGGCAAGGCGCCGGGTTCCGCGCCGCTGATGCTCCTCATCCACGGCTTCCCGCAAAACTGGTGGTGCTGGAATCGCGTCATCGCCGAACTGGGAGAGCGATATACCGTTGTCGCGCCGGACCTTAAGGGCGTTGGCTTGTCCGACAAGCCCGCATGCGGATATACGAAGCGCGAGATGGCCGCCGATCTCCACGCTCTCGTCGAGAGCCTGCAGGGAGCACCGGCGCATATTGTCGGTCACGATATCGGCGGGATGATTGCCTACGCTTACGCAAGCCGCTATCCCGCGCGTTCGCTCACGATCGTTGATGTGACCATTCCCGGTATCGGCGATTGGGAGCAGGCGATCGCAGATCCGCGTGTCTGGCATTTCGCCTTTCATCAAAAACGCGATCTACCTGAAGCCCTGATCGTCGGCGGGCGGGAGCACGTGTACATCAGCTCGTTCATCAATCAGCAAACATTCCGCCGAGGCTCGATCTCCCTTCCGGATATCAACGAGTATGTCGAGGCATACAAGCATCCGGGTGCGTTTCGCTCGGCCATGGAGATGTACCGCCAGTTCCCTCAGGACGCAATCGACAACCGCAGTGCAGGACGACTTCCCGAAGCACTCGGGGTGCTCGCCATTGGCGGCGAAAAGCGCTGGGCTGGCCGCGTCGGCGAACGCCTCGGCACGATGTCATCGAACGTGAGGAGCGTATCGATTCCAGACGCCGGCCATTTCGTCGCCGAAGAGCAGCCGGGGCGCTTCATCGACGCGATGTTTGAGTTTTGCGGGTGAGAAAACAAAAAAACGAAGGAGACTTAGCGTGGAAGCCAAATCGAAAATCGACATTAAGACATTCCTGGACGGCCGGCCGTTGTGTTCTTTCCAGATTCGCGTCGTCCTGTTGGGTTTGCTGGTGCTGATGCTTGATGGAATGGATACCACTGCCATGGGGTTCGTTGCGCCGACCCTCGTCGCCGACTGGAAGATCGCACGCGTTGCGCTATCGCCGGTTTTCATGAGCGGGCTGTTCGGTCTCGCCGTCGGTGCCCTCGCAGCAGGCCCGATTGGCGACCGCCTCGGCAGGAAGGTGGTCATTGTCTCGTCAGCTTTCTTGTTCGGCGTCTTCAGTCTCGCCTCGTCATTTGCGAACGATCTGTGGACCCTAGCGCTGCTGCGGTTTCTGACGGGACTCGGTCTGGGTGCCTCCATGCCCAACACTGCGACGCTGGTATCGGAGTACGCGCCCGCAAAGCATCGCAATCTTATGATCACGCTCGTGTATGCAGGCTTCGCGATCGGCGGCGCGCTCGGCGGCATTGCGAGCAACGTGCTCATCGAACTATCCGGTTGGCGCGCCGTTCTCTTCGCTGGCGGCGTGCTGCCGATCGCACTCGGCATCCTGATGATTTTCGCGTTGCCGGAGTCCATTCGCTTTCTTGCGACACGTCATGAAAAAAGGCTGGCGGTTCAACGCATCATACAAAAGCTGGCACCTGGTGTCCTGCTTGCCGGCACTATCATCCGCACCTCGGACGACGTTGTGGGTAGCGGCAGAGGCAAGGTGGCGATCATCGTCGCGCGCGAGTATATCGTCGGAACCGTTAGTCTATGGATCGGCGTGTTCGCGACGCTCTTTACGCTCTACCTCATCAATAGCTGGCTGCCGCTGATGATCAAGGACGCAGGCATGAGCCTGAGCGACGCGTCGTTGATCGCGACGCTTGGCCAGGCCGGCGGAGCACTGGGTTCCCTGGCGGTTGGCTGGTGCATGGACCGTTATTCGCCTCACAAGGTGATCTGCGCGACGCATGTCGCCGCCGGCATGTGCGCGCTGTGCGTCGCGGCCACCGAGCGCACGTTCATCACCACGAGTCTGCTCGTATGCGTGATGGGCTATTGCATGAACAGCCTGAACGTGGGCTATGTTGCCTTGGCCACGCGTTTTTATCCCACTTCCGTCCGTGCGACGGGCACGAGCTGGGAACAGGGTATAGGCCGGTTCGGCGCCATCAGCGGTGCGGCTATGGGTGGCGTTCTGCTTTCGACTGGCTGGAACTTCAATGCCGTGTTTGGCGCGCTTTGCGTGCCGATGGCGATCGGCATGGTCGCCATTTTTATCAAGAGCATCTTCGCGGTCGATGTCGCGTCTGCCGACGTGCCAGCGTCGAGCATCGGAGATGCCGCCACCCTCGCAAGAGAATGAATATGACCCACGAAAATATTTCGTTTCGCTCTCATCGTCTGCATGATGGACGACTAGCCTATCGTCGCAGCACGGCGGCCAGCGCGAAGCAAGCTGTGCTGCTTCTGCATGGTTGGCCGCAATCATCCTGGGCGTGGCGGCGTGTGATGCCTCTGCTGAGTCAGCACTTCGATGTAATCGCGCCCGACCTCCCCGGCTTCGGCGACTCCTCGAAACCGGAGTCAGGCTTCGACAAGAAGACCATCGCGCGCAGGGTTCATGATCTGGTTGAAGCGCTGGGTATAGAGAAGGTGGCGATCGTCGGTCACGATCTGGGCGGTCACGTAGCGTATGCGTACGCTGCCCAGTGGCCGGAAGCGGTCAGCCACTTCGTCTTTGTCGAAAGCAGTCTTCCCGCATTCGGACAGGAAGAAGCAATGGACGTATCGCGCGGTGGAAGCTGGCACTTCGGCTTCAACATGGCCGGCGACATATCGGAATCGCTCGTTGAAGGTCGTGAGTTTCTCTTCGTGAACCACTTCGTGCGCCGGGAGACCGTTGGCGTATTCGATCCCGATTCGATCAGCAACGACGACGTCAAAGTCTACGCTCAAGCCCTCGCGCGTCCGGGCGCCTTGCGTTGCTCCTTTAGTTACTACAGGGCCTTGCCGCTCGACCGGCAAGACAACGTCATCTGGGGTAAGACACCGCTTTCGATGCCTGCGTTGAGTATCGGCGCGCAATGGGGTTATGGGCCGGCCTCCGCTCAAACGCTTAGGCGTGTCGCGACGAACGTCTCGGAGATCATCATCGACGACTGCGGTCATTACGTTCCCGAAGAACGGCCTGTCGAATTCGCCAAGGCGGTGAGCGTATTCATATCGAATGAAACTGCATAGCTAGCGATGCGCGGAAGATATATGGATAAAACGGAATTTCGATACAGCGTCTCTGCGCTTGAATGATACAGGGCCTTCCTCAAGGATCATGCCGATGCATTGCGCTGGAAGGAAACGCCTCTTCAAGTACTCGTCCTCGCTTTGGGCCGGTAACATCGATGGGGGTTTGAAATGGCGGAGATTGTCAGAGAGTTCGCAGCGGACGTGACGGGGCGAATTATCGCCGAAACAAATCACTGGCTTTCGGAGGAACGTCCGGTCGAAACGATATCGTCAATGAGTTTGCCGTGAATCTGGCAAGTACAAATTCCGTTTCTTTCACTCGAACGCTCACCACGCCTCGTATTTGCGTCGTAACGCGGACCACCGTGGCCGGCCGCAGTGATGTGAGCGGCCACACCGGTCATAGACTTTCGATCGTCTGAAACGGCAAGCAATATCTAGAACCTGCTGCATTAGACACCCCCGCTGCTTAGCAACGCCCGGGTTTCAGACGATCAACCTGATGTCACGGCTACCCGCCTGCGCATTGACCATGTATGTCGAGCATTGCTTACGAATTCAGAGACGGAACTTGCGCAGACACACTGCGATGTTCCACCTCAGCGCGGAACATGCGTGCGGTCGCGGCCCCCCAGTTCGCAGCACTGTCCAGTGCAGTTCAGGCAACATCATACATCTCCACCCTCATTACACGAAGAACCGCCTCACCGTTTTCACCAACCAGAGGATCGTCCTCCATCAGCCACTCCAACCACTTCCCAACCTCGCTGAGGAAGCGCAAACCGCCCTCAGAGATAATTTCGCCCTGCACCTGCAACTCAACGTCGCATGTCGCGCGAACGCCACTCGCGATCAGACGGGCCTGAAGCTCGCGGATCAATTCGAGCGCAACGACGGCGGCAGATTCGGCCAGCATGCAGCTAAGCCCACGTCTGCGGTACGCTGGGTCAATAAAGACGGCCCCGATATCCACAACCAGGTCAGGTACATCACTCTCATAAAAATATGTCACGGACGTCGAAACCGTGCAAAACCCCACAGGTTCACTCTGAGAACAGATGACTAGCCGGTAACACTGCTCGGCGTTGACGTAGCCATCCTGCTTGAAGTCGACCTCATCGTCCCAACTCCCCCCCGTGCGCGGCCATGAACCCGACTTTGCCGACAAGTCGTGGTCCGTCACGAACCGGTCGCTCACATAGGTTGACGCATCCAGTTCTCGCGCCGCGCGCACTGCCTTACGCAATACTCCATTTGTTGCGCGCACCGACTTGCCAGGAGCGCAATTGGAAAAGACAGCCCACTCCCATGGACTGCTTGGCTCGAGAACAACAGACAGGGGTGCCGCCGGATCGTCCCGCAAAGGAAAGGGGCGCGCCAGCGCATCGAAAATTGCTTCACTCAACGAAATTGCCGATTCGTCGGGAAACGGACGGCCTGCGCCCTCGTCGTCCTCACTTCCGCCGTGGCTTTGTTTTCCATATGTCATGACAGTTTACTCTATAAGTAGGAATGCGAATTTAAATCACAAATTCCACGAATATGAACCGCATATTGCGGTGTTCCGCTCGTGGACAACCGACCGCGTGTCCGCGAGGGAACTTACAGCAGCGTACACACGTGTGATCGGTTCGCGAAATCTATTCGGTGTCGCCTCGCTTTGCAATACAAACGCCTTAACATCGTAATGGGCCGCTGCTCGTACCCCGCTGAGCTTACGCACTTCAGGATTCGAAAGTGGGCTGTAAAACTTAGACTAAAGCGCGACAGTCATGCAGAAACGTTAAGGCGCTTAGCTAGACAAACTGTTACTCACCCTGTAAATCTCCGCTTGATTAATTGACATCTGGATAGCGAAGCGGAGCGGCTCGCATCAGAAAATGCCCAATCCTCGTCCTTATCAAAAGGACAAAGCGAATACGGCAACCAAGTATCAAGATCGCTCAGGAGCATTCCAAACCCGTGCCGGGCCCGGCGTTGGCGGAGAAACAGGAATGGGGTATACCGGTGATCGGCGGCGCCGCGATGACCGACAGGCCAATGGTGCGCACTGGCGGCCTATGCGCCGCGGAGTGAGCCCGCGCGGGAGCATGGTCCGGGATTCGTCGGCGACAATGGTGAGCAGCGCGAGCTGCATCCCGTTCACGAGATCGAGTCGATTGCGACGCATCCCATGGCGCTGCCATTCACTCACGAGTGAGGAGCACACCATGGCGATGCGTAAGCGCGACGACAGTCCCGAAGTGTTTCCGAACGCGGCGGGGATCGATGTGGGCAGCTCGAGCCACTGGGTCGCGGTGCCCAAAGGAGCGGCCGATGAACCGGTGCGCGAGTTCGGGGCGATGACCGATGACCTGAATGCGATGGCGGACTGGCTGCTCGCCTGCGGGGTTGACACGGTGGCACTCGAATCGACAGGAATTTACTGGATCCCCGTGTTCGAGGTGCTCGAGCGGCACGGCCTGACGGTGTGGCTGGTCGATGCGCGGCAGATGAAGTACGTGCCGGGTCGCAAGAGCGATGTCCTCGACTGCCAGTGGCTGCAGAAGCTGATGAGCCTGGGGCTGTTGCGCGCGGCCTGGCGCCCGGCCGATGAGGTCTGCGTGGTGCGCGGTGGCCCGCCAGCGCGAGGTGCTGCTCACTGATTAAGGCAGCTGGGTGCTGCGCATGCAGAAGGCGCTGGTGCAGATGAACCTGCAGCTCACCGAGGTGCTCACGGATGTGATGGGCATGACGGGCCAGGCGATCGTGCGCGCGATCGTCGCTGGCGAGCGCGATCCGAAAGTGCTGGCGAGCCACCGCCACGCTCGCATCAAGGCCAGCGCGGCCGACATCGAACGGGCGCTCACCGGCAACTGGCGCGACGAGCACCTGTTCGTGCTGCAGCAGGCGCTGGCGATGTTCGACAGTCTGGCGCAACGTGTTCTGGAGTGCGACACGAAAATCGAGGCACTGCTGGTCCCGCTGGGCCGTCACGAGGTCGAACTGGGCGGGCCGGGCAAGCAGCGCAGCAAGAACGCCCCGCGGTTTGATGCCCGTGCGGCCCTCGCGCGCTGGGCCGGCGTGGACCTCACGCGTATCAACGGCCTGTCGGTCGCCACCGCGATGACGATCCTCTCGGAGATCGGACCGGACCTGAGCCGGTTTGCGAACGTCAAGCACTTCTGCTCATGGCTCGGGCTGTATCCCGGCACGAAGATCACCGGCGGCAAGGTGCTGAGCGCCCGCACCCGACGCTCCACCAACCGGGTACGTCAGGCGCTGAAGATGGCAGCGATGAGCCTGTCGCGCAATGACTCCGCACTCGGTGCGTTCTACCGCCGGCTGTGTGCCCGCATGGACAAGCCCCGCGCCAATACCGCGGTCGCCCACAAGCTCGCGCGCATGGTGTACTTCATGCTCACCCGCGGTGAGGCCTTTGTCGACCAGGGGCTGCAGCGCTACGAAGAGCAGCAGCACCAGCGCAGCATCGCAGCCCTCAGGCGCCGCGCGTCCGCCCTTGGCTTCCAGATCACCCCGTTACTATCTTCACTCCCCGATAATTGGGGATTTGGCCAGCCAGGCCCGGCATGATTCTCGCCCCCAGTCGCGTCCATGATCCGGGGGGTGTTGTCACCGGGTCTGGTGGGTGGCTGGTGATCGCTAATAGGGGCTCGGCCGGATTATCTTGAGGCCGTCCGTAACGTGGATGCCGAGACTTGCCACCAATGTTGCAGGCCAACCCGCTCAATCTGCAAAAACCTCGATGCAAGACAACCAACAACATAGCTCCGTCGATGTATTCGTTGGCGTCGACGTAGGCAAAGGCCACCATCACGCCGTTGCTCTCGATCGGAACGGAAAGCGTCTGTACAACAAGGCGCTGCCGAACGATGAGGCCAAACTGCGTGC
>Ga0206877_10127_pt1 | contig 23710 bp, 25 predicted proteins | sample Alteio_BWOrgCont_7_FD_152623 | JGI IMG/M metagenome (GOLD analysis project Ga0206877, IMG submission 152623) | Enriched cells from forest soil in Barre Woods Harvard Forest LTER site, Petersham, Massachusetts, United States -... | ecosystem: Environmental > Terrestrial > Soil > Temperate forest >...
GAAGGAATAGTCAATGCGATCGTGCTGGCGACATTCGCCTCGATCCAAGGCCCCTCGGCGCCGTCGATCCGCCACCAGATCTCCGAAACCGGCGATACCATGTTCGACACGTCGAAATTAAGCGTGCGGCTCGATCCACTGAACATAGTCGAAAAGTAGGCGCCCGCATTAATGGTGCGCGCCGAGCCCCCCCCCGACGGCCCAGTTATAGGGCGAGTAGATCAGTGCTGCGTTATCCGGCGCAACCGAAACCATGAAGCTACCGGACGTAGCCGTCGTGCTAGTAGCATTGGCCTCCTGCACCGTGACCGTGTGACTCCCGAAGGCAGGCGCCGTTATCGAGGCACTCCAATTTCCGCCCGAAGCCGAAAAGCCTGTCGCGGTCGCGTAGGAGCCGCTATCGACCTTCACATTGGCACCTGTCGGGGCCAGGCCCGTATAGGTCCCGGAAATGGCAAAAGCTTGCCCCTCGATCACCAGACCGTTGGGCGTGGTGACGGCGATGGCCACCCCGGAATTGACGATGAACGATCCCGACGTAATTACGACGTCGGTGATGTGGTCGCGCACGCTGATGGTGTGGCTTCCGAGCCCCACCGGCGCGAACGTCGTGAAACTGAAATTGCCGCCGGAGATCGTTGGGCTCGGCGCGGCTCCATAGCTTCCGCTGTCGAATGCGAAGTCCAGCGCGCTCGGCGTCATGCCGGCATAGGTACCCACGACCGTCATCGAGGCACCGGCTGTTTGGGTACCAGGTGTCGTGATGGTGATGACTTCCGGAAGCTCTCCAAGCAGCGTCTCGCCGTATGTCACCAGGGCTGCATCGCTGATTTTCTTGCGCAGCGTGCTCCACGGTGGCGTGCCGCCAGCGTTTGTGTTCGAATTGGTACCGGTGCTGGCGCTGATCGTTTCAGTTCCGCCAATCGTACCCCAGTAGAGATGGCCACCACCCATCCCTTCGGACAGGAACAGAATGGCGAGGCCAGAGTAGAATGGTCGCGCACCATTCGAGTCGAGTGTTCCGCCATTAGCCTGATATTCGGCGTAAGCATAGGCCATCGGATTGGTCGTGGGATTTAATCCCGACGGCGGCTTGATATCGGCAAGGCCCGTGGTAAAGTTGTTGTTTACCACAACCGTCTCGACGCCACATTGGATGATCGGCGTCGGCCACACCGGCGAGCCCGAAACCAGCGCATTTGCGGACACGGGGTCGACGTTCATGTTGAATTCCGCGGTCGTGCCATAAGTACAGGACGAGGCGAAACCCGCGGCCCAAAGGAGCGCCTTGACGTTGCCGGCGATCATACTTACGCCAGACGCAAGCCCGTCACCGCCGGCGCTCGCCACCGAGGCCAGCAGAGCAGCAAAGTTTGTGGCGAAGCCGATCCCGAGAATGTAGACATTATCATGCCTGCTTACGAGCTGACGCAGCCCGCTAAGCGCGTTGGTGTAGTTCCCACGCCGCGCCGTATAGGTCAAAGTCACCGTCGCAGCCGTGCCACCATGCAGGTTCGGCAATGTGATCGTGCCCGATGGCGGCGTGCCATAGCTGCCGGCGTCGGAGATCGAAAACCCGGTAATTGCGCCGCTAGATACCGAACTGATCGTGAGCTTGGTAGTCCGCCCAAGTACACCACTGGCGACAGTACCCCCTGGCACGGTCAGCACATCGCCCACCTGATTGAGCGTGCCACCACCGCTGATCGAGGAGGCGATGCATCCCTCGTTCGTCGCGTCACCCGCCATGAATCGCAGCGCTACCTGTGTCGTGTAGTCGCTGTTGGCTGCACCGTTCGCGGTGTTTCCGGAACCTTGATAAGCGTAGACTGGGACCGTCGTGAGCCTCCAGAAATTGAGGATGGATTGCACAACCGATGCCGAGTCCGCGTTGCTGCTACTCGTGACAACGCCGATTAGGTTAAGCTTCCCCTGCATGGCGAGAGCACACATCATATGCACGTCTGACATATCGTCGATGTCACCGGCCATGTCGGTGTCAATGATAACATTCGGCACCGAAGGATCGGAGACCGGCGTGGCACCCTGCAGTCCGATGCAGTAATCCGCAGCCGCCTTAATGTTGTAAGGCCAGTTCCCCTCGTAACCTGCCTGCGTGCTGGTCAAGCCATCGGGCGACGACGCTCCGTAGAACGCGAGATACTGGATCGTGCCGGGAAAATAGAGCGCGGTACCGGCGCCCCTGGCACTAATGTTGGCGGTCGCAGTATTACGGATGGTGGCGCCACCCAGGTTATTGAATACAATGCTCGGCGAGGTATCCACAACGCCGTCGACCCACAACGCCACTCCGGCGGCGGTGCCGGAACCGTCATAGCTAATCAGCACATGATAGGTCGTACCAGTATTCATCACCTGGCTGCCCTTCACGTATATGCCGTGAGTGGCATCGGTCAACAACACACATTCAAGTATGAACTCGTTGCTCAGAGAGGTTCCGAAAATTCCCGCGCAGAAGCCCCTGTAGTTGGAGCCGTCGACCTGCTTGGCGATAAGTGCTCCCTCTTGGTTGGGCGAAGTGGCTGCGACGTTGATTATCGCCTCGATGGTCCAGGGCTGCGTGAATTCGATGTCGAACACGCTCGACGTCGCAAACGAGGCGTATCCAGACGATCCGTCAAACGTCGCGGCCTTCGTCGCGTCGCTGACTGCCAGCCCGGCGGCGCCGAGCGTGATCCCGCCATGGAGTATCGGAGCATTACCGCTGCTCGAGCTGTCTGCGAACGTTGTCGAGCCACCAGCATCTCCAAGCATCCAGAAACCGAGTAGATTAGGCGTGGCAAGGACGTTGCTTGAGTAGGAAGTCATGATATCAACTCCACTGGAGCAAAGCATTGCCAATCAAATTGACAAGCGATCTCCCTGACGCTCCAATCAACAATGCTCATCCGATTGCCGGGCAGCATGTGGACGGCGTTGACCTTGTCGTCGCTGTGGTTGATCTGTTGCCGAGCAGCCTGGCCGCCGGTAACTACAGTGCCGCGCGATTCGGATTTACGCCAGAGCTTACGGTTTGTCGTCGGACTCAGCAGCATATCAAACAACCAACTAAATAATAATAGCCCTTGATGAGCCAGCCCGCCCAGCTCTTTGTTCCGACCGCGATTCCCGACGGACACAGTAAATTTCGACGACTAACAATCCTGTCATGCGCACGCGATGTGTTTATTATCATAGCACTAGCCTCATATGACGCTTGAATACGTTCCGCTACAAGAACTGCTATCAGTTATCGTCGTGCGGCGGCAAGCATATCTTTTCTTTTTGTTATCAAAACCATCTGAACAATGGGCCGCCGGTGGACGATGTAACGTAAATCATCTGCCCGCTGCTTAATGTTTCGTCCCAGTTTGGTCCCGTTTCTACTTGCGATATCGTAAAAACCGCTGCAGGCGCACTGGACGGCTGTGCCGGCGCAACCGTGAAGCTAACGCTGGCACCAGACGGCAAATAAAATCTGGCGCCGACTCCCCCCGTGGGAAACGTCCCTAGCACTGCACCGTTCGTCGTCCCCGCCGGAACTGCAGAAAGCGCACCAAGGCCGGTCGTCGGATTATTAGCAAGAATAGTCATAACAGCTCCTCATATCATTAGCCATGTGCCTAGAGATTGCGACCAGGTCAGCGACACAGCCTCCTTCAGCGATGCCGAATTCATCAGGATGGATGCAGCAGTCAAACCGTCGATATTCGCCGTAAGCGTAACCACGCCTGAGCCGAAGCGCTTGACGATCAGTTCATGTCCGTCCACGCTACCTGCAGCAAGCGTCATCGACACAGCAGTCGTCGAATTTATGAGAGCAACTACATTTGTTGGGGAGATGGCACCGCCGGCGGTATAGGTCTCGGTCACGCTCAGCAGAAACCCAGAGCTGGCACTAAGTACACCGCCAGACAGCAACAGCCCCGTACCGACACCGACCCCACTCAACGACGTGCCATTGCCGCCAAGGAGCGCTGCATTGGGCACTCCGGTACCATTGGCCCCGAATACAGTCGCCCAGTCCGTCCCAGAAATATGACTATTGCCCGTGGTTAATCGCACCCATCCCATGAAGGTCTGCCCGTTGACAACCGTAGGTTGGCTGGCCGTAACGAAATGTCCCGTGACATAGGTTCCGCTGCTTGGCTGCGCATTGCTCGTCTCTACGGTCGGCGATGCTATCTCGCCGTAGTGGGAATTGGTTGGGTCACAAATCTCAATGACGTGGGTGAAGTCGCCTCCAGCAGAAGGAATTGTCCCGACGCCTTGGTTCGAAGTACTGAAGCCGACGGCAGCGGGATTGCAATGAATGACATTATCGCGCAGGACATTGAACACCGAGGACGACAGCACAACGCCTTGGCTAACGTTCCTAAAGTGATTCTCTCCGACTTCGACACCGCTGAGAAGAGATACGTTAATCCCGACGACGGCATTCCCACCATTCGTCCAGGTGCCGGCCGCCCCTCGGCCCGAGGACTTGAAATATGGGTCGCCGTCAAAATCGTTTCCGGCGATCCGTAGACGCTGGTTCGACACGCTGGTAGTCGCCCAGAGAATCCCAAATTGGGAAAAATCCGCGAGCCGGTTGCTCACAATCTCCAATCCGTCATAGGCCATATCAGACGCAACCGGGTCGAACTCGATCGCGTTCGGACCAGTCGTCTGGATAATATTCCCGGCGATACGGGAATTGGTTAGCGCGACGGTAATGTGAATGCCCGGGTGATTCAACATCGCTTCGGTAATGGCACCGTTATAACTTCCACTTTGGCCCACTTGCAGCATTGAGCCATAGCCCCACTGGCTCCATGTCGTCACCGCCGGAAGGGTTCGTACCAGCGTATTCCCTTCCACTCTCAACCAGTAACCGCCCGGCGAAGGTGTAGTGCCGACGGTTACGTTGGTCCCATCTGTGTCGGACTGCGCGTTCGCATAAAAATTCCCCGTGGTAGAACCATAAAGCGGCGTCACCACCCCTGATATCGCGGCCGGCACGCCCGGCGGCGACGCACCACTTCCCGCCTGGAGAGATGCGCCGCCCACCCAGATATAGCGGGCCTCCGTATTCCCCGGGATGAAACCCGAAGGGTCAATCACGTCTTCGATCACATTATTGGTGATTTGAATGGCAAAATTCGGCGTATTACCCTGATGAAAATATGGATCGAATCCAACACAAATTCCATTTTGTCGGCTGCGACGAAGAATATTCCCGCTGATCGTTACACTCTTTGCACCCAGCACCTTTATCCCAGGGCCGTCACTGATCGAATTGTTAGAAATAACCAGGCCAGAGCGTGTCGGCGGAGTGGTTGAGTCATTGGTATGGCACGAAATCGAATCGTCACCTGACATCTCGATTTGGTTGTCGGTGATGATGGCATTAGAAACATCCCAAACCGCAATGGAATCGACATTGCTACGGCACACACGATTTCCACGCACGAGGACATCCGTCCCCGAAAACAAGCCCAAGGAGAAACCGCGACTGTCCAGGAATTCGCAATCCTGCACACTTATATTCATGATATTTGCTAAATTTACCAGAAACGCTCCGCTTACAACATTTTGTCCGGCCAGATCCCTGGTGCCTTGAAGAGTAAGGTCACGCAAATGAAAGTCCGAAATTGGCGGACGAATATTGCCCGGCGTCGCGTTGGTGATTCCTGCGTTGCCACCGTTGGCTCCATTATTGCCAACACTATCGTCAATGAACAGCACCGTTTTGCCGCGCCCAGCCCCCCGCAACATTACGCGCGAGACCGCAAAGACCGCGCTTACGGCCATGTTGATACGATATCGACCGGCCGGCAGATAGACTTCTCCTCCCATCGGAAGGGCCCCAGCGGCAGTAATGGCTGCTGTGATCGCGGCGCCGGCATTCGTGATCCCATCCGCGACCGCACCGAAATCAAGTGCATTTAGCCTATCGACGGCCCGGATCGCCAGGCTACGCGCGGGTCCGCTCTCCACTGCCACAGTTGCGCCAGAAACGTCCAAGCCGAGGACATCCGGTGCCGTCAAAGTCGTGCCATTGGTAACCTGACCGCCGGCATTGACGGTAACCTTCGTATATGTTCCTGGAACGACGACGGCTGGCGTCGCATTGGCCGTCGTCAATAAGCCATCGGTGATGGTCAATCCAGACCCGACACCCACAACTTCTGGCGTGCCGTAACCAGCGCTAACGCGCCCCAGCAGCGCACCACTGGTCAATGAGAGCTGTGCTTGCGTCGACGCGAGCAAGGTATCGACCGAGACCGTATAGGTCTGTCCATTTTGTGCGATCGGAATGCGATCGGCCGGATTGGTTGTAGCAGCCAGCGGCAACTGAAGCAACGTGGGCATGAAATGACCTCTCTGGCCCAGAACAGGGCCTGATTGAAAAAGTTATCGGGATTTATAGGTACGCGGCGCACGGCCGCATCAAGCGATGGCGGACCAACCGCCATTGTCAGTGCCGCTGAGCTTCACCCACCAGGTGCTGCCTGCTCCACCGTTGAGATTGCGATAATCCGACCCCGGCGGCGCCGTTACCACGCCCTCTGGCGTCCCGCGGCCGAGAACCGAGATGCAACCAGTAGCCTCGGCATCGCTGGTCAGCCGAACATGCCCGGTACCATTGGGATGTAGTGCGACGTCTCCGTTCTCGATGCTGCGCAAGATCGCGCCCCCTGTTCCATCGGCCCCGAGATAGTCAAATGCTGGAAAGCGCCCTGCACGCCAGGTACCCCAAGTGCCGGTCCAGTCAACATCGCCGTTAGCTGGCACGTCGATATCGGTAAGAGTCCAGTTCTCTTGAAGTGGTATGGAGCCACTGCGCGCAAAATGCACCGTTGTATTGCAACGAACCAGCAGGCGCCGTTCCTCGGGCAGCGGCGCCCCAGCAAAGGCAGTTGCTGCTGCTCCAGTACCGTCGCCTGTAATGCTCACCGTTACGGTGGTACCGATCGGGCCATAGCCACTTCCCGGTGCGGTAACGACCACACCAAGGATGGTGCCATTGCTAATCATCGCACTCGCTGCGGCACCATTACCGGAACCTTGGATTGCGATATTAGCGGTATTATAGCCTGTTCCCCCCGCGATAATTTTAATAAAACTGATCTCACCCGCGGATTGCGCCTGATAATTCGATACCATCGATTGTACGCCGGAGGGTGCAGCAGTAATCATCACCTCATCGGCGATATCCGGAAACACCATCTGCTGAAGTGTACCGCTGACCTCCGGATTGCAGATGAATCTGCCAATGAAATTAAACCTGTTTCCCTCTATGATCACCGTGTCCGTATTGGCCCATAGGCAGTTCGCAACATTGCCACTGCCCACAAAGCTATTACGGCCAATCATCACGTTTTGCGGCCCATCGCGTAACAGCACTCCTCCGGCAGTCATCGAGGACATACCGATCCAGTTCCCAGTGATCGCCAAGCTGCTGCATGCCAGGCCAAAATTATTGCCTTGCCCGTCCGTCTCCACGTTGTTGGCCACTACGGCCCACCCCGAACAGTCCTGCAGCGTGTTGGCGTCGACCCGAACATTAGTGCCACCACCGCAATTGATGCCGAGCACCGCGCTGGCAACATAATTTCCACTTATATCAGCGTTCACCGAGCCACCGCAATCAATGCCGTAGGCCGCGCTCCCCGAGATCATGTTGCCGGCCACGCGCGAATACGTGACATTGGCGAGAATACCGGCACCGGCAGCAGCGCCGACACCATTATTTGACAGAGTATTACCCTGAACAGCGAGCGCATATCCGGCCGCCGCAATACCATATATGCTGTTGCTGTGGCAGATGTTGCTTGCCACGAGCACCGAAATTGCATCTGGGTTGGCGTTACCCCATACTGGTGGCTGGATATTTGTTGCGTTATAATTTCCAATCGAAATGCCACGTATATTATTCCAGCAGCGATTGCCCAGCACCTGCACCAAATGCGCCTTCTGCTGAAACGTAGGATCGTTAAAATCAACATCGATGCCGTACTGGCCGTTATCATGCGCACGACAATTCACCACTTGTACGCCCGCACATGCCTGCACCCAGATTCCATGAACGGTATTCGCACCAAATTCACAGTCAATCACAACATGCTTGCACATCACCGGATCGCTTGCCTGTATCACCAGGCCGCTCCCGAGTGTTGCACCGGCGGCATTCAGAAACGCACAACGACTGAAATCCGATGTCTGACACAGATTGGTGACCAAGACACTCCAGCTATCGAGCGTCACTGCCGCTCGATTAGCATCAAATATCACCCCGTCGACCCTGAAATTATCGGCCTGTATGGCAACCCAGGCGCCGGAGCCAATCTGCTGGGAGCGTCGTAACGTCGTTACACCAGGCACCCCGATCAGCACCGTGCCGGACTGAGTGATTGTCCACTGCCCATTGACGATATAGGTCTTCGGCCCTAGCAGCACCGGCCGCCCGCACGACACGGCCGCCGAAAGTGCAGCGGTGTCATCGGTCACGCCGTCTCCTGTCGCGCCAAACGCCTCCACCGGCACCGCATCACCCATGAAGATAGCATACGGCACCGCCACGCTCCGCCCACCTTGGCCCAACGCCACCAAGTCGTTCGTGGTAGGAGTAGCTCCCGTCGGAAGCCCGGGGACTGAGAAATTGGCCGGGCTAGCCGCAAGTATGCCCCCGCTCAGCGACAGATTGGCACCGATCGACACCGCTTCAGGTCCGCCGCTGCCGGCACTGTTTCGTCCCAACAACTGGCCCGAGGTCAACGCTAGTTGCTGCTGCATTCCTGCCAGGAATTGCGCGCGGGTTGCCTTATTTACCAATCCGTTCTGACTGATCGGCAGTTCGTCTGTATCGGCCACAGCCTGCGCTGCACTAAGTTCATCGATAGTGGGCATCGCGCCTCAGCTCCCCAACAGGATCGGATTGCCGTTCTGATCGGTAATGATGGCGCCCTGATCGGTTGTCAACGCGCTGGCTGGCACTACAGCACTCGCGAGCGTCTGGACCGGGAGCAGCATGGCGCGCCCAACGGTTCGCCCGATGGTCGTGGTAGCCGTGATCTGTACGATGTAGACTGTTCCTGCGTGGCCGGCCGCAAACCACAGCACCACCAGGCTGCCATCCGCCGCGACACTATTGAGAGTCAGATCACCTGTCCCGTTCGGTGTCACCAGCACATTAACCGCTGCTATCGAATCGCCCTCATTACCGATCAATGCTGCAGCAATATCGAATTCATAATCTAAAACATCCGACGGATCCTTGGTCGGCCAAGATAGCTGTAGAGGCATCGCTGGTAATGTGCCACGTGGCACCGGAGCAAACCCGTCCAATACCAGCCGGCGGGAAGAGCTGGGCCGCCAGACATGAGTCGGCGTGGTGGTAGTCGACATGATCGGCAACTCCCAAGATCAACTCAGATCAATGCTGCGCCTGCAATACCGCAATCTCGGCCGCCAACACTGAAAGCCGCACCTGGAACTCTGCGGGAGTCGACGTCCGCAGCGTGGCTGGCAGCGGCGGGGGCGGCACGAAGCTCGCCCCTTGCTGCAGCCACCCAACATGAACAGGACTTGTCACCTCGACCCACTCCAGCGTGGGATGAAATAATTTGGTGATATCCAAATCGGTCGTCAGCAACTCCGCAACGGCGCCGTCTTTCACACGCGCAAATATCGTCATTTCTCAGTACTCCACGATCACAAGCCCGGGCCCGCCATTGCCCCCGTCGGCCCCCGTGCCAGTGCCGTCGGCGGCGCTTGATCCGCCGCCGCCGCCACCACCGCCGAAGCCAGGTGCTGAAACGCCCTGGACCATACCGGTGGTTCCACGTCCGTTGCCGGGTCCGCCACCGTCGCCGCCGCGCGTCGCGAGGGTGATAGCGTCAGTGCCATAGCCACTGAAGCAATTGACGTCGCCACCCACGCCGCCACCACCGGCTCCTCCAGCACATGTCGTAAGTACTGTGCCGCCACCTCCACCAGAACCACCGGTAGCTGATACGTAGGTACCAAAGCTGGATGTACCGCCCGCGCCGCCGTCCGCAGCGGTCGTAGAAGATATCCCACCGATCCCGACGGTGACCGGAACAACGCTCCCGGGAGTCAAGCCACTGACAATTGTGATAGCCTGTCCGCCCGCCCCGCCACCTCCCGACGGCAGGTTACTATGCGTGCCGCCAGCTCCGCCGCCTCCGATCACCGTCACCTTCACCGTCGAAACTCCAGAGGGCACCACGAACGACCCGGAATTTGTGAAGGCCTGTACTGTCGAAAACCCAGGCCGCAGCGCCGGCAATTTATATTGTAGCATCGCTGCCGACGACACTGGGGTAATGCTGCCAGATGTAATCTGCGTCTGGCCGTAGGCGACACCAACGACCGCCAGGCCCACCCAACCTGCATCCACTGCAGGAGTGCTCTGACTGCCGGTAACTGCAGGAGTCCCAGCTCTCACTTGCAGCTGCACACGTTGTTCCCGCAATGTCACCTGCGCGACGCCGGTATTGTTCGGACCGAGGTAAGGTACGGTGGGATTCGCGGCGTTATAGTAAGGTAGCACAACCGGATTGACATCAGACTCAAGGAAGGCAGCCTCAATCAGATAGTTGATCGATTGACCGGAGGATGTCGGCGCCGCCAGCATGAACGGTGTCGCGGTCAGGTTCGCTCCCATCTTCATCAACGGATCCGCCGTATCCGCCGCCAGGGAGCCATAGGCATTCTGATCCACAGTAGTCAGTTGCGTGATACTGCCGGGCTGGACCATAACGGCAAGCGTCGCCGGTACCGTCGGCATGACCGTGAGGCCGTCATACACGGTGCTCGCACCCAACGTGGCCTGCATCAGTGCGCCCAGCGCCAACATGGTGTTGCGGTTGGTGTTCAGTATATCCGTGTCAAGCGGAATACTTCCGGGATAGACGATGTTACGGTCCATGATGGCCCTCAGTTGGAAATTTGTGTCCAGGCAATGCTGGCAACCGGCATCACGCTGGCGATGGCGGCGTCGATGTCCGCGTCAAGGACCTGTCCCTGCACCATCGAAAGGCTGGCATATTCGATGATGCCGGCGCCCCAACCGCCGGCAGCCTGCCCCCACCCGCTGACCAGGGCAACGCCCTGGCCTTGCGGGCGATAGGCGGTAACGAAACACTGAAACGGGAGCATCAGACTTCCCCATCCGCCCGCGCCGGACGCAGCAGCCGAGCCATAGGCGGATCCAACGCCCCATGCACCGGTGTCCGCCGGTCGTGCCGGCTCGAACACGACAGGGGCCCGCCCCGTCAGATCCGTCAGAACGCTGACAACGGCTGCTCGGGTGCCCCGCTCACGCACCAGATCAGCAATGATGGTCGCACGAAACGCAGCATCACTCTCGCCCGTCCGGCGCGTCACCCGCGCACCAAAGAAGTCCGTCGCGATCATGTCAAGGAACACATCGGTCGCAGTCGCGATCCGCGTCTGCAGGCGCACGTCCGCCAATAGCTGATACAACCCCGCTGCAACCGATGCCAATCCGCCGAGCAGCGCATCCAGCACAGGTGTATCATCGGCGAACCAGTGCACCGGCAGCACCGCCTTCAGCCGCTGCAGCATGTCAGCCTGATCGCCGGTCATGTCAATTCACCGTAACCGACACGGCTTTCACCACACCGGATGGCGCCGGCGTCAGATCCGCACTGCCGCTGTTCAGGAGCACCGAGCTCACATTGATAACGGAACTTGCGGCATCATAGGCCTGTTGCGCCAGCTTTGACCAACGGAGCGGCATGCCCAAGGGCAACCCGTTCACGAAGCTGGTCAGTGCCCCTGCGACCTGGGCCGCGACGGTCGCATGAACAGCTCCCGGCGCAGTTGTAATCGCCATCGATATCGTTGCGGGCATCACTGTCGGCGCCTGCACGGCGTAGCTGGACCCTACGGGCCGCACCGCCTCGATCGCAGTTGCCACCACCGCGAGCAACGGAGAGGGAGGATATCCACTACCGTCGTCGACAGTTGCAATGAAGTTGCCCATCTGAACCACGCCATTGGATGCGACGTTCTCCACAATGGTATACTGGAGTCCCTGCTGTATCGAGCTGATGGCGTAGCCGACCGCCTGCGTCGTGGCGCGGGAGCGGCTTCCCAGAAAGCTCTGGAATCGGCTGCGCAAGGCAATGTCGCTTTCAGCATCCAAGCCGCCCTGAAACCCCGCCGCATTGGTCACGGTATCCACGCCTGGTAGCGCTGCCGCGATGAGGCTGATCGCGTCCATCTGCACATTGCCGGCGCTGCCCGCCACCTGCGCCACCACCGGGACGTTCACCGACACGACGCCAGCAGCCAGCACATAGCCATTCTGCGCCGCGCTGTAGGCAGCATTTCCTATATCGAGGGCCGTCATGAAAGACTGCGTGCCGTCGGCGGTTCGCACGACTGTTCCGATCGGTATCAATGCAGAAGACACAGGTACGAAACGGCTGAAAGTCACGGTGCCGAACGCAGCCACAGCCGGAAGCCGGGCTACCGTGAAGTCGGCCATCCAACTGTCGAGATCCATGCCTGCGCTGGTTGCCGCCCGCGTAACCTGCAATACTTCGATCATTAGCCATTGCAGCCACAGCGCCATGGCTGCATTTGCCTCGAGCACTGCACGCAATGTCGAGCCCACGGTCAGATCAACCAGTTGACTGGCTGCCCCCTGTACATTCGCCGCCGCGCTGGTCACCAGCGCACTGAAATTCCGCAGCTGCAGTTGCATCTCTGTTACCCGTTTCCGACCGAGAATGACAATATTTGTGTACTGCCGGTGTTCGCATCGGCATAGCGCACATGCACATAGACGGTACCGGCCATATCGGATTGAACGTCGATCACTGGCTCCGGTGTATGGGCAACCGCTGCTTCTTTGAAGATCTGGCTGCGCACGACGGCGCGGATCTGCGCTGCGCTGGCGGGACTGCCGACAAACTGCGCCAACCCCGCGCCATAATCGGGCTGCCAGATATAATCGCCTGCATTCGTCAGCAACCGGCGCAGCACACGCTGCTGCCCCTCCGCCGACCCAGAGGCAATCGCAAGATCGCCGGTGGAGCCGACCAAGAGGTCAGACCCGAATTGGTGCCAGATATCGGCCATTCTATCGCCTTCCAATATCGAGCGGAGCTTAACAAAGCGTCGCGCGAGAACGCGCCGAGAGCGCGCGGCCGTTCAATCCAATTTCCTAATTCTGCGGTGTCGGCGGGCCGGTGTTCCCACCCTGAGGATCGGCGTGTGTGTGCACGTCGTAGTCGCCACGCAGTTGCGATAAGGTGCCGTGCCCATCGGAAACATTGCCGGTGGCATAGATATTCCCGGCTACATGCAAATCGCCTTGCACCTGCACGGTCCCATCGTTCAGCAGCTTCACAAAACTGCCAGAGCTATGCACCAGCCACAGTTCCCCCGGCGGACCGTCAGGGCTGCGTGCGGCATCGCTGAAACTGCCGCCAACGATCACGCCGTTGTCGCCATCGCCCTCTTGCGCCAGCACCAGCACCTGGTCACCCGGGTTTGGTGGACAGGTCATGCCCCATCCCGCGCCGATCCATGGCGACAGAATCGGCAGCCATCCCGTGAGTACACCTTCAGGCTGCAATGCGACACGAGCGGCATAGCGCGCCGGATCGACACTCACAACCAACGCGAAGCGTGGCTGCCCCTGTGCCCGGTCAAGAGCTGAGGCATGCGCCTTCATCGCGTTCAAGAATCGGTCCATGGCGTATTCATCCCGATGTGGGGGCGGTCGGCTGGCTGGTCATACTGGTGTTCTTGGCCTGCAACGTCTGGCTGAATCCGTAAACCATGGAAATCCGGCGTTCCACGCGATCGATCCAGTAAGATTGATCAAAATCCGAGCCAGTACCTTCGATACGTAGCATCATGCGCGGTGCCAGGTTGAGCTCCCCTGGCATCTCGGCAGTCAGCACACGCTCATGCTGGGTCAGTTCCGCCAATCGCTGCTGCCCAAACGCCAGCGCGTCGTCGGCCATCAGGTTGGGCACGACATAGATATATGTCTGCGACACACCCTGACTGCCAGAAGCACCAGTTCGACTTGCCGTCTGCACGCAGCCAATGCCCTGGCGGCTGTTCCAGCTCTTCACGATCACGTCGATATCTCCGGCGAGCAACAGCGATCGATCAAGCCGCAGCGACGTCACATTGGCCGGTCCGTTTGCTGTCGCGCCAGGTCGTAACACATAGGCAGGTTCTGGCACCGCGTCAGGCGGACGAAAGTGCAATGTGGTACCAGTCACCCAAACATCGAAGCCCTCATGTTGCGCCAATGTCACCAAAAGGTCCCATTCCGTTGTGGCGCGGCTGAACTGGTTCAGCACGATACGGTCGTGCTCCAATTGCCAGTATCGCCCCACTACTGTCGTGGTCGCCTGCACATCCGCGTTCAGCGCGTGTCGGCCGGCCAAGATGGTGGCTATTTCACTGGAGGTATTATTAGCAAACGTCTCCTGCGTTCGCGACGCTATCAGAGCGGCAGAAAGATCGCGCCCGTCAAGCTGCAGCGTCCCGCGCACGGGATCGATGCTTAGCCGATCAACATCTCCCAAGATCAGACTGGCAAAACTCGCACCGCCGTCGAGTGACACCTGGACCTCGACCAGAATATCGGACATTCCTGTCAATTCCGCTCCTGCGACAGGATCGGCATTCAACGCAATCGTTACCCGAAACCGATCGGCCGCAAAATGATTATTGCTGTCGATCTCTGCATCGATCGCGCCCAGGACCGGGACCCCATTGGCCAGTATCAGCAGCCGCGGCGCCCGTACCGTTCCGGGCACAGAGGCATCATTACCGAACAGATCGCTCACGACGCGGTCATTGGGCGGCGATCCCACCGCAGGCGTTGGAATCGACATCGGGGAGCAACAGCGTCATGACACCGCAAAGCATCGGGTCCGACAGATTATTCAGCTGCGCGATGCGTATCCATTGTGTTGCGTTACCAAGTTGCTGAGCGGCGATCTGAAACAAGTTGCCGCCGGCGACCGTAATGCTGCGCATGACGAAATTCCCAATGATGCCGATCAACCAAACGTCGTGGAACGGATCTGACCGCTCACGTCAGGTGCTGGCGTTCAGCAGATTCACCTGTGCCCGCTGAACGAACCCCTGGGCATTCGCCAATGTCGCCAACTGTCCTGCCGTGCCAACCGCCTGCATCAGGTCAGCAGCACCGCCGATTGTACCCGCGACGAGGCTTGCGCCACTTGTCGCGATCGAGCTCGCGATCTCTACGACGGTATTGTTCAGCGACCTCAGTGCCACGCCGTAGGCTGCGGTACCCAGCGTCGCCGCTCCGGCCGCGCCCAGCGCGCTGAGTGGCCCAGACAGGTCCACGCTGCTTCCCACTCCAGCCGCCGAAGCCAAATCGGCAAGTCCGCTGGCAGCCAGCGACGCCGCAACCTCCACCAGCGCTTCGGATTCGTCACGCAAAACGGTGCAGGCAATCCGGTATGGAATCCAATTTACTCGTCGGTAATCTGCCTGGAACGTGGCAATCACGACGGAATAGTAGAAACTGTCCCAAACCAAAGGCCAGACGGAACCGCTGGCACGGTTCAGGTCGACGATCCGAGCCCGGTCTGCGGCATTTATTCCGCTAAACACGCCGGACCAGCTTATCTGCGCGTCATCGCGTCCCATCGCATCGATCACCCTGACGCCACCTGGCAGACGATGCACGCTCAAGCGTTGCTGGCCACCCCAGGATATATGTTCAGGAATCTCGAAATCCTGAAACAGCACAGGCCCCAGCAACAGGATATTCGCCATTGCTCAAAATCCCTGTTGAGCGCCAGGCCAGCTCGGGCCCATGCGCGGATCGAAAGGGGTGCTCCCTGCCGACGGCCGGGCAGCTTCACGGGTCAGCGTATCCGCCATCCACCGCCCAACGCGGGCACCGTCCAGAAATACGTCGCCCTGGCTGTGCCCCGCAGTCGCCTGCTCCGGCAGTGGCGATTGCCTCTCTCGTTGTTTGTTTGCGACGCCCGACGGGCCCGCGGTGAACGATGTCCCGGAAGCCGGAACCGTCGCACCGGTCGACCTCACGAAAGCCGCAGTCATGGCCGGAGGCGCCGCTGATGCCGGCGACACTGCGGCCGCCCTCGGAACCGGGACCGGTATCGTCGGCGCGACTGCAGGCAAAGATGCCGCGGAGGCCATCGATAACGGCTCACTGGGCAAGCTGGCTGGAGATGGCGCCGCCGAACGCTCGATCTCGCACAGCAGCGGTTGCGAACGATGCTCGATCACCTGAACAGCAGGCGGGGCCGTGGTGGCAAGGGGTCGGGCGTCCGTCCGCGCTATCGCCGAAGGACTTGGCGCAAACGCCGTGAAATCCGGCAGCGGCGGAGCGGTCGGCGGCGGCAGAGCCATCGGCAACTGCGAAGCGGCCGGCAGCGGCAACGGCAGCGGCGAGAGAATCCGTATCACAGGCGCCGTCGGAGGAGGTGTCACCGCAAGCGGCATGGCTGCGGCTTGGGACGTCACCGCCGTAGCGTCGGTGCGCACCGATGCCGCCGGCGCCGTCACTTCCGGCGGAGGCACCGAAAGCTGCATTACCTGACCGCCTTGCCGCGCCACGTGTTGCAAATCCGTGGCCGCAGACACCCCCGCACTACCACCGAACATGCGCAGACGCTCGAGCCCCATCGTCGTACCCGCGATAGCCCGATCCAGTGCCGCCAACTCACCGTTGATCACGGCAATCCCAGCCGATACCCCATCGTCGAGCGCCAACCGGATGCCGACAGTATAGGCGTCTTCCATCACGCACCCCGCAATGCGTTAGCAACGGCTATGCCAACCGCCTCGCCGATGGCCTGCGCATGCTCTGCGGCAACCGACGCCAGGAATGGTTGCGGCGGCGCGGCGACCGTTCCCAGTTCCCGCGCGACTGCGGCGTCGGAGTTGGATCCGATTAGCACTTCGTCTCCAGCGACGGACACACCGACACTTTCCTGCGAGATCGAGGTCCCACCTGCGTGGCTCTGTCGGCTCGCATCACCTGACTGCAGCAACGCCTCGCGCACTGCCCCAGCCATCATCTCAGCCTGCTCGTGCAGTGCCGTCTGTGCCACGGCATGCAAATCCAGACGCCCCAAACGTTTTATGATATCGCTGACCTTCACGCGATCTCCTTCCATTCCATCGTGGCAAAGTTGAACGTACGCCCGGCCAGCGTGCCGAGCGCGATCACCCAGGCCAGCCGTTCTTCGTTGGGCAGACTGAAAGCGACATCGAAGGGCACCCCGCTCTGGCAGAGATAAAGGCAATCCACCAGATCAGGATGCCTACTCAGTTTTTTACGACGGCCATGTCCGCGGGGGCCTGATCTCTTTGAAGAGCATCACCGATCGCGGCGATTCCGGCATCGCCAAGCCGCTGCACCATCGCCTCGATCTGCCCCTCATTTGCCGGCAACGGCACCGGAACATCATCGATCGCAGTCACCGAACAGGCGAGCAGCGCCATTCCCAGCCAAGCCCGGTTGTCCGACAGCACCGGCCCCGCCGCCTTGAACATCCGCAGTTTGTCCAGCGCGCTCAACCGACGCAACGACAGTCGCCGTCCCCGCGTATCCACCGCCTCGATTGCCGCCTGTGCCGCAGCAATCAGGCGCGAACTGGGCGTCTCCATCAGACGCGCACACGCGTACTGGCAAAGAATTCCATGCGCTGCTTCACGCTCTGGTCTCCCCGCCAGGTGCCGGCCTGCGCCAGCTTGAACACCACACCGTCATACTGATAGGTGCTGGTCGATCCGTCCGACTCCGACACGTATTGATACAGTGTACCGGTGGCAACGGTGTTGCCCGCGTAGTAAGCTGCTTCCTCCTTGGCGATGAAGTCGTCCACTGCCGAACTGCCTCGCTCGAGATCGAAAGCGCCGTCCCACCCCTTGGGCAATTCCGCCGCGAGCTGCGTCCCGTCAATGCAGTCGACCCGCACGGGTGCCGTTACCTGGCGGCTTTCGAAGCCGGTGACATATGACAGATCAACGCGGCCATAGGGCCCCATCACCACGAGTTGGCAGTCGCGGCCGACTGAAAATGTACTGCTGGACACGGGCAACTCTCCTTACGCCGCGAGCGAACCGGGGGTGTTCGGCAGGGTCTGGCTCTGCACCTGCACAGTCTGGCCGCCCTCGATATTGACGATGAACTTCTCGTTGATACCCTGGTATTGCACCTGGGCGTCCGACTGCACATAACCCAGCCCCGTGCGCGACAGCGGGTTGTTGCTGGTATCGCAGATCACGCTGAACGGCAACGAGCCGTCGACGCTACCCAGCAATCCTTGACTCAGCATCCCCTGGAGAAAACTCAGTTGAGTCGCGCGGATTTGCTGGAACAGGCCGGCATTGATAACCTGGCCAACATATTGCCCCATCCCGGCCGCGAGCGTCGCGGCAAGGTAGTTGGTCAACCTCGTGTAATTATCACCATTCACCGCTGCATTGCTGCTCGAATTATGCCCGCAGCGCACCCCCCAGTAGGTTCCCCCAGGCTGCGGATTGGAAATCACGTCAATCCCTGCCTGGAAAAGTGCCTGCAAGTCCGCACTGGCGTAGGTTTGAACCTGCCCAGACCCCGGTGTGCCGGATTTCTGGCTGCCAACCACGCTGTAGAGCGGCTTGTTAAGGCTCGATTGCTCCGGCGACAAATTGGCTAACCGCCCCGCCGCAAACCCTTGCGGACTGACCATGCGCAGCACCTGGTTCACCTGGTCGTTCCACCACAGCCAGTCGCCGAACATCAGCTTGGCGGCATAGGAGTCCAATCCCGCCGCTGCCTTCACCGAGACTGCATTGGTGATGGTATCACCGGCGGGCCCAGTCAGGATCATGTAGAGCCCTTCGGACAGCCCAAACTCCGCCTGGGTGGTGTACTGCGTGGGATCATCGGTATCGGCCAGCACGCCGATGCTGCAGCCCTGCCCGCGAAGCGCATACATGCCCAGGCGCGGCAGGACATCCACGCCGACCAGACTGGCCGCCGTCGCCCCGGTCGCCCCATCGCTGCCCTGCGTACCCGTGGAGAAATTCCAGGCGAACGCGACAGGGGTGGTGGAGCTGGTTCCCGGATTGGCCACCACGATCTGGCTAGGTCCGCGCTGCGGTCCCTGTCCGATATTCACCGCCGCCGCCACTGCTTGCCAGAACGCGACACCGGTGCCCGTGATGTTGTCATAGACCTCGGGTTGAAGGCTCGGCAGCGCGACCGTCAGCCGCCAGCTCCCCGCCTTCGATCCGGTGCCCAGCGTCACCAGGATCTGGTTGCCGAGCGATCCCGTATACAGAGCCGTGAATACGAAAGTGGTATTGGGCACCTCGAAGACAGCCGAGGAATCGGTACCGTCGGTCGCCCGCACGCAGCGAAAATTCGCCGCACCTTGCTGCACCGCAGTCGCGACCTGGGTGCCCATGTCGTATTTGCGCGCCACCAGCGGCCCGAAAGTCAGCGCATAGTCGGACATCGTCGCAACGATCACCGGCTGCCCCACCGGGCCCCAGGAGGCGGTGCCGACCATGCCCACAATATCCGTCGGCACACCGTTCAGAATCAAGTTCTGCGGCGGCACGATCTGCACATACAGATCGGGCACCACCAGCGCCGTCGTGTTGATGCTGCCCTGCTGGACAATCGGCATGGCTCAGCTCCCCTGTGTCACGACGCGGACGACATTATGTGCATTCCCGCCGGCCAGAACCTGCGAGATCGTGGCGGCGTCGGTGATGGTGTCGCCCTTGTGGTACGTCGCGAACGGACGCACCACGACGAGATGGATTTTCATGTTTTTCTCCGTCAGCCCAACAGGCTTTGTGTGGCACCGGTCCCGGCCGGCGAAATCGTCACGTCGCCGAAGATCATCGATGGCAGCGTGGTGGAAACCGTGGTCGCGTATTCCATGGTATAGACAAGGTCGCGTCGGTATAGCGCTGCGTCCTGGCTCTGGTCGAACACGTTGGAAGACAGGAAGCGCAACCGACCGGATGTTCCATCCGCGAGAGCGATGAACACGTGTTCCGATAGCGCGGCGTCGATTGATCCAGCCGCAAGATCGCGGGTCCCAGGGTCAGGACACCAGCATGTAATGCGAAATCCCTGAAGCTGCCGCCGGGTCGCCCGCCGTACCAGCTGATCGGCGACCACCCGTCCTATCAGCAGCCCAGCGGCAGGAACGGTCACGCTGGTACCGGACAGCAAGGCGATCCGCTGCGTCCGTATCTGGCTCGCCAGCACTGCAGCCACCAAAGCCGGCGTATCGCTGGCCTCGGTGCGATGCACCACTGCGAGGTTGTCCACCAGCAGCCCGGCGATCTGTCCCGGACCAGCCGTGCCTCCGAACGTCGCAGTATTCCCAGCGATCGCAACCGTCAGCGTCGGTACGATCCGCGCGGTCACCTCACATTGGTCTGGCCAACGCGTGGTATTGCGCTGGGGCTGCGCCCCCGGGAACACCGTCACATTCACCCGACCCGCCGCAAGATCGGCATCCAGCGCGGCCGCATTCGGCCAGCCCCGATAGATTCGGCAGATCCGCCCAAGAATACTCGGAGCGGTGGCCCCCTGCGGATACAGCACGGCCCCGACCAGTCCAGCCAGTGCCGTCTCGACATCGGACTGATCCGCCATTACGTTGCCGCCTGCTTTACCTGTAGTCGCCAGCCAAGATCAGTCAACTCGGCCGCGACAACCACCCCGGTGCGTCCGAGATCGTCAGTCATCAGATCTCCGCCGCGGAGCGTTACACCGTGCGGCGCGGGCAGCAGCACATGCCAACTGCCGTCCGCCGCATCGGCGGGCAGACCAGCGTGATCCAACCCATCGCCGCGCATCGACAGCACGCTGGCCGGCCATTTCGTCAGCAGCATGGTCGCAGTGGCCAGGCTCACCCCACCATAATCGTTGAGCCCCGGCGCCCCCGGTGCGTGCGGGCGAGCCAGCGTCACCACGCGGCTTGCCCGCACGCACAGCACCGGCAACAACGGCTGCTGCGCGGCCACGAACCATACGCCACCATCGGCGGCACCACGGCGCGATTCCATGCGCACGATGTAGTCACCTGCACGGGTATAGGCCGCGTCGAACACACCCCACCATGCCGCCTGCCCGTAGCCCGGCGGACTCTCGAAAGGCTTGCCCGGCGGCGAAAACGACGCCTGCAACCGCATGAATCGGTGACGCATATCCAGCGGATCCCCGGCGCCATCAGGACGATAGGCATCGCACCAGTCTCCCAGCGCCATCGCCGCGCGACCCATCCCGCGCTGGATCATATCCTGCAACCGGCCGGCCTGCATCGTCAGACCACCAGCATCACGCCGCCGTCGCCCAACGCCGGCCCTGGCGGCAACCCAAGAAATCCACACAGCCGCCGCCGCCAGTCGTCGAACAGCCGTGTGCGGTCGCGCACCTCGCCGGCATTATGTGTCCACACCGAAGCCGCTTCGGTATCGAGATTCCCCGCAGCCAGCGGGATCGCGTCTTCCAATTGCCGGAGTGTCCCGAGATACTGCCGCACCACCGCCTCTTCCGATCCGCTCAGGTAATTCAACCGAAACTCGAGCAACCCGTACACCTGGTAAAATCGCCAATTCTGAAACCCGGCGGTCCCCGCCCCATAAGCCGGAAACCCGCAATAGCGCCGGATATCCGTCCGCTCGTGCTCGCTGAACGCCATAGACCGACCCTTCAAGTAACGGGTTCCGAGGGCACATGCCCTTGGCGGGTCGAGGGGCAGAGCCCCTCGCCTTACCTGGTTCAGCCGATATGCTCGACCATGACCGCCCGCTTGAATGTTGAATTCGTCGCGGTCGGAATGGTGGTTGGATTGGTGGTAATATCGGATGGCGCGCAATACCCGCCGATCCAGTACCATGACTGCGCGATAATCTGTTGCAGCCGATCGATCGGCTCGCGCGTCACCATGGCGACACCGTCGACGATCGAGATAATACTGTCCTTCGGCGCGACATCGGCTTCCGCCATTCCAGCGAAATCACCCTCGATCAGCGACCCCTTGCCGCAAATGATGGGCCGTCGTACCAACGCACCAGCGATACTGGGATGTGCCTGCACATAGGCTTCCGTGGTCGGAATAAAGCGCAACCCAAGGAAGTCGTTGATCATACCCCGCTTGAAAACCTGGTTCGCCGAGGTCGCCCCGGTGAACAGTTGCCGGAAGTCATAGTCGGCGAAAAGTTGCCGCGCAGACACCGGGTCGAGATAGCAGTTGAACACGCCATCGATCTCCGGCACCGCGTTCTGCCGCAGCGTTGCCACCGCGTCCAGCAGAGTACTCATCGTCAGCACGTCGCCCGCCTGCAGCAGACTGGTATTGCCGCGCGCATTCGGTCGCGCCACCGAACTCGCGGTGGCTGCGGTCGCAGTGTTGCCCGCGGTCGCATCGGCTACCGACACGTTGGTCGAGAAGGTCAGTACGCCAGAAATCCCGTTCGGCGCAGTCGATACATTGGTGCTGTCCGGCATCACTCCGACCAACGTGTAGACATCGGCACCCACGGTCACAGTCAGTGAATTCGACCCGCTGACCGGCGTCTGCACGCCATTGACGAACACGAACTGGAAGCCGCGCACGTCATCTACCGCCACCGCCACGCCAGGCGCACTCAGCGTCGTCCGCACCCGCGTGTTGCCGCCGAAATACGCCGAGAACAGAGCATTGCGCGCGAGCTCATCGAGGCTGCGCGCCGCCTGTTCACCGTTGATCGCGGCGTTCAGCAGAAACTGGCTGGCGATCCCCACCCTGCTGGTCACCATGTTCAGGTCGGTGGTGGCGGCATAATGATTGATCGTCAGGGTATACTGCTCGATGCTGAAGCTCTGCGGCGTCAGGCCGTTATCAAGGTTGGTGTTGATGGCCGGCGCCAGCGGTACGGTCACGCTGGGCTTAAGCCCGGCACGGGTCTTGGTCAGCGTCTCGCCGATGCCGACGGAGAATTCCACGCGATCGGAGACCGCGCGGTAGCCGAGCCGCGACGTCAGCGCCTGCTCGAACTCGCGTTCCAGGAAGCCTTGCTGGATGATCGGCTGCAAGGCGGCGGGGAAATTCTGGATGCCCATGGTGATCCCTGTGGTTGGATGACCCCGCTCGCCCAGTGGCCGACGGGTATATTGTTGCAGATAAATAATCATACGGCCAAAGCCGCGCGGCACGACGCTAAGGCCAGGACTCCGCTCCCCGGATCAAATCCGGGGGCAGGCTCCGCAAAGGGGCGGCTGCCCCTTTGTCTCCATTATTCAATTGAAATAGGTTTCCGGCTCACCGCCGCTTCAGCAATTCCGCCCGCGCCGCCTGCCATTCATCATAGTTCATCTTGGTGGCCAGCTTGCCCTCGGGGGCCTGCGAAGGCGGCGGTGCCGCGGCACTACTGGAGGAAGCCCCCCCGAACAGCCAAGGCTTTGCCCGGCGCATATGCGTCATCAACGCCGCCGCCCCCTCAACATCGCCCTGGGCATTCAGTTTTATCGTCGAGGCATCCACGAGCTTGAGCCCGTCCAGATCGATCATTCCTGCACGAACCGCCTCCGCCTTCAGTTCGGCCCGGATCAACCGTGCCGTCGTGCTGGCTTCGATTTCCTCCAGCCGCCGTTCAAGCTCAGCGGCGCGCTCCTCGATCGGCTGCGTCTCATCGGTCATTC
>Ga0206877_10063_pt3 | contig 23542 bp, 27 predicted proteins | sample Alteio_BWOrgCont_7_FD_152623 | JGI IMG/M metagenome (GOLD analysis project Ga0206877, IMG submission 152623) | Enriched cells from forest soil in Barre Woods Harvard Forest LTER site, Petersham, Massachusetts, United States -... | ecosystem: Environmental > Terrestrial > Soil > Temperate forest >...
GGCGGGCGGCCATGCCCTGGTCATCGCCTCCTATCGCGGAGCAGAAGTCTCGGTGGTCAGCCCGTTTCGGTATTCCGGCATCCCGCTTTCCGTCATTGCGGGGCTTGTGGTGTTCGGCGATTTCCCCGATCTATGGGCGGGGTTCGGCATGGTGTTGATCGCTCTAAGCGGGCTTTATGCCGCCAACCGCGAAGCGCGCCGCCGGCGCGCCATTGAGGCCGCACTCGCCAAGGCGGCGTGACCGGAATTCCGGGGATACACGTTGAGGAACAGGAGAGGCCGATGGGAGAATTGCAGGTCGAGACCCTGGACAATGTCCGCACGCTGACCTTGAACCGGCCAGCCAAGCTCAATGCCTTCACCGCTTCGCTCCACGCCGAACTGCGCGCCGCTCTCGATGCAGCCGGGCGCGATGAAGATGTCAAGGTCATCGTGCTCACCGGCGCCGGACGCGCCTTCTCCTCGGGCCAGGACCTTACGGAGGAACTGCCACGCGACTCCCAAGACCGCATCGACCTCGAACCGGCCGTGACGAAGGACTACAATCCGCTAATCAAGCAGATCGCCACCTCGCCCAAGCCGGTGATTGCAGCGCTCAATGGCCCGGCTGTCGGGGCGGCGATGAACATAGCGCTCGCCTGCGACATCGCCCTGGCTTCGCGTTCGGCGACCTTGCAGGAAGCATTTGCCAGGATCGCCCTCATTCCGGACGCGGGCGGAACATGGCTGCTGCCGCGCCTTGTTGGTACCAGGCGGGCGATTGCGTTGATGCTGACGGCAGATCCGATCGGCGCGGCGGAAGCCGAAAGGCTGGGTCTGGTCTACAAGGTCTATGAGGACGAGACGTTTGCGCAGGATGTCGCGGCGTTCGCGGCGAGGCTGGCCCGGGGTCCGGCGCTGGCCTATCGAATGATGCGTGAGGCGGTCCTCGCCAGCGCCGACAATGACCTCGACACGCAACTGGCGCTCGAAGCAAGATTGCAGAAGAAGGCGGGCGCCTCCGACGACTTCATCGAAGGCGTGACCGCCTTTCGCGAAAAGCGCGCGCCGCGGTTCGAAGGCCGATGAAATCGGTACGGGTTGCCTTTTGTTAACGTGAATTGCCAGGAAATTGCGCGGACAATGCACTGTCAAGCGATATAAGGATTGTGACGTGAGCCGTTCCCGTTGGATTTGGGTGATCTTGCTGGGCCTGCTGGGCCTTGCTGCTATCTACGTGACGAGCAATCCCGAACTGTCGAGCCGCTACGTGCAGGCCCAGCGCGAGGCCGCTCTTTCCGCGGACACCAAGGAGATCGTCATGATCGTGATCGCGGCGGCGATCGCAGCCTATTTTGCCTGGTTCTTCCTCATCCGACGGGACTGAGCGGCAGGCTCAATCCTTGGAGAGCAAGTCAACGGCTTGCACCTGCTGGCGTGACAGTGCGAGGGTAACGATCGACGCCAGGACCAACAAGGCTCCAAGCAGTGCAATCGACGATGGACGCTCGCCAAGCAAGAGGAAGGCCGCTGCCGCGCCGAACACGCTCTCCGCCCCCACGATGATGGCCGCGTGGCTCGCCGTGGTGAAGCGTTGCGACACGGTCATCAGGCCGAAGGCAAGGGCTGTCGAGAAAACGCCGAGAATCCCGAGTTCGGGCATCGCGCCATAAAGCCCGTGCAGCGAAAAGCCGCCGCACGCCGCTCCGATTGGCAAAGCAAGCAGGGCCGCAGTGAGGAATTGGGCAACCGTCGTGGCAATCGGGCGGCGGAAGGTCCGCATGTGCCGTTCGAGCTGCACGATCCAGAACGCGTAAAAGATGGCCGACACAAAGGCCGCTGCGTCGCCGCGACTGACTGAGGCGAACATCCCGCCGGACATCAGCAGCGAGCCCGAAAGCATCATGAGGCCGGCCAGGATCACCGGGATCGAGGGACGTATGCGGTACATGAGCCAGACGATCAGTGGCGTCATGACCGCGCCGGTGTTGACCAGGAAGCTGGCATTGGTGACCGAACTTTCGAGGTAGGAGACCTGCTGGATCGTCAGCGCCACCGCGAACAGGCCCGCGACGTTGAACAGGCTCGGCCACCAGCCTCGCTCCGCCGGCTCCTCCCTGATGCACAGCATCAGTGGCAACACCAAAAGCCCCCCAATCAGCGCCCGCAACCCAACGGCGCTGAAGGGGTCGAGATCCTCGAGGATGGTCTTCTGCGCGACATTGCCGCCACCCCACATGGCTGCGGCGAGCAGGAGGAGCAGATTGGCCTGGAACCGGGACATACCCACTCCCTTGCAAGACAGCGCGACCGTCTTTCCCGGCTCGGCTGTCTGGGCTGCGCGTTGGGAAGTCGCAATGGCTGCGTCGGAAATAAGACTCAAACCGACCGCTCCGATGAATCCAGATCGCGAAATCATCAGAATTTGGAGACAACTTTAGCTTGAAGGCAGTCTTACACTCGCCCTAATGGCGTTATTTGCTCGTGAATGTCCGGCAATTCATTGATAATATTGGGAAATAATATGAAGAGCGGAACTGCTGTAAGTTCGAAAATAATGAAGGGATGAATTCAGCATTCGCGAATGCTCAAAGCTGGGAATAAGCCATCGCCCATTATTTCAGCAAAGAACAAGCCAATCGTCATCGCCTATTTTAGAGCCGGCGTGATGGCTATAGCAAAACAACAGTGCGAGGTGGCGGCCGGTCTATCTGATCGCGAAAGCCTGTCAGCGCTTGGCAGGCGGGATGCCGGAAATCGGTCCAGAAAAACGAAACCCCGCCATTGCTGACGGGGTTGCCTTGCGACAAATGCCAGGATCGAACCCCTCGGGGCGAAACACCGGCCTTTTCATTTCGATATCTGCGCTTCCCAGTACATCCGTGGTGAAGCTTTCTTACCGAGGGCATCCAAGACGCGTCCATCGGATCGCCCTGTCGCTCGATATAGGGACGACTTGTGACTGAAACAAGACGAACCCGCCATCCTTCAGGATATCTTCCTCTCCAGCCGGGCCATGAGGCTCGATGTATCCCAGCGTTGTCCCCCCATTGTCTGGACATCGGCGTAGAACTGATCGACCAGTGCTGTGACAGGCAGCTGCGCGCCGCTGCGGCGCGCAGCATCCAGACAGATGCCGAGGTCCTTGCGCATCCAGTCGACAGCGAATCCGAAATCAAACTTGCCCTCGTTCATCGTCTTCCAGCGGTTGTCCATCTGCCACGACTGGGCCGCTCCCTTCGAGATCACACCCATGACCTTTTCGAGATCGAGGCCATTCGTCCTGGCGAAATGCACGCCTTCAGAGAGCGCCTGCACCAGCCCGGCGATGCAGATCTGATTAACCATCTTGGTCAGTTGCCCGGCACCGGAGGGGCCTATCAGCTGGCAGGCCTTGGCGTAATGGGCGATCACCGGCTCGACCTTGACATAGTCTTGCGCGTCGCCGCCGCACATCACGCTAAGGGCACCGTTCTCAGCGCCCGCTTGGCCTCCCGAAACCGGCGCGTCGACAAAGCCCAGGCCAAGCTTGCCGGCTTGGGCATGGAGCTCGCGCGCAACATCGGCTGAGGCTGTCGTGTGATCCACGAAGACGGCGCCCGGCTTCATGCCGGCAAATGCGCCCGTTTCACCAAGTGTGACCGAGCGCAAATCATCGTCGTTGCCGACACAGGCAAAGACGATATCGGCTCCAGCGGCCGCGTCGGCAGGTGTTGCGGCGGCGGCATTGCCAAATTTCTCCACCCAGGCCCTGGCCTTGGCGGGCGAGCGGTTATAGACCGTGACCTCATGGCCACCACGTACCGTCAAATGGCCGGCCATGGGAAACCCCATGACGCCAAGGCCGAGAAAGGCCAGCTTCATTTCAATCTCCTGAATAATAGAGGCACAAATCCCCAAGAGCATGTCGTCAGGCCGGCACCGCTTCCTTGGGGGCCGTAGCCGGTTTAGCCTTGATGGGCTCATGCCGCAAATGCCGGGTCATTCGGTGTTCCAGAGCGTCCCACAAACGGCGGATGAGTTCGACCATGACGAGATAGATGATGGCTGCCCAAAGATAGACCTCGAAATTATAAGTCCGTGAAAAGGCGAACTTTGTCGCCCCCATGACATCATAGACCGTGACGAGTGAGGCAAGCGAACTTGCCTTGATCATCAAGATGAGCTCGTTGCCATAGGGCCTCAGGCTGACAATCAGCGCCTGCGGCAGCACGATCTTGCGAAAGATCTGTCCGCCGTGAAGTCCAAGCGCCTCACCTGCCTCGCTCTGGCCCTTCGGTACAGACTGGATCCCGCCTCGCAAGATCTCAGCTTGATAGGCGCCGGTGTTCAATGCAAAGGCGAAAATAACGTAATAAAATCCTTCGCGCAGAATGCTCCAAAGCCCGATATCATCCAGAAAGCCGCGATACGCTCCAAAGAGATTGCCCAGCCCGACGTAGATCAGGAACAACTGGGCCAACAGCGGGGTGCCACGAAAGAAATAGATGTAGCCGGCGGCAAGGTTGCTCAGGATTTTGTTGTCTGACATGCGCGCCATCGCCAAAGGGCAGGCGATCAGTCCGCCGATCGGCAAGGATAAAGCCACGATGAGCACCGTGACCCCAAGTCCGTTCAGGACGCGGGGACCATAAGCGGTCATGGTGTCCGGATCGAAACCGACGAGGCTGGCGAAGTAGACGAATTTCGCGCCGAGCGCCTCCATGTCAGGTCCTCGCCCGAGTCAGGCTACGATTGCTATACTTTTCAAGCCAATTTATTATTTGATTGGAAGAATAGGCCATCACAAGATATAAAATGCAGCACAGAAGATAGAATTGAAATGAGTATGACGGGTTGTTTCTTACCGCCGTGTTGCTGATATACATGAGATCCGTCAGAGCTATGACGGATACCAGCGACGTATCCTTCAAGAGGTTCATCCAATTGTTGCCAAGTCCCGGCAAGGCCAGGCGGACGAGCTGCGGAAAGACCACGAGGTGGAAACATTTGAAGCGGCTCAGACCCAGGGCGTGAGCACCTTCACGCTGCCCCTTGGGAATGGCCTTGAGGGCACCTAACCATACCTCGCCGGAAAAAGCGCCGAGCACGAGACCGAGCGCAACCATGCCGGCGACAAAGCCATTAACCTGTAGATCGACTTCCACGCCGACCACCCAGGAGACAAAACGCTTCAAAGCGATCTGGCCGCCATAATAGACGATCAGTATGGTCAAAAGCTCCGGCAGTGCCCGAAATAGGGTCGTGTAGATATTGCTGAGGAACGCGAGAAGCCAGTTGCCGCTGTCCTTGGCCAACGCCACCATCAGGCCGATGAACAGCCCGATCGGCAATGTGCACAGAGCTAAGGCCAAGGTCAGGCAGAAGCCGAAGAAGATCTCGTCCCCCCAACCCTTGTCACCCAATTTGAGCAGGCTGAAAAACTGTGTCATCGGCCTCCACAAAAATATGACGCCGCGCAGGAAATAACCTGCACGGCCGAGACTTTCTGTTTCGTCGGATCAATAGATCGAGTACGGGAAATACTTGTCGTTGATCTTCTTGTAGGTACCGTCGGCCAGGATCTCGGCAATCGCCTTGTTGAACTTGTCGACAAGGTCAGTGTCTTCCTTGCGGACGGCGATACCAGCGCCGGACCCAAAATACTTGGCGTATTTCACGACGTCGACATCGGCTTTGCGTTCGCAGCAGGATGCCTCCGGTTTCTTGAGCCATTCGGATAGGATCGTCTTGTCGGCTACGACAGCGTCTAGACGGCCGGCGGCCAGATCGGCATTGGCCTCGTCCTGGGTGCCATAGAGCTTGATCTCGGCGCCGCCGGGCTGGATCTCGCCCTCCAAGTAGTTGCCGTGGATGGTCGAGGACTGCGCCCCGACGACCTTACCCTTCAGGCCAGTGGCATCCCAGGAGGTGATCTTGGAATCTTTGGGCGCCACGAAAGCTGCCGGTGTTTGGTAATATTTGTTGGTGAAGGCCACTTTTTTCTTGCGCTCGTCAGTAATCGACATTGACGCAACGATCGCATCGAATTTGCCGGCGAGCAGCGCCGGAATAATGCCGTCCCAATCCTGGGCCTGGAAGGTGCAGGTCGCCTGCATCTTTTCGCATAGCGCCTTGGCGATATCGATGTCGAAGCCGACGAGTTGTCCGGACGAGTCAAGGCCGTTGAACGGCGGATAGGCCCCTTCCGTGCCGATGCGAATGGTTTTCCAGTCCTTAGCGCAAGCGGCGCCGGTAAAGGCCGCGAATACAATCGCAGCGGCAGCGATGACCTTGACAAGACGCATGTGGTTCCCCCGTTTTCTGGTTTGCCCGCCGGCCACCAGGTCGCCGGTAACGGGCTTGGTGCCCATGGGAAGAATGAAGCACCGCGCTTGGCGCCACGCAACCGCCAACCTGCCGATTTCACCGACGCGAATGGTAATATCCGCTCTCAGACGCGGTTGCGCCGCCTTGTACGGGTTCGGGCAGCAAGTTGCTCATCAAAAGTCTGTCGCGCCATCTGAAGGCCGGGCGTCTCGACAAATCGCGTGGGGAGCCTTGCCATCACAGTAAGCCGGTCGGGCTCCGACATGTCCACCCATCGCCCGATCTCCGCAGTGCTACGTCCGCAGCCAATGCAAAGGCCAGTGCCCGGATCGATCCGGCAAATCGCCACACAGGGGGTCGAGGTTATTTCCATTTCGTCAAGATAGGGTCACAGGCCGAAGGGCGCCAGTACCGCGGCGAGGAAGGCGATCTCGGACAGCAGCGTCGCAGCGCCGCAGACATCGCCTGTCTGCCCGCCGATTTGATGGTCAGCAAGCTTGGCGACGCAATAGGCGGCAAGGAAGCTGACAAACGCGGCGGCGATACAGCCCCTGAGCCCGGTCGCCGCATAAACCAGCAGAGCCGAGAGGATGAGCCCGCTGATTGCGCCGACGCCCCAGGCTTTCATTGAAAGCCGTCCGGCCGCTGCACCGGCACCGTCCGTCCGCGCGGGAGGCAGGAGCGCGGCCGGCATCAATCCGGCGATGCGCGAGACGCAGTTCGCCGCGACGATGATAATCCCGGTGCGGATCGGTCCGGTCGCGTAGACCAACTCGCCCGTGAGGGTGATTCGGGATGCGATGCTCAGCATCAGGGCGGTAGCTCCGTAGCTGCCGATGCGCGGATCTCGCATGATCTCCAGCTTGCGCTCTATCGTCGCGCCACCACCAAAGCCGTCCGCCATGTCGGCGAGCCCATCTTCGTGCATGGCGCCGGTGACCACCACCATCGTCGCGACGGTGAAGATGGCGGCTGGAATCGCCGACAGGCCAAAGCCATAGAGGACATTCAGCGCCAAGGCGCCGAAAAGGCCCAGTACGGCGGCGGCAAAGGGCAGAACTGGTGCCAGCCGTTCCATATCCGGCGGCGCGTGCGGATCGGCCTCGAACGAAGGAGAGGGAAGGGGCAGGCGAGACCAAAAGCGCAGGGCCTGCAGGAAACGGGCAGGAATATCGTTCACAAGTTTTACCGGTAAGAGCGGGTCGGGGGCTTGGAAGTTCTCATCAGCCATGGAGTAACCTGGACATACGCTATTTCGGGCCGAATGGAAGTCACCGGACAAAACAAGCCCTTCGACCCCTCTTGAAAGCTGCGTTCCAGCGGGCCAAAGGCGATATCCCCCTACCTGGCCGAGAGCAAAGCCACAGCTGAAGATCCCGCCCCTGATGACCACCAATAGCAAAAGACGCCTGTAGTTAGCGCTTAACGCAGCCCTCCTACAACCTTTGCGAAGCATATTACCACTTTTGAGTGTCAAAATATTATTATGCACCCTTATGGTGCAAGACGTTCGCTGGCTTTCGTACGGCCTCAAAATCGGATCGGCCGTCGCGACCAAAAGAAAGCCGGTCGCCTGGCAGCCTTTGCGCTCGGGCCTGCGAGCGCTATAAGCCGCCTCTCCCCATACCCCGCTCCGGGGTTTCTGCGAAAGCTCGATCCATGGCCCTTGTCGGCACTGCCCTGCCCTTCGACGACATTCGTGACCTCGCCCGCGCCGTACCGGAACTCGATATCGAGTCGGTGGCCCGCATTCGCCAGCGCGATAGCCAATTGACCAAACCGCCCGGCAGCCTGGGCCGGCTCGAGGCGATCGTCGAGTGGCTCGCTTCCGTTCAGGCTAAGGCGCCACCCAGCGTTTCGCGCCCGCTGGTCGCGATTTTTGCAGGCAATCACGGTGTGGTCGCGCGCGGCGTATCACCTTACCCACAAGAGGTGACGCGTCAGATGCTTGAGAATTTCTCGGCCGGAGGCGCCGCCATCAACCAGATCTGCTCGACCTTCGATCTCGGCCTCAAGGTCTTCGACCTCGCCCTCGACATCCCTACCGGCGACATTACGTGCGAGGCGGCTCTCGACGAGAAGGCCTGCGCTGCCACCATGGCTTTCGGTATGGAAGCGGTTTCGGGTGGCATCGACCTTCTCGTGCTCGGTGAGATGGGCATCGGCAACACCACGATCGCAGCCGCGATCTATTACGGCCTCTATGGCGGTGAGGCCGGCCATTGGGTCGGGCGCGGCACCGGCGTGGACGATGCCGGGCTCGCCCGCAAGACGGCGGCAGTGCGCGAGGCTGTCGCATTCCATCGGGACCATTTGAACGATCCGCTCGAGTTGCTACGCCGCCTCGGCGGACGCGAGATCGCCGCCATGGCCGGTGCAATCCTGGCGGCACGCAGCCAGCGCGTTCCCGTGGTGCTGGACGGCTATGTCGTGTGCGCCGCTGCCGCGGTTATCCATGCCATGGATCCGGGCCTGCTCGATCATTGCGTGGCCGGGCATGTCTCGGCGGAGGGGGCCCATGCAGATGTCCTGCAGCGCCTGGGCAAGAAGCCGCTTCTCGACCTTGGCATGCGCCTGGGCGAGGCATCGGGCGCGGCACTGTCTGTGGCGGTGATCAAGGCAGCGCTCGCCTGCCACACCGGCATGGCGACCTTCACGCAGGCCGGCGTCACCGACAAGGCGTGAGCTTTCGACCTCGCACGAATGACTGACATGGGTCCAGATTGCGCCTTTGCCGCGAACAGTTCATGATCGCACGATAGAGCACATGGTCTTTGAGGGAGCTCCGGGGATGTTCAGGACTATTGTCGCCTGTGCCGTTCTTCTTGGACCGGCGGCCCCGGCACTGGCCGGCGGCAAGAGCGATCCGCACTGCACCAATTATGGTGAAGGTTTCGTCTATTCACCGGACACGGGTTTTTGCATCAAGGTGAGCGGCGAGGTCCGAGCCGATTCCACGACCAGTTCGAGGGGCAATTGGTCCGGGCCATCGGTCAGGGGTTCACTCGACGCGCAAACCAACACGGATCTCGGCCCCCTGCGGGCCGTGATCGTGCAACGCGCGGGCAAATACTAGTCGCAACCTGGCATAGGCTTCCGGCCGGTGCTTTTTCGCACATCCCGTTTGTGGGATCGTGCCACGATGCCACAAAGATTGTGCAGCTCCGTCCCGCCCCCATGCAGCAAAACCGCGCAATAAAAACACGATACAACTTGAATTTGCCGGCGATTGCGGCCAATACCCGCAGACACGAGAACTCATGGTTCGGTCTTCATCGGCGACCGCAAGGCGGTCGGTCGAAGGCGATGTATTTGACAAAACCAACGAGTGGAACGCGGCGTTCGCCGCGTTCCGGGACGCAAAAGACCAATGATACGGCGGGTTGGATTGATACGAGACGGAATTGAGATGGGGCAGGCAGCGTTCCGGCCCCTTGGGGCACCTTCACCGCGCGGATTTGCGCCATGCGTATAACGATTGTCGGTTGCGGTGACGCATTCGGATCAGGCGGACGCTACAACACAGCGAGCCTGGTCGAAATTTCGGATCCGGACGCCGGAGACCGGGTCTGCCTCCTCGATTGCGGCGCGACCACGATGACGGCCCTCAACGCGATGGGCATCGATCCGGACCGTATCGACCTCATCATGCTGACCCATCTGCACGGCGACCATTTCGGCGGCATCCCCTTCCTGCTTCTTGATGCGCAGTGGATTCGCCAGCGTGAGCGTCCGCTGCGCATTGTCGGCCCGCCGGGGACGATCGGCCGCCTCGCCGCCACGCTCGAGAACCTTTTCGCCGGTTCCTCCCTCGAGACGCCCTGGACCTTCGAATGGCAGGTCGAAGAGATGGAGCCGGGCTCCCATCGCATCATCGAAGGCTTTTCCATTCACACGGTGGAGGTTTTCCACCCCTGCGGTGCGCCGCCCACAGCCGTGCGCCTGGAAGCAGGCGGCAAGGTCTTCGTTCATTCCGGCGACACGGTGTGGACCGACGCACTGCCGCAGATCGCGGCGGGCGCCGACCTGCTTTTCTTGGAATGCTTTGCCATCGAAGAAACGCCGCCCCACCTCAACTATGCCAAGCTGCTCGCCAAGCGCGGCGCTTTTGACGCCAAACGCGTCGTGCTGACCCATATGGGTCCGACAATGCTCGACTTTCGCGATCAGGTGGATCGCGCGCTGTTCGAGCTCGCCGAAGACGGACTGGTGTTCAACCTGTGACACCAAGAGCATCGCGTCATCACGATTACGAGCTGTTGGTATGAGTTCACGGCGTTGGTGAAATCATCACATCGGCGGCGCAGCGCCGTCCTGACCGATCGCGATGCCGTTCGCCTTCCATCCCCCCTTGCCGTCAGACTGTGCGACCACGAAGACGGGAACGCCCGGCTTGATCTGGGAACGCTGGCCGGGGGTGAATTGTACGATCGGCACATTGGGCGGAATGACGATCTTGCGGCTACCACCGGGGAAGGACAGTGTCAGCTCCCGGCCATTGGCGTCGGCCGTCACCTGCCCGCTGACAGTGCCGTTGGTCATCTTCGCGCCCGATTGCGAATCCCAATCGCGCTCGCCCTCACCACTCTTCACGCCTGGCGGGAAGACGTGGACTTCCATTGAACGGCCGGTGCCGTCGGCCTGCGGCATATGCGCCGTTCCGATGAAGCTGCCGGTATGGATGGCCTCCACCCCGATGGGGACCGTGACCCGGACATTCCAATCGGGTGAGAGACTGACGCCGGTGACCTGTCCGTCCTTGTCCTTCACGGTGAGACTCTGCCCGTCAAGCGTTGCGACAACGCCGCGAAGCAGCTTGCGCTGCGTATCTTGCGCCGACGCCGGCATGACCAGGGCAAGCGCCAACGCACCACCAATAAGATAGGAAAATTTCATGGCTGCAAACTCCATGCCTCCCCAGGCCGGCTGAAGCATAGAGGGTGGGACGAATGAGGCGATTCACTTTGGCGCGAGCGTGCGTGAACAGCCTACGCCGCCTGCGCCCGTTCCTCCGCTGCCCTTCGAACGAAGGTCGCTGCGTCGAACAACACGTTGAGACCCGCGCCCGGCTTGACCGCCTCCGTCGCCAGGTGGCGGCGGAAGTGGCGGGCGCCCGAGCGGCCTGGAAACAGCCCGATCATGTGGCGGGTGATCGAACTCAGGCGCACGCCATGCGCTAGTTGCGCCTCGACATAGGGAGCTATCGCCTCAATCGCCTCGAACCCGTCGGCCACGGGCGCTGCTTCGCCGTACAGCACATGATCAACGGCAAGTAGTATCTCCGGGTTCTGATAGGCCTCGCGGCCGATCATGACGCCGTCGAGCCGTTCACAATGCCCGCGCCATTCCGCCGGCGCCTTGACACCGCCATTGATTACGACGACGAGATCCGGATTGGCGGCCTTGAGCCGATAGACGCGGTCATAATCGAGCGGCGGGATGTCGCGGTTTTCCCTGGGGCTGAGGCCCTTCAGCCAAGCCTTTCGCGCATGGACGATCAGGGCGTCGACACCGGCGGCCCGCACCAATGCCGTGAGGCGATCGAGCGCCAGTTCGGGATCCTGTTCATCAATGCCGATCCGGCACTTGACGGTGACGGGGACATCGACCACCGCCTTCATCGCCGCGACGCTTTCTCCCACCAGCTCCGGCTCGGCCATCAGGCAAGCGCCGAAGCGCCCTTCCTGCACGCGGTCCGACGGGCAGCCGACATTGAGATTGATCTCGCCATAGCCGAGATCGGCACAGATGCGCGCCGCAATCGCCAGATCCTTCGGATTCGAACCGCCAAGTTGCACTGCGACCGGGTGCTCGTGACCCGAAAAGCCAAGCAGCCGCTGCCGGTCGCCGCGGATCACCGCACCGGTCGTTAGCATCTCAGTATAAAGCAGCGCCCGCCTCGACAGGATGCGATGAAAGAACCGGCAATGTCGATCCGTCCAATCCATCATAGGCGCAATAGCAAAACGTCTTTCTAACATGTTGTTTTTATTCGCTTTTATTTCGAATGTCGGTCCAATCAAAATTGGAGTCGGCGCAAAACTGGAAGTATCAGCATTAGAGCATTTTCCTTTATTTTCAATAGCTTGCTCTGCTTTCAATCTTTGCAATTGCTGATTTCTGCTTATTTGTATCTTTTCTTTTGCACGGTCCGGTACAGCATTGCCGTACCAATAATGTGGGTGCTGTACCGCTTCGAATCACGGGCTTGTTACCTCGTAAGCGATGTGAGAATCATCTCCGTCGTGACAGTGGTGCAGGATGAAACCGGCATTGCCGAGGCGATATCGGGACAGTCGATACCTGCATGGAGATCACTCTCCAATAATGAAGGCCATCTCCCGAGTCGGTGGGATCACACCGCGGCGTATCTTCCTGCAACCGTCGGTTCGAACTTCACCACCGCTGCAAGGCCCAGCAGCACGAAGAACAGCAATGTTATGCCCTGCGTGATCGTAAATGGCGGCTCCGAGACCGTCGGGGCAGCGTCGTGCAGCACACCAACTTTGCCAAAAGCCTGGGCGATGGCGACGAAGACCAGAAGGTAGAGGCTCGCGACTATGCCGCCGGCATAGATCCAGCGCCAAAAGGCGCCGGCAATAAGGCGGGTCTTGGCAATGAGCACGGCGGCTAGGATGATCAGCGCTATGATGGCAACGATCACGGCTGGCGTCACGCCGGCCAACGGCAGGATGAAGCCGGTGGCACTCGTGAGGATGGCGGTGATCAGGAAAAACCATATCGAGCCCGAGCTTGCACGCGAGCGGAAAAGGTCCATCACGGCCGGCACGCCGGCGAGGATCGCGGCGATGCTGATCAAGGTGTGGATGACGATCAGAGTGACACTAAGCGTGCTCATGGTTTCGGCTCCTGACTGGAGATGCAGCCGGCCCAAGCTGCAATGGTGTGGCATCGTCAACTTATCGGCGACGGATCGTGTGGGTCCTTTAATATTCTGAACGATCATGCCGGTACGGTCGCATTCGCTCAAATCTAGTGGGCTTCGGCGCGTAGGATCCGCAGTCCAGGCCGGGAGATCAGATGGGGCTGATAGTTGAAGGTATTATAGATTGCGCCATGGATCGAGAGGAAAAGCCGGGCAGATCCCTGGCTCTTGAACCTTTGCTGCTTGCACTCTCGTCGGCGGATCGGCAGGTGCGAATTTTCGGCCCGGTTATTGGCCGGCGGACCGGCCGCCTGGTGTCGATCCGAAAGGCCAAGTTCCTTGGCCGCGGCACCGTAGGATGCGAGCTTGTCCGTCACGATCGCCTCGGGGCGCACGTCCTAATGCTTCAGCAACTTTCTCAGCAACCTCGCGGCAGCTCGCTTGTTGGGCCGCTTCTGGAAGAGCATGTCCAGAACCTCGCCCTCGTCATCGACGGCCCGCCACAGGAACGTCCGCTGGCCGCCGATCCTTACGGCCATCTCATCCAAATGCCCCCGCCCAGTTGGCTTCGACCGCGATCGCCGAATATTTTGGGCGAATTGAAGCCCGAACTTCCGTGTCCAGGTTCGGATCGCTTCGTAGCTGACCTCGATCCCGGGCTCCGCCAGCAGGTCCTCGACGTCCCGAAGGCCGAGCGTAAACCGGAAATACAGCCAGACGGCGTGGCGGATAACGATCGGCGCCAAGAGGTGATGCTTGCACGAGATCGGTTTCATCGGCGCAGGTTACCCTGCAAAGTCGCTCGCCAAAATCCCAATCCTGCGAACACCTCCGCTTCAGGGCTACTGCGAACGACCCCTGTTACTCTGACAACGCCCGCTGCAGAGCTCGCGATGAAGCGTCAGCAACTCGTCGAAGTCGAGATGGCGCTCGCGGCGGACTCGAAAGTAGAGGTCGATGGCGAGGTGCGTGCCGCCAGACTTGCGGTCCCGAGACTAGCGTAGCTCTTTGACCAGCTCGGGATGTTGGTCGAGGAGCCGCAACAGCTGGCTGGTTGGGCCGCTTGGCTCGACCAGCCCGCGCTCGTACTTATCAAAGGCGTTCTCCCCGACCTTGAGCAGTCCGCCGGCTTCCCGCTGGGACAACTTCAGTTTCTGCCGCACGCGCTTGATCGTCGCTGGGGTTGGTATGCCCTCGACTTCTTCCTTCAACACTCGCAGCGCCATGTCGGTGACGGCCATGTCGTCGCCGACATGGATCCCGTCATTCCCTTCGTCGGGATAATAGCCGGGAAGCTGCACGGTCACGCTCTTGCCCTTGTAGGCAACGACAAACGGCCGAACGTCGCGGCGCAGGGTTTCCCCGGTCTCCGGCGAGACCATCGTGTTGGGCAGCTCTTTGTCCTGTACTGCCATGGTCACTTCTCCTTGAACGACATGACCGTAAATTCGGTGATGACGTCCGCTTGAAACTTCACGTAGAGCATCATTCCCCGCGTCGGGACATGATATACGTCCTGCCAAACGCGATGGTCGGCGAAGGTCGTCATTGACTTGTAGAACATGCGTCGATCGATCCCCACGATCGTCTCGGCAATACTGTTCCGGTCAAAGCCCAGGGTGATCGCGTCGCGCAAGGCGCTCGATGTCATCGCCAGCGTCTCAACCGACCCGAGCGCTGACTTGATTGCCTCGAGATCATAGGTCGGGCGCTTTTTCTCCATAGAGCTATATGCCATCTTAATGGTGGCAAATCAAGGATGAGACGGCATCGTCAACCTATCGGCGAGGGATTCTATGGCTCCTTTAATATTCTGAACGATCATGCCGCCGCGGTCGCATTCGCCCATATCTGGCGGGCTTCGGCGCGTAGGATCCGCAGTCCAGACCGAGAGATCAGATGGGACTGAAGGTAGAGGATATTGTAAATTGCTCCGTGGCTCGAAAGGAAACGCTGGGCTAATCCCTGGCTCTTGAACCTTTGCTGCTTGCATTCCCGACGGCGGACCGGCAGATGCGCAACCATCAAGCGCGGACACAGGCTGAAGCGCATAGCTGCCACCAGCGGATACTCAACCGCGGTACAGCATTTGGTACAGCACGCCGCTGCGCACTTCCCCTTAACTACCGTCTTCTCTTTTGTTTTCGTTCTGCGTCGCTCCCATCCATCATGGGCGCCACGGCAAATCTATGTCCTTGATATTTCATCATTTTTTTTCGTAACATCAAATTCTTAGGTCGTTTTGAGGCACCCGATTTTACGCCTCGTTTTGACCCTTTTCGACCCAGTTTCAGTTTGAAGTGCACACGGATTGCACACGAAAAATGGCTACGTTCACCAAGCTTCCCTCCGGCACCTGGCGCTTCCAAATCCGACGCAAGGGGCGTTATGTCAGCGAGACGTTCCAGCGCCGCGAGGATGCCCGGCGCTGGGCCCTTGGTGCCGACGTCAAGGCTGACCGCGGCGAGGCTCCGATCAGTTCCCATATCGCCAAGATCAAGACGTTTGGTGAACTCATCGATCTTCATATCGAGGACATGACCGCTGTCGGAAAGACACCGCTCCGATCCAAGGCCGCAGCGCTTGATCTTCTGAAGCGAGAACTTGGAAAATGCAAGATTTCTGCCCTCGATCGCGAGCGATTGATCAAATTCGGCCACCATCGCGCCGATCAGGGCGCCGGCCCTGTCACCTTGGGCATCGACATCGGCATGATCAAGCTCGTGCTGTCGCATGCAGCGGCTATTCACGGCCTCGAGGTCACAGTCGAACCTGTCGACCTTGCGCGACTGGCCCTCAAGCGTCTCGGCCTGGTTGGTAAAGGCACGGAACGGGACCGCCGCCCCACCCAAGATGCATTGGACCGGCTCATCGCCTATTTCGAGAGCAACGAGCGCCAGCTCATCCCAGTAGGCACCATCATTCGCTTCGCCGTGGCGACGGCAATGCGGCAGGACGAAATTTGCCGCGCGAAATGGTCAGACGTCGATACGCGGACACGCATGCTGTTGATCCGGGACCGTAAGGACCCTCGCAACAAAAAAGGCAACAATCAGCGAATACCACTTTTCGCCGCCAACGGATATGACGCCTGGCAGATCGTCGAGGGAGAGCGGGCTCGACGCAGCAACGAATGTGACCGCATTTTCCCGTACAATGGGAGGTCGGTGGGCTCGGCCTTTCGGCATGCTTGCGCGGACCTAAAGATTGAGGACCTGCATTTTCACGACCTTCGCCATGAGGGAACAAGCCGCCTGTTTGAAGCGGGATTTTTGATCGAACAGGTTGCTCTTGTTAGCGGGCACAAAGATTGGAAAATGCTGAGGCGGTATACGCATCTCAAACCAGATGCTCTGCACGCGGTTCTCGCATCGCGGGCCGCGTGAGCGAGGCAGGCCTCGCGGCGGCACATTGGTATTTCGGCCACGATAAAGACTGCAAGCCAGCCTGCACCATTGAAGAAATCCAGGTCAGTTAGGTCCGCAATACCTCGCCAAGGGACGGCGCGTTACGGTCTGGCCGGTGGTCGAGAGCTACCCTATCACTACGAAACTGAGGGTCAGAGGTTCGAAGCCTTTCTAGAGATCAAACAAAATCAAAGTCTTAGGTGAAGGTGCCACTTCGTAAAAAATTACCAGTGTCACTGCAAGAAAGGCAATTTCAGACTGACGGAGGCTTGATCTAGTTCCCCTTCGCTGACCTGCTGACAGGACCATGGCCTGCCAATTCGCCCTTTTCGACCAAGCCGCAGCGCGGTGACCCACAAGGGATCACAATCGATCGAGATGCGCGTCCAGCTTAGCGAGGATTGCGTGGAGTGAAGGCCGGTCCCTGTAGTAGAGGGCGCGGGTTCGCTCATACGCGTCGGCGTAGATCCGTCGGGTCGCGGGATCGGTGAGGCGAAAGGCCTCGTTCCGCCGCAGGTCCAGCTCATCCCCGCCACGGAACCGATCGGCCTTGTGTGCGAGGTATTCCGGGCTGCCGATCAAGGCTTTGACGCTCTCGTCCTCCAGAAGACAGGAGACGTCGTAGTAGTGACGCATGACGTTGACGGGCATGTAGCGCGTCGATTGTGATGAGCGACCGCTCATCGTAGTTGTCGCGCGGCACGGGCATCTCTCCGGAGGCCTGCTGCTGCCGGAACTTGGTGGAAAGGGTCTGCAGATTTTCGACGAACGTGTAGCCGGGCTCATAGCAGAGAACATCGACGGCGCGGTTGTCGATCAGGTCCGGCACGCCCGCTGCGACCGCACGATCATATGCCCAGGCGGAGATGAGGCGGGCCTGATTGGGCGCGACCCGATCGAAGCCCGCTTCCAATAGCACGCCGGCCTTGAGCCCGGCGGGCAAGGGATTGAGCTCCGGATAGATGAGACGAATTCCAGCACCCCGCATTCGACCCGTGGGATCGTCAAAGGCCTGATCACGATCGGCGCGCAAAAAGCCCGATATGTCCAGTTGGCGAACCAGCCCGTCGAAGAATTCCCGGCGCTGTTCGATGTGGACCGGCTTGTCGTGATTTCTGCCGGTCGGCAGAGCGCCCTGAGGGTGGATCAGGATGTCGATGTCTTCGGAGAAGCGGTGGATCAGCTGATATCCCTTGGACAGCGAGGTGCCGCCCTTGAGCTCGAAACGAAAACCGAGCTGCTGCAGGCCCCACACAGGGCATGCATGATCCAGTAGTCCTTCTCAGCAAGGCTGGAATCGATCCTCATGTCCGCGGCGACGACCGTGATCAGATCGCTGAAATCTCCAAGGTCGTGTAGAAGCGGCATGCGTATCAGGCCACTTCCAGCGCTTGGCGCACCAGCCGCCCGGCGCGAACCGAACCGAAATCCCGCGCCGCCTTTGCCAGATGAGCAGGGTTCATGTCGCGGGCGCGCTTGAGGGCGCGAGGCAACACGTCGGCCTTGTTCTCGGCAAGACGATCAAGGTTCTGGAGAAGGTCGACCAGCAACACTTCCTGGGTCAGTTTCGCAGGCACCGAGGGCTTCTTGCGGAAGTCGTAAAAACGGCCGCCGAGCTGAAAGCGTCCATGGCGCTTGAGGTTATAGACCACCGGTTCGTTGTAGAGCTGGGTCGTGCCCACCCCCAGGCTATTATAGGCGCTGGGGGAGACCATCAGAAAGCGATCGTCCTGGAGAAACGTCTCGACCAGTTTCTCCGCCGCAGCCGGAGCCTTTCCAAAACGCGTGCTGCGCGGAGCCATGTACAGTCCGCCCGACACCTTCTCGAGCCGACCTTCCTCGACAAGCTGACGCAAGTGGCGATCGACAGCCGTGGACCACTTCTCGAGGTCCTTGCGCCGATAGGCCTGTCCAGGCCGCAACCGCTTCTTCAGTTCGTTCAATGCGGACATCGTCAAATCCTTCGTCCTCCACTTAGGATGCCGTGCTCCATTTTGCAATGATTTTCGTTTAAAATTCATGCAAGCGAGCAGGCCAACGGTACATGTCGATGGGATGGACCTCCCTTTCTTAAACGCCCTGTCCGCCCGGGTGTGCTGATCAATCGTCCATACGTCCCGCGCCGGAGTCCAACTGCCTTACCGGAATTGACACTGCCGACATGCAGTGTGCCCGATCAGGGAAGCGACGGACTTTCCCCTCGCTTCCCCGCCAATGCCAGAGTGGGGCCGCTTGCTCACAAATGCTTAATCAAACAGATCGCCGAAGCTGAGGTGCGACGAGGAGCAGCTCAATGCAGCACACTCGCTATGCACTTTATGTGCAGTTCACGGGCGGACTCGTTGTCGGGCGCCGCACGCAGTTACGGCTGGAACTGGCCAAGGGCATCTTTCCGCGCCGTAGATAGGCGCAATGCGTCGCGAAAAACCGCGGTAGCGGAGAGGCGTTTCATTTTGGAAAACCGACAGGAAACGCCTCTGTCGCACTGTACTTAATCGTGAGAATGCGGCCATTTCGATCAAACGCTGTATTTTTTGATGAGATTCCAGCCTCCAGTTTCTCACTTTAACTGCAGTGGTTGAGCTTAGTTGCATTGATCATTCCAGCGGCGATTTTCGCGAAAGGCACATGATTTGAACCAATTGTTCGGCGCCGGAACTCACCGACGATTCTCAGACACCGCCCGCCCGACGATCCTCCTGTCCTTTCTTGTGGCTCACATTCGGGGACCAAAATCTCACATGAAGTTTCCAGCTCAGGCGAAGGCGGATTCCTCCTCCATTGCGGGTTTCTACAATTCGACATCTTGATCTCGGCGATGATGGACTCGACCTTGATGTGGAGGTGCGTGGCGCCAGGAGGCGTTCAAAGGGTACCGTCAAGTTATCGGCAATGGATCGCGTGGGTCCGCCACAGTTCTGAACAGTCATGTCGCTGCGGTCGCATTCGCCCACGCCTGGTGGGCTTCGGCGCGCAGTTTCCGCAGTCCAGGCCGAGAGATCAGGTGGGGTTGAAGGTTGTAGACCGCTCCCTGGATCGAGAGGAAACGCTGGGCTGATCCCTGGCTCCTGAACCTTTGCTGCTTGCGCTCCCGCCGGCGGACCAGCAGGTGCGAATTTTCCGCTCAGTTGTTGGGAGGGACGAGCACGACGACACGCGCGCCGAAGGGAGGGAAGGATGATGGTATTGCGCCCTACCCCGGCCGCCTGGGCCTGGCCGAACGACCGCGCAATCCCCTCCTCGGCTCTGCCGACGACCGCCATTTTATCGCTTACTGTTTGTTGGCTCACTTGACAACACTGGCAATGTTGGCATAATTGCCAACATGTCGGCCGCCGAACTCATCACCCGCTTCAAGAACATCACGCCGGACGGAGGCGTGATTGAACTGGTGGTGTGGCGCGTACCGTTGCCGGTTCCGCCGACGACGCGTGGCTACAAGTACCGCGCCGTCTACGCGCTCGATGGCATGCGTGTGGTGGGCTTCGACAACGAACGGGGCAAGGGCGACCATTGCCACCTGGACGGTGTTGAGGTGCCCTATGTGTTCGTGAGCGTCGAACGACTGATTGAGGACTTCATCGCCGCCGTCCAATCCAGGAGGAAAGTGCCATGAGAAACCTGACCATCACCCTCGAATCCGATTGGGCCGGAGCCTTGCGTGCCGCCGGCAAGCGGGCCACGGCCACAACCTATCAGGGCGAAACCCTGAACTTCGAGAGTCCGGCGGATTTCTTCGGTCGCTTAAGCGAACGGCGCTGGAAGATCGTGCGCCTGCTGCAAGGGCGCGGCGATGTGCCGGTGCGCGAGCTAGCGCGCTTGCTGGGGCGCGACGTGAAGCGCGTACATGGGGACGTGGTGATCCTGACCGACTTGGGCCTGATCGAACGCACCGAAAGCGGCGGCGTGGTCTGTCCGTTCGCGTCGGTGCATATCGACATGCACTTGCAGGCGGCATGAGAACGAAGTGAAGCCTCGTCGATTTAGCTCCGCCCCCATTCTTTGATTCAAAAAAGGGCAAGTCTCGGGCCAGATCGCGCCTTTCGATCGAAAAATAGTGCTTTCGTCGCCCGATACTCGCGGCGGGCGCCTCTCTGACGCGCGCGATCGTCTGACGGCTCACGCCGAAGTCGGCAGCGATCGAGGCGACGCTTCGTCCTTCAGCCAGCGTCGCCTCGGATTGGGGCGCGCTGCTCGCGATGTCGATCCTCTCCTTGATCCCGATCGTTCTGATCTTCCTGTTCTTCCAGCGCCTCGTGATCGAGGGCATCGCCACCACCGCCATGAAACACTGAGCCGACCCCTTTCACCCAGAGATATTCGATATGAACCCCTTGAAATTCGCCGTTATCGGGATCAATCACGACCACATCCACGGCCAGCTCGGCGCCCTGCGCCGGGCCGACGCCGTCTGCGCCGGCTTCCATGCGCCGGAGGACGATCTCGCCGCAGATTTTGCAGCCCGCTATCCGGAAATCCCGCGTGTCGCCGAGGCCGAACGCATCTATGAAGACCCGTCAATCGAAGTGGTGGTGAGTGCTGCCATCCCGGGCGACCGCGCCGATGTCGCCATCAAGGCCATGCGCCATGGCAAGGATGTCATGCTCGACAAGCCCGGCATGACCAGCCTCGACCAGTTGGCCGCCGTCAAGCTGGTGCAGGTGGAAACCGGGCGTATCGTCTCAATTCTTTATTCGGAGCATTTCGAGGTGCCGGCCACCATCAGGGCCGGTGAGTTGGTGGCCGAAGGAGCCATCGGGGAGATCGTCACCATCGCCGGTCTCGGCCCGCACCGCCTGCGCAAACCCCAGCGGCCCGGCTGGTTCTTCGAGCGGGAGCGCTATGGCGGCATCCTCGTCGATATCGGCGCCCATCAGTTCGAGCAGTTCCTGTTCTTCACCGGCGCCGAGGACGCCGAAGTGCTCTCGGCCTCGGTCGGCAACCGCGCCAATGCCGACAAGCCCGGCCTGCAGGATGTCGGCGATGTCCATCTGCGCACGCCAGGCGGGGTCACCGGCTATATCAGGATCGACTGGTTCACCCCCAACGGCCTAGCCGTCTGGGGCGATGGCCGCCTCTTCATCGTCGGCACGCATGGCACCATCGAACTGCGCAAATATGTCGACGTCGCCGGGCGTCCCGGCGGTGACCACCTCTTCCTGACCGATCACAACGGCATGCAGCACATCGATTGCTCGACGGTGGAGCTGCCCTATGGCCGCCAGTTCCTCGCCGATGTCAGAGACCGCACCGAGACGGCGATGCCCCAGGCACGCTGCTTCAAGGCCATGGAGATCGCCCTTAAGGCGCAACAGGTCGCCGAAGCCGGCGGCATCCAGATGCGTGGCAACCAGGAGGCCACGTGATGAGCGAGACCAAGTCCATCGCCGTCGTTGGCCTCAATGTCGGCCGCAACCATATCGTCGAGGGCATCGTGCCGCGCCCCGAGCGCTGGCGCCTCACCGCCGTCTGCGACCTCAATCGCGAGCGACTCGATACGGTGGCCGACGAGTTCGGCGTCGAGAGCCGCACCGACAGCTTCGACGAGCTACTCGCCCGCGACGACATCGACGTCATCGACCTGGGCACTCCGCCCGCGACCCACGTCGAGCTCACCACCAAGGCCCTGGCTGCAGGCATGCATGTCATCTGCGAGAAGCCGCTGGCCGGCACTATCGCCGAGGTCGACCGCATGGCCGAGGCCGAGAAGAAGAGCGGGCGCATGCTGATGCCCGTGTTCCAGTATCGCTTCGGCGACGGCGTGCAGAAAGCCAAGCGCATCATCGACTCCGACATCGCCGGCAAGCCCTATCTTGGCACCATCGAAACGCATTGGAAGCGTACGCCCGCTTATTACGAGGTGAAATGGCGCGGCAAATGGGCGACGGAGCTGGGCGGTGTGCTGATGACGCACGCCATCCACCAGCACGACATGCTGAACTATCTGATGGGGCCGGTGTCGAAGCTCTTCGCCCGAGCCGTGACACGGGTCAACGCCATCGAGGTCGAGGATTGCGTCGCCGCCTCGCTGGAAATGGAGAGCGGCGCCCTGGTTGCCCTGAGCGCCACGCTCGGTTCCCAGAACGAGATCAGCCGCCTGCGCCTGTGCTATGAGAACGTTACCTTCGAAAGCGGCGGCGAAGCCTATTCGCCCGGTGACGAGCCCTGGACGATCCTGCCGGCGAACGACGACGTCGCGGCGAAGATCGAGGCTCTTCTCAAGGGCTACCAGTCCGTCGGCCGGCGCTATCTCGGCCAGCTGGATGCCTTCCATGAAGCACTCCACGGCCGCGGGCCAAACCCGGTCACCGTCGCCGATGCCCGCCGTTCGCTCGAACTGGCAACGGCTTTCTACCATTCGGTCGAAACGGGCCGAGATGTTGCCCTGCCGCTCGGGCCGGATCATCCGAAATATCAGGGTTGGCGTCCCGAACCGGCGACATCAGAAAAATTGACGACCTGACCAGCGCATGGCGTTGAATCGAGGCAAGAACATCGGGCTCGGGAGGCCGAGATGGCGACCAGCATCAAGCTCAACAAGGTAGTGAAGCGCTATGGCGCCATCGAAGTGGTCCATAGCATCGATCTGACCATCGATCCCTGCGAGTTCACCGTGTTCGTCGGTCCCTCGGGCTGCGGCAAGTCCACGCTCCTGCGCATGATCGCCGGACTCGAGCCGATCTCGGGCTGCGAACTCCTGATCGATGGCGAACGCATGAACGATGTACTGGCGTTGTCAGCCTAACCCGACGTTGTCTCCGCCAGATGCAAGAAGGCCAAAGCGAACCTCGGTTTAGGCCGCAACGGCCCGCCACTCGGCCAGGGCGATAGAGCGTCTCTGCTTGTAGACTTCCCGGCTGACGAGTCCCAGGTCTCCGTTGGGACAAATCCGGTTATGCTCGCTCGTGACTACGAATCTGAGGGTCAGAGGTTCGAATCCTTTCGGGCGCGCCAATCTTTT
>Ga0206877_10123_pt2 | contig 23523 bp, 18 predicted proteins | sample Alteio_BWOrgCont_7_FD_152623 | JGI IMG/M metagenome (GOLD analysis project Ga0206877, IMG submission 152623) | Enriched cells from forest soil in Barre Woods Harvard Forest LTER site, Petersham, Massachusetts, United States -... | ecosystem: Environmental > Terrestrial > Soil > Temperate forest >...
AACCGTCGCTCCCGGTTGTATCGCTATACTTATTGATTTCATCGTCACTGATTTCGGCGACCCTCAGCGGATTGGTCCGGATGATCAGGACGCCGGCTCCACGGTCCCCGACAACATAAATGCGTTCTTTGTCCATTTCTGTTCCCACTGAATTGCGAAAACGGGCCGCTGGAACGACCCGCATCATATTTATTGCCCCAAGGCAGAAATCGAACCCGAGCCTCCCTCAGGCGAGTCCGGCAAGACGGAACCCTTCTGCGACAAGACTCACATCTTCCGGACGGCGATCGGGCGCCATCTGGGCCAGTTGCAAGGCACTGACCCCAGGATACATATCGAGCAGGCGCCTACCATACAGACGCGCTGCCTCGGCATTGCCCATCAGACCATGGCAGACGGCGAGAACCCGTACCCCGGCTTCATCGTTTTCCATGTTGCCGCACAGCTCGATCCCCTTGGCGAAATCCCGCCGCCGAATTGCGATACTGGCGCCGAACCACCAATAATAATCCGGCGGAAACGGATTGAGCTCGATCGCGCGATTGAAGTGCTCCCATCCGGTGTCGGCACTGCCAAAATGCGACAGCGCATCGCCGTGGTGGATGATGAGATCGGCCGAATTCGGGTTCAGCGTCTCCGCCTCGAGGAACTTCACGGCCGAAAGGTCGAAATCGCGTTGATACAGGGCAACGACCGCGGACATCCAATGGCCCAGACCATCGCCTGCGTCGATCGACACCGCCGCCTCCGCTTCCGCCTTGGCCTGGTTCAGAATGTACGGGTCGGTGCCGCCCAGCATTAGCCATTCAAGCTGAAGCGTCTGCGCGATGCGGGCATGGGCCGGCGCGAAATCCTCGTCCTCCTGAATGGCGTGCTTGAACTCGGCGCGCGCCCGGCGCAGTTTCGGCAGGTCGCAATTTTTAAGTTTGATCTGTCCTTCCAGATAGTGCCGGTAAGCGATCGGCTTGGGGTTGGATCTCATCCTCTCCAACTGGTCGCGCTCGATTTCATGCGCCAGGGTTGAGGCGATCTGATAAGAGACGCGCCGAAAAGCGACCACGAGTTGGTCGAGGGAAACCGGGTATTCCGCCGCCCAGACGATCTCGTCGCCGGGCTGCTTGGTCAGTCGCAACGCCAATTGCTCCGTGCCCGGCACGAGATACCCAGTCACCAAGTAACCACTGCGCAGCCTGTCAAGGCGATCCCGGTCCTGGGCGTCCGCGACACCGAAGCTGCTATAGGGGGCCACCACGGCAAAGGTGCGGTGCCGCGAAAGGTCGTTGGCGATCTCCTCGATCAGGGCGCGATGCAGCTCACTCAATCTCTGGCCGGGCAAGGGCGTCGGTGGAAACAGCGCTACGCGCGGCAATCCCGCCAGACTGCGAACCGCAGAAATCTCCCGGACGGTTTGGCCCGCTCCCGCCTGAGCGACAGCGTCGGTGTTATCGGATACGACCTGGAGCCTGGTACGCGGCGCACTGGCCAGAATGCGCCGAACGAGGGCCGCCGTCTCGGGCCGCGGCGGCGTCTCGAATTCGCGGTGCAGCATATCGGTCAGCTGCGCATAGACCCGGCTGACGGTGGCCAGATTGCCATTGCGGCCATAGGCCTCGATCAGGGCGCGATAGGTTTCCTCGCGTTCAGGCTCCAGCGCCAGCATCCTCTCACCGATGGCGTCGATCTCGCGCTCCTGCGCACGGCCGTAGCGCGTCATTTCCTCGAGGGCATCGCCAGCCACCGTCAGCACCGAACGACGGAAGCGCTCCCGGGCGCCGTGAAGCCATTGCGTGAGTTCGGACCCGCCGGAATCGAGAGAGTCGAGCAAATCGCCCCTGACCATCAGCACGCTGCGGACCCGATCACGAAGATCGGATGATTTCTGCAGATCGAGGATGGTGGCAAGGTCGCAGCGACCGGCATCCGACCCGGTTGTCAGCAATACGCCATCGGTGGCGATCAGCGAGGTTTCATGCGGCCAGCAACGATGGATGCGTACCAGCAACTGGCGCAGGTTGGTCAGCGCCTTTTCCTCCGGCGCATCGTCCCACAACAGGGCTGCTATCGACTGACGGCTCATGCGCCGGCTGTTGGCCAGGATGAGCAAGGTCAAAAGGACATAGCCCTTCGCCGGGAAGACACCCCCGGTCGGCTCGGATACATGCGGTATCCCGACAATATGCATAGTCAGGTCGTCTTCAGCGTCCATTCGTAGAGTCTCCGGCCTACCGAGCCCCGAAAGGCTGGAGCCATCGTCTTGCGGCGGAACCTGACAGATCCCTCGCGCCGCGCCTCGCTTCCCGAATGTGGATCATGATACCAGCAATCACAATCCCACGCATTATAGTCTCTTTCCATTTATGAATAGGTCAAGTCCACAATATCACGAGCTTCTATGAAATCACAATAAAATCACGGAACGTGATATTTCAATATTAAGTAAAATCTAGACGAAAGCACAACATAAGATACAAACATCACGTAGCGTTTCTATTGAAAAAAATGGTACCGGACAGAACATCCACCCGGCTCCTACGCTTTGAGCAAATCGAAAACGCAAACCCTCAGCTGCCATGCGGCTCCGACATTGTTGCGGGTGTTACCGTTGTCGGCTTGGGCTTTTCGCCGAATACGGCCCTAACCAAAGTCCGTATCGTCACATAGAAGACCGGCGTAAGGAACAGTCCGAGGAAAGTCACGCCGCTCATGCCAAAAGCGACGGCCGTGCCGATGGCCTGGCGCAATTCCGAGCCCGGCCCGGTAGCGATCGCCAGCGGAATGACGCCCAGAATGAAGGCGAAGGAGGTCATCAGAATCGGGCGCAATCGGAGGCGGCAGGCTACCACGACCGCATGCCAGGGCGTATCGCCATGTTCCTCGCGCTGGCGTGCGAACTCCACGATCAGGATGGCGTTCTTGGCAGCCAGGCCGATAAGCACGACGAAGGAGATCTGCGTCATGATATTGTTGTCGGTGTGGCGCACCATCACGCCGAGCAGTGCCGCGAAGATGGAGAGCGGGACAATGAGGATGATGGCGATCGGCAGCGACCAGCTTTCATACTGCGCCGCCAGGAACAGGAAGACGAACAGCACGGCGATGCCAAAGACGAATACGGCGGTATTGCCAACCGAGCGCTCTTGGAAGGCGATCTCCGTCCATTCGAAGCCGACACCCGGCGGCAGCACTTCGGCCGCGTCCTTCTCCATGAGGTCGAGCGCGGTGGTGGAGGAGATGCCGGGCACCGCCTGCCCCTGCACCGAGATCGCCGGATAGATGTTGTGCCGTGTTACCGTATCGGGGCCGGTCCTTTCTTCAAAGCTGACGAGCGAACCCAGAGGCACGAGCCCGCCAGTGGCGTTGCGCACCTTGATGCGCACGAGATCCTCAGGACCGGCGCGATCGCCACCCTCGGCCTGCGCCGTCACCTGGAAGGCGCGGCCGAAGCGGGTGAAGTCGTTCACATAGGCCGAGCCGACATAGACCTGCAGCGCTTCGAAGATATTGCCGATCGGCACGTTGAGCATCTGCGCCTTGACGCGGTCGACATTGACGTAAAGCTGTGGCCCGCGATTGGAGAAGGTGGTGAAGACCTGCATCAGCCCAGGCGTCTGATTCGCCTTGCCGATCAGCGCATCGGCGGCCTGTTCGAGCGCTATCAGGCCGACACCTTCCCGATCTTGTACCTGCATCTTATAGCCGCCGCCCTGACCCAGACCCTGGATCGTCGGCGGATTGATCACGAAGACGAAGCCCTCCTCGATGGCGAAGACGCGCTTTTGCAATTCACCGACCACCACCTGGGCGCTCAGCCCCTCCTTCAGGCGTTCGTCGAACGGCTTGAACGGCACGAACAGGGTAGCGGCGTTGGAGGCAGCGGTGAAAGTCGCGCCCGAAAAGCCCGCGACACCGATGACATGGCCCACGCCCGGGCTCGACTGCGCGATCTGCTGGGCCTTGTGCACCACGGCATCCGTGCGTTCCAGCGACGCGCCGTCGGGCAGCTGGACCACAACAATGGCGTAGCCTTGATCAGAATCGGGCACGAAACCGGTCGGCACCTTGTTATAGGCCCACCAGGTGCCACCGATCAGGCCGACATAGATCAACAGGAAGATGATGCGGTGGCCGACGGCGAAGCCCACCACGCTGCCATAGCCGCCCGACATCTTGTCGAAGCCGCGGTTGAAGGTGTCGCCTAGATAGCGCAGGAGCCGGAACGGCAAGAACCGGCTACGCTGGGCGTCGTGCGGCTTGAGCAGCAAGGCGGCTAGCGACGGCGAGAGCGTCAGCGAGTTGAAGGCCGAGATCACCGTCGCCGCAGCGATGGTGACCGCGAATTGCTGGTAGAACTTGCCTGAAATGCCCGGGATGAATGCCGTCGGCACGAACACGGCGCAAAGCACCAGCGCGATGGCGATCACTGCCCGGCCGACCTCGTCCATGGTGGCGTGGGCAGCCCGGTTTGGCGTCATGCCGTCACGGATGTTGCGCTCGACATTCTCCACCACGACGATGGCATCGTCGACCACGATGCCGATCGCCAGGATCAGGCCGAACAGCGTCAGCATGTTCAGCGAGAAGCCGAGCCCGTCCATCACGGCGAAGGTGCCGATCAGCGAGACCGGGATGGCGATGATCGGAATGATCGCGGCGCGCCAGGACTGCAGGAAGACAAAGACGACGATCACCACCAGGATGATCGCCTCGACGAAGGTGTGATAGACGGCATCGATCGAGGCCGAGACGAATTCCGTCGGATTGTAGACGATTGAATATTTCAAACCCGGCGGAAATGCCTTCGACAGGCCTTCGATCGTCGCCTTGACGCGATCGGCGGTCGCAAGCGCATTGGTGCCCGGGCGCTGCAGGACGGCCAGGCCGATGGTCGGCTCGCCGTCGAGATAGAGATTGGAGCCGTATTGCTGGGCGCCAATCTCGATGCGGGCGATATCCCTCAGGCGCAGGATACGCCCGTCGGCCGTCGATTTGACGATGATATCCTTGAACTGGTCCGCCGTCTGGAAGCGGCCCAGCGTCGTCACCGTAATCTCGTTGGTGGTATTGCGCGGCGACGGCTGGCCGCCCAGCGTTCCTCCCGACACCTGCACGTTCTGTTCGCGCAGCGAGGCGACGACCTCACCCGCGGTGAGGTTGAAGCTGGCGAGGCGGTCGGGATCGAGCCAGACGCGCAGGGCCGGCTGCCGCAGACCGAAGGAGAAGGTTGAACCGACGCCGTCGACGCGGGCGATGATGTCGTTGATGTTGACGATGGAGTAGTTGGAAATTGCGTACTCGTTCATCGAATGATCGGGCGAGTACATGGTGATGATGAGCAGGAAGTCTGCGGAAGCCTTGTTGACGGTAACGCCCAGCGTTCTCACCTCGGCCGGCAGGCGCGGCTCGGCGGTCGAGATGCGGTTTTGCACCTGCACCTGCGCGATATCGAGATTGGTGCCGGTCGCGAAGGTGACGGTGATCTGCAGCGAACCGTCATTGGTGGATTGGGATGTTTGGTAGATCATCCCCTCCACCCCGTTGATGGCCTGCTCAAGCGGCGTGGCCACCGTTTCGGCGATGGTCTGGGCGTTGGCGCCCGGATAGGTCGCGTTGACGGTGATGGTGGGCGGAGCGATCTGCGGATATTGCGAGATCGGCAGGTTGAAATAGGCAACCAGCCCCACCACCACCGTCACGATGGAAACGACGGCGGCAAAGATCGGGCGATCGACGAAGAAGTGGCCGAATTTCATGGCTGATGCTCCCGATCAATTGGGATCAGGAACGAGCGTTTCGGGCACGTCCAGCTTGATTGGCTCCGGCACGACCGGCGCGCCTGGCCGGGCGCGCATCTGGCCGTTGATCAGCACCTGATCATCCGCCTTCAGCCCGCTCTTGATGACGCGGAACGTACCCAGCTTCGGGCCGATCTGTACGGGGCGGAACTTGGCGATCTTGTCGGGGCCGATAACGATCACCATGCGGCCCTCGGCCGACTGGATCACGGCGACATCGGGCACCACCAGGGCATCATAAGGCTGGCCGACCTGGATGCGAATGCGCCCGAACAGGCCCGAGGTCAGGAAGCCATCAGCGTTCGAGACCTTGGCGCGCGCGGTGACCGTACCGGTCTGCGCATCGACCTGCGGGTCAACGAAGTCGAGCGTACCTTCATGGCTGAAAGTCTTTTCATCCGATAAGGCGATCTTGGCCTTCATCGCCGGGTCGGCGCCATTGCCTTCGTTGCTGTTGCCGGAGGCACGCCGGTAGGCCAAGTAGCTCGCCTCGTCGAAATTGAAATAGAAATACATCGGGTCGACGGCCACGATCGTCGTCAAGGGCGTCGCGCCATTTGCGACCACCAGATTGCCGCGCGAGACGAGCTCACGGCTGATTCTGCCCGTGATCGGGGAGGTAATGGTGGCGAAACTAAGGTCGAGCCTGGATGTCGCCAGCGCGGCGTTGGCGGCATCGATAGAGGCGAGTGCCTCCTGATAGGCCTGGAGATTGGTCTGGTAGGTCGCATCGGTGACGTTGCCGGTGCGCCTCAGTTCCTGGGCGCGGTTGAGATTGGCCTTGCTGAGGTCGATCCTGGTCTGCGCGATCTTCACCTGCGCGGCGGCCTGGTCGACCGCCGCCTGAAACGGCCGGGGATCGATGGAAAACAGCACGTCGCCCTGTTTCACCACCGACCCTTCGACAAAGCTCACCTTGTCGAGATAGCCGGTAACGCGCGAGGTGATGCTGACTGATGGCCAAGCCTGGAAACGCCCGGTGAATTGCACCGTCTCCGTGATCTTGCGGGCGACGGGATTGGCAACGGTCACCGGCATGGCGGGCATGTTTTGTGCCAAGGCGGGACCCGCAATCCCCGCGGCCGCCAGTGCGGCCAGCCCGGCTGCCCTCAAATCCCATGAACAAAACGAGACAGACATACGGCACTCCCAGCAGCCACGCACTCTCCGGCCGGCGCCGGATCACCGCCGCCTCCAGGAAGGCAAAATGCCATAGGCGCGTTGCCGCCTTGACGTAGCGCAACCGCCTTGAATCTCGGATAAGCGTTGAGTATGGCGAATTTTGCAACCCGAAGCCGAACAAAACCTGCGCCCACGCACTTCGCAGAGCGGGCTTGGTGCAAATCGGCAACGGTGTTTGAGATGCGTTCCGTCCTTCGTCTAACCCGCAGGTTCGGTTCCGGGCCGGCCGATGCTCTCATAACGAAAGCCATAGCGGATCATATCGTCCAGCCTGTAAATATTGCGCAGATCGACGATGACCGGCTGGGTCAGCAGTGATTTGACCCGTTCCAGGTCGAGGGCGCGGAACTCGTCCCATTCTGTAACGATGACGGCGACATCCGCACCGTCGAGACAGTCATAGGCACTGGTGCGATAATCCACGCCCGAAAGCAGTTTGCTGGCCTCCTCCATGCCCTGGGGATCATAGGCACGCACATTGGCGCCCTTATCCTGAAGCGAGAAGATGATGGGGATGGAGGGGCTTTCACGCATGTCGTCGGTGTTGGGCTTGTAGGTCAGGCCCAGCACAGCCACCGTCTTGCCAGCGATGTTGCCGTCGAGCGCGGCGATGATCTTGCGGGCCATCGAGGTCTTGCGGGAATCATTGACACTGACGACCGCCTCGACCAGGCGCAAGGGCACGCCATGTTCCTGGCCGGTGCGCAACAGGGCCACGGTGTCCTTGGGAAAGCAGGAGCCGCCATAGCCTGGCCCGGCATGCAGGAATTTTGCCCCGATACGATTGTCGAGACCGATGCCGCGGGCCACTTCCTGCACATTGGCGCCCGCCTTCTCGCACAGATCGGCGATCTCGTTGATGAAGGTGATCTTGGTCGCCAGGAAGGCATTGGCGGCATATTTGATCATCTCGGACGTGCGCCGCGCCGTGAACAGCAGCGGGCCCTGGTTGAGATGGAGCGGGCGGTAGACCTCGGCCATGACGGCGCGAGCACGCTCTTCCTCTGTCCCCACAACGATACGGTCCGGCCGCTTGAAGTCCTCAATTGCCGCGCCTTCGCGCAGGAATTCGGGATTGGAAACTACGCTGATATCGGCGCCGGGCCGTACCTCGCGGATCAGCCGCTCGACCTCGTCGCCAGTGCCCACCGGCACGGTGGACTTCGTCACCACGACGGTGAAGCCCTCGGCAGCGGCGGCGATTTCGCGCACGGCGCCGTAGACATAGGAAAGGTCGGCATGGCCATCACCGCGCCGCGACGGCGTGCCGACGGCCAGGAACACCGCCTTGGCATCCTTAACCGCCGGGGCGAGCTCGGTTGTGAAGAACAGCCGCTTTTCGCGCACATTGCGGGCGACGATCTGCTCGAGCCCCGGTTCGTAGATCGGCATGCGCCCGGCCAGCAGGCTTTTGATCTTGGCCGGATCCTTGTCGACACAAGTCACCACATGGCCGAAATCGGCCAGACACGCTCCCGTCACCAGGCCGACATAGCCGGTGCCGATCATTGCCACGCGCATGGGTCATTCCCCGTTCACTCACACGCTGCCTAGCGCAAAGCCCATGAACATGCCAATGCTGAATGGATGCGGCGGCAATGGCAAAAGGCGAGTTTTGAGCCTGCCGAGGCGATTTTCCGTTATCCGGGAACAAGCTGTCCGGCGGGCTTCCTAAGATTCGTCGGGATTTTTGGAGGCGAAGCTGATGTCCCAAGCCTGGCTTTTGACGCAGACATTCCGGTTCGAAGGCCAAGCAGTGGCCCATGACGTCTTCGGCAGCGGTCCGCCGGTCGTACTCGTGCACGGGACCCCTTTCTCCTCCTATGTCTGGCGCAGCGTTGCACGGGAGCTGGCGCGGACCCACCGGGTCTTCGTTCATGACCTCATCGGCTACGGCCAGTCGGAAAAGCGCGAGGGGCAGGATGTCTCGCTCGGCGTGCAGAATCGGCTGCTCGCCGCCCTGCTGGACCATTGGGAGCTCGAAAGGCCCGATGTCATCGCCCATGACTTCGGCGGAGCGACAGCCCTGCGCGCCCATCTTCTTGATGGCGCCGACTATAGAAAGCTCCTGCTGATAGACCCGGTCGCGCTGCGGCCGTGGGGTTCGCCCTTCGTGCGGCATGTGCGCCAGTTCGAGTCGGCTTTTGCCGGCATTCCCGACTATATCCAGGACGCCATCCTCAGGGCCTATCTCCAGAACGCCGCCCATAAGCCGCTGCGCGACGAGGCCTTGAACGGCTATATCGCGCCCTGGATGGGCGAGACCGGCAGGCCGGCTTTCTATCGGCAGATCGCGCAGATGGATCAGCGCTATACCGATGAGGTGCAGGACCTTTATGGTCGAATGCGCTGCCCCTGCCGCCTCCTGTGGGGTGTCGAGGACCAATGGATACCGGTCGAACGCGGGCGCGAACTCGCCCGCCTCCTACCCGGTTGCGTATTGACCGAGATTGCCGGCTGCGGCCATCTCATGCAGGAGGACGCGCCGGAGGCGATCGTCTCGGCCGCCCTGAGCTTTTTTGCATGAGAACCGGTCAACCGGGCAAGCGCAGGCTCCAGCCCCGGGTCGATGGACGCAGCTCGACCCTTGAAAGTGGGCCAGCTTCGATGCGCCAGAAGCTGCGCGGTTGCGCGCCGAGTGCATGCACGATCGCCGCCCGCACCAAGGAAGCATGCGTGACCGCAACGGTGTGGCCGGCGAACTCGGCGCTGTCGAGCCAGGCGCCGACGCGCCGGATCAGTGCGCTCACCGATTCGCCGCCATGGGGAGCGGCATCGGGATCGCTGGCCCAGGCCGCAAAGGCCTGTGGCTCGTTGGCGGCGACCTCCTCCAGGGGCCGCCCGCCCCAGCGCCCATAATCGCATTCCCGCAGGCTCTCCAGAGGGACAGCAGCCAGCCCCATGGCCTGCGCCGTCTGCCGGGCGCGCAGCAACGGGCTGGAAAAAACCAGGCCCGGCCTGAGGATTTGCCCGGCGAGAGTCTTGGCTGCCGCCAGGCCCTTGTCATCCAGGGGCTCGTCCAGCGGAAAATCCGCCGCTCTCAGCGCCGGGGTCGCGGCATGGCAGATCAGGGTCAGGCGCGGCGTCATCTTTGATCCTGTCGCATGGGGCGGCTTGGGCGGGTCGTCAGGTCTTTTATAAAGCCAAATCCACAACCACAATGTTGACATCTTCTGCCATAGCGCCCTTTATGACGGTTGCATTGCCGAGGGTGGGAAGCCGGTGAAAATCCGGCACGGTCGCGCCACTGTGATCGGCGGATGGATTATCCGCTCGAAAGCCAGACCCCTCCAAGGCCACGCATCACTCAAACGGGACGCGCAATCCCATGGAGCTTTCGATGACCACAGCCACAGCTGTTTTCGCACCGGCCTCCCAACCGGTGTCCATTCCCCTCAAGGAGATCGTGCCCTGGGCGATTTTCGCCGGCTTGATCGCCCTTCTAGCCATTTACTTTGTCGGCGCCGAACAGGGTGCGACCTCGATCTTCCAGGGCATGTACATCCACGAATGGGTGCATGATGGCCGTCACCTGCTCGGCTTTCCCTGCCACTAACGAGGCGATCGGACACACATCATGGTTAGATCCCTTTTGATCCGGGGGATGCTTGTCGGCATCCTCGCGGGCTTGCTTGCGTTTGGCTTCGCCAAGCTTTTCGGCGAACCACAGGTCGACGCTGCCATCGCCTTTGAAGAATCCCATTCGCACGAAGCCGGTGCCGTGGCCGCGGCCAACGGCATGTCGAACATGTCGATGGCGCCCGCCGCCACGACACCTTCTGAAGCCCCTGACGCAAACGCTCATGATCATGGCGACGAGGAGCTCGTCAGCCGCCCAATGCAGGCAAGCTTCGGGCTTTTCACCGGCATCCTGACCTACGGCACCGCGCTGGGGGGCATTTTCGCGCTGGTGTTTGCCTTCGCCCAGGGTCGGATCGGCACGGTCAGCCCCCGGGCAACGGCAGCCGTGGTTGCCATCGCCGGCTTTGTTGCCGTCGTCATCGTGCCGCAGATCAAATATCCCGCAAACCCGCCCGCCATCGGCAATCCGGCCACCATCGGCTCGCGTACGGAACTCTACTTCATCATGGTCGCGGTTTCGATCCTTGCCATGATCGCGGCATTCTCCACCGCCCCCACCCTTGCCACCCGTTTCGGGCGCTGGAACGGCACGCTCGTTGCCGCCGCGGCCTATGTCGTGGTGATCACGATCGCAATGCTGGTGTTGCCCTCGGTCAACGAAGTACCTGCCGATTTCTCTGCCGATGTCCTGTGGAAGTTCCGGATGGCCTCGCTCGGGATTCACACCGTGCTGTGGACCAGCCTTGGCATTGCCTTCGGCATGGCTGCAGAACGTTTGATGCCCTCGGCCACCAAAACCCGTACCGCCAATGCCTATTAGGCGGCCGTGAACTGATATCCCAGCGTCGCTTTTATGTCACACGTACCGAGTTTCGCGCTTTGTTACGTGCAATTCATCCATTTCGCACTTGCGAAATGCCCGGCACAGTCGCACTTTACGTCATGCGGTGATGCGTTTGGCGTCGCCGCTGCCCTCCATGGGCGTTTCCTCCCTAAGACTTGGGCCGCCAATTTTGGCGGCCTCTTTCTTTGACGACCCGGTCCTGCCCGGGTAACCAGCGGCATTCGGCCTCAATTGCCTCATTGACCCTCAGCTCGCGCTTGCTCAATCGCTGCGGGGCCCGCATATTGTTGTCATCATGGATCTGGACTCGCCCTATTTTGATCGTATCCGGGTGCGCCCGAGGGCTGAGGAAGTCCAACCGGCGTCTGTGAAGCTGTGCGAACATGAAGGCTGCCGCAATCCGGGCGAATTTCGGGCACCGAAGGGCCGCGGCCGCGAAGGCCAGTTCTGGCACTTCTGCCTGGAACATGTGCGCGACTACAACAAGACCTACAATTATTTCGCCGGCCTGCCCGACGACGCCGTTGGGGCCTACCAGCGCGATGCCGCGACCGGCCACCGGCCGACCTGGACCATGGGCGTCAATCCGTGGGCCAAGAAACGGGGCGCAGATCCCGGCCCGGAAGTGCAGGACGGTTTCGGCTTGTTTGATGACGGTCTGGGCCTGAAAGGCACGCACAAGGCGCCGGAACCGGAGAAGAAACGTCTCAAGCTTTTGGAGCGAAGGGCACTAGAAGCGCTGGACTTGCCGGAAACGGCCAATGGCGCCGAGATAAAGACGCGCTACAAGACCCTGGTCAAACGGTTGCATCCGGATGCCAATGGCGGGGATCGATCCAGCGAAGATAAATTGCGCGCGATCATCCAGGCCTATAATACGCTTCGTAGCGCCGGGCTGTGCTGAAGCGACATCGCACCCCCTGGTCCAAAAGATAGTCGGCTTCGCCGTCCTGGCGGAGCAAGGAAGGCATAATGACTGACGCAAATACACCGGCTGCCAATCTGCCGGACATCATGGTTTCGGCCAAGAAATTGTTCGGTTTCGATACGGATGTCGAAGTTCCGGCTTACTCCAAGACCGATGATCATGTGCCGGATCTCGATCCCGACTACCTGTTCGACAAGGCGACGACGCTGGCGATTCTTGCCGGCTTTGCGCATAACCGGCGCGTGATGGTCACCGGCTATCACGGCACGGGCAAGTCGACCCATATCGAGCAGGTCGCGGCACGCCTGAAATGGCCCTGCGTGCGCATCAATCTCGACAGCCACGTCTCGCGTATCGATCTCGTCGGCAAGGACGCGATCGTGCTCAAAGACGGCAAGCAGATCACCGAATTCCGTGACGGCATGTTGCCCTGGGCGCTGCAAAACAACATCGCCTTGGTGTTCGACGAGTACGATGCCGGCCGTCCGGACGTAATGTTCGTGATCCAGCGCATACTGGAAATCTCCGGCAAGCTGACGCTGCTTGATCAGAAGCGCGTGATCCGGCCGCACCCGGCCTTTCGCCTGTTCGCGACCGCCAATACGGTTGGCCTGGGCGACACCTCAGGCCTCTATCACGGCACGCAGCAGATCAACCAGGGGCAGATGGACCGCTGGTCGATCGTCACGACGCTGAACTATCTGCCGCATGACAAGGAAGTCGACATCGTCCTGTCGAAGGCCAAGCACTATCAGCGAAGCCCCAACGGCCGCGATATCGTCAACAAGATGGTGCGTGTGGCCGATCTTACCCGCAACGCCTTCATGAACGGCGACCTGTCGACGGTGATGTCGCCGCGCACCGTGCTGACCTGGGCGGAGAATGCCGACATCTTCCACGACATCGGCTTCGCTTTCCGGGTGACCTTCCTGAACAAATGCGATGAGCTAGAGCGCAGCCTGGTGGCCGAGTTCTATCAGCGCGCCTTCGGAGCGGAACTTGCCGAGAGCTCCGTGAATGTCGCGCTGACGTAACACGAGCATAGAGCTTTGCCATCTCCACGAAGTGGGGAAGGCAAAGCGCGCGTGTTCCCCCGTTCTTCCTTATTTTCACACGCATCTTGCAGATACCCTAGCGGTATCCCATTTGCTGACCCGTGTGGAGGGTCGATTAATGGCTTATGCCTCAGCCCGGAGGGTCGATGATCTTGAGGCCCGTATCGAGCGGCTCGACGGGCTGTCGCGTCTGCTCGATACCGCCTTTGTCATACCCGGTACCGGCATCCGCTTTGGCGTCGACGCGATCATCGGTATCATCCCGGGCGTCGGCGACTGGGCCGGCGTGGCTCTGTCGAGCCTGATCCTCATCGAGGCTGCCCGTATCGGCATTCCCCCTGCCCTGCTGGCGCGCATGATCGGCAATGTAGTGATCGAGGGCATCATCGGTTACATACCGATCGTAGGCGATGTGATCGACGTGTTCTGGCGAGCCAATCGCCGCAACATGGCGCTGCTGCGCGAGCATCTCGTTCGCGAAGGGCGAATCTAGCTAACGCGAAGGCCTTCTCCCGCCAAGCTGGGGAGGGTGTCATTTTGCAAGAAACGACGGATGGGGGCAACGAGCTGCCGGCGTCCCATCCAGATAGCGCATTGCCACACACCCCATCCCACTCGACTTCGTCGAGCCACCGTTTGGATTTGCTCCCCAAAACCCTAGCCCACATCGTGGAGAAGGCGAGCCGCGCCGCACAAGCCCTCCAGCCGCGACCTGCCGTCGCAAGACGCACGGCAATCTCCAAGCCGGCGCACATCCTTGTTGAGGAATAGCATGGCATTCGATATTTCAACGTGATGACCACCAATCGCAAGCCAGGCGAAAGAGCCAAGGACGTTCCCAACGACGTGTTCAAGCGTTCGGTGGCAGGTGCGTTGCGCGCGCTGGCACGCAAACCCGAACTCGAGGTGACCTTCGCGTCGGAAAAGCCGGCCCTGACGGCCGATAAGGCCCGGCTGTCCGAGCCGCCGCGCAAGCTTGACGCCGGCGCGGCCGCGATCGTGCGCGGCCAGGCCGATGCGATGGCTCTGCGGCTCGCCTGCCACGATGCCGCGATCCATCGCCGGCTTGCCCCTCAGAACGACCAGGCGCGTGCCGTTTATGACGCCGTGGAGCAGGCACGGTGCGAGGCGATCGGCTCACGCCGCATGACGGGGGTGTCCAACAATCTCACCGCCATGCTGGAAGATCGCTATTTCCGCGGCGGCAAATATGAGGACATCCGCGCTCGCGAGGAGGCGCCGATCGAGGATGCGCTCGCCCTGATGGTCCGCGAGAAACTGACGGGCCTGGCGCCCCCCGAGCCTGCACGCAAACTGGTCGATCTGTGGCGTCCACTCATCGACGAGAAGGCCGGCAAGGATCTTGCGCGCCTCGATAGCGTGATCGAGAATCAGCGTGCCTTCGCCCGCGCCATGAACGACCTCCTCACCCATATGGGCCTGACGGATGCAAGCGAATCGGATTCCGATGATTCAGACGATCGGGACAATGACGCCGAATCCGACCAGGAGGGTGAGAATCAAGAGAACCAGGGCGAGACCCAGGACGATTCGGAGTCGATGCGGCTGGAAGAGACCGAGACTGACGACGAGGACTCCCAGGAAGGCGAGACAAAGGATGCCGAATCGCCTTCCTCCGATATGCCCGATGACACCGAGACGGGCGATGCGGAAGAAGCCGCTCAGCCCTGGCGGCCGCCCGAGCACCGCGACCATGACAAACGCGGCACCGACTACAAGCCATTCACCACCCGCTTCGACGAGATCGTCGATGCCGCGGATCTATGCGATATTGAGGAGCTCGACCGGCTGCGCGCCTATCTCGACAAGCAACTCTCGAGCCTATCCGGCGTGGTGGCGCGCCTCGCCAACCGCCTGCAGCGCCGCCTGATGGCGCAGCAGAGCCGGTCCTGGGACTTTGATCTCGAAGAGGGCACGCTCGACCCGGCGCGGCTTTCGCGTGTCATCATCGACCCGATGTCCGCGCTCTCCTTCATGCGTGAGCGCGACACCGATTTCCGCGACACAGTGGTGACGCTGCTGCTCGACAATTCCGGTTCGATGCGCGGGCGCCCGATCACCGTGGCGGCAACCTGTGCCGACATCCTCGCTCGCACTTTGGAGCGCTGCGGCGTGCGGGTCGAGATTCTCGGCTTCACTACCCGGGCCTGGAAAGGTGGACAGTCACGCGAGAGTTGGCTGCAGGCGGGCAAACCGGCATCCCCCGGCCGCCTCAACGATCTCAGGCACATCATCTACAAATCCGCCGATGCGCCGTGGCGCCGAGCGCGCAAGAACCTCGGCCTGATGATGCGTGAAGGGCTGCTCAAGGAGAACATCGACGGTGAGGCCCTGCATTGGGCGCACCAGCGCCTGATCGCCCGCAGCGAAAGCCGCCGTATCCTGATGGTGATCTCGGACGGCGCCCCGGTCGACGATTCAACCCTATCAGTCAACACCGGCAATTATCTTGAGAGGCATCTGCGCTGGGTAATCGAGGATATCGAGACCCGCTCACCTGTGGAACTGATCGCCATCGGCATCGGCCATGATGTGACGCGCTATTACCGCCGGGCCGTGACCATTGTCGATGCTGAGGAACTGGGCGGCGCGATGACGGACAATCTTGCCGAACTATTCGAGGAAACCGGCGCGGCGCCTTCGCGCAGGGCGGCGGCGTGAGCGGCAAGGACGAGGCCGCCAAGCGGGGGCAGACCCTCGGCCCCCCGCAAGCCCTGTGGCGCCGCGCCTTGTTCGGCCCGATGCCGCTCAGCTATCCGCTGATTGCCGCCTGCGGTCTCTATTATGCACTGAGTGTCGTTCTCAGCATCGCCATGAGCGATGGTTCCGCCGGCTCCATCCTGTCCTTCCTGTGGGCTCCGGCACAAACTGTGCTTGTGGACATGGGCATGGGCGGAGAGGTACCGCTTGCCAACTGGCAGCTTTGGACACTGGTCACCTCGACCTTCCTGCATGCCAATCTCCTCCATATCGGCCTCAACATGCTCTGCCTCTATATGATCATGCCTATGGTCGAGGTGGGCTTTGGCCGATTGCGGGCGTTCATCCTCTACGGCCTGGCCGGCATTTGCGGAGCCTTCTCCTCGGCCCTGTGGGGCGAGCTTTATTCCCTTGGGGCTTCCGGCGCGATCTTCGGCCTGTTCGGAGCGATGCTCTCCTACGGCGCTCTGCGCGGGGATGCAACCGGCCGCCGTATCATGATCGACAGCGCCAAATGGACGGCGCTCAATTTCGGCGCCGGCCTGATCGCACCGATATCGGTTTCCAACGCCGCCCATTTCGGCGGCTTTCTTGGCGGCATCCTGGTCTCGCTGGCGATGATCTACCGTCCCGGCCTGATGCGGCTGCGCGATCCCGCCAAAGCCGGCTTCTGGCTCGCCAGTCTCATGCTGCTTTGCCTGGCCGCGGGTGCGGGCAGAGGCGTTTCCTCGACCTGGCAGGCCTGGACCGACCCCCAAGGCTATGTGGCGCGCAAGAACGACGATCTGATCGGGCAACTCGACGCCATCATTGCCGATGACCCCAATAATGGCCAGGCCCACGCCTTCCGCGCCGAGCGATATCTGGCGAAGGAGGACTATGCTGCCGCCCTGCCCGACCTCGATGCGGCGCTGGCCGCGGGGATCGATACGGCTGAGCTGCGCAACAATCGCGCCTGGTCGCTCTATAAGCTCGATCGGCCCGGCGACGGCCTGGCGGACGCGGATGTTGCCGTGACCGCCGAACCCGAAAACGCCGCCTCCCTCGATACGCGCGCCCATATCTACGAGGCCCTCGGCCGGCGCAACGAAGCCATCAGCGACTACCAGGCCGCCCTTGCCAAGGATCCGACCATCAAGGAAAGCCAGGATGGGCTCAAGCGGCTGACGAACGGGCAATAGAGGCGGGCGGGGCGGTGGAGTGTCGATCCCGCCATTTATCGGCAAAGCCGAAAATGGCTAGACGTAGACACTCCAAAATACGTCGCGCCGCCCTTTATTTTAGTTTGTAAAGAAAATCCGGTTACCGCATGCCACCCGAAACCACCAGGGTTTCTCCCGTCAGCCAGCCAGACTCGGCCGAAGCAAGGAAAACGGCGACCGGGGTGACGTCGCCGGGCTGCCCGATGCGGCCGAGCGGGGTCTGCGAAACCGTCATGGTTTCAAAATCGCTGCCGATGACCCCTGCCGAATGCACGCCTTCGGTCTCGACCATGCCGGGGTTGATCGAATTCACACGGATCTTGCGGGGTCCGAGTTCCTTGGCGAGCACCTGAGTGATAGAGGTCACGGCGCCCTTGGTCGCAGTATAGACCACACTGGCCGGCGGGGTGATGTCGGTGGCGGCCGAGCCGATATTGATGACGCTCCCGCCTTCGGGGCCGAAATGCTTCTGGGCTTCCTGGGTGGAGAGAATGAGGCCGAGCACATTGGTGTTGAATTGGCGGTGGAACTCGTCCTCCGTCACCGCCTCGAGCGGGGCGAAGGAATAGACCCCGGCATTGTTCACCAGCACATCCAGTGTGCCAAAAGCCTTCTTGGTCTCGGCGAAGATCCGCTGCACGTCGCCTGCTTTGGAGACGTCGCCCTGCACGGCGATCGCCTTGCCGCCCCTGGCGGTGATCTCGGCGACGACCTTGTCGGCGCCTTCGCGACTGGAGGCATAGTTGACCACCACCGCAGCGCCTTCCGCGGCAAGACCCTTGGCAATGCCCGCGCCGATTCCCTTGGATGCGCCGGTGACGACGGCAACCTTGCCTGCAAGTTTGCTCATATGCGTTCTCTTGTCTCGGTTACGATGATTAGACAGTTAGATAATCATCGAATTGACGCAAGAGGGCCGACCGCAAATTTTATCGGTCAGATGCGGGCGAGTTGCTGCAGATAGGCGGTAAGGACATCGCGCCTCAGAAAGAGCCTGGCAAACTTTCCCTCCCGCACGATCTCGACGAGACCGGCGTTCTCCAATTCCTTCATGTGGTGGGAAAGAGTCGCGGCGCTGATCGCCTGGGTCTTGTGCAGGCACCCGCAGGCCATCGAGGCACCGGACGCTCCAATCGCCTTGAGCATCTGATAGCGCCGCGGCTCGGCCAAGGCGCGTGCGATCAGCGTAAATTGCCGGTCCGTTAGTTGGGCAGGTTCAGCCGCAGGCACGGTTTTGGAAGCCTGTGTAGTGCTGGCGGCATCGAGGTTGCTAGTTCGCATGACCCGAATATATCGGAATTCCTGGGCTCCTTGACAACCAATGTCGTCCCTTGCGCGTATAAAACGAATTGGTGTGTTGAGTATGGCCTGGCGCCAGATCTCGAAGACGAGTTCCAGCCAGGCCTCGGGCAAAGGTTCAGGTGATGATCACGCTCTACACATTCGGCCCGGCCTTCGGCCTTCCCGATCCCAGCCCGTTCGTCACCAAGGCACATTTGTTGCTGAAATTCGCCGGCCAGCCTTATGAGACCAACAAGGGCGGCTATGGAAAATCCCCCAAGGGCAAGCTGCCCTATATAGACGATGGGGGGGAGATCGTCGCCGACTCCACCTTCATCCGGTTGCATTTGGAAAAAAAATACGGCTTCGAGTTCGACAAGGGGCTTGACGCCGAGCGGCGCGCCATCACCTGGGCTGTCGAGAAGATGTGCGACGACCATCTCTACTGGATTGGCCTGCGCCAGCGCTGGCTCAATGACGAGAATTTCGAAAAGGGCTTTGCTTTATATTTCAAGGCGGCGCCGGCCCCCATCCGCCCGCTGGTGAAGGGTTTCATCCGCGCCAAGGTCCGCCGCGACCTGCGCGGGCATGGCATGGGCCGTCACACCGAGGCGGAAATGCAGGTGCTGGCCGATCGCGCCTGCGCCTCCATCGCCACCATTCTCGGCGACAGGATATGGATCGGCGGCGATAGGCCCAGCGGTGCGGATGCGACGGTTGGCGCTTTCGTGATCGGGGCCCTCTGTCCAGTGTTTGACACGGCGGTGGGGCACGCCGTGAGGGCGCATGACAACCTCACCGCTTATGGCGAGCGGGTGATGACGAGGTATTTTCCGGAGGCGGTGGCGTAGGGCGGGGCTGGTGGCAACAGACAGGTCAGGCGACCCCACCCGGTGTGCCGGTCTCGTGACCTGCATCTTGTCAGGGGCTCCCCAAGCCCGTTCGCCATTACCAAGCCCCTTCGCCATTACCAAGCCCCTTTGCCATCACCAAGTCTGTTGGCCATCACCAAGTCTGTTGGCCATCACCAAGTCTGTTGGCCATCACCAAGTCTGTTGGCCATCACCAAGCCTCTTCGCCATCACCAAGCCTGTTGGCCATCACCAAGCCTCTTCGCCATCACCAAGTCTGTTGGCCATCACCAAGCCTCTTCGCCATCACCAAGCCTCTTCGCCATCATTCGGCCTTGTCCGTCCCTCTTTGTGCTGGAGATGATCCTGGCTTCCTTTCCCCTCCCCCTGCGCTATGCGCTGCGCGAATTGCGGGCCGGCGTGCGCGGCTTCGGCATCTTCCTTGCTTGTCTCGCCCTCGGCGTGACCGCGATCTCGGGGGTCGACGCCATCTCCCATGCCCTCTCCGACGGGCTGCGAAGCCAGGGCCGCATCATCAATGGCGGCGATATCGAGTTCTCGCTGATCGGGCGCGAGGCAAGTCCCGACGAACTCGCCTTCTTGCGCAAGCAGGGGCAGCTCTCGATCGTCGGCGGAACACGGGCGATGGCGCGCACGGCGGATGGCCGCACGGCCCTGGTCGAGATCAAGGCCGTCGATAATCTCTATCCCCTGCTGGGCGAGGCGGCGCTCAGGCAGGGCAAGGCGCTGCAGGCCACCATCGGCGGCGAGGGCGTCAACACAAATGGCGTCGCCGACCCCACATTGTTTGCCCGCCTCAACCTCCAGCCCGGCTCCGGCGTCAGCATCGGTGCGCTCTGGGTGACGCTCGCCGACAGCCTGACCAGCGAGCCCGACAAGCTCGCCGGCGGCATCGGCTTCGGCCCGCGACTGATGCTGTCGCTCGACGCCTTGCGCGTCAGTGGCCTGATCCAACCCGGCTCCCTCATCCGCTGGCGCTATCGCCTGCTGCTGCCGGCTGACATAACGCCCGACAGCATCAAGCAGCAGGCCAACGAGGCCTTTCCGCAGGCGGGCTGGGAGATCCGCACCCGCGATGATGCCTCGCCGGAACTGCGGCGCGGCATCGACCGCTTCACCATGTTCATCACTCTGGTGGGGCTGACCTCCCTGCTGGTCGGCGGCGTCGGCGTCGCCAATGCGGTGCGCGCCTTCGTCGAACGCCAGCGCAACAATATCGCCACCCTGAAGACGCTGGGTGCAGGCTCCAACCTTGTAACCGGCATCTACCTCACCCAGACGATGCTGCTGGCCGCTCTCGGCATCATCATTGGCCTGATGGCCGGAGCCGCCCTTCCTTTCATCCTGGCCTATGGCTTTGCCGAGTACCTGCCGCTCCCGCTCACCCCGGTCATCAGCCCGCGCGGCCTGCTGCTCGCCGCGACCTACGGTATCTTGACGGCTCTGGCCTTTTCGCTGTTGCCGCTCGGCCGGGCTCGCGAGATCGGCGTCTCTGCGCTGTTCCGGGACGCGATCGCCCCAGCGCGACGCTGGCCGGGGCCTTTCTTCCTCATATCGGCGCTGATCCCGGTCCTGGCCCTGATCGCCCTCGCCGTGGTCTTCGCCGCTGACAAGCGGGTCGCGGTTGTCTATGTCGGCGCGGCGCTCGGTGCCTTCATCTTGCTGCGCCTGGTGGCGAGCCTTCTGATGGCGCTCGCCCGGCGCATGCCGCGGCCGCGCAGCACCTCGCTGCGCCTAGCGCTCGCCAACATCCACCGACCGGGCACGGCAACGCCTTCCGTCGTGCTGTCTCTTGGGCTGGGCCTCTGCCTTCTGGTGACCTTGACCCTGATCGACGGCAATATCCGCCACCAACTCGCCGCCGCCATTCCTGACAAGGCGCCGAGCTTCTTCTTCGTCGATATCAGGGGGACGGATGCGCCACGGTTCGACGCCTTCCTCAAGGCGGCCGCCCCGGATGCCACGGCCGAGCGCGTGCCGATGCTGCGCGGACGCATCGTTGCGGTGAAGGACGTCCCGGTTGAGAAGCTGAACGTGCCGGCCGACACCGCCTGGGTGCTGAGCGGCGACCGCGGCATCACCTTCGCCGACAGCGTGCCCGAGGGCTCCTCGGTGGTCGAGGGCCAATGGTGGCCGGCCGGCTATGCCGGCCCGCCCCTGGTGTCGCTGGAGCGCGGAATCGCCCGCGGGCTCGGCCTCAGCCTTGGCGATCCCATCACCGTCAACGTGCTCGGCCGCAACATCACGGCGAAGGTCGGCGCCATCCGCAAGCTCGAATGGCAGAGCTTTGGCATCAATTTCGTGCTGGTCTATTCGCCCGACACCTTCAGGGGCGCGCCCGTCACCGATATCGCCACCCTGACCTGGCCGCATGGCGCCAGCGATCCCACCGAACTTGCCGTGCTCAAGCAGGTCGCAGACGCGTTTCCCGCCATTACCACCGTGCGCATCAAGGACACGCTGGAAACCTTCGCGACCCTCGCCGGCCAGCTCGCGATGGCCATCCGCGCAGCGGCTGCGATCGCTCTCGTCGCCTCCATACTCGTGCTCGCTGGCGCGCTCGCGGCCGGCCAGAACAGCCGCCTCTACGATGCCGTCGTCCTCAAGGTGCTCGGCGCAACGAGAGGCCGCATCCTGTTCGCCTATGTGCTGGAATACGGACTCCTCGGCCTTGCCACTGCCGTCTTCGGCGTCGCCGCGGGCACGGCTTGCGCCTGGCTGATCGTCACCTATCTCATGGATTTCAGCTTCACCTTCCTGCCGGGTCCCGCGCTCTCGGCAGCCTTCGGCGCCATGGCGCTGACTATCGTCTTCGGCCTGGCTGGCACCTGGCGCATCCTGCGGCAAAAGCCAGCCGGGCATTTGAGGAGCTTGTGATCCGCAGCGCCGATCCCGCCCATAGGCGCTGCGATAAGGCCGTAGACGCGAGGTCTGTCGCTTGCCTCCCCCTTGCGGACTTGGCCGTTCCACATGGAAAAGCCGAGTCCGCAAGGGCGAAGGGCGGCCCCAACGTTGAGTTTTTTCGTCTTGTATCAGCGACTGCGGACATCCTGTCCGCCTCTTGGTGCCCTTGACCCCATCGCTTGCAATGACAGGCTTGCTGTTTCAAAGAGCGGACTGGATGTCCGCGCTCCAAACAGTTAAACATTGCACGCAATTCACTTAACTGTTGCAACTGGACACACTACATAAAGAGCGTTCTATCAGGCGGCCTTTGCCGCACTTTGGAGAAACCCATGGCTTCCAATGATCCTCGTTTCTCGATCGGCGCACCGTATACGGGTGCGCGTGCCGGGGCACCTGCGATCGATCAGGGCCTGCGCGCGTTCATGCTCGCGGTCTACAACCTCATGACCTTCGGCGTGGCGCTGACGGGTCTGGTGGCCCTCGGCACCTACATGCTCTCGGCCATCGAGGTCGATGGGCAGCTGACCGGCCTCACGGCTTTCGGCCAGGCCCTGTATTTCAGCCCGTTGAAGTGGGTCGTCATGCTTGCTCCGATCGGCGTCGGCATGTGGCTCGCTGTCGGCTTTGAACGCATGACCGCCTCGACCGCTCGCGTGATGTTCTTCGTCTACGCCGCGCTGATCGGTCTGTCGCTGTCGACGATCTTCCTGGTGTTCACCCACGGCTCGATCGCCCGTGTCTTCTTCATCTCGGCCGCGAGCTTTGGCGCGCTCAGCCTCTATGGCTACACGACCAAGCGCAACCTTTCTGCGCTCGGCTCGTTCCTGGGCATGGGGGTGATCGGTCTGTTCATCGCGATCATCGTCAACATGATTTTCCCGTCGGGCATGCTGACGTTCCTGATCTCCGTGGTTGGCGTATTCGTCTTCGCGGGCATGACCGCCTATGACACGCAGACCCTGAAGTCGATGTATCTGGAAGGCGGCTATGACCGCGAACAGGGCAACAAGCTCGCCATCTTCGGCGCGCTCAAGCTCTACCTCGATTTCATCAACCTCTTCATCTTCCTGATGCAGCTCCTCGGCGACCGCCGCAGCTGATGCAGGCGATCGAAATCGAGCCGGTCGAGAGGAACGACATCCCCTCGATCAGCGCCA
>Ga0206877_10130_pt1 | contig 23013 bp, 13 predicted proteins | sample Alteio_BWOrgCont_7_FD_152623 | JGI IMG/M metagenome (GOLD analysis project Ga0206877, IMG submission 152623) | Enriched cells from forest soil in Barre Woods Harvard Forest LTER site, Petersham, Massachusetts, United States -... | ecosystem: Environmental > Terrestrial > Soil > Temperate forest >...
CTGATAGTCATTCACCCTGGACTTGAGATCCTCGAGATCCCTGAGGATCGCATCCGCTTTCCAATTCTGGGGCGAAGGGGATTGAAGGTACTGGGCGAAGAACCGTTCTACTTCGTGCGCAGCGGAGGTCACTTCGGTAAATTTCATTGTTCTGGAATTCCCCTTCAGGGTGTGGAGGATGCGGAAAACGCGCTTGGCACACTCCAAAGGCTCCAGTTCGGCTATCATGCGTTTTGCTACCGTCAAGTCATCGTTCACGGACGCGAAGTAACGATCGAGTCGAGAAGTTTCATTGGCGAGGAGCTCCCCGACCATTTTGAGTTCCTTGGCTTGTCTTCGGGCCTGGAGTTCTACTTGTCGGAGTTCGGTAATGTCCCGGACCGTAAGCATGATCTTGTAGATGAGTCCTTCTGGATTTTCGATGGGGACCCAACTGAGCTCAAGGATCTGAGATCCTTTTCGGACGACTTCACGAGGGAGGGAATTCGCGTTCAAGTCAAACTGAAATAAAGTCTCACCCATGGCCATTTTCAGAGATTCCTGGATCTGGTTCAATTGATCTGCGGTGACGTCGGTATCTTTGAAGATCACGTCTTGGAATTTATTCCCTGGAAAATCGCTTCGGCCAAAAATGGAGATGAGCTGTTTGGAAAATTCAGAATGGATTTTAAAATTGGAGCCGAAGGTAAAGATGCCATAGGGGACACTCTCCATGATGGAGCGAATATCTTTGGTTCGTTCCTGAATCTGGCCCTCCATATCGGAGTAGAGAACCGCGTTATCGATGGAAATCGCGACTTGGTGAGTGAGAATGGAAAGCGTCTCGAGTCGGTCGGCGGTAAAAGCTCCGCTCATCAGATTGTTCTCGAGATAGAGCACTCCGATCTTGCGCCCCTGGTTGACAATGGGCACGGCAAGAACGGAGAGGATGCTCTTGCTCTGGAGGTAGAGATCTTGAGAGAAACGTTGATCCTTGTTGGCCTCATCGAGGACCACATTCTCCCCGGTTCGGAGCACATAGTGGATGATTTGTTTTGGCAATTCGTCTGAGGCTTCCAAGGGCATTCCCTGAAGAATTTTCAGTTGAAGCTGCCCTCCTTGGCTCTGGGCAAGGGCTTCAATTTGCCAGGATTGGGCTTCCGCTCCCCGATTCAGGATGAGTGCGCCATTTTGGGCGCCGGCGTTCTCCAAGAGGAGTCGCATTGCCTGTTCAAGAAGTTTCGACAGGACGATTTCCGCTGCCAATGTGCGGGAAACTTTGATCACAGAGGAGAGATCGAGACCTTGGTTCTTCGCTTCTGCTTTTTCGCTCAGGGGGACTGATTTTTGTGAATGAAACTGTGCGTATTTCTGGCGGATTTGAACAGCTTTTCGAGTGGCGCCCCAATCCTGAAAAGCCTGTGCGGCTTCCTCGGCATAGGCTCGGGCTGAAATGACATAGCTTCGTTTCGAATCGAGCTCAGCAAGGTTCTCCAGACAAATGGCGAGGTGCTCGGGCTTTGAACTTTCTCGGGCCCGTTTCATTGCTTGCATGTAAAGGGAAACAGCGGCGTTGTGGTGTCCTCTGATCTCTGCCAGGGCGGCCTCCAGGATTCTCTGATGACACCCGAAATTATAGGGGCAGGTATTACTCCACTTCTGGAACATTTGAACGTGTTTGTGGAGTTTTTTCAGAATTCCACGCTGCTGTGCCGGATCAGCAGCTGGAAACACTTTGGCCATCGTTAATGCGTAGAAGAATAGAAACTCCGCTAAAAGGGGATTGCCAATCAGAACAGAATTTACGATCTCTTCCCGCTCTTGCCCCTCCCGATAAGCCTCAGGCCATTTTTCCAAGTAATAGAGATGCCGAATCTCCCAAGTCATTACCGCGACTCGAGTCAGGGGTTTGGGAAAGTTCGCTTTATCCAATCGCTCCATTTCTTGGCTGACTTTGCCAAGCTCGGCCTCCGAATCCTGCTGCAATCTCAGCATCTGCCGCCGAACCGCTAGAACGAAGTAAATCGCCGATCGCGCCACATAGCGATTCAGTGTCACTAGGCCCTTGGACACCTCCCCTTCCAGAGTAGAAAACGGAACGCCATGGCAGAGCATCACGTTCAATCGAAATGCGATGGCGACTCCGAGCGAATTGACATCTCCCAACTCTTCGGCTTTCAATGCCATTCTCTGATAAAGAGGCGGAATTTCTCGATTGGGAACCGTCCAAGGCGCGATAAAAAGGCAATAGTGGCTGATCGTCGTCGTGAGTGTTTCCGAAGATCGAGAGGCTTCAGCTGCGGCAAGGGCGTTTGTCACAATCTCTAAAGCAAGTTTATACTTCTTGAAGCCTCCTGCCAGGACAGAACCAAACGCAGCCAGAATAGGGGGCGACTCCGGCGTGGTGCCATACCTGGCGATCCATCGGACGACCACCACCGGAACGTACAGAGACAAGTACGGAAGCTTGGCTTTGGCCATGTACGCGCAAGTCGCAAAATGAGGGACGAATTTGCCAATTGCCCGAATTCTAAGGTCCCGAGTTTCAGGCGCGGTGACGAGTTTTGGAACTGCCCTCCAACCGGGAAAAATTCCAGTCTTCATGAGCTGGAACAGAAGTTCTAGTCGAGATGGATTTTTCGGAAGCTTCAGACCCAAGAGCTCCAGCGCCAGAAGACCTGTATTAATTCCTTCATCGACCATTTCCATATGGATTTGGAGTCGCATCTGAGAGAAGTACACGTCGGCCTTCTCAACGGAATTTTTGGCCACCTTCTCCAGGCATTCGGTGAAGAGCTTGCTTGCCCCAGCGTGGTCGCCGCTCAGAAACGAGCTCTCGGCCAGGCCGTGAAGGATGGAAAGGGAGTTCGGATGGGTGTACCGCTTCCCTATGGTTTCTAGTAACCGGGTCGCGGCTTCATAATGACGGACCGCCGTCGCATAAGCATTGGAAGCATAGGCCTTTTGTCCCGCAAGAAAATTGATCTGGATGAGGTCTTCCTGGTCCCGGGCGGATTGAATTTTCGGCAGCGCCAAATTGAGTTGGTTGGCGATATCGAAGACGTGATCTTGGATCGCTACCCGGAAGTTGCTACCCGCAGCCTCTGCTTGGCTGCGCACCCCATTCAAGAGAGTGATTCCAATTTGATAGTGGTAGCTTTCCAGTTCTGAAGGCTTAATCAGACCATAAATCGCTTCTTGCACGCGGTCGTGGAGAAAGTGAAATTGACCGGCCCTTTCGCCCAAGCTGGGCCGCGTGATCACCCCTCGAACGGTGCATTCTTGCAGTCCCTTCAGAATAAAACTGGGTTCTTTCCCAACGATCTGGGTGAGCAGATCAAAGCTAAACGCATTTCCGATACAGGCAGCGACTTTCAATAACTCGAGTATTTCAGGGGGAAATTGCGAGAGTTTTTTCTCGATAAGCTCGGCCACCCCAGTGATCTGAACGTTCGTCGCTTTATCAATATCCCAGTGCCATTCGAGGTCGGCGTCTAGGTCGAAGATTCTTTGCTCATAAAGGGCTTCCAGCATCTGAATCACAAAGAGAGGATTTCCGTCGGTTCTCTTTGTGATTAAATCCGTCAGATCGTTTGCATTGGGAAAGCGACTCCCCAGCAAATCCACCAAGATTTCCTTGATGTACTGACTGCTCAGGGGAATCAAACTGAGATCGGAAATCGATTTGCCTGATTTTCTGATTTCGTCCAAGAGAGCTGTGACGGGATGGTCCTGCTTCACTTCATTGCTTCTAAAGGCCAGGATGAGATGAAAGTACTGAACGTCTGGATTGAGGATCAGATGCTGAATCAGAGCAAGACTTCCGGAATCCACCCACTGTAAATCGTCAATATAGAGAACGAGGGGATGATTTTTATTCGCCAGGGCTTTGAGGAGATTCACAAAGGTCGCAAAGAAGCGGGCCTGGTTCTCGGTAGGTCCCAAGGGCGGAACTGCGGGCTGACGTCCGATCAGAAGTTCCAGATCAGGGATCACATCGACGATGACTTGAGCGTTCACGCCGAGGGTCTCCAGGAGCGTCGCCTTCCAGGATTGAATTCTTTCGGCGGGTTCCGCAAGAAGCTGGCGAATCCCCGCTTGGAAAGCCTGACTGAAGACGCTGTACGGACGTCCCTTCATATACTGGTCGTACTTTCCCATCAAGTACAGGGCACGGCGCGCCAAGATGGGCTTAGAGAGGGATCTGACAAATGACGTTTTACCGATGCCGGTTTCTCCGCGGACAACGGTGAGCTGAGTCAGTCCTAGACTGACTTTTTCGAAATCGCGCAGGAGGAGCCGAACTTCGGTTTCCCTTCCATAGAGTTTCTGGGGTGGATTAAACGTCAACGAGCGATCCGCGCGCCGCAGCTCAAAGCTCTCGCTGGGATCTTTGAGTAGCTTTTCCAAGTCGATTAGGAGACCTTTCGCGGACTGGTACCTGTCCTGGGGGTCTTTGGCGAGCAAAATTACAGCGAGGTCAGCAATGCCTTTAGGAATACCTGGTTTCACCTGCGCGGGGGAGGGCGGAGTCGATGCTAAATGGTGGTGGATCAATTCCAAAGGATCTAAGGAGAGAAACGGCGGCTGCCCCGTTAAGAGCTCATAGAGGATGGTGCCAAGCGAATAAAAATCCGTCCGGTAGTCGACGGTTCGATTAATCCGACCGGACTGTTCGGGTGAAATATAGGGTAACGCCTCCCGCAAAACGGTTTGTTCGTAAATCGCCTTCTGGGACCGGACCAGGTACGCGCCAATTTCGGGCAGGCTCAGCTTGATTTGCCCGTCGGAGGGTTGGTAAAGAACGGTGGTTGGACTCAGTGCCCCATGGGTGAGCCCACCGGAGTGCATTGCTTGCAACCCTTGGACGATCTGGATTATCCATTTGAGAAGTTTGTTCCAATCCTCTAGCCCGTCTTCCTCAAACCGTGTTTGTAGAGCCAAGTCGTCGGACTCCCCATACAGGATCACAACGCCGCGGTCCGAGGGCTGCACATCTACATATTCAAATAAGTGACTGTTTTTGACCTGGCCGAGTTTCTCGTAGTTCAACTTGATTTGAAGAAAGTCCGATTGACCCAATGAGCCAATCAAAAACTCCTGTGCCCAGAGCGGCCGAACTCCAGGCTTCTCAGGTGATTTTTCAGAGGAGGACTGAGCTTCGTAGAGCACCCAAATCGGGGACCGCTTCAGTTCTTTAACAACAGAATATCCTGATAAAGAAGGAAACTCCCGGCTCTGTTCGGCTGGCATAGCTTCATGGTAGCATGCGATTTTATAAATTGCAGAGCTATCCTCCGTGTCCCAACGTTTTCTGAACGCCGTCAAGGACCGCGTTGGGGTTCGAGGTGGGGGGACTTAGTTGCTCCAACGCGGCTTATAGAGGCGTTCGAAATTCCAATAGAGTGAAGACAGTCAAAAACCTCTCCAAGCGGTTGGTGGCGATTTAGCTCAGTGACCTTTTCGGACGCGAGACTACTTTTTGAGCTTGTGGACTAGGTGGTCTTTTTTCCATAAAAAACCCATCCCGATTGCCAAGACTAGAACCTGAATGCAAACCACAAGCTGAACTATTCTCCAGAGCCGTAAGGTATAGCTGTTTTTATTTGGGTCAAAATGAAAGCAGAATAAGAGAATCTGATCGACGGTTGTTGTCGCCACGGTCCCGTTGGATGCCTCTAGTAGAGAAAGTTTGAGATTCTGGGGTTTGAAAGTGGTTCCGTATAAGTATCGGGAAACCTTACCCTGCGGGGTCAATACATAGATTGCAGCAGCATGAAAATATTGATTTTCTTTAGGGTCGTACCGGTACTGAAATCCGATCTGAGTAGCGAGGGACTCGATTTGTGATTTGTCTCCAGTGAGAAAATGCCAGCCTTGTTCAGCTCCCCTGCGATTATAGCTCTTCAAATAGCTCGATTTTTTTTTGGCAGCTAATTCGGCGTTTTCTAGAGGATTGATGCTTACCGTAATGATTTCAAATTGAGAAGCTATATTCCAATCTAGTGCTTTGATCGAATCTAAAACTCCATTCAAGACTAAATTACAGAGCATCGGACACTTAAAATAGACGAGCGTTAGGATTACTGGTTTCCCGTTTTTGAAGTAATTGGCAAGTTTTACGGATTTGTTTTGTTCGTCACGAAAAATAAGCTCTCGGATATTGATTTGCCGCCCGAGATGTTCCGTGATTCCAACGCCTTGGAGTTCAGTCGGCTTGTCGCTTGCTGAAGCCGTCCCACCGGCTTCAGCAAAACAGAAGATCAGAAGGATTGGTAATATTATAAAATCGATATAAAAACCCGTCTTACGCATAATAGTCCATTTATATCCCTTATCTCTTTTTCGCATTCTATAAAATGGGATTCAAGGTCGTTCGGTTCATCTTAGATGGCGCTCAAAAGGCTTTAAATTCTCGGAGAACTTTTAGACACACGCAAAAGTCTTGTTTTGTTGTAGCCCATTAGAGCCTCCATTTTTATGCATGATTTTATTAAATGGTTATAAGATACCTAATTTATTGAACATTTCGCTAGTCAGCTGGGGTCGCCGATTTTCCTTTCGTAAAGCGACTTGGCACGATAATTCCAAGGTGTATTGAGTATGACAATATTTAAGCATTTCCTAACTAAGGTCAGAAAGGATCGCACTTTCGCCAGGCTTTTTAAGCCGATCTTGGTTCTATCCGGGATGGTTTTTTTGCGCTCAATTTCTATCTTTGCTTGCAATGACTTTTTTATGGGGGATGCGCAGCACTCTCTTGTTGGCAGATCATTTGATTGGCCTGTCGAATCTGGCCATTTTACAGTGAACCCTAGGGGACTTAAAAAAGAGGCATTGTCTCCAGAAGCTGATTCTCTTCCTTTGAAGTGGGAGAGTCGTTTTGGGAGTGTGACATACACTCAACTGGGTCCCGAGTTTCCGTATGGGGGCATGAACGAAAAAGGATTGACTATTGAATCTCTTCATTCGGCTCCGGGAAATTCCTACCCGGGCAAGGACTCGTCTCCTGCGGTGAATGAATCGCAGTGGATTCAATTTCAACTCGATACAGCAGCAACCGTTGAAGATGTCATTGAAAATGCATCAAAAGTTAGAATTGCCAAAGGTCTTGTTGACGAGCACTACTTTATTTGCGACCCCACTGGAAATTGTGCGGTGATTGACTTTGAAGACGGCAAACAGGTCGTCTATTCCGGAGAGAAACTCAATGCTAGAATCTGTACGAATGATCGCACCGGGAAAGTGCAAGCAAATTTGAGAGGCATCAAGCAAAGCAGGAAGCTCGACTCAGAGACCCCGTTTCCTGAGAGTGTCCTAGCTCCGGTTGCCGAATTTCCTTCTGACGAGGATTTTAAAGATCCCATTTCTCATGCGATGAGTACGTTAGAAAAGGTTAAAAGGGGCAATACTCAGTTACAAATTGTATATGACATGAAGAATAGGAAATTCCATTTTAAAACTCCCGGACAGCCTATAAAGATTGTTGATATGAGTAACTTGGACTTTTCCTTCAAGCCCAGCTATCAAGTCTTGGACTTAGATACCGTAAAAGAATCGACTGGGAATGTAACTCATCAATTTCGAGCCCTAACAGACGCGGACTACGCTCAATTGAAATTGCGTGCGTCCTCTGCCTCTATGCCCGACTTTGCTTATGCAGTGGAGGCTCTTCGAGCCTACTCGTTGCACATGCTTCAGAGCCGGAATATCTTGGTGTCAGATGGTCATAATTGTAAGGTAGAGGAATCTGCTGATTCCTTGATCAGCCAAATAGAACGGTTTCGAGGGGTTCTTAAGAACTCAAGAGAAAAACGGGATTCCGTTTCTCTCCATTCGGCTTGTTGGGTTGGCGACATTGAATCAGTTACCTCGTTAGCTAAATCCCTCGCACCTAACGTTGATTTACCTAACGACTACGGTTTGACACCTATCCAGCTGGCCGTAACAAATCGATCGACTGAAGCTGCAAATATCGTTCGAGTGCTTTTGGAGAATGGTGCCAATTTTTATCAGCTAAACAAGGACGGGCGAACGCTACTTCAAATTGCTGAAAACGGGGGTGCTCTTCCTGAGGTGATTAGACTTTTAGGGAACTACCCAACGAAATAAGGACAAGCTTATGGCCTATATGAATTTTATTCTCAATCGATCCATTGTTATAACTTCACTAGCAAGCCTTCTGGTTTATTCAATCCCTGCTTATGCAGGGCCCATCCATGAGGCGGTTGTGCAAGGGAGCCTGAAAAAAGTAGCTGATCTCTTGAGTGAAAACCCGGCGTTGTTCAAAGAACGAGATGCAAACGGTGAAACTCCGATTCAACTTGCAGCTAGGAATGAAGATCAAAATATTTTAAAGTTTCTCAAAGATTGGGAAACTCATCAAAATGAAAGCACGAATGTCCAATTGAATTCCTTGGTGGAATCAATCACGGAAGTGCCAAATGTTGTAAAGTCTACGACTGGATCAGCTGATTCTTCCTCTAGTTCTTGTGGTACAGGTTCAGCAGAAACGATTTTACCTAGTTCAGTAAGTGTTTTGGATTCTATGAATCCGGATCATCCTTTAGTGGCCCGTGCTTCAAGACTATTCAGCGAAGAAAAGGAGATTCGAATTATGGTTCCACATGGGGGCGGAATGGGTCATCAGAGGGTTGCGTTGTCTATCATGACGCGTCTTCATAAACTGGGGTTTCGCGGAAAATATCAGCTTTTGTGTGAAAATGAGGAAACGAAGATCAAGATTAATAAGTTGATATCGGAAAGCGATAAAGTTACAAAAATATTTCCGACCGATCGATTGGAAATTATTGGTGTAAATGAGTTCAATTTTGCAAGCAAGCCTATTAAGTATGGAATTGTTGCAGCCTTCGATCGTGATTTCCAAATTGAGCCCGTGCACTTGGGTGTGAAAAATCTAATTCAGTTGCAGCCGACAGACTGGCCTGGATTGAGGTTTGTACATAATGAACAAGAGAGGTATCCACTCGAAACTCATGTCCTGTGGGATCATAACAGCCAATCCAATCTTACAGAACTTATTCAAACCTCTCTCTCGGACGGACCAAAAAGGAATTACCTCTCTCAGCTGGTTAGCGCCATGAAGGAAGGTAAGATTGATGTGCAAATCGCTTATGGTTTAAAGAACTGGTGTCATAAGTCTTCTGCGGGCGTGGATGGACACGAATATGTCTCCAAAGAAGATTCAGGTTTAAGACCCAATGAGGAATTGAAATTACTAGTAGGTGGCATTCAACAGTCAAAAAGAACTCGTCCACTTTTTGTGTTGGTATTGGAGCCGGTCGGAGTTGAGGCCTTTGAGGGTATCGAAGATCGTAGCCGTGGGATTAAACTTGTCATGGATGGTTTTCAAGGACCAGGGGAATTAACTCAACTGAAGCCTCAGGACATTGCAGTTGCTAATATTGGATCTGTGCCTCAACCTCTGTTTGATGCCTTGCTAGAGGGAACATCGGTTCCTCCTGTAGTTGAAGGTGCAAATGCCCGGTCAATAGTGAAGGCTACGCGTGGTTCATTTATGCCGGGTGGAAGGCATTACATCTTGGATGATCCTGCCCAAGAAGGGGCAAAAAGGGAATTCCCAGAGTCTCACAAATTATTTATGGCTGTTAAAAAAGCACTCTGTACCAACGTGAATATGAATGACGCCAACGAAGTTCGATCGAGAGAAGAGGCAATTGCCAGGTTTTACGATGCCTGTCGATCTCATAAAATGGATGGTTATTTCAATGCATGGCATCGTCACTTTCTTGAGCGTCCCGATGCTATCGTTACTGCAACTACCTACCTTCGGTAGTGTGAAAGCACTAATGACATAATGGGGCGCATTTTTCCCATTCGAGTAAGACTCCATTAGACTCTTACAATTTTAAAACTCGATCACACGGTCTCAATAACCTTTCGTGAGATCCGAAAGACGCACCTTGTGAACAAATTCGCAGTCGATCTATTGAGTTAGTATTTTTTGCCTAGCAAACTCAGGGGAGCATTATTGTGAACTTTAATATATTATAGTATTTAGCTTGCATCGTTGTCCGTTGATAGAGGGTGCTTTATGCCGAAAATTTGGTTAATTTTATTGTTTGTATTCCTTTTGAACTGCGGAAGCGCAATAGGTTCTTCTAATGTAATTTTTGGTTGCGCGGGTGAAGCACAAGATGAAAAAGGTAAATTCACCTTCACAATTTCAATGTTTCAAAGAGATAGTTCAATTGATGCTATTCCTGTGAAGATTGAACGGTCCGAACGTTCTCCACTTTTGTATCGAGCTTACTACCGAGTTTATAACCGGGATCCATATCTACCTCTGACACCATCGCCATTATTTAGCTGTACTAGTGCTCCACATGGTGAAAAAAGTGGATATAGACAAAACATTCAAGTTTTTCCAGGCTTTATACATGTCGTTCAATCGGAGCCTGGAGCAACAATGCCTCCCGCCCAGTACACTATTTTGCCTCAGCCGTGACATTTTGTGCGATGAAGCATCACACGGTCATCAATTCGAGTGCCGGAATCAGCCAGAGCGTTGATTACTAAACCATTAGTAGAGTTGATGCTATTACGACAGGTGGCTGCACGACTCCGCGCAGTTAATTCCTGCTCCGATTGATTACACCTTACTGCTGTGTTTTTAGTTAGTTATATTGAGTTTCTAGGTACTTACGAGGGCAATAAAAAGCTCCGGAATTATTCATTCCGACGCTTCCGTATATTGGTAGCATCGTCGACGGTTCAATAAAATCAACAACTTAGGAGACCAAGCAGGCCACTGCGCAACATCCTCATGCGACCTCCAGCGACTTTGGAAGACCTGGGTACGAGGCACATGAACATTGAGAATCCTGGCCAATTGTAGTATAATAATTATACTATGTCGCCAATCAGTGGCCTTTCAGAAAAATTACTCGCTGCTTTGAAAGATCTTGATATCTGGGCAGGTCAGTATCAGGTACAGCTGGAAATCATTATTATAGGAGCATTTGCTCTCTATCTTCATGGCTTGGAGTTGAGGGCGACCAATGACATTGATACGCTGACGGAGTTAAAGGATGAGCGTCTTCTGCGAGCTATTGAAGAGATTGCTCAAAAACATGGGCTCAATGAAAACTGGCTGAACGACCAAGCGAGTGGTCTTTCTGTACCAGATGGATTCCTTCTTAGGCTTAATCGCGTAGCTTTAGGATCTCATATTGTGGCATTGGTGCCCTGTAGACAGGATTTAATTTCGCTAAAATCCGCAGCTTTTATGATTAGAGGAGGAGAGGACCCGAAGGACTATACTGACCTTCAGGCTCTGCAACCCAGTAGGAATGAAATAGACGAAGCTATTCGATTTGTTCGTAAAACAAATACCCCTCCAAAACCTCGATTTTATCCAGACTTTGAGGAAATGATCGGGAGGCTTAGTGGGATTGCCAAATGAGTTTGTCATGAAGCTTTGCTACTTTGGTGGAAACCTGAATTCTGGAGCAGGAAAGTTGGGACAGGTTTATTTGGATTTGGAAGACTTCTTTCTGGAAGCAACCTTACACATGGGAGAAGAACCCCGCGTTACACAGTGTTTTCTCACTTGGCTTGTGAAATATGGGATCATCCTTAGTCCGAGTAAGATTCGAAGGCTCCTTAAGGAAGGACGCACCGTTAATCATGCAGTGCTAGGTGCTTTCATAGATATACTTGAAGCCAATAATCGTCAGAAAAAACATTGGAAAATTATTAGGCGATTTGTGCATAAAGCGAGCTCTTACTTGCTGTTTTCACAGTTACCTGCCCCTTTGCCAAGCAAGGTGAATCCCTTTTTTCGGAAGTATGGAGTTCTTACTTATACCTTTCAGTTGGATGAGAGTAAGTATCTGCAGCCTGCTCATGCGACATTCCAGTCATGTCCAGAAATTAGGTATCGGGCTATGGGCATGGGAATACCCGCTGCGGATCTACGATCGTTCTATGAAAAACACCCGGATATTCATTCTGTGTATGAGATTGCCAAACGAACACATCATCCCAGAACAAGTATTTATTTGAGTTATCGTTTGTTCGAGGATCTAGGGAGCTTATCTCGGGTGGCCTGAAGGATTTATGCCGGGCAATTTAGATAGCCCTCCGTTTTCTGAATTCTGTCAGTGTTTGCCCGCGCTTAGACTCAGAAGTGAGACTACTTAAATCTCTGGAGATACGAGTGCTTTTCATTTGAAAAGGCCACCCAGACATCGTTATTGGAAGCAACTGCGATCGTATGTGCGCCTTTTGGAGATGGGGTATGTCCTACGAGTTGTAGTCCCCCGGTTTCATCAACTTTCACAATAGAAATAAACCCCTTGCAAGCGCAATAGATCAAATGCTTGCTTGAGTTATAGGCGATCTGATCGACCCCTTTCGAAATGTCTGCAGATGACGTTACCTTGCCAGACTGAATATCAAGAGCAACTAGCTTTCCATTTCCTCCGCCCACGTAGATCCGTCCTCTTTTGCTATCGATAGCTAGACCGTGGGGAGAAGTCGCGGGGAGAGTGCTCCAAGTCGCATCGACTTTATGAGAGACTGGATCAATCCTCAGAACTGAGTCATTTGTCTTGATGTTTTGATAAAGGTGATCGGTTGTCACATCGTAGGCGATAACTTCGGGATCGCCTGGAATAGATACAGTGTCTATTACCTTTCTATTCGGAATATCAATGACCCAAACCCTTTTTCCGTTGTCTTCGTCAGCATAGAGCATCCTACGTTTGGAATCGAAAGCGACAGCATCCACTGGGCCTTCTACTTTGATCTCACCCACCTGTTTTAGAGTAGCAGCATCCACTACGACTACTTTTTTGTCGCCCTCGTTTCCAAGTAGGTACTGATGTTCCTTTACATCGATCGCAACACCTTGAACTTCTCCCACTGGAATCTCCGCAAGATGTTTGTTGTTGGGAGTATCGAATACCGTAAGGGTGCCGGTCCCTTTATGAGCCGCTAAAATTCGATCTCCATCTGCCTCCATGAAATCGAACTTGGCTGCCTTCCCCGGTAGCTCCACGGGCTTGCCGGTTTCCACAATAATCTTCTCTGTAGCATGTATATTTAATGCAATGAGTCCAAAGAAACCCACATAGAATGCCGTTTTTAATAGTTTCATAGCTTGATTATATTTGCTTATCAGAACCTGTAAACTTTCATCAGAGGTGTCGTTAAGATTTTTAAATTTCGACAAACTGAAATAGGATTTTAAATTCGATTTATCCTGAGCTAGCGTAGTTGCGGGGGTTCTAAGAATGACAAAATCTCACGGAATCATTCTTGCTTTGTTTTGCGTCATTTCATGCTCAAAAGCCCCCTCGCATACGATTCCTGAACTTCCAAACTCTTTGCTAACGCAAGAGGCTAAACTTCGAGATTTTGCGATCGAAATTCCATCTTATGGTATTTCGGCAGGCGACTCACCCAATCAGCAATTTGAAGTCAACATTGAGGCAGAGGACACCAATCAGGTTCAAGTGGGGCAAAGTGCGATGGTTTTCCAGATTCCGCAACGGCAAGGCATTCCCTGTCGTGTGAGTAAAGTGCTGAGAAATGTAAGCACTGAAACCGGCCAGTCTCTCGCGTGGCTCATCCCGTTGACCCGGGCTAATAATATTCGGCCTGCTCAGTTTGTTTACGCAACCATTACGACGTCTATCCGGAAAAGGGCTCTTCTCGTTCCTAAGAAAGCTGTTCTCATCCGCCAAGGCAAAACTTGGGTTATTCGAGAAAGTCCCCCTGAAAAGAAAGGCGCCAATCCAGACGAAGAGTCCCGTAAGTTTACTGCGGTAACGGTCCAGCTGGGTGAATCCACTGAATCCGAAGTTGAAATTACCGAAGGACTTAAGCCTGGTGATTCAGTGGTCGTTCAAGATGCGATTGGATTCCTTTATCCCGACTTTAAACTCTCTGAGGAATAATGTTTAAAAGAATACTTTCTCAAATTATAAACTTCCCATCTCTGATAGTGATCCCTACAATTTTGCTAATAGCGTTGGGAGCGGTATCTCTCCCAAGCCTTAAAACGGATCTGTTTCCTTCGCTTAATTTTCCAATTCTCAATGTCATTACTGAAATTCCAAATTTTTCTTCCCTAGAAATGGAACGGCAGGTGACTTTGCCGATTGAAAGTGCGGTCGGGGGAGTTCTCGGGATTTTAGGAGTTAAATCCACTTCCGCTACGGGAATTTCGATGGTCAGCGTCGAGTTCAAATGGGGAACCGACATGCTGACGACCCGACAGAGAGTTTCAGAAGCCCTGAATCAAGTTAAGGCACAGCTCCCTTATGGAACTGAGTCTACCATTGAAAGTCTGAGTGCCGCTCTTGCTTTGATTGAAGGATACAGTTTTCAAGGGGGAAAAGATCCTGTTCAGCTCCGAGATAAAGCACTTTACGAGCTTAAGCCGAGACTTCAGAGAATTCCCGGAATCTATAAAATTGTGGTGATGGGTGGAAAAATTCTTGAGTATGCGATTCATCCGAATCCACTTCTGATGATCAAATACGATGCAACTTTAGATGATTTAAGAAATGCTCTTTCCGCCAATAATATTTTGGCAACTCCTGGAGTTGTTAATCATTATTCCCAGGAGCTTGTACTTCATGTGAACGGCCAATTTTCAGCGGTCTCAGAAATTGAAAATGTCGTTATTGCCGTAAAGAACGGCATTCCCATTCACATCAAGGATCTTGCCGCTGTATCTAAGAGCTATCAATATGAACGAGGAGACACCTCAGAAAGAGGAACTCCTTCCGTTCTCATTAATATTTATAAACAACCCGGATTCGACACTGGCACGGTTGCGCGAGCTGTAACTAGAGAAATGGCTTCATTCCAAGAAAACCTGGGGTCGGGATATACTTTAAGGAACTTCTACGACCAAGCCGAGCTGGTAAATGATTCAATCAACAGTGTGAAAGAAAGTGTTTGGATTGGCGCGATTCTCGTGGTCCTTGTGCTCGCTCTTTTTCTGAGACACTTTAAAACTACACTTATAGCAACTTTAAGTATCCCTCTCTCTGTCCTTGTTGCTCTCATCATGATCCAGGTGTTTGGTTTAGGCCTGAATATTATGTCTCTGGGCGGACTTGCAATTGGGACCGGCATTATTGTCGATGACGCCATTGTCGTCCTTGAAAATATTTTCCGCTGGTTCTCAACACCCGGACTTTGCAGAAACTTAAAGACTAAAGAGATCATTGTGGCTGCCTCAAGCGAGGTAGTTCGTCCGGTAGTTGTTTCAACATTTACAAATATTGGAATTTTTCTTCCGATGATTTTCATTGAGGGATTTGCAGGGAGACTCTTCCAACCTGTTAGCCTTACGGTCACTTTTGCTCTACTAGCTTCGCTTGTCGTTGCACTTACTGTAATCCCTTTTCTTTCTCATATTTGGATCTCCGGAGTGAAACCTCATCAAAAGGAAGATTACTCCCTGCTCTCTCGCTTCTATCAACGCCCTCTTTCGCTCGCCCTTCGATACCCCAAAACGATTTTATTCTTGGCCGCTTTACCTATTTTTGTCATGTTGGTTTCGGCAAGGCATCTGGAAGTTGAATTTCTACCCACCCTTGATGAAGGAGCGATTCTTCTTCAAACAATCATGCCACCTGGAACTTCCCTCCCCGAAGCAAGTCGTCAGGGGCTCAATTTAGAAAATTGGTTGAAGCAAATTCCCGGAGTTTCTACAGTGACCCGCAGAACCGGACATGCTCCTGGAGCAGAGGACACGGACAATGTCAACCACAGTGACATCATGGTAAAGCTCGTACCTAAGGCCGAACGACCCCAGTCGATAGAAAGTTTCATCGAGGAGCTCAAGAAAAAAACGACTCCTCTTTCTAGCGTGCAAGTAAACTACCTCATGCCTCTTGCTGACAAGATCAATGATGCGATGGGAGGGGTAGCAGCAGATATTGGAATTACTTTCTTTGGTCCTGATCTGACCAAAATGAGAGACCTCTCCAATGACCTCTTGAAGGGAATGAAAGGAGTCATAGGACTTATTGACCTTAGACCTCCGTCTGATATTCCAGTTCCTTCTCTCGAAGTATCAATTAACAAAGTGGAAGCGGGAAAGCTGGGAATCTCTGAGCGCAATATATACGATACGTTACAAGCATATTCAACGGGACTTCCAGTAACGAGTGTGCGGGAAGTGCAAAAGGAAATTGGAGTTGTTCTCCATTTTTCAAAGTTAAGTGAGAATTTTGAACTCGAGGCTTTGGATAGCCTTCCTTTGAAAACCAGTAGCGGGAATACCGTTCCCCTTGAACAGGTTGCGCGAACAAGCTTTTCAGACATACCAAGCGAGATCTATCATGAACATTTAAGCAGAAAACTTACCATTACAGGAAATATCAAGGACCGCAATGCGAACGAAGTTGCTTCCGAGATTGCGAAATTAGTTTCCAATCTTCATTTACCTTCAGGATATTCATGGGAATTTTCCGGAAAGTATAAATCCGAACAAAATGCATTGAGTAATATTGGAATGGTGTTTCTGTTAGCCATTCTTGTCGTTGCTCTTATTCTCTGGATTGAGTTCCGATCCTGGTTAGAGGTTGGACTTGTTTTACTGACCATTCCTTTGGCCTCGGTTGGCGGAATTCTCAGTCTCTGGCTTTGTCACGAAACCCTCAACGTTTCTTCTATGATCGGAGCAATCATGCTTGTTGGAATTGTCGTAAGAAACGGGATCATGTTGCTGGACTACATGAACACGGAAATTAAATCAGGAAGACCATTGAGAGAGGCCTTACAACTTGCTTCACAAAAACGTCTTCGACCCATTATTATGACCGCTTGTGTGACCGTTTTAGGTCTTCTTCCCATAGCTGTAGGATGGGGAACAGGTTCTGAACTTCTACGCCCTTTAGCAATCACTGTGATCGGAGGACTTATTACCTCAACTCTTCTCACTTTAGTCGTATTACCTGCAGCTACTGAGCTGACTCTCAATCGGTTTGTTTTGCGCAAATGAAAAATATACTAACTGTAATTGTAGCCGCTTCGACCACTTTAATATCCCTCTCTTATGCCGACGTGCCTTCTGGTGCAATCGCTTCAAGTGGGACTCCTCTATCACTAACAGAATGCATTGAGCTCAGTCAAAATCGGTCCGTTCAAATGGTTCAGGCTTCACTCAACGCCACTAAAACAGAGGCGATGCTCCAAGAAGCTCGGTCTCAAAAACTCCCTCAATTGACGGGGAATGTTCAGTTATCTGAAACCAATAACTTGTCGACCCAACTGAACGATGCAAACTCAATCTTCTTAGCGGTTCAGCAAAAAGCATATCCCTTTTCACAAATCTGGCTACAAGCAGATCAAACAGCGAAGGACTTTGAAGCGACAAAGAAAGGTGTTCTTGAGACTCAGCAGGATGTCGAATTGCTCGTCAAACAACTCTACTTTGACATCTTGCTAGATAGTGATCTATTGGCCAATATTTCAAAGGTCGAAGCTGTCTTAGAAGATTTACTTGCAACATTTCTTCCTAAGTACAATGTCGGAGGAGTGCCTGTATTTGACCTCGCACAAGTTCGTACCGCAATTTTAGAGCTGAATAATCAAAAGACCATTACTAAAGCTCAGCAAAAGGCTCAAAAGAGCAGACTTGCCCAAATTTTAGGACGGTCAGCAGAATCTGATTTAGAATTGAAATCTATTAGTAGTTTTCCAGAAATCCCGAGGCAACAGAAAGTTGAATCAAAGAATGAAACCAAGGCTGACTCATTCGACTTCAGTTTCAATCCCACTTTTGAGCGCCTCCATCTTCAAATTGAGGCAGCCGAAGTGGGAGTAAAAGTTGCGAATGCTGGATATTTGCCATCGCTCACTGTCGCACTTCAAACAGACTATTCGGGTGCTACTCCTAGCGATCTAAGTCCAGGTTGGACTTTTCTGGTTGGTCTTCAGGTGCCAATCTTGAATTGGGGCCAAATCGCTGCTCAGGTTCAAAGGCAGTCTATTGAAAGGAACCTCAGAGAGACTCAGTTAGAGCTTGTCCAGCAGCAGGTCCGTGCGGATTTCATTCAAGCTCGAGAACTGGCAGCCGCAAACTTGGAGAATGAAAAGAAATTCAAGGATCTTCTGAATGATGTCCATACCGCATCTATAGTGTCGATTGAGAGATATAAGAGAAGAGCTACTAGTATCCTGGAAGTTGCCGGAGCGATGAATCTTTGGATGGGTGCTTTGTCTAATGAGCGAAATGCCTACTACTCCTACCTCGGAGCGTTAGCGCAAATGGAACGTTATTTAGGGACCAGTCAGAGCGTTCATTACTAAACCATGAGTGGAGTTGAAGCTATTACGACAGGTGGCTGCACGACTTCCGCGCAGTCAAGGGATTGACTTCTCTAGTAAGGAAAAATGCTGAACCATAGCAAGTTTCTCTAGTACAATGTTAAAGTATCCAAAGATCTCATTTTGAAGGATGAAAGAACATGAAATACCATTCGTTATTAAGCCTACTTGCATTATTTCTTTGCTCCATTTGTCAGGCAGGGCTTTCAAAGGACCTAGAAACAAAATTGAATCTGGCTCTTTCAAGCTATTCTTCAGAAAAACCAATTGAGTGCCAAGCAGATCAACAAGAAGCTCTTCGGTCTGCAATTGTCCAGATTCAGACCAAGATTTTTTCACTAGGTTTAGGAAATGAACTTGGGATGTGGGTGAAGGTATTAACTCATGTCTTAGGAAAGCCAACTACTCCTATGGATAAGCCCGTCCGAGAAAAAGGTGAGGAGGACAAAAAGTTTAAGGAGAGAAAGGAAAAGTACAGGGATTCAGAGGAACTGAGGAAAGACCTGCTTCAGTATTTTCATTCAAAGTTTCCTATTCAAGAAAAACGAGCCTCAAGCTGTTCGCATTCTACATCAAGCGTGAGTTCTCAAGCAGAATCCTTAGCTTCAGATTTAGCTCTTGAAATTAAAGGCTCTACCTTTGAAGAGGAAATAGGAAGAGCGCCTCACTTGACAGGAGCAATGCTTTTTGTGGAACTCAGTGGAGAGCCCAAACATGAGGGATGGGATCTTCATATGGAGGCGCTTCAAACACTTCGAGGAGCAGCAGGGCACGTTAATGTTCGAGGTCAAGAAGTTCCAGCTGGGGATTCGTCAGCAGATCAAACGATGGTAGCCCTTGCAGATCCAGTCCTAGGACAGCTTCCTTTATACCTAGTGAATAAAAATCCAGTTACATTAACTGACTCTAAAGAATCTCAGGAATTTTTTAAGGATTTGCCAATCGAATTGAAGAAGAAAACAGATGGGACTTATGTGGGGCATCGGTATGTCTTTTTTAGAGATGCTTTCATTAATACCGAGCGTTATAGCGGCCCTGACGCAAGAAAGCCTTTTTCTATTTATTTAATGAAAAAAGTTAAATCTCAGATTGGAAGAGAACACGAATTAACTCCACAAGATCAGAAGAAATTTGAAAAAGCTATTAAAAATGAGATGGCTAGTCATGACTTACTCCAGGGAGCGCTCAAGCTAAAAAACAGTGAAGCAGAAGGACCCCAAGTGAGGAAGAGGGAACAGGAGCGAGCTAGAGAATTAATGAAACTCTTAGCCAAAGAAGGATTTGCTCGTGCTCAGTACGAACTAGCAATCATGTACCGAGATGCAGTTGGAGGCGAGCAGGATCTTAAGAAAGGGAAAAAGTACGCGGCCCTAGCTCTATCTCAAGGGCTTCCCGTAATTTCTTTTGAAGTACCGAAAGACCCTAATCAGGGTAAGGTTGGACGGAGCACAAAGACTGGAGCCTTTTATGAGCTGATTGCAAATCATCCACTCTTAGGAAGAGCGTGGAAAGATCCAAGGGGATTAATTCGTAGGGATGGCGCCGAAAGGGATGCCAATGGACAAATACTTAGAATGACGCAGCGACAGGCGTTTAATCATTGTATCACTCTTAATCCTCCTAATAAGAGAGAAGCTGTTAAACAAAAATTAAAGGAAAGAGAAGACTTACTTACCCCATTAAGAGAAGAATACTATGATACTCCTTTATATCAGCGCACCGAGGAAGCTGCTAAGGCCATGCGAGATGCCTCATATCGATTTGGTCCAATCCCTGGATGCTACCTTGAGAGTAGAGAAGAACAAGAAGAATTTAGAATTGATCTTGGTTATTCCAGCAGGCGGAGTCAATATTCGCATGAGATTTTATCTGACTTAAATTATTGGTTTTGGTCGTCGTCAGGCAGTCCGTATAGTGACGGCTACGCCTTCACCTCCGATGGCGATGTCGGCTATGTCGGCGTCAGCTCCCGCGGCGACAACGGCAAAGCTGCTCGCTGTTTGTGCGGTGTCGCAGCCGCGGAATAATGGGATTTATTATGTCTTATTTTGAGAGTAGAGCATAAGCTCCTAAATATAGCTGGTTCGGATATCCTCCTCGGTTGAATCCAACCCGCTGGGAGAGGATTTGGTGTGTCCGAGGCGGGATTTGAACCTGTGACTTTTGGGTTATGAGCCCAACGAGCTACCAGACTGCTCCACCCCGCGGCATAAAACGGTTTGAATTACCGGAAAGCTTGGCTAATCTATGTCTTAGAGGCGATGGAAGCGTGCTAGAGACGACGGACTGGACTAACTTCTAAGTGGCTGCTCGGATTTGGGCAGCCACCTGGTCGATTCTTATTTTCTCCCTCAGGGAAATCGATAGATTCATTGATAGCAAAGTGTGCTTCCGAACCCCGAAGACATGGAGAGCGTTAGAATTGCGGAAAAGGCGGAAGCGGTGAAATACTGAGTCGGGCAAACCGCTTGGGTCGTCTGTATCGTATCCGGCTGAATGTCGAAATGAACATGCGATCCTGGTCCTCCACGGTGTAGATAGAAAAGCAAATCTCCTTGGTGCACGCTTTGACCGTTTTGGGCGACCTCATAGGATTTTTGAATCGTCACATCGCTCGTGCTCGTGCTGAAGATCTCTTGGTTGTATAAGAAAAGCCAAGACCCGTGGAGGAGGAAGACTGGAACTGCCCAGTTCCCGCTGGTGCCTCCCGAAGGCAGCTGGGTTTGACTGGCGGGACAAATGTAGAACGTGCCGTCAATTACGGCTTGAAACGGGATATGGTCGGTACTGGTCAGAAAATCGTGCCCATAGTGAATCCCAGTAACCCCGCTCGTGAGATTGGCGGCCTGTTCAGTCGCAACGTTAGTGACGAAAGTATTCCCCAGTCCGGGGATATCGCTCTGGTTTACGTAAGGAGTGATCAGCGATCCGTTCGGTAACGTAGTGGTAGTCGTCGGGAGCGTCGCCCCTGATCCATTGTTGCAGACGTATTGAATCTGCGAACTATTACTATTACCGACTGTTAAGCCGCTGCCACATGCTGCTAGCGCTAGAGTGCATGATAGCTCAAAACCCAAAGCAATTCGGCGCATTTTCATTGCATTGTACCCCCTTTACACTTCCGTCTTGTAGAAACACTATTGTAACCCAATAGAGTGATAAGCGGTCAAGAAGAACAGAATCCCAGAAATGAAGAGTCAGAATTGGTAGCCTCGTCAGTAATTTGATAAAATCAAACACTTAGCCCTGTAAGTAGCCACTAAGTTGCATCTTCAAGCGACCTCTAGCGACCTCTAGCTACCTCGCGAGACCTATATACATCGGACAAGGCTAGGTTTCGTCCTCTTCGACAGTGCTATCCATAAGCAAAAATTGACCGAAAATAAGGTATCGTATATAGTTATACCTAGGAGGTGCCGATGAAGCCAAAGGAGATACTTATGGAGTTTGACGAATACCTCGCAATAAGAAAGCCTGAGGCTTGGTCATGGCACATAAGAGAATCTTAGTCCCTACGGAGTTTACTACTGGCGACAAGCTAACATCTGATTTGGTCGCGATTGGAATGCGGTTCGCGGCGATTCCCTCTTCTAAAGAACCGAATATTGAAGATACTTTGGTTGCAGGTTCATTGGAAGGAATTGCGATGGAAGACTATCGAGTTTTATCCCTCTTAGTAGATTGGTTTGATATTCATTTTGAGCGTGTGAATGTTGATCGATTAGCAAGGATGGTAGGGACGATTGAAAATGTTCGCGTGAGAGCTTTTTGGAAATCGCTTGCTCAATGGAAGCGGAAGGACTGGAGATTTAAAAAACTTCAGAAAGTCTACGGGAGGACTCGGCTGGATTTAGTTGAGGGATCTTCATTTCAAATTGAGAGGCATGGCGAAGATGAGCGTTTCGTTGGTACTGTACTGCGAATTCCAAATAAACTTTTGCGGCATCGTCCCGAAGACATTATGAGTCCTCACGACCTTGCAAAGCGACACGTGGGATATCACCACCGCATTATGATGGGACCGAGCTATCGCTCGGATATGTGGGCTTTGATTGAACGTCATCCAGAACTCGCTGCGGCCGAAATTGCTAGGCAATCTTACGGCTCATTTCCAACAGCATGGGAAGCTAGACGAGATTGGATGATTCTTAATAAGGAAAGGGCAACTGTGCAATCTCACTGAAAGGAACTCTCGCATGGGCTGCCATGGTCAGTGACAAAGATAAAAAGCTGGTCATCACTTTTAACTAAATTATTCAGCCATTAATCATACTGGAAAAATTCTCAGAATGACCAACCGATGAAGTTAGTAGGGTACAAAGACAAAGTGGTAAATTTCCTCGGACGCTCCTCCATCTGCAGAAATGGATTGTCACCAAAAGTACTATTTTATGTTTTGGTGACAAAAGAAACATGCGAAAATTTGTCACCAAAATCTATTTTTAAATACTTCATCCTAGCATCCCCATTGTTCTCCGTACGCTAGATTTATGTAAAAAAAGTCCTGTAATTATGATGACTTGCGTCTGAGCTGCAGAAAGCGAACGTCAAATTTGTGCCAATTTGCTATTATATGACTCATTGAGTTATAATATAAAGAATATCAATTATAAGAATTGGGGTTTTTGTGCAAACAAAGGCTGCGTTCTCAGAAAGAAATTTGATTTACTTATTAAGTCTGCTAGTTGCGTGGAT
>Ga0206877_10133_pt1 | contig 22927 bp, 23 predicted proteins | sample Alteio_BWOrgCont_7_FD_152623 | JGI IMG/M metagenome (GOLD analysis project Ga0206877, IMG submission 152623) | Enriched cells from forest soil in Barre Woods Harvard Forest LTER site, Petersham, Massachusetts, United States -... | ecosystem: Environmental > Terrestrial > Soil > Temperate forest >...
CTTTAGAAGGGACGTTCGAAGCTGTAGGTACAAGCGTGAGTAATCTTACCGAACCCTATGAACTACTTAATTCCGCTATTATACTCAATAGCAGTTATACGTTATCTTTGGGTGGCGGTTCAGCAATCAAAGGGTTATTAATCCGAAGGGCAGGCCAGGTATTCCCAGCGCCAGATTCGACAGGGTTTGCAGGGACAGCCATTACTGTTGCAGGAGATGACGCTTCGGTTATTGGATGTATGATTTTGGGCTTTAATTTAGGAATTTATTCTTCAGGGCGTCAACGCCAATATTACAATCACATACTGGGTGATAACCTCAATTTTATCGAAGTGACTCGTAGTTTTGACATCGGACGAATTGTTGACTGCCATGCTTGGCCCTTTGTCACTATTGCCTATCCAAACAAGCCCACTAACTCGTCTTACCGAAATACAGCATACTATCTTCATGATAGCGGAGAGTGGTTCAAGATGACTAATTGCTTTGCCATTTCTTATATGAATGGAATTATCATTCAAAATGCGGGTGCTACTCTGCTAGGATGTGGAATTGACGGGAGTCAAATCCCAGACTCAATTGGGATAAGCGTTCTTGATAACAGCACTAATGTACGACTTACTGCATGTCAGGTAGCTGCACAAGCTCATGCCGTTTCCGCTAATACGACTACCCCGTGGCCCACACAAATCGTGAATAGCAATTTTTGGGGTAACACTGCCAATGGCGCGAGCAGTACATGCGTAAATGTTGTAAGCGGAAATGTGGAAATTACAGGGGGTTGCCGCTTCGTCGGTAATAACAATTCCTATTGCATATATATTAACAATGCTGCTTCGCAAGTTCTGGTAGAGGGGAATTCTTTTTATCAATTTCCGGTCAGTCCGATCTTTAACCAGGCTAGGAGCCCTTATCTCCAAGTAGGTTTAAACTATTACGGAGACTATCCCATCGGATCCAGTGTGGTTGCCAATATGGTTTTACCAACCGCGACAGTGGGCACCGCTGCACTATCCAATGTGCTGCTTCTCCCTTCATCAGGTGATACTTTCTTCATACCATCTGCCACAGGAAACTTTCATTTTATTAATGGTTCATTCGACGGGCGAGTCAAAACATTGATTTTCCAAGGAGCACTTACAATTACTAGTTCGAGGGATCCAAATGGAGTTCATCTAAGCAACGGTGGTAGTATGACCACTGCAGCGGGTTCAAGCCTTTCAGTTGTATTTTCTCCGGGGGGTTATTGGGTAGAAACAGGTCGATGCCAATAAAAAAATCTGTAATTGGCAAAAGTTAAGAGGAAGACACAAATTCAGGCAATGCGTTAATAAAGCGCCTCGTGGCACCAGAGAGAAAATCGGATTACTTTAGGGGCGACTTTTTATGAGAAGTGCCATTCTTCCCAAAATTTTTAAGTGTTTATGCCTTCTCTCCAGTATCCTCGATCCTTAACCGCATGTTGTACAGGTTGGCGTAAGTCCTATCTAAAGCGATAAGCTCTTCATGCGTTCCTTGTTCTTCAATCCCATTATCTGTTAGCACAAGGATTCTCTGAGCATTTCTGATCGTTGATAGGCGATGCGCTATGACAAGAGTCGTACGGTTCTTCATGAGTCTTTCCAAAGAATTTTGCACGGCTCTTTCGCTTTCGTTATCAAGGCTGCTAGTGGCTTCATCGAAAATGATGATAGGTGGATTTTTTAAGAAAACACGAGCGATGCTGAGTCGTTGTTTCTGTCCGCCAGAAAGCTTAACTCCACGCTGCCCAATATCAGTAGAGTACCCGTTTGGGAGTGTCATAATAAAATCATGAGCATTGGCTTGTTTGGCCGCAGTGATGATATCTTCTTCTGTAGCATCAGGTTTGCCATAGCGAATATTTTCTAAAACTGTACCAGCAAAAAGGTAAATATCTTGCTGGACAAGGCCAATATTTTTTCGGAGCGATTTGAGTTTAAGTTTTTGAACATCCTGGCCGTCGATAAATATTTTCCCAGCGCTTGTCTCATAGAATCGTGGAATTAAAGAACAAAGAGTCGTCTTTCCTGCACCTGAGGGGCCCACCAAGGCCACAAATTCTTCAGCTTTTATTGTCAGAGAGATGTTTTTTAAAACGTGATCGTGGTTTTCTTTGTATTTAAAGCTGACGTCTTTAAATTCAATTTTTCCTTGAATTTGCGTCAAATCTACGGCATTTGGCGTATCTTGAATATCTGGTTCCACTTCCAAAACATCCATAAATCGATGAAAGCCTGTGATTCCTTCTTGATACAACCGAACAAAATTGCCCAAATGTTGAATCGGTTCAATGAGGATCACGATATAGAGTAGAAAGGTGAGTAGGTCAGCCAAATCTAAAGAGCCGTGCACAATACTTACGGCTCCAAAGAGAACAACGGTTATGTTCATTAGCTGTGTAAAAGAGAGCAAACCATTATAAAAATAAGTTTCAGCTTTATACCCCTTGCGTCTGCTTTCGAAGAAACGATGGTTTTCTTGAGCGAATTTATGTTTTTCGACTTCTTCATTCGTAAAAGATTGGACTGCTCGAATGCCTGCAAGGGTATCCTCTACTTGGGCATTGATATCTCCAATTTTGTCATTGCTTCTCTTTAGTGCAGCGTACATTTTTTTTGCTGTATAAAACGCGTAGATTCCCATGACGGGAACAAAAAGAAAAGCGATCAGAGCCAATTTGACATTGAGATTGAGCAAGATGACAAACGCGCCGACAAGATTCAACAAGTAGATCGCAAGATCTTCTGGACCATGATGGTACAGTTCAGCGAGATTAAATGTATCATGGGAGATCCGGGTCAAGAGCTGACCTGTTTTATGGTCATCGTAAAATTTGAAGGAGAGTTTTTGGTAATGGGAAAATAGTTCGCTCCGCATGTCTCTTTCCATCATGGCGCCCATGATATGTCCCTTGTAGTCAGTGAACACACGACATAATGCAAAAATAGCCACCAAACCAAGCATCAGAGCGCCCATCAGGTAAATTTGATGCAGCGCATCAACTGACCCAACCTGTAGCAAATGGGTGGTGATGTATCGGACGCATAATGGAATAGCTAGCGTTGCGGCAGAGGCAAGGACTGCGCAAGCCATGTCCGTGCTAAAAAGCCTAAGGTAAGGCTTATAGTAGGAAATAAATTTTCTAACCCGAGAGTTCACGCGGCACCTTTACAAAGTTATTTTTGAGTGGTCTTTTGAAAATAGACATGTTTTTCAGCAAAGTCTATGAAAACGAGATGGTCTTCGAAAAATTCCATTCCTAAAATGGCATCAATAGGAATCGGAATGTTGATCGGGATACGATGAAATGCTATTTGGCCAAAATCTGTATTCCCGATGTGAAAAGAAGGGTATTCCAAGATATTTTCAGATTCCCAGGCGACTTGTTCAATAGATTTCCCTGCTTCAATTTCTGTATTTAAGATATTCCATGTAGAACCTGTATCTAACATGCAACGCAAAGATCCAGTAGACGATTCTGCCATAAATTCGACCAGACCCCGATCGATCAGCAGAGGAGTTTTTATGAAATCTTCAACTATATTGCCCTGTTTTTTTAGTGTCTCAAGGCTGTCACAAAATGCAATTTTGGAATTCTTGATATCTAGAAGTAGATTGACATTATGAAAAAGTTCCCATCCTATTCGTCCTATTTCTCGAGGTGATAGACTGCTTCCCTCTTGTACGATCACAGCATCATTGCGAGATTTTTCACTATACTCTTGCAATATGGGTTGAATAAAAGTCATTGCTCCAATTCCAATTTTTGGCATTTGATACAATGTGTTCTGAGATTCGATCCCTCTGAACCCATACATGGATTTAATGCAAATGAATGATTTAGTAGGAATTTGATGAATGAATGGGCTTTCAATGGCAATATCGCCTCGAAACCCTAAGTCAAGTTCCATTGAAAATAATTTGTCTTCCACTTCTACAGATAAACAAGGCAGACCGGTCTCGGTAAGTTTGATGATGGAAACAGGTACGTAGTAGGTGCCGAATGAGTTTTTTATGTGCTCTGTAGTTCTAGATGTGTTTTTTTGAGTTAATCGAATGAATCCACAATATAAAACAACTGAAATCACCAAAAGACAAGTTAGAAAAAAACACCATTTTTTTTTCATAATATGTTACTTTCGGTGGTCTTTATGACCGGCAGAAATAGTCGCATTTCCTTCTCCGTTGCTATCATGTTTTACTTCTGCTTTTGCATAATTTCCATGGGTGTCATAAACCTCACCGGATGCTCCTCCGCTTATAGTCACCCCGTCCTTGCCACCCCAAGATACCGTCACATTCACATCAGCAGATCCATTGCCTGCTCTTTTCATAAGGTGTGTACTGCTCGACCTAGAAAAAGTTTCTCGTGTCTTTTTATCAGTTGCCGAATGAACTGTGCTTAAGGAGATTCGATCCAAAGAAATAGGGGATTGATTGGAAGCTGGTCGGCAGAGGATAGCCTCATGAAGATCGGTTGGTGAGTTTTGCCCCGGCGAAAAATAGTTATTAGAATAGTAGATGTCGGAATCAGTCTTGAACTCAATTTCCATAAGTTTCTCCTTGTTTTTTGGCAAGCATTTTTATATAGAACCGCTTGTCTGGTCAAGAAGCATTCATTTTTTTAATTTTTTCGACTTTGAGATTTATTTCTGCTTGATAAAGCTGCTTTATTGAAAGATCTCAAGTGTGGTTTGCAAGGGAAAAAGCGCTACCTTCAAAATTTTCGGAGCTGTAAGATGTTCTGTTGTCTTTTGGGAAGAATTGCGTGGAGATTGAACACTCAGGGAAGGGGACTCCTGCTGAATTGAGCTTGTCGCCGGAGGGCCGCGTCTATTTCAATCAGGATAGGCAACCAGGCGAGCAGTTGCTTCCGGATGAATATACCAAAATCCAGGCGCTTTTTGCTCAAGATCCCGCTTGGGCTCTTCTGCATCTGGGACTTCGCGATTTCGGATCGCCTCTGCCATCCAGTTTCTCATTCTGGCAGACCTTTTCACGGCAATTCATTACCCGTCTTTGCAGGCTTCAAAGTGCTGAAAATCAAGGAAAAATTGCTGTTGATGAGCCAAAAAGCGCCGAACTTCAGGCGATGGTGGACAGGGCGCCATTTATGCGAGGCGCCGAATATCTTTCGGAAGAAGTACTCACTGCCATTTGGCGGCAGATGGAGACAATTTTAGACCAGGAACTGCGTGTTTTTTCTGGATCTTTGCAAGACTACCTGGCGCAGTTTAGCTCTCGTTGGAATCAGGTAGGAAGAGTTTGTTTTCATCTAGCGGAAAATAGAAATAATGAGAACAAGCCATTTGCCTTCCTGGCCACCTATACGGCGATGAGCAGTTATGGGGCAGTTGCGCAGCATCTGCCTTTAAAAAGGGCGTTACAAGAATTTATAGAAGAAAAGACGGCTCTTCTGTCGCTTCTCATTCCTGTGCAAAAAGCAGCCGGTGTGAGTTCTTTTGTGAAGAACCTAGTCGATACAGGAACAATTTTTGGAGCGGTCTCATGGACAGCTCAAGACGCTCACTCCTTTTTACGGGACATCCCTCTGATGGAGGCGAGCGGCATCGTAGTTCGCGTGCCGAATTGGTGGAACCCGCAAAAACCTCCGAGATTGAAGGCAGAAGTTCATCTCGGAGGGGCATCTGCTTCTACGCTGGGTTTGGATAGTCTGCTTGAATTTGATATTCGGCTGACGCATGACGGGGAAGCGCTGACTGAAGAGGAGTGGGCCCTGATCAAACAGGGAGGGGGGAATTTCATTCAAATGAAAGGGCGGTGGGTAGAGATCGATCGAACCAGGCTCGATTCGCTCCTGTCCCAATGGAACCACTTGAAAAAGATGTACCAGAGCGGCCTTTCAATGGCGGAAGGGCTCCGTCTTTTGGCTGGAATGGGTTTGCAGGAAGTCGGGAGCGCGGCTCTACCAGATTCTTCTGCCGAATGGTTTCAAATAACGGCTGGCAGCAGGCTGAAAACTCTTTTAGAGCAGGTGAAAAACCCAAAAGAGTCAAGGGAAGTGGAAGAAGCTCTGGATCGACGTCTTTGCGCGACTCTCCGCCCTTATCAAAAGAAAGGCGTCCATTGGCTCTGGATGCTATATCGATTGCGCTTGGGAGGCTGCCTTGCAGACGATATGGGGTTGGGGAAAACCATCCAGGTGCTCTCCTTGCTGCTGGCGATCAGGGAAACCGGATCTACAGACAAGCCGCATCTTTTAGTGGTGCCTGCTTCGCTACTGGGGAACTGGCAGTCGGAAGCGGCCCGTTTTGCCCCTACATTAAAGCTCTCGATCGCCCATAGTTCGGTGAGCCGAAGTGAAGAGAAGGCCGATCTGATTGTCACAACCTATGGTTTTTTGCAGCGCGCCGAATGGGTGAAACAAATGGAGTGGAATCTGGTTATTTTGGACGAGGCACAGGCAATCAAAAATCCCAATGCGAAACAGACTTTAGCGGTAAAAGGATTAAAGGCCGATGTCCGTTTGGCTCTTACAGGCACGCCTGTTGAAAATCGCATCGGCGATTTGTGGTCGCTTTTTGATTTCACCTCGCCGGGGCTTCTCGGCTCGGCCAAGGCTTTTGCCGACTACTCCAAACGAGAATATTTTAGGCCTGCATTGCGCAAGTTGACGCAGCCCTACATTCTCAGGCGGTTGAAAAGCGATAAAAACATCATCGCCGATCTTCCTCCAAAAACGGAAATGAAGACCTATTGCCATTTAAGCAAGGCGCAAATTCGCCTCTATGCGCAGACAGTTGAGGAGTTGGCCGGACAGTTGGAAAAAGCTGAAGGGATCCAACGGCGGGGGATTGTTTTATCTTTTCTAATGCGTTTCAAGCAGATCTGCAATCACCCTGCCCAATGTTTAGGGTTTGGCGAGTTTGACGAAGGGGGGAGTGGCAAATGGGCCCGCCTGCGGGAAATTTGTGAAGACGTTGCAGAAAAGCAGGAAAAGGTGTTGGTTTTTACGCAGTTTAAAGAAATCATCCTCCCGCTTTTCTCATTTTTGAGCGGCTTATTTGGAAGAGAAGGGTTGATTCTTCATGGAGGGACTGCTGTCTCGAAGCGGGCAGCTCTGGTAGAGCAATTCCAACAGGATCTGGGACCGCCTTTCTTTCTTCTTTCTCTGAAAGCAGGAGGAACAGGGCTCAATCTCACGAAAGCTTCCCACGTCATTCACTTTGACCGCTGGTGGAACCCGGCTGTTGAAAACCAGGCGACCGATCGCGCCTACCGGATTGGACAGAAGCGCTCTGTATTGGTGCATCAATTTATTTGCCGCGGTACGATTGAAGAGAAAATCGATATTTTGATCGAGTCGAAAAAGAATTTATCAAAAGAATTGCTGGAAGGAGAGGGAGAGATTTCTCTTACCGAGCTGTCGAATGAACAGATGCTGCAAATGGTCAGCCTTGACATCCAGCGTGCAATGGGAGAAAAATAAATGGGATATTGGGCTCCATATGTGCCAGTTGCCAAAAAAAGAGCACAGGCTGCCAAGCATGTAAAATCTATGAAAGCGAAAGGTAAAGCGCTCAATCCTATCGAGATCGTTGGGCGCCAAATCGCGAATACTTTTTGGGGAAAAGCCTGGTGCGATCAGTTAGAAAACTATAGCGATTATGCAAATCGCCTGCCAAGAGGGAGAACCTATGTGCGCAATGGCTCTGTGATCGATCTCCAGGTATCCATTGGGAAAATCCACGCAAAAGTGATGGGCTCTTATCTTTATGAGGTGGATATTAAAATTAAGCCAATGAGTCCTGCGAAATGGAACAATCTGGTTAAGGCATGCTATGGAAAAATCGATTCTCTAGTCGAACTGCTCCAGGGGAAATTTTCAGACGGCGTCATGGCGATGATCATTGATCAAAACAATGGCCTGTTCCCCCGTCCCAATGAAATTGAGATGGAATGCAGCTGTCCCGATGGCGTAGGGATGTGCAAACATACTGCTGCGGTCCTCTATGGCATTGGCGCATCTTTAGACCGCTCTCCGGAACATCTCTTCACGCTCCGGCATGTTGATCACCTTGAGTTGATTGTACAGGCAAGCGCGAAAGGGATCATCACTCTATCTCAGCCCAATACAGACGCTTTGGCAGAAAGCGACCTCTCGGTTCTATTCGGTATTGAAATGGCCGAGGTCGTAAAACCTCCCGTAGAAAAAAAGGTATTCCCTCTTAAAGAACCAGTTCCTGAGGAGCGAATTGAGGTTTCCATTCCGCAAGCAGCCGTACTTCTGAAGATTTCCGAACCGCGTCTGAAAAAGCTCCTCGATGAAAAAATCATTGTCTGCCGCCGAGCAGGCAAGCAGCGTTGGATTGCATTTGAAGAAATCATTAGATACAGGAAAGCCCAAGAAAAAGTGTGAGGTTCATCTTCTTTATGTTCGTTTTAAGTGCTTCTTTCTTGGCGGAGGCCCAAGAGGTGCAAAAACCATTGTCTGTTATTTTTCTGGATATAGATGGGGTATTAATTGGAGCTCGGGATGTGGATCCTCTTTCGACAGTATTTGTTCAGGGGGTATAGCAGGACTGGCTAAAAATAGTGGGAGCCGACGAGCCTGTCTTCCAGGCGCCTAGGGCTTCCGTAAGATAATCTAAGCACTTCTTCCCCTGACGTTTCAGGGTGGTTACAACACTGTTGATTCTCTCGATAAACCGATCGCCGCGTTCGCTTTTAGAACCGTAGCTAATCCTACGAGTAATCACGATCCCTCTTAGATCCCTTTCAGCCTGATTGTTCGTTGGCTCTACGCTATCTCTAGTGGCAAAAATCCACAGATTTTGAGCCTTGCGCAACAGCGATCGGGCGAACCGTTTAAGAGAGAGGCTATGTTTACCTCTCGCGGTAGCTATTCGATTTTCTATATTGGTCTGGGTTCCAACTGCTGCTCGAAGATCAAGCCCTTCTTGCATGACGCTCAATGCAATCCGACGACTTAACCGACAGGTCCCAGTCAGAAACCCCATGAAGGCCGACAGTCGTGTTCCAAATGCTGATGGCCCGACATGGCTGGGAAGTGAGGCTACCCCATATCTCCTGCAGCAGGGGCAGTAAAAGCTCTCTCGGTTGTATTGAGTGACGATGTATGGTTTAGGGGCTATTTCTACTTGTTGATGAATCGATGGTGGTTCGCCTGACGGCTGCACCGTTTCTCCACAGGATGGGCAATGTTCTGCTCGTAGGTTGACAAAGGTATCAACTTGGTCTGTCGAAAATAGAGGACGAAAATGCCCGGGATGACCTGGCTTTGCCCCTCCTTTTTTCTTGGGGACATCAGTCTTACCCTTTTGGTCTGTTGAGGGTGGCTTTGAACTGTTCTTGGAGTTGAGCTTTAGTTTCTCTTCGAGTTCGGTGATTTTTTTCTCAAGCCGCTTGATCGTTTGCCCCTGTTCGAAAATTATTTTGCTCTGGCGTTGAACCAAGGCAAATAACTCGTCGTAAGTGGGTTTTAGCAAGTTCATTTCCAGCAAGTTTGCCGGAGTGGTGAATTTGATTCCTCAAAATTTTGCTATACCCCCTGAATAAATACAGGTCAGCAGAGACCTTATGTCTCTCAAGTGAAGAACGGGAATTTTTGGATAAATTTGGTAAAGAAGTTAAAGGGGATGTACCGGAGGCTCATATTCCTTATGATAAATTTGTATACAGAGATTAATATATGTTAACAGATGAAGATAGAAAATACATTCTTAATGAGCTTTTAAGAAATATTCACCACATATCTGATAAAGAATATCAAAGAAGGATTTGGATTAGAGGCGAAGGCCCCGAAGCTGGCGATTTTACTGAGGCAGTTTGTCAGTTTTTCGATAGTGGAGATCCTATTTTAGACCATTACAAAGACTTTTGGCTTACAGATAACCAGTGTCAGATTTTAAAAAAGTTTCGAGACGAGTTCAAAACTTTTGCTGAAGAAAATGACTTGCCTCAGCTATTTATCGACACCCCTGAATGGACTAAAATCACTCTGATGGCGAAGAAGGTACTGGAAGCATTCAATTATCATAAATAAGATCCTTGCATCCTTTGCCGAATCAATCGACTTTCTAGGTTTCGTGATCAGCTAAATTGCCTGATAGCTTTATTATTCTGAATCGTTTTGTTTTTCGCAGATGAAAAAAAATTAAATCTTTAAATCCTTCATTCAACCGCATGTCGCAATTGTTCAGTAACGAAGGTATTGAGACTGATACCCATGTTTTTCGCTTGATAGGCCAATTTTGCATGCAGTTCAGGAGGTATGCGCAGATTAAAGGTTCCTGAAAACGTTTTTTCTGGCTTTTCGCCGCGCTCTTTGCACCAGTTTAAGTAGTCATCGACAGAACCTTTAAACGCTTGCTCCAATTCATCTACGCTTCTGCCTTGAAAAGTGATGATGTCGCTAAGTCCAACCACTTCGCCGTGAAATATCTTAGCGTCATCATCGTATTCGACATGTCCGATGTATCCTTTGTATTTCATCATGGCTGTTTTTTCTCCTTTGGTTTTACTCCTGCATTTTCTAGAAATTTTCTGAGAGAGACGAGGGCGCCCTTATCTGTCTCTTTTTTCGGATGAGGCCGATGAAACACCGCCTTCCGATTGTTGAGAAGAATCCTGATTCTAGATCCTTCGCCCTCAGAAATCTCCGCCCCTAGGGACTCTAAAAGTTTTTCGCAATCTTTCCATACGACGTTTGATTGGACTGGAACCTTGAAAATCGCCTCCAGTGTCCGCTCATGCTTTTTGCTCATGTCTTGTTTCTACCTTTAATGGTACCATAAAATGGTACTAATTTTCGAGATTTAACGCAATAGATTGAAATTCAATATGATAAACTGTCGCCCACCGAGCAACTTATTGGTGTTTTTTTGGATTGTCGTTACACGTCACGACAATTCGTTGTTAAAGTGATTGTCATTCTGGATTGCCTTTTAAAATTTGTTTTGAGATCTCACTGCTAAACTGCTTTGTCACTTCTACGTCCATGTGGGTGTAATGTAGAAGAATGTTTAAAGTCCGATGTCCAGTGGCAGTTTGGAGCTGTAAATTTGAGGCTCCCTTGGCGGCGGCGTAAGTGCAAAAAGTATGGCGCATGTCGTGCGCGCGGCAATTTTTGATTCCTGCCCGTTTGAGAGCTTGTTGCCAGGCTTTTTTGATATCGATGCGGCCGAATGCTGTCTTGCTTGCGAATACGAGAGGCTTTAGGGGATTGCGATTTTGAAAGAGATGTTGAAGTTCTTGGACGACTGGATCGCAGAGGGCAATTGAACGAGGCCGGCCGTTTTTTGTTTCTTTGATGTAGGCGATCTTGTTTTGAAAATCGATGTGTCTCCATTCGAGATTGAGGATTTCTCCTTGCCTGGCTCCGGTTGTCAAAGAGATGAGGATGATGCAATAGAGGTAAGGGGATTTGCTTGTGCGTGAGGCGGTAAGAAGGCGAGAAATCTCGTCTTCCGTGAGGACGCGGTCGCGGCCTGGGTTCTCTTTGAGTTTGATGAGCCGAAGCGCGGGGTTCTCGCTGATCCAGCGGAGATGTTCGCGTAGGTGAGTAGGGAGGAGAGAGAGGCGAAGTAGCGGTTCGTGCCGTCTTCGTTCTTGCGTTTGAATATAGATGCCATGATTCCAACCTTGGGTTAACGGTTTTGGGTTGGATGGCGCTGTCGGTTAAAGGTGTTCTTTAATGCACCGCCATTGCACCGTCGGCATAGAATTTAAACTTTAATCAGATTGCTTGCGGAAAATTTGCGGAAAAAATTCTGGTTTTTTGAGAAGCGGTGGAGAGGCGCATTCAAAAAATGCTGTGTGCTAACTCATTCATTCACAGACTGTTTATTAGCGATTTTGTCCGATATGGGAAAGGTGATCGCAAATTTGCTCGAATGCTTTGGGTAACTGACCCCTGGCGTTTGCAAGTTTGATGCCTGCTTCAGCTCTTTGTTGGCCTGTGAATGCTACAATCCTGTCTTGAACAACTCTGTTCCATAAAAAATTTCAAAGAAATTCCACGATCGAAGCTTTGACGCCCGTCTTGAATTTCGCGATTCTTAACAAAGCATAAGTACTTAAAAATAAAAGAGTTAGTAAATTTCATTTATTTGGTTAAAAAATATAATAATAAAATTAAAAAACATTTAAAGATAATATGAAATATGTTAAAATATATCAATATTTGTTAATAACATAACTTATTGGTATTTTTTATGTCAGCAAATTATTATAATAATATTGTGGATAGCATGACAAATACGAGCCGTTTTCATGGATTCGTAGATACAAAAAGTCTGCTTATAGGCGTGGGCTGTGGATTCAGTTCTTTTCTTACAGACGTAGTGAAGGATATTGCTTCTAAATTGGGCGTCGTAAATCCAAAGTATCAAGCTTTCAAAACAAACGCAAAAAATGGTGCGCTTGCCGGAGACGATCAGATATTGATTGGCCAAGAATATGCAGCAGCTCTTGAACACAATAGCAGTCCTTTTACAAAGGAAGAAGTAGAAGGGGTTTTAGCGCATGAAATTGGACACCTTGCTCTTGATCATCCTAATAGTCCACTCGACGAGCATTGTTTTGATGATCTATTTGATGGTCGAGTCAAAGCAACATCAGATGAACATCGTTCTTGTTTAGCAGCTGCGAACAAAGAAATGGAAAAAGAGGCAGATTTATTTACTTTAAGAAACCCATCATTAGGAAAAAAATTGATTCAGGTGCTTAAGAAATGGTTGTTGTTAGATGGTCCTTCTGCTCCTGTAAGTATTTTTGATTCTCATCCAACAACAGAAGAACGGTTAGACTATTTAACAAAAGCTTATTGTGATAAAATTACGTACAATGATGCTGATTTATGTTGAGGTAAAGGAAACGATTTCCTGCGCACTGGAGTAATACGCGCGTCTGTGAATCTATACCACGACCGCTTAGGTTGTGTGAAAAAATTTTCACATGCTTGTCTTCCTTATTCATCAAGCTCCCCGCTTTGCGAGGACGTTAAGACTTAGTGCTTGCTTCCTATCGATTTGGTTAGTTCACAATCGGATCTCCTGCGTGTGCGAAAGTGCGATATGTGTTCCTCATAAAATGGTTTGAGCGAAATTAGGGGCTAACGATACCAGATTGAATGGTTCCTTGAAAGAAGAATCGGATTACTAATCCGAAGCTCATTGAATTTCAATGATTTGATTGTTAGTTATTTATGTTAAAATTAAAAATGAAAATTTGCAAATGTCAGGGTTTTAGTCAGGATTAATGGAAGGAAAAGGAAGCGATACAGGTGCGACGCGGCAGTGCGAAAAAAATTTCGGATTGCATTTCCTTAGGTTGGACTTCTAGGGGGGTAGCTAACTGCTGGACAAGGCGGATGGTTTTTTGATAAATTCCCCGGGACGTTGCAAAGGAAAAAAATGAGTTCGATTAGTTATTACGACAAAAATTCGCAGAATTTTTACGATAGAACCCTTAATGTCGATGTGCAAGATCTCTATCAGAGATTTCTAAAATACGTTCCCAATCAAGGGCAGATTCTAGATGCCGGATGTGGCGTTGGCCGAGATTCCAAATTTTTCCTGAGCAAGGGATACGACGTAGTAGCTTTTGATGGTTCTTTAGAGATGGTGAAATTGACCTCAAATCTTCTAGGAACGGATGCTCTGCATATGCTTTTTCAGGACATGAATTTTTCCAGTGAATTTGATGCTGTTTGGGCTAACGCATCTTTATTGCACGTTCCCTATGAGAATTTAAGGAAAGTGATTGAGGGTTTTCACAAAGCTCTTCTTCCCTCAGGAATCCTATACGCTTCTTTCAAATATGGAACCTCTATGAGACAAACCGAAGACGGGATCTTTTTTGACATGGATGCGGCTAGCATTGAGCCTTATCTCAAAGGATTATTCGTTCCTCTAGAGATTTGGAAAAGCGCTGACACTCGTAGCAAAGTAGCTCCTAGTCCCGATAAAAGCTGGCTAAATTTTATTGCGAGACGCATGTAAGTTGCTGAAGAGGATATTATGCAGATTGTATTTTTGTTCTATGATGGAATGACCGCTCTAGATGCTATCGGGCCGCATGAAATTTTGTGTCGTTTGCCAGGTGCTAAGGTGCAACGTGTTGCTAGAAAATCAGGCACTATCCGTACAGATTCAGCAGGTCTTGAGTTGATCGCTGAGTATTCTCTGACGGATGTCTCTCACGCCGATGTTTTAGTTGTACCAGGAGCGGGAAGTGCTACAACTCTTCGGGACTACCCAGAAGTGCTTGCTTGGGTACGCTTCATTCACGCAACGACAGAATGGACTACATCAGTCTGCACAGGCAGTCTAATTTTAGGGGCTTCCGGGCTTCTTTCTGGTTTGCGAGCTACGACTCACTGGGCTGTTATGGATCGGTTACGTGCTTGGGACGCTGAGCCTGTATCCAAAAGAATCGTAGAATCAGGCAAAATAATCACAGCTGCTGGCGTCTCTGCTGGAATTGACATGGCGTTGACTCTTGCCGCAAAGATTGCTGGACCTCAAGTCGCTCAAACATTGCAACTTGGAATAGAATATGATCCCGAGCCTCCATTCGATGCCGGATCTCCTGAAAAAGCAAACCCAAAGATTCGTGATGCTTTGTTGGCTCGTATGGGAGCATTGTTCGAGAATGTGAAATAACAAAAGCGATAAGAAAAACATATGACATACAAGAGATTGCAAAATAAAATAGCTCTTATCACAGGAGGTTCTCGAGGAATAGGTGCAGCCATTGCAAGGCGGTTTGCTCACGAGGGATGCCATGTAGCAATCAGCTTTGCGGCATCCAAGGATAAAGCCTTCTCTTTGGTGAAAGAACTCGAAAAAGACGGGGTCCAGGCTTTAGCGTTGCAAGCAGATCAAGCCAACCCCACACAAGTGGAGACTCTGGTCCAAAAAGTGGGTGAACGCTTTGGAAGGATTGATATTCTTGTGAATAATGCTGGCGTTTTTGTGGGAGGTTCTATCGATGATCCCAAGCTTGACATTGACGGACTTACGAGACAATTAGCAGTCAATGTAGGTGGCGTTTTCGCAGCGACTCGTGCGGCAGTTCCTTTTATGAAAGATGGAGCACGCGTTATCATCATAGGTTCTATCAATGGGGAGCGCATAACAGTTGCTGAAGGAGCCGATTATGCTGCTACAAAAGCAGCTCTTGTTGGCTATACACACGGTTGGGCAAGAGATCTTGGCCCCAGAAATATCACAGTGAATCTTGTTCAACCGGGGCCTATCGATACGGACATGAATCCAGACAACACAGAATTTGCAGAGATGGTAAAGAAAAGCGTTGCTTTGGGACGTTATGGTAAACCTGAGGAAATCGCCTCAGCAGTTGCATTTCTTGCAAGTCAGGATGCTTCCTATGTCACAGGTGCTACACTTACTGTTGATGGTGGATTTTTAGCTTAAACGGGTCTAAAGCAACGGGGCTTTTGATGAACACCTGTGACTTAATTAGAAAAAGAAAGTCCTGTAGGGCTTATATCGATCAACCCATTACTCTAGAAATGGTACGTTCTCTATTGGAGATAGCAAAATGGGCGCCTTCGGGAGTCAATCATCAGCCTTCAAAGGTTGCGATTTTAGGACCCAAAACAAGAGAAAAATTAGCGAGCGCTTTATTTGAAAAATTTGATGCTGGAATTTCTCCCAACCCAGATTATGATTTCTGTCCTGATTCATGGTCAGATTCTTATAAACTTCGACGTAAAGCATGCGGGCAAGCCTTGTATCAATCCTTAGGAGTTGCACTAGATGATAGTGAGGGTAAGAAGAGACATAAACGTCGCAACTACAACTTTTTTGAAGCATCAATAGGGCTTATCGTTTTTATTGACAAGGGAATGCCAAAAGGGTCTTGGCTTGATGTTGGTTTGTTTATTCAGAATTTTCTCATAGCTGCTGAGGGTATAGGCCTTGCTACTTGTGCCCAAGCATCGTTTGCAGATTATCCAGATGTAGTACGAGAGGTTCTTGCCCTTGAAAAAGTAGATATCGTTTGCGGAATTGCATTGGGTTATAGAGATTTAAATCACCCATTGAATTCTTACAGAACAGAACGCAATTCCCTAGAGAATTTTACTCAATGGTATGAGTAGTTTAACAACACCAGTGGTCTAGTTTTTGGGGTCCACTATACTTGTTAACGATAAGGTGACTTCAGATCGGGTCAGAGCTATAATTCCTGACAAACTCCTGACATGGAGGGTAGGAAAGGAAGATGCTGGAAACGTAAGTTGTTGAGAATAAAGATGGGGCAACCTGGATTTGAACCAGAGACCGACGGGTTATGAGTCCCATTCTAAGTATCACTCTGAATGAAAGAGATTTAACCAGAACCAGGTTTTCATAGGCAAGGGGATTGAGGATTGGTTCAGGTGGGTTCTAGAAAATTCCATTGGATTCAGGTCATTTGCGGAAAAAATGCGGAAAATCCAAGGTTATAAGCCACCAACGTTCTCTGGATTTATTAATGGAGGCTGTTCAATTTCGATAACTCAATGCACGAACATATTTGTCTTGCGGAGATCACCAATGGCCACTCTCTTGAGATGAAAACTAACCAAATGCCAGCCTGGTTTAAGAAATCCCTGTGGGATAAATTCAACGCCCACAAAAAATAGATCCGCGACTTAGAAGACTAGGGAATGTTAAGTATACGATATAATCCCTTTGATGCTTCCTTGATTTTAATAAAAGCTGTCATCAATAGTGGATAAACTTCAATATTCGTATTTTGAAATTTAAAGCTCACCCATGTGATAACCGAGATTTCAAGGTTGGGTGTTTGTTGTGGAATTCCAGTAGTAGTATCAAATGTAATGGGGATTCCGTTAATAGAAATAGCTCCAGGAAGGGCTTCTATTGCTCCAGCCGGCGCTGATATTATTGAGTCTTTGCCTGGTAATCCGATGCTATAGGTTTTTTGTGATGTTCGTTCCTGTTGCACAAGTGAATCATGTTTTTTGTCAGCTACAATATGGCATAGATCAGGTAGCCACGAATTACCGCATGTATGTGGCTGCATGTTTTCTATCAGACAGTAAATGTCTGGCCTTTTGTTCTTTAGATTCTGTAAGTTTTTATCAACTGAATTATGAAAGTTTTTTTGATTATCCCCAAATGGGAAGTAATGATTCTTGCCAGCTGCTTGTATGTTGGTAGCGATATCTTTAGCCATATAATCTAAGGCTGATCTCAAATTTTCCATGACGTTTTTAATATCAATACGAAGAAAGGGATGAATCTCTCGCTGTTCAAGAGATTCATCATAGACCTTCTTGATGTTCGCTAGCTTGTTCTCAACATGTAGTAGAAGCTGCGTTACATCGTCTTTTCGTGCCATATTTAACGAAGCTCAGATCATTCCATTCATGGAAATATGGGGCAACCTGGATTTGAACCAGAGAGACCCCCCAGGGATCTCGCAAACGCATCGTTTGTGGGGATGTGCGAGTTATTAGTCCGCGGTGTGCCTCTCATTGCCATCACATCGCATTAACTAACAGCTGGAATGTTAGCGACTTATGGGATTTCAATCTATTGCGATTTTTGGGCATCTGTTGCCATTTTTTGACCGTTGATGGTCATCAGTGGCCTTTTTAGCATGGATTAGGGACTTGGAATCCTCTGCTCGGCAAACCCTGGAGGTTGCACCTCCAAGGTTCTCCAGGGTTCCCTTAATTAACTTCCGGGCTTGGCTAAAACAAAGACTTTGTGGGGGTCGAATGGCCCTTGTGAAATTTCAATGAGTAGACCTTCTTTACTCAGCTGTTTTAATCGCTGGTTAGCCGTTTTACGGGTGACTTTCCATATTTTCTCAGCCTCTAAGACAGAGATTTTACCATATTGCTGGATGTGATCGAAAATGGGGGTATACCAAGGATGCTGCGATCTGGCTTGAGCCACCTTTGGATAAAGGGTTACTCTGAAGAAGAAACCCAACTCCTCAAATTTTGGAGGGATCAGCCCGTGTTGAAGGCAGATCTCGCGCATGCGAGTGAGTCCAGATCCCCATTGCTCGATAAGCCTAAGCTCTCTGAATACTCGTCCCAGTACTTTGTTGCGCAGTTGGGAAACCCCAGAGAGGGCGGCTTCCAGGGTTAGTCCTAGAGGCAGTGGCCCGGGATTGGTGATTTCCATACGATCATCAAAAATGGCTACTTGGATGGATGAACGCATGGTTGAGTAGTCTGTATGCAAGAGGGCATTGATTACTGCTTCTCGTACAGCTTCGGGCGGGTATTCCGGGATATCTGTTCTACGAACGGATTGGATCACAGCCCTCATGGAAGTATTGCGCCGAATGAAGACCAAGATTTCATCGATCGCCAGAGGGAATGCGCTTTTGATATCTGCATGGTCGATAGCAGTTGTCTTTGTCGTCCCTTCAAAGCGGATCAGGCGCACAAATGGATCTGGAAACAATTTATCGCGTTGTTTTCCAAACAGCATCAAGGCGCCTTTGGTGGGATGCGGATTGCCTCGATGATCTACAATGAGTTCTAGCGATTGAGCAGTAGCCTGAGTAAACGGTTTATCAACCGTCGCAAATAGCTTGTGAGCCAAGTCCATGTCCAAATCATCAGGAGTGGCCTTTGTCTCAGGTAGCTGATCGAATGAGGTGTGTTCCTTGATGCGTTTGATTTCAGCGATCAGCGAGGCGTCCGCAATGCGATTGGTAGATCCCAAACGTACGTAGACTCCCACTTCTTCTCCCTTATCCCTGAGATAAAATGGGCCTGGACTATGGGGTACATTAACGATCAGTAGATCCTTGTCCCTCCATGAAATGAATTGCAGATTGGGCAGCAGGGTAGGACTCACCGAATCGGCGATAGCATTTGCGATACGCTCTTCATCTTGCAGGACATTCTCAATGCCGATGACATTTTTAGTCTTGTCCTGAATTCCAATGACCAATGTGCCGCCGGCCGTGTTAGCGAATGCGATTACGGTTTGAACGATTTTAGGCAAAGAATGAGCATTTTCCTTGAATTCAAGGGTTTTGCTCTCGGATCTTGCGAGCAGTTCTTGTAACAATTGGGTTTTCTCGCACCCCTCTTTTCCACCCGCGTGGATTTGTCTATTTTCCGTCTGAGATAAGAGTAGAGAGCTATTTGCGACAGCATCATGCATTTTTTCGCTACCAAAACAGTATTTTGATCGAGAAGTGTAGTACTTAGAGATGGATCTCTGCAAGAGCGAGTTGTTCGGGCTATTTTCAGGCACGTGCAGTCGTTGAAAATATAGAACTTTTGATTCGTCAACTGTTTCTATGTTGATTGGTCAAAAAGTTGAGAATAATGGCTTGGTGTCATAAAATTTTTCCCATTTCACGGCGAGTTCAAAGGAAAGAAAGAAATGGGCAAGGAAATCTGGGTGATTGAAGTCAACTTGAATAGCGGAGATCCATTTGAATACCGGATTACGACATTGGGACAAATGTTAAAAACGAATGCAGCTCAAACGCTATGCAAGGTTCACGGTCTATCTACGATACAAAAAGGATTCAATTGGGCTGCCGTGGGGGTGGCTCATAGTGAGGAAGATGCAAATCAGAAAGCTGAGCGTTTAAAATTAATGGTGATCTCGGAAAAAGAACATATGTCAGCTACTGGCGAGAGTCTCTATCTAAATCTTGACAGGCTACCTAAATGAATAGATGGTTCATATCCGATACCCACTTTTCACATATCAACATCATCCGTTACACTGGACGGCCCTTCCAATCTGTAAACGAGATGGATGAGCGGCTTATTGAGAACTGGAATGAACTTGTTGAGTCCCAAGACATGGTATTCTTCCTAGGTGATTTCGGTTTGGGTACAACGGATTTTCTTAGCTGTCTTTGTGCTCGACTTCATGGGAATAAGATTTGTATTCGAGGCAATCACGATGGCAGTCCAGCTAAAATGTACAAGATTGGGTTTACGCTCGTTTTAGAATCCGCTTTCATCAAAATTGGCCGACATCAAGTCGAACTTGTTCACATTCCCAGCCAGCCTGCCCCTCCACATTTTCAGCTTCATGGGCATGTTCACGAGAAACGTCCCAATAAATTCATTAATCGGCAGCTAAATTTATCCGTAGAAGTTTGGGATTACAAACCAGTTTCTGAGAGAACGCTTGTTATACCAAATATCAGAAATAACGTTGGGTTTGGCTACGTCAGCTCTGCAACAAATTTTTCGTCTTCACTCGTGCCTTGCCATGCTGGCAATGGTCACTCGTTCCAGACAAAAAATTTGTGCAGCTTCCTTGCCAAACCCAACGTTATTTCTGATATTTGGTATTAGTCTGCTCGATTCTGCGCAAGGAGATATGTATGACAAAAAAATTCAGTCAGGTTTGGGTCAACCAAACTGAGCTGGGCAAAAAGTTTGGATTATCTGCTGTAGCTATCGGTAAAATTTTGATAGAACACGAGCTGAAAGATTCTAAGAACGGTCAAGCGACTCAGAAGGCAATCGAAGGCGGATATGCTAAATCTACGCCCCTAAAAAACGGCACTCCTTTTTTTATGTGGCATCTTCAGAAGACAAAAGATCTAGTCAGCAAGAAACATGTGCTTTTGAGTGAAGTCGACTATTGGGCTAACGAAGTGAAAAAAAATCTCTCGGATGCGGAACGTTTATTTGAAGAGGGACAAGATAAATTGGCCTGCATGATAGCTGATCATGCATATGAGGAGGTTCCTCAAAAGATTCGTGTCGAAGTAAGAGCTAAAATAGAACCATAGAACGACTAACCTAAATCAGTATGACCGTCCAAAGTGGTTTGCAGAGAAACTTGCAGACGCAATCCGCCAGCAGATTGGCGAAGGCCTCGCCCATGAAGTAGAGCGGCATTTGAGTAAATCATATTGCTGTCCATCAATACCAGATTCGACTGAATAGGTGACTTCAGATTGAGGTAGGGCTATAATTCCTGACAAACTCCTGACATGGAGGGTAGGAAAGAGAGAATCGGGAAACGTAAGTTATTGAGAGTAAAGATGGGGCAACCTGGACTTGAACCAGGGACCGACGGGTTATGAGGGAGGGAGATTTCCATCCCATTCAGCACGATCCAACCGTTATAAGCATGAGCGTAAATGAGTTGTTGAATGGTTGCAATCGAATTTTGCTAGATCAAACTCAAAAAAGTCGCACCTCATTGCACCGCCAGTGCACCAAGAAGTCGAAGAAAAGCATCCCATTCAGGCCATGGGAGCACTATAATTGGAGATTCTCCTTCTAATGCCAGAATCGCAGCTCTAGGCAAGTAAAAAATACACCATCTAATTTACATAATAGTTTGATTTTTAGAGCTTTCATCGTTGCTAAACAGCTATTCAGAAGCTTAGGAATTTGTTATACTCTATCACCTATCAACTTATAGGAGAGAACAATGAGCCTTGTCGCATGTGTGAATTCTAGTCTGCCTTTAGCATCTCAGAGTCATATCTTATTTTCTACCCATGCTCTCACTTGCGCAACAGATTTAACGAGAATTGGCAACGCATCTAATCGACTGTTTCAAGACCAACAGGGAAGAATTTTTCTCCAGGAGAAAACAATTGCTGAAGTGATTGGAGAAAGAATTCTTCGCCCTTTAATTGATAGGACTTCCTCTATACTATTTAAGCTACATTCTTTGGTAGGACAACTCCCCTCGGTTCTCCCATCTTTCCCTGTTGCCCGAGCAGAGGAAATAATAATTTCCCCATCATCTCTATCCACAAAAGAAATTACTACCTCAAATTTAGATCAAACAACAGTGAATCTTGAAGAAATTAGAGATGTTAGGGGTGATATTAATATAATTAGGCTTTTACTCAAAGGAAACGTAGAAACTTGTAATAATCTATTCAAGCAAGCTGTGGATGAGGGCGATGTTATCTCGCAAATCCAGCTTTCTTATGCCCTTTTTGGGATGAAACAAGGTAAAGATGACTCTAAGGACTTTTCTTCTTTGAGTGCTGGGGATTTAGAGACATTTTCCTATTACCCTAGAGAATTCGCTCTCTTTAATTCAGCATATGATCAAGCAATGGGAGTGGAATCTGACTGGAGAACACATGATAGCAGGGGTGCAGAAACTTTCCGTTCAGCAGCCAGTCAGGGTTACCTCCCTGCACTTCTGGAACTCAAATGCAAAGAATGGCAATGGAATACAAACAGTTATGGTTTTGCAGTTGAATTGCGACCTTTCGTTGGCAAAGGAGACAGGCAGTTAGATTATTATTTTGGTCAAGCGCTGAAAAATGGGTGCCAAATTGGATCAGAATCATACTATGAAGGTATGTATTGGATGAATCAATCCGGCGATATCCAAGTAAAATATCCTAGAGAAAATGAATGTTTTGAGGATTTTACTAGAAGGTATATTCGATATGAAGATTGCGCAAGTACTTATTACGAGCATGATGGTTTTTTGCATGTTGTTGGAAGCTCGGTTATCCTAGCTCCTTCCAAGGAAGCGTGGAAAGCTTTCGTAAAGGAAAAGTTGTCAGATGTTAGAATTGCTCCAATTGAATCATATGTATTTGAATATGATATTGAACAACTAAAATCTTTGCTAAATGAACATAAAATCGAGGCTGTTCGTACTGGCTCATTTGTGGAATCTGCTACTGAAGGGAGAGATATTGAAAGTTTGAGAGGGGGGACAATTCATGGTTTTCGCATCGATTCTCTCTCAATATATCAAGACCATGAACGCATTGGTGAAATATCAGTTCAAGAAAATACCTTTAAAATACATCAAACATTTAAAAATCAGAAGCTACAACCGATTATTGATTTTATTGAAAACGTCATGACTCGAACAGGTTCTGCAGGTTCAGCGTATTCATGGTTAAGACTCTTCGCATAGCTTGGATGACGGCTTTCATATAAGTGTTGCGTCGA
>Ga0206877_10131_pt2 | contig 22877 bp, 13 predicted proteins | sample Alteio_BWOrgCont_7_FD_152623 | JGI IMG/M metagenome (GOLD analysis project Ga0206877, IMG submission 152623) | Enriched cells from forest soil in Barre Woods Harvard Forest LTER site, Petersham, Massachusetts, United States -... | ecosystem: Environmental > Terrestrial > Soil > Temperate forest >...
GCAGGATGGTGCCGCCGTAATAGTAATTGGCGTTGGTGAGCAAGACCGTGCCGGTGGCATAGACCGGCGTGGTATTGGCCGTGCCGGTGCCGGTGCCGGGCAGCAGACCAGTGCCGACAGCGGGTATGCCGATGGTCAGCGGGCCGGCGACGGCCGCACTGCCGACCACGCCATCCACGGTCAGCGTGGTGCCGGCGACGGCAGCCAGGCCACCGCCGTTGCCAAGCAAGGTAATCGGACGAGGATTGGCGCCGGCACCGTTGTCGAGCGCCAGGGTCACCTCCGCCACGACCGTGCCGCCGTTCAGATTCGCGGTGGCGGCGGTGGCTGGCGCGCCCAGCGAGGCATCGCCGTCAATCAACGTCACGCCGCCATCCAAGTAACTGGCGCCGGCGTAACTGGTGCTGGTATTATTGATCCACACCGTGCCCGGCCCGGCCTGCGCGTAAAACGACGTGCTGGTCTTGGAGTTTCCGATGGGGGTGTTCAAGACCAGTTCGCCCGTGAGGTTGTTTTGCCAGACGGCGAAAGGGGTTGAACTGCCGGAACTGCCCGGACGGAAAGAACCGGAATTGAAGGTGACGTTGTAAGCGCCCACGTTGGGAGTCACCAAAATATCGGGCAAAGTCAGGGTGGAATAAGAAGCGACGGAAATATTCGCCCCGATGCCGGTATTGAACCGCATGCTGCCGAGATAAGGCTGGCCGGCCCAGCCGGTGATGTTGCCGCTGACATCCAGGTTGCCCCCGGTGGGGGCGCTGCCGCCACTGGCGGTCGTATAAAATCCGGAAACCTGGCTGCCGCCAATCACGGTGAAGGGGGTGGCCGTGGTGGCGGCCGCATAATCATAGAGGCCGACCGTGGCAAAAAAGGCCTCATAAAACCCCACGCCTGCGCTGGTGCCCATGAAAGCATTGTTGCCGCTGACGGTCGTGGTAATGGTGGCGTTGGAGGCGACGTTGCCGCCGCCCGGGCCGACGGTGGCCGGACCGCTGAACTCAATCACGCCACCCGCATTGGCGGTGATGGCACCGACGCTGACCACGGGGTTGTTCGTGCTGGCGACCGGCGCGGCGGCGATGACCGAACTGCCGGCGTTCAGGGTGGTGGAGGCAAAGGTCTGGCTGCTCACGGCATTGCTGCTGCCGCTGACTTGCAGGGCGCTGCCGTTGAGCGTCAAGGCATTGGCGGTGGCGACGAGGTTGGCGGCAGGCGGGTTGGTGCCAGCAAAGGCCAAGGCCAGCGTACCGGCGTTGATGACCACGCCGCCGGTAAATGAATTCGTCGGACCATTGAGCACCAATGCGCCCAAGCCGGTTTTTGTCAAGCCGGCGGTGCCGGCAATGGGTGTAGTAAGAGTGGCTGACTGGTTCACGACATCAATGTTGGGGCTAATGCCCAAGGTCAGGGTGCTGGTGCCGATCAGCGTCCAGTTATATGTGTTAGCCTGATCGCCGAAGATTAATCCGCTGATGGTGCGTGGCGCGTCCAAAGTAACCGTCAGGTTGGCCGGCAAGGCGAGCGTGCTGAAATTGGCGGTGCTGTTGGCGTTGGTGGCGATGCTGCCGCCGCTCCAGTTGGTGGCCGCGCCCCAGATGCCGTTTGCCAGCGAAATCCAGATGCCACTGCTGTTAGCGAAAGGCGTGGCGCTGGCTTCGGGCGAGTTGCCGCTCGTGCCGCCGGGGCCGGTGGCGGTGACGACGTAATAGTACGTGGTGCCGTTGGCGAGGCCGGTGTTGGTGTAGGTGGTGCCGGTGTAGCCGGTGATCACAGTGACGGTCTCATTGCCGCTGCTGGTGCCACGCTTGACATTGTAGCTGGTCGCGCCGGTGGTGGCGGGCCAGGTCAAAGTGACCTGGGCGTTGGTGCTGGTGGCGGCGAGGCTCGCGGGAAAGGTTTGCTGGCTGTTGACGGAATCTGTGACGTTGGCGGAAGCGGCGGCACCATTCATCGCCGATACGCGGTAATAATAAATCGTGGCGGGGTTCAGACCGATGTCGTAGTAAACCGTCTCGGTGACGGTCTGGAGATAAGTATATGGTCCGCCGGAACTGGTGGCGCGCGAAATGATGTAACCCACCGCACCGGCCACGGCATTCCAGTTGAGCACGATGTTGGTGGTGGCATAGAAAGCAGCAGTGAGCGAGGCGGGCAGCGAGGCGGGCGGTGCCGGCAATGACTTGGCCGCAATGGCCGTGGAATTACCGCTGGTGCCGCCGGCACTGGTGGCCGTGACAAAGTAACGGTAGATGCTGCCATCGGTGGTCGTACTATCGGTGAAGCTGGTGGCGGTGTTGGTGTTGCCCAGGATGATGGTGCTTAAAGTATTGGACGAGCCGCCGCCGGTATTCTCCAGAACGGATCGCCAGACACTATAATAGTTTGCGCCAGCGGAAGGACTCCAGCCGAGCGTCACGAATTGATGGCCGGAACTGGTCACGGTGAGACCGGTGGGCGCGGCGGGCGCGGTCGTGGCGATGCCGGAAGATGGCGTCACGCCGGGACTTTGCGGTGAGTTGGTGCTGACGCCGGTGGGGTTGGCCGATTGGACGACATAATAATAAGTGGTGCCGTTGGCGGCGGTGGTGTCCAGCCAGGTGGCATTGTTCGTGCCGCTGCCGCAGACGGGGCCGAGCACGCCGTTGGTGACGGAGACGTAGTTGCTGCCGGAGTTGATAGTGCGGAGGATGTTGTAGCTGGTCGCGCCGGGTGTCACCGGCCAGCAGACCAAGGCGCTGTTGTTGCCGGCATAGGCGGCCACGCTGGAAGGTTGCGGCGGGACATAGCCGGTCAGTTCCAGGCGGATGTAATCATACATCATATGATCGGCAAAATAATCAGGGGAGGATTCACGGAATGTGATGTTGATGGTGTTCAAACCGGCATGAAGCGCGGGAGTGGAACCCGCAGCGGCGTTAAACGTAAGACGCTCATCGAAAAAAGCCCCGTTGTTGCCTTCACGGATGTTGCTGTCGCTGGAGCCATAAGCGGCATAGTAGCCCGTCGTGGGAACACTGGTGGTCGGATTGCCGTGAAAACCGCTGAGGTTGGTGACAGCGATGCTGTTGACGGTGACCTCGATGGCAGAGTAATAGTCGGAACAGAGGCCGAGGTAAATTGACGCGGTCGAGCCGCTCGCCGGGGCGGTGGCCAGGTTAAAGGTGATGGTGGATGACGACGGATTATAATTTCCCTGGCTGTCCGTGACAACGGGCTGGATGAAATTCCAGTCCGTGCTCCAGCGGCTCTGGCCGACGGTATAATTCACATCGTTCGGAAAATCAAAGGGGTACTCCAGCCACTTGCTCCAAACCGCGGCGGGCTGGGTCGGGCTGGGGCCGAGGTCGCCGATCCAATAATCATCCCCATGCCGAAACTTATCCGCCATGCGGTCGGGATAACCGATTTCAAAGACCGTCGGGCCCACCCGCCCGGGCGTCCAGTAATTGGTGCCGAGATTGTTGGTCGCGCCAGCGGTGACGGTGACGGCAAAGGTGTTGGTGGGCAGGTCGAATAAAATCGGCGGATTGCCACCGGTCTGGTTTTGCGACATGAACATCCCCGGCGAGCCCGGACCGAAGGCGTAGAGCGTGTAGTTGTTGGTCGCGATGACGTTGGGGATGGTGAAATTGCCGTTGGTATCCGTCTTCACCCAAAATTGATAGGGCTTGGTCCACTGCTGAAAATCATAAGTGCCGGTGCTGGTGACCGGCTGCTGCACCAGACCGACCCACAGGTTGGCGGCGGAGGCATTGGGGTTGTTGGTATCGTGGATGACGAACTGGCCGGTGACAGTGCCGCGACCGGCGGCGGGCACGTAATTGGGATTGGAAAACCAGCTATAAGGCCACGCGGTCTGCTCGGCGGCACCCTGCGCGAGGGCGTCGCTGTAAAGCGCCTGCGACGCCAGATTCGCGGCGGTGAGGGTGTTGGTGACGTTGTTGCAGTAATAAAAATAAGGGCCGTAAGTTTTTGACCAAACTTCGCCGGAAGCCAGATTGCCGTCGGTGGCCATGCCGTAGTAACCGCCGGTGAACACATTCAGGATGGTGGTGCCGATGTGCTCCATGAGGGAACGTTCCATTGGGCCGCCGGGATAATACTCCGGGCTGGCCGTGATGTTCCAGATTCCGACATTGCTGCCGCCGGTGCCGACGCTGCTCCAGCCCCAGGCGGGCAAGGAGGCGAGGTCGGCGGTGTATTTATATTTGTCCTCGTACTGGCCGGCATAAATGCCGTTGGTCCACAGATAGGTTTCCTTGGGTGCGCCCTGGACGGGAACCGATGCGCCACCGGTCACTTCCATGAGGCGATTACGGTTGGTATCCACGCTCATCCAGTTGAATTGCGTGCCCGCATAAATGTTCGGACGCAAAGAAATATAAACGGGCAAGTCCTGGGTGCGATGAGTCAGAATGGCGGTGGTGTAAAAACCGGGCGAACCGCGGAGCATGGAATAGTGGATATCAATGACGCCATTGGTGGTCGAGGTGCATACCAGATCAATCTCGGCGTAATTGCCGTTATTGGTCACCACTGATTCCGTGTACGTCCCATTGGGGAAAGAGCCGGTGTCTTCCAGCCAGTATAATTGGCCGCCGTCGGTGCCGCCGGCGAGCAACTGGTTGTTCACCACCGTTCCGCTGTTGTTATAGGTGTAAGTGATCTGATTGACGGTGGCACCAGACTTGGTGATCAGGAGGGAAACCAGGCCGTTGGCCATGGTCACGGTGCTGCCGCTGTCGGTGATGGTCACATTCGGCCCGGTGCCGGTGCCGCCGCCGGGAATGTTCGCTAAAACGGCAGGCGCGGACAGCAACGTGCCACATAGCACCAGAGCGCAGGTGGTGAAACGATTAAATGTTTTCAAAGTGAATGGGTTAATCTACCGCATCCCCGGAGAAATCACCCTCAACAGTTCTGGGGATGACAGTTGAATAAGGCGGGCTGCTGGAAAAAGGACAGGGGCGGGCGAAGGGAATCGACCCCTCGTGATACGTCCAAGGCCAAAGTTCTCCGAGCCGAATTGAATTGGAGGCAAGAGAGTGTCATGCAACACCAGTCATCAAAGGCGCGGCCCGGGACAAATGGGCTCCAAAATACTTTGGCACCAGTCTACGGTGCCGCGTTCCGTTCGGCTCGCTTCCGAAATCTGCGGAAGAGCGCGCAACATTCCATTATGATTTTGCGGGTTTTTGCCGTAGCAAAATGGCTTGAAAAGGAAGTTGCCGGGTGGATAATCGCGAAGAGCATCAGAAGGCGCGATTTACACCATGAACATCAGGCCCATTGAGAAATCCCCAGGCAGATCCAAGGCATCTGCCTGGATATGGATGTGGGTGCTGGTTTGCTCGATGGGCATTTCGGTGGACGCCCAATCGGCCGGCGAACGAAAGACTTTAAGCGGCCACGTGCCCAAGGCCGTGGCGGGCCTGCGCGCGTTGGAACGGATAACGGGTGACAAAAAAGTGCGGCTGGCCATCGGATTGCCCCTGCGTGATGAAGCCGGCCTCAAGCGCGAGTTGCAGGAACTTTACGACCCGACCAGTCCCCATTTCCACCAATACCTGACCACGGAGCAATTCACCGAGAGCTACGGGCCCACCAAGGAGGATTATCAAGCGGTCATGGACTTTGCCCGGGCCAGCGGTTTCATCGTGCGCCACACCCATTCCAACCGTTTGCTGCTCGAAGTCGAAGGGAGCGTCGCCGATGTGGAACGGACATTTCAAGTGAAGCTGAACTATTATCAGCATCCCACTGAAAACCGCCGCTTCTTTGCGCCGGACTCGGAACCTTCCGTCCCGGCCAATGTGCCGGTTCTGACCATCGAAGGGCTGACTGACTATATGGTGCCACACCCCCATAGTTTGCAAGCCCGCCCGGCTCTTTCTTATACGAAATACTTTCCGACGCCCGGCTCAGGCCCGTTGGGTACTTTTATCGCGAGCGACCTGCGGGCCGCGTACGTTCCAGGCGTCACCAATTTGGGAGCCGGTCAGAAAGTCGCGCTGGCCGAATGGGAGGGATATTACACCAATGACGTTTACTTGTACGAAACCAACGCAAACCTTTCCACCAACATCGTTATCACCAATATTGTGCTCGCAGGTGCCAGCGCCTTGCCGGATGGCAATACTCAGGATAATTACATCGAGCCGCCCTTGGATATTGACGCAGTGATTGATATGGCACCGGCGGCTACTGTTTTGGTGTATGTGGGTTTCTTTCCCAATGGCATCACCAACTATTACCTCCCCGCTGCCGTCACCGACCCATTGTACAATCGGATTGCCACGGATAATCAGGCCCGCCAGATCAGCACGTCCTGGTACACGGGTATTGACGCCACCGCCGACCAGATCTTCGAAGAATATGCGGCCCAAGGACAATCATTCTTCAACGCCGCCGGCGACTCCGGGGCGATGGTGGGCGACATCCCGCCGCCCTCGGATGACCCGTACGTCACCCAAGTAGGAGGCACGATATTAGCCACGACCGGCCCGCATGGTGCCTGGTCATCAGAAACCACTTGGCAATTGTTGGTCGCTGACGGATACAGCAGCTTCAGCGCCAGCAGCGGCGGTTATAGTGACATCTATGAAATGCCAAGCTGGCAACAGGGGATGAACATGGTTAACAACCGTGGATCCTCCACGATGCGGAACTTTCCCGATGTCTCGATCGAGGCGGTGAATAATTTATGCTTTGACAACGGGATACAGGAAGTTGCCGGCGGCTCGAGCTTCGCCGCCCCGCTCTGGGCGGGTTTCATCGCCTTGGTCAATCAGCAGGCGGCCAACACCGGCAAGCAACCAGTAGGTTTCATCAATCCGGCGATTTATTCCATCGCTTTGGGTTCGGATTACAACAAGGCATTCCATGACATCACCACGGGCAGCAATGTCAATTTCACTACTACGCAAACTGAGTGGTCGGCCGGTCCCAACTTCGATCTCTGCACCGGGTTGGGCACGCCCACCGGCAGCAACCTGATCACCGCCTTGCTGGCGTCTCCCGACCCGCTGGTGGTCGTCTCCAACGCCGCCTTCACCGCGAGCGGCGCGGTGGGCGGGCCGTTCAACTACACGTCGCAAAGCTACTTGATCAGCAACCAGGGCACCGCCTCCTTGACTTGGAGCAATATGAATCCCGTCAGCTGGCTCCAAGTTTCCACCAATCACGGCACCCTTGCGGTCGGCGGCACAAATACGGTGACGTTGAGCTTGAGTTCCTCGGCCAATACCCTGGCCGCCGGCATCTACACCGCCACCGTTTGGTTTACCAATCTGACCAGTCATTTTGCGCAAAGCCGGCAGTTCGCCCTGTGCGTGGGCCAGCCAGTTCTCCAAAACGGCGGCTTTGAGGATGGGGATATCTCTTACTGGCTGCTCACCGGTGACTATGCGGGGTATTACGATTTTGTTTATGATTCCACCAATTCCCTGTCGGGAAAGTACTACATGGTCTTTGAACATAATGGCGGGCCGCTGGCCACCCTGTCTCAAACCCTGCCCACCCTCACCGGACAATATTATTGGCTGTCATTCTGGCTATGGCATCCAACGAACAATGTACCGGGCTTCACCAATGAATTTAAAGTTTCCTGGAACGGGACGACCTTGAAAGAACTGGCCAATGTACCCACCTTTGTCGGCTGGTCAAACTTCCAGTTCCGGGTATTGGCCCCCGGCCCATCCAGCCAGATCACTTTCGGAGCCGACAACTATCTGGATTATTTCGGCCTCGACAATGTCAGCTTAACGCCCACAAACGGGCCGCCGGTGTTCAGCAATTTCAGCCTGACGAACCAAACGATCACACTCACGTGGTTCACCACGCCCTCGACCAATTATCAATTGCAGTACATCAAGTCGCTCCCCCAGAATAATTGGTCCAATCTGGGCAGCAGCTTCACGGCCACGGGCACCACAGCCACGGTGACGGACCCGCACACCAACTCCCAACGCTTCTACCGCGTAGTCGCCACACCATGACGACCCTCATGGTTTGATTTTTTTGAAGGCCAATTCACCGCGCAAATCCTTTTGGATAATTGAATTGGTTGGATTTCACTTTGGGGCCAGCTCGCCGAACCAATAAGCCGCCGTTACTCCTCCATCCATAAGAAAGTCGCTGCCGGTGATAAACGCCCCGTCAGGCCCCATGAGAAGCGCGCCAACAGTTCCCACCTCGTCCGGCGTGCCAGCGCGGCCAGCCGCAGACAGTTCCAACATGCGGCGGTAGCCCGCACCGCGCGGCCCCTTCAGTTCATCATTCGCCAGCGGGGTGATAATGATGCCGGGGCTGATCGTATTGATGCGCGCTCCGCGTTTCCCCCAGCGGACGGCCTCCGCCATCACCCGGAGCGAGTTTCCGCGTTTTGAAAGCTGGTAGGCGTGAAGTGAATCCCTGACCTGACCGGGCTGAAGCATCGGCAGCTTGAGCAATTCCTCAACGGGCGTGGTGGCCAAGGCTGTGTTCTGCTCCACCGAAAGGGGCGGCAGGCGATGCCCGGACTGAGATGCAATCACAACACCCGCACCCCCTTGCGCAATGACATTGCCAAATTCCTCAAGCAGGAGGGCGGTTCCATAGAGATCAACTTTCAAAATCGTTTCCGGTGACGCCTGGGAAGGGGAAACACCGGCGGCATGGATGACACCGGAAATATCTCCCAGCGAGGCGGCCTTTTCAATGAGCGCATGAACGGAGGCGCGTGATGACACATCCACCGTCATAGTGGTCACGTTGAAACCGGCGTCGGCCAGCGTTTTTGCCGCTGCATCGGCGTTTTCCTGGCGCAAATCAGCGAGTAGAACGTGTTTGCCTGCGCTAACCCGCCGGGCAATGGCCTGGCCGATTGAACCGGCTCCGATGACGACATTCACGAGTCTGGGTTTTTGCATATTGTTGTCCGTTCTTTGCGTGACATCTTGAACCGAATCTACATTAAAAGAAAGTGGGTGTCGCAAACAGTCTTGCCAGACCGATTCAGGGATAGAAAAGGAATGGAGGGGGCGATCCGCCGCGTATACGCACAACGTTCGGGAGGTTGGCCGAGCCGTAGCTCGCAGAACGAAGGCTGGAGCGGGCGAAGGGAATCGAACCCTCGTCTCCATTCACCGTTTTAACAGCAAGCAAATACGGGGTTTTCGCGTTTTAAAAACGATTAAATTTGAACTTTTTATTCTCACCTGTATTCTCACTTCATGGCAAGCATCGTGCGACGGGAAAACTCGAAATTCTGGACGGCCTGCTTCACCAACCGGGATGGCCGGCAGTTGAAGCGTTCGACCAAGACCACCGACAAACGGCAGGCGCTCCAGATCGCCCTCGAACTGGAGCGCGTGGAAACCCAGGCCTCGGCCGGGGCGATCACCACCGTCCAGTTGCGGAAGGTGCTGAACGACGTGTCGGAAAAGATCACCGGCGACAGCCTGATCGCGCCCACCGTCGAGGATTACTTCAAGGACTGGCTGAAGAGCATCGCCGCGCGCAACCGCGCCGCCACCATCGAACGCTACGGCAAGACCACACGGCTCTTTCTCTCAGGCCTCAACGGGCGGGCGCAGAAGCCGATCACCGGCATCATGCCGAAGGACATCGAAAACTTCCTCACCGCCCGCCTCGAAACCGGCGTCGCGCCGCAGACGGCCATCATCGACCTGAAGACGCTGAACACGGCGTTCCGGCGGGCGGAAGCCTACGGCATCATCCTCAAGAACCCGGTGGCGGCGGTGCGCCCGCCCAAGGATGTCCGGTCGGAACGCGAAGTGTTCACGCATGAGGAGGTTCAGAAGATTTTGAATGCCACGCCGTCGCTCGAATGGCAGACGCTCATCCTCCTCGGCTACTTCATCGGCGCACGGCTCGGCGACTGCGTCCAGATGAAGTGGGAGAACATCCATCCCGAGAAGGGCGTCATCATCTACCACCAGCGCAAGACGGGCAAGAAGGTGATCATCCCGATGCACTTCCACATCATCGAACATCTGAAATACCTCTCGACGTTCGGGACGGCGGGCTTCCTCTGCCCGAAGCTCGCGATGAAGGGGACGGGCGGCAAGCACGGCCTGAGCGAGGGGTTCAAGCGCGTCGTCCTGAAGGCCGGCCTCGATCCGATGGTCGTGAAGGGCAAGGGCATCCGCAGTTTCACCAAGCGGAGCTTCCATTCGCTGCGCCACAGCTTCAATTCGGTCCTGGCGAATGCGGGCGTCGCGGAAGAGGTGCGGATGAAACTGACGGGGCACTCGTCGAAGGCGATGAACCAGAACTACACGCACCTGCAGGTGGCGACGCTCAAGAACGCGATGGGGGCGCTACCTTTGTTCGGCACAAAAGCCGCCTGACGGTCACCGGCGCATGAGGTCGGTCAGGCTTTTCAGCATGTCCTCCTCGCGCTGCTTGCGCTCGGCCTCGGTCAGCCCCGGCGCGTTCAGATCAATCACCCGGCGATGCGGCTTGCCCTTCTCCGTCGCGCCGCCCGCCGGGTCATTGAGCGCCCAATCGTGGAGCTTGGAGATGAATTCCTCGGGGGAATAGAAGGCGACGCTGGCGCACTCCTCCGGGGGCAGCGATTCGGCGAGCAGCTGCCGGATGCGCTCCAGTTTCTTCCGGCTGCGTGAAATGGCCGCAACGTGCGAGAACTTTCCTTGGAGGCACTTCGTCAGGTTTCCCACCTCATACTCCACCGGCGTCGTCACCGTGATTTCGCAGGCGATGGAACGGTCGCCCCGCCGCAATACGACATCCGCCCTGCCCTGCGTGTCGCCGACGAATTCCTCGAAGGCGACGGAATAGTCGAGGGCCTCGGCCTGGACGCGGATGCGTTCCTTGATGGCATTGTGCTGGCCTTCTTCGTCCGCATCGTCGGCTGATGCCGGCAAAGCAGCTTCTTTTTTCCCCGAAACCGTGGTAACGGCGGCTTCGGCTTTGGGCGCGACAACCGGCTTCTGAATTTCCGCCGCTGGCGGTTGGCTGGCTTTTGCTGGCGTAGTAGGCACCGCCGGCGTGTCATTTCGGATGCTCGCAAGCAACGCTGCCTCCACCTCGGCGCGGGGCGTGGCATATTTCTGCCGCGATGCCGCGATGATTGCCCCAACATGAGAGTGTGCGGGATCCGGCGCTTCCGGCTTCCGCACCGCCAGGTTGAAATCAAAGTCGTTCCGTTCCACACGCGCTATCGCATGGAACTTCTCCAGATTCTTCAGGCTCCTGGCATCGAAGGATTCAAAGCCGTCGCCGAGCCTCTTCGCGTCGTCGTCGCCGACGCGGAAGACGATGCGGGTGCAGGGCTGTGTCAGCACGGCGCTCTCCACCTTCGGGTCGCTTTTCAACTGGTGCAATTCTTGATGCGCCAGCGTGAGGCCGAGCCGGTATTTGCGCGTGCCCTTCAGAATTTCCGCCATGCTCGGCGATATGAAATGATCGAATTCGTCAACATAGAGCCAAAAATCCCTGCGGACGGCCGCCTGCTGCGCCTGCCTTGCCATCGCAAGCTGCTGGAACTTTGAAACCAGCAAGGTGCCGAGCAGATAGGAGTTTTCCACCCCGCACAATCCCTCGGACAATGACGCCAGAAATATTTTGCCGCTGTCCATGATGTCCGCAAAATCCAGCTTGTTGTTCCGCTGCGACACCATGTTGCGGAGCGGCTTCCGGCTGAAGAAGTCCTGCAGCCGGGTCAGGACCGGCCCGATTGATTTGCCGCCGGTCAGTTGCGGGAAGACTTTCTGCCAGTAGTAGATGATTTCCGGGTCTTCCACGGTCTGCAAGCACTGGCTGCGGAACGGCGGTTCCAGCAGAAAGCGGCGCAAGTCCGCGAGAGTCCCGCCCTGCTTGCTTTCAAGAAATGCGAGGATGGCGTTCTGCAATACCGCATCCATCTGGTCGCCCCAGGAAGAGGCCAGCCGCCGGAACACGGCGATCAGATCCGATGCGAGGAGGTTCTTTTCCTCGTCGGAGTGGGCTTGGAGTATGTTGAAACCGATGGGAAACTCGACATCGGACGGATTGACCAATACCACGTCGCCAATCCGATGTTCGGGAATGATGCCCAGAATCTGGTTGATCAGGTCGCCGTGCGGATCGAGCACGGCCACACCGTCGCCGCGTTCAACGTCCTGCCGGATGAGGTTGAGAAGCAGAGATGACTTGCCGGTGCCGGATGAGCCGACGATATGCGTGTGCCGCACCCGCTGGTCGGCGGTGAGGCGGACCGGGACACTCCTGCCGTTGTGCTCGTTGTCGCCGATGATCACACCCGGCTGTTGGAGGATGGCTGGTACCGCCTTTGTTCTGCCTGCGTCTCGCTGAAACACCGGCGAACGGACGGTCGATGAGGGAATATGTACGAAGCCGGTCAGCTCGTCGCTGTTGACGAGCATCCCGGCGCGACGGGACTGCCGCCGTAGCACGTCCTCAATATGATCTGCGAACGGGTACTGTTCGTTGTGAAGCGGGATGAGGGCGTTGCCGCCCGGATACGCGAACACGCGGAGTGAGCCGGCCAGGTCGGACGCCAGTTGCAATACCCGCTCACAAGCGCCGGCGCAGACCATGATGCGAACCACGGCACTATAGATCGGCTTCTTGATTTTGTTCTCCGCTGCGCCCGCAAGTTCGGGCGCATCCACGAAGAACGGCTTGCCGTCCCGGTGGGTCACCGAAGCGGTGATGCTTTCCGCCCAGGGATTTTGCACGGGCTGAAACAAAACCTGAAAAAGCCCAAGTTCATCGGATTGCAATTCGGAGAGAGCGCCGATGATACCGATGAACGGGTCGAGTTTGCCGCTGGCAAGCGGCAGCATGAACTCCTTTTCCAGTCCGAACTCGACCGCCAGCGTCTCCTCCCCGGCGGCGGAATTCCATGCCGATTCCAGGCTTTTCTCAACCGGAATGAACACGGCTTCGGGAAAGAACGCCGACAACTGGCGGCGGAGCAACGGGGCAGCACTCTCACCGGCGGCAAACTGTGCCGTGACCTTTTTGTGGATGCCAAGCAGTTCAAAGGCAATCGGCTCCTGGCACAGGGACAGGTTTGAAAGAAACTGCTCGAACGCATCCCGCGGGACATCGAGCTTGTCCGGGAGCGATGCCTGAAATTCAGTCAATTTTTCTTGAACCAGCGATTGCGGTTCCGGTTCTTCCTCCGGTTCGAGTTCAACGGGCGGCGTCGATTTTTTGCCGAACCCGAGCATTGAACCGAGAAAACTTGGTCGGACTCCTCTATCCGCCACCGGGGCATCCGTCATCGGGCGCAGGGTGAAGGGAACAAAGGGCGGTTCGGGTTTCACCGGCTCGGCAAACACCTGCCAGCCGCGCCCGCGCCTCTCCCATCTTTGAAACTGTTCCGAAAAATGTCCGTGTGCCGAAGGCATGATTAATTTTTTCCCGCAGATTTCTCGACTTCTGCCCATAGTACCACCCGCAAAACGCCAGGTTCAGGTTTTGTAAATTTCCTTCAAAATTGGAGCCGATGCCGATTGCCGCACCAGCTTGACGCCCTTGGCCCCCGTTATTTCCTCGGCGGCGGCCTTGATCAGGTCGGGCAGGATGCTCTTGTACAGCGTCCGCGTGTCCACCCGGTAATATGTCTCCTCCCGGAACCAATTCTCATAGAGGGTGGCGAGGACTGGGATTCTCAGCAACAAAGTGTCGAGATCGGTGAATGCCGCCGCGTTGCGCAGTACGCCGACGATGGCGAAGGGAAGGCAGACAAGGGCGATAGCGGCGAAGGTGAAGCCCAAGGGCTTGGCCAGGAGACTCCCGACCAGAACGAAGAAAGCAACCGTCGCCACTATGTGCCAGAGCCGGACGAGCGCGGGGACATGGACAAAGCGGCAGGAAAAGAAGAAATGGTTGCCGAACGGGGCGGCACAGGTGTCGATCGCATACCGCTCCCGCATCAGGCGCAGGTATGTCCGCTGGCCGGACAGCAGCCCGCCCTGGGCAAATTCGATGCGCGAAATCTCCATGCCGGGAATCTTCTGGTCCTCCAGATGCTTCTCCACCGCCGAGTAGAATTCGAGCGGATCGAAGCTGAACGCATCGGCGGAGAAAAGCCAACCGTCGAGAATCTCGCCCCGCTTGTTTTTGAACCCGAAGATGAAATCGAGCACAAGACGCACGTACTCGCGTTTTTTTGGCTTGTCCTCAGATGGCCCCATAGCAATTATCTGGAATTCAGCATCGCACCACTTGGGCTGAGAGGTCAACCACGAAAGGGCTTTTGGACATGGCGAAAACGAATTCAGGGAAACCGGCGGGACACTGGCTGCGCACACTGCGCCCGTTGTCCTGGTGGCTGCTGCTGGTGCTCGCATTGTTCGGCATCCGCACGCACCAGCGGCTGATGGAGCAGACGCGGCTGGATTTCACCGTCGCGCTGGCCGGTCAGCCGGTGGAAGCGGCGGCGATGCTCGACCGGAAACCCTTCCTTAGCGGCCAGCAAATATCGCTCGGCTGGCACACGTTGACCATCAGCCAGCCCAAGGCCGAACCGTTCACGACGAGCTTTTTCGCGTGGTACAGCAGACACGACCTGGGGCGGATAAACCTAAGGCGAAGTGTCGGCACGTTGAGCGTGCAGGCCAGTCCTTCCGCCGCAATCATCTTCATCACCGGCCCCGAATTTTCCGCCGTCCTGTCCAACAGCGTCGGCACGAACCTGACCGTGCCGACGGATTCATATGCGGTCACTGCGGGATATCCGCACTGGTCACAGTCGCAAAATGTCACGGTGTTCGACAGTCAACCGGCGACTTGCGTGTTCTCACCACAGTTGGGCGCATTGCACCTGACCTGCAACCGCGATGGGGCAACGTATCAATTGCAGTCTGCCAGTGGACAAAATGTGGGTGACGGAAATTTGCCCGATACGCTGACCGGCCTGCCGACAGGCAGCTACCAATTGACGGCTTCGTATCACAATCATCAGGTACAAAATAGTGCCCGTGGAAGTGGGCAAAACCAATGAATGCCGGTCTGAATTCATATTGGGTGCGGCACGGGTGGAATCGGTTCCTTCCGGGGCAACGGTTCGGGATGCGAACGGCAGCTATCTGGGCGAAACGCCGCTGGATTTGCCCGACATGACGCCGCAACGAGCGCAGTTCAACCTGTCGCTTTCTGATTACCAATCCGTGCTGGTCAGCGTGGAAATCGTCGCGGATCAAACGAACACCTGCCGCACCAGCCTCGGGAGCCTCCGCTACCTGTCAGCCATGAAGGATGCGCGTGCTTATATGGCAGCGAAAAACTACGCCGAAACAGTTCAGGTTATTGGAGAAGCGCTCAAGGCCGCGCCCGGCGATATAGATGCGCTTGCGTTGCAGAACGAAGCCAATGCCCAATTGAATGCGGAACGGGAGCGCGCAAATGCGGAGCATGAACGGCAGGCGCGGCTCACCCGGCCGAAGGAGGCATTTGATGCGTTGTGCACCCAGAACAAGGACGCCAGCCTGTTCGAGGCGCATGAACTGAAGACCAGCAGGCCGGCCAAGGATGTGCAGGCTGCCATAGTCAAGGCATTGCAGGCCGATCCATCACCGCTCCAGATTTATTACCAAGACACGCCGCAAAAGGATGTCTATGAGATGATGGCCCGGCATGAGCTTTCATTGGGCATCTTGGGCGGATCGCTGCGGATTTGCCTGCTGGTCGTCGGCCAGACGAAGGATGACGAGACGCAGATCCTATTTAAGGTCGTGGAATACCAGGAGCAGCAAACCATCGTCGGGGAAGGGCTGGCATTCCATGCCGACAAGCAGCTCATCCCGCTCAATCCGGGCCGGATTCAAATGACGGACATGCTGCAATCGCAGGTGCAGGAGGGAGTACGGACCGTGACGGAAAGGCTTCAGCAGGCGATCAGGTAAGGATAGCCCGCTCCCAGTGCTGACGGAAAGGCTTTATTGCTGTCACGATGTCATCCACGTACTTCTCAGAACCAAAGCGGCACGCCGGATGATAGGCATCAACGTAAAGCCGCCCATTCCTGTGGCAGACCGAAACCGTCTCCGATCCTTGGGTGAAATCGGTCTGGGTTAGGCCGAAATCACTGAAGAACAACGGTAATGTGTACCCGCCTATTATTATATCCGGCGCGATTATCTCGACTTGCCGCAGAAGCATTGCCTTGTTGCGCTCGTAGCAAGCTTGCAGCATCGGCATGTAACTCACTTTTTGCCAAGGGAGTTTGCTGATGTTGATGTAGGCAAATCGCCGAAGCGACTCCCCTACTTTTGGCTCGTTCGAAACGTAAGGCATTTGTCCCCAGGTTTGAAAGCCATTGAGCACGGAGTACGTCACCCAAGCCATGTTGGCGAAGGTTCCTTTATCCCCGATCGAGCCCTCCATTAGCATTCGCGGGATTGCGGCCTTCGTCAGGCTCCAACCGCCCTCGCCCTCGCCCTCATCGACATCCCACGGCTCCTTCAGAACCCAAAGCATTTTTGGTTTGGTGGCGAGGAATAGCGCCTCATCTACAACCCCATCGCTGATCGGCCAGTTATTGTGCAGGCCACTGGCGCGCTCCGCCTCAGCGTGTCTCTCCAGTTCGGCGTTCACATCCCGTTCAAGAGCCAACAGAGCTTTCATGCGGTTGGCGTTCATAATTCCAGAACCTTGAAGCTCATCCCTTTAATAGGTTGGGATGTCGGATTAGCTTATTAACAAATGCAGCAGATGAGGCAATTGCATAATGTCTCCAAGCTTTTGTTCCTGATTTTCTGAAATCAGCAAAATCAGATACAGCCTTCAAGACGATAAAATTGCAGTTATTAATCCTTCTCATCTGAATCGCTGCCGCTATTGCTGAAGACTCCATCTCAACACCCATCGCTGAAGTATATTTTTCGAGTAGATCATCCAGATAGCCTTCGGCTGCAACAACTTTGTCGCCACAAAACAAACAAGGAGTGGCTTTGCCGCCTATTATCTGGGCTTTGGGCGAGATGGATTGAAGCCTTTTTAAAACTCTCCCTTCTGTTGTTAGTAATATTTTAGGTATTTCTTCGATCCATTTGCGTTCGTTTGCAATATCTACAGAGAGATCATAGAGATGAGTGCTTAATTGATATTGTATATCCCGAAATCTTCGTCCGAGCCGGGCTTTGGTTTCTTTCCTTTTGACCTCTTCCTCCTGAATAATTTTTTGCCCCTCATAATCAACAACGATACGAGGAATCAGAATGTCCCCAAGCTTGAGCTTGGTTGGAAAATCCGCTTGCATTTTGAACCCGCCAGCAATTCCGGCAAGGATGATGATTTTCGGTTGCCACCTTTCGAGGAAAGATGCCGCAAACATCGCCATTGGAAGACGGCCGGATTCGTCGATAGAAACCAAAGCCACGCGTCTTGGCTCTTGAGCAGCGACCATGCTTGGGCTGACCTCTATCTGAGTTATATAGGAATGCTTTGCACCAGTCAAAGAGGACGAAATCCTCTTAGGTCTTTTGAATAAATGTTTTGTAAAAGGTTCAAGCTCCTCTTCGAGCGCAGTAACAATCAGAACATCGATATTCTTCAGGGTTTGATTGAGAGGTGAATTGTCCTCAAAGTATTTAGAGAATGCAGACCTCGCCGGGTCTGTCCGTGCGCCATTTCCAAGTTCGCGTCTTAAACTTTTGGTTATAGGTGTCTTTTTTAGAATTACCTTGAGCTGAATGTCCTGTTGTTCTACCGGTACCAATAACATGCGCTCTCCTCGGGCATAAATCGTATTATTCGACAGACGCATTCGACACCAGAGCGCGTCAGTTAGTTGTGCGCCAAAACGTGAAACCTCAATATTGCTTGGGATGATTCTATTTTCAATCAATTCATTGGCCACGAGTTCCCATGGATTTAATCCTTGGTCATCCCGATCGTAATATTCAAGATGAGTTTTAAGCGTGTCAGGAGAAAGACTGCTTGGAAAATATTTCCTCAGAAGTTTGACAACTGTTTCGGGTGTGGACACAAACCGCAAATGGCGGCAAGCATCTTGGATTGCTATTAAAATACAACGAAGAATTGCTCTTTCTTTTCCATCCAAATCTGGCCGAGAAACAATTGCACTCAGAAATAGCCTTGACCATTCAGGAAACGCGTCAGAAATTCTCGTAGCTTGCACAGCCCCACTTTGTCCCAAAAATAACGCTAGCGGCAAATTTGATGTAATGGCGAGTGAGTTCTTGTCTACCAGTATTTCTTCATATTTGGACGGCTTGATTTCACAATCATCTAGCTTGAAGTAGGCCTTTAGATTTCCAGCAAGTGCAAGAGCCGTATTACTCACTTCTGCTCCATTTGTATTTTCCGGCCCGTGTGCAAAAATGTTCTTTGTTTCCAAGATGTTCGCCAAAGCAGAACCACTATTGTTTTTATGAGATACAAGAAAAAAACCCAAACGCTTTACCACGGCTCCATGAATTTCCAAATTATTGTCGGCCGCTTGTCGCGGGTCGCAAATCCCGGCCAATGGGATAGATCCGTCTTTACGCTGGTTTTCAAATATTATTTGCGCCACAGCGCTGTCACTGACACTAGCGGGATTGATGTATATTCTGATTTTAGATTTGAATTCCTTTGGAATGAATTGATCCAACCCATAGAAAACATGTAGGAATAAAGGTGTGGCAGCAGGCAGAACGACGCAATATTTTTCGTTTCCTAGCATCTAGCCTTATATCAGTTGGTGCAAAATTTTAATCTACCAGCGTAAATCGTTTTAATTTTAGGCGTTTTCAAAAAAATTCGCCTGGAAATGGTGCTGAGAGGGGATGGCACGGTCAAAAATATGTGCTTCATCACGAATCGCCCTAATATGTTCGGTGAAGAATCGCGAATGAAATTTGTGGGTTCGCTCGCCAGAAAAATCTTTCTTCCAAAAACCAAGCCGGTCAGCTTTTTCAGCTCCAACAGAATAATCTTCGTGCGCCGCCAGATCAAGATTGGCAATGACGGTGCTGTCGTGGGTTACCCGAACTGCTTTCCAATACGAATAGGAAAGTACATTCATTTTTACGAATACGGGCAGAGACGAATCTGGCTGCCAGAATGGCACCTCGTATTGGTCCTCGTAAACGTCTTTTGAATGGACTTTCTCGGCAGCCAACAAATGCCATGCATAGCGGTAAGGAAGATCAATGACAATTTGGTGGTCTGACTTTAACTTTAAAACGTCAGCCTTCTTAAGAAGCCTTTCAATGGCAGCGTCCAATTCAGGCGGCGTGATGGCCCAATTTTGGATGTCTTCATTCTTGGTGAACTTCAACACCGGGCTGGTGAAAAACCCCTTTAACCCTAAACCAAACAAATGCTCGGCAAAATCTCCAATGTGTTTATGGTTACCCTGGTGCAACACACAGGAGACGAACATATCATGCTGTGGATTGTGGGTGAGGTAGCTAGCAACATTGCGCAGAACAATTTGAGAAACCCCCTCACCGCGCCAATGATCATTAACTTCAGGCAGGCCATCCAGCGATACGTCCAAATAGTTCAAGTTTGCCGCAAGCAAGCGATCCGCGTGCCGGTGAAGCTGGGTTCCGTTGGTCACCATGCCCGTGCGGAATCGCAGGCCGGTTTTTCGGAGGTCATTTAAACGGTGAAGCACTTCGACGGCAGTTTCATCCAGCAACGGCTCTTTGCCGATAAAGGCGAATAACTTGCAGTCGTCTTCGGCCAGCGGGGTGAGAATCTCCATCCAGGTGCTGGCGTCAATTTCACCTTTGCGAACCGGCCGGTCGTCTAAATAGCAATAACGGCAACGAAGGTTGCAAACCATGTTGGTGTCGATGCCAACTTCGCGGAGCCGGGATTGAGGCATCATTTCCCCAAGTGCATCCTCAGTGGTGATTTCCCCCAAGATCAAGCGGTGGGCGAGGGACGCTTGAAATGAAGCCTGGGGTGTTTTGAGAGCGCCGGACTCGCAAGAGGCGGCAACTTTTCCCTTTGAACCAGCAACAGCAGCCATATTTAGTGTTGGGCTTTTTTAGTCCGCTGATTCAATTCTCCGCGAAAGAAAGTTAGCCTTCCACGGAACAAAAATTGTTTCAAGTCGAACAATAAAAGCGTAGAGGAGGATGGCCAAGGCCGCAATCACAAAAGCGCTCACCCAGACAGCGGATAAATTATAGAGGCCGGCATCAACGAGAGCGCGATGGGCGATCCCGTTCTCGGAAGATATGAATTCACCAACAAATTCGCCCAACAAGGCGAAGCCAATGTTGAGCCGCAATCCCGCAAAAACCCAGGCGGCGGCACTCGGCAGAACCAGATGACGGAATACGGCTGCATCCTTTGCGCGAAATGTCTGGAAAAGGCGAAAGAAGTCCGCGTCAATTTCGGAAGCCCCGGTTGTGGCCTGAAATGCTGCGACTAGCACGGTTGAAAGAAACACTAGAACGATTTTCATTTCCGTGCCGGTGCCAAACCAAACCACAAGTACCGGCGCAAAAATAAATGCGGGGACGGCACCCAGAGCAATGAGGTAGGGGCGGGCGATTTGATTGATTTTTTGAAATCTCCACAGGAGCAACCCCAATGCAATACCGAGAAGATTGCCGATAATAAATCCCGCGATCATCGGCAGCAAGGTGGCCTCAATGTCTGCAAACAGGGAACCATCTTTTATTCTCTGCAAAAAAATATGCGCCACGGCGGTCGGTTGGCCAAACAGGAAGGCGGCGCGTTGATTCTGGCTGGTTAGAAACTCCCAAATACTCAGGACAACCACGGCGGGAGTCAGAACAAGTGCGAATCGCTTTGTAATTTTGATGGCGTTCATGTGGTTGTGGTGATACCGCTCAAGGCTCTGGCCGCGCGAGCGATGTATCGGGCAAATTCCGGCGAGCATCGGCCTTCTACCGGGCGGTTGTTTTCTGGCAACCCGATCACTTCAAAGTCGTCAAGCACGCGTGCCGGTTGCCCACCGAGAACGATGATGCGGTCTGCGAGAATAACGGCTTCTTCCAAGTTATGAGTTACAACAATGGCCAGCGTCCCCGGTTTGCGGAGTTCCACACGCAGCAGCGCTTCAAGGCGAAGGCGTCGTGTAAAATCCTGTGCGCTCAAAGGCTCGTCCAGGAGTTTCAAGTCTCCATTCCACGCAAGCGCGCGCCCCAAACTGACGCGTTGACGCGTTCCAACCGAAAGTGCGGCAGGATAAGATTCACCCATTTTTTCCAAATCAAAAGTTTCTAACCAGCTGTCCACCAGATTGTCCGGCATCGGTTCGTTGTTGATATGAAACCCTAAAAGCAAATTATCGCGGACGGTTTTCCAAGGGAGCAGCAAATCCTTTTGAAACTGATAGCTGACGCGCGGCTTTGGCAGTCCGGACCGAATGACTTCACCGCTAAAAGTCTGATCCGTGCCGGCGAGAATATTTAACAGGGTAGTTTTACCACAGCCGGTGGCACCCAAAACACAAGTCAGTTGACCGGCGCGAAACTCCAGAGCGGGAAGATCCAGTACCGTGAGTGACGAGTAAGCCTTGCGGAGATTTTTAATTTGAATGGCATTGAGAGGCATGGGTATGCGTTCGTCAAATGGCACTTATTTGAGGCCGTAATTGAGAACTGCCTTCTCTGCAAACTGATTGTCGACCGCATCCTCAAATGAGACATCCTTCTGCAAGTCCCCGATGTCGCGGCGAACCGAGACGGCTTTGGCGTATTCATCTTTGCTTATAGTGACCACTTTTGGGATGGTTCCTTCAGCCAACATACGATGAACCGCATTGGCGATGACTGTCTTGTCCACGTCCGGGAACTCTTTAACAGCAACCGCAATCGCTCCATCCGGGTTCTGATACGCGTAAGTGAGGGCTCTTTGGTAGGCATCCAAAACGTGTTGAACGAGATCAGGATTTTTCTGAATGAGGTCATCCTTTACCATCAGGCCGGTCAATGGATAATCACCATATTGCTCTGGGAATGAATAGACAATGTGCGCACCTTTGGCCAAAGCTTCAGAAACCACCGGCTCAAGCGTCATGGTGATGTCAGCGGTGCCAGCAAAAAGAGGGGCAAGTTCTGTTCCAAATGCTGCCTGAATGATAAACGAATCTTTGCCCAAGGTCAGGCCGCCCGCGAGAAGATTACGCTCTTGAAGCGCATAAATTGTGTTTGGGGCGGGATACGTCACAACCCGCTTGCCCGCGAAATCTTGTGGTTTAGTAATCGGTGTAATTTTCGGATCAACAGCGACCCCCCAAAATGCGACACGGCCAACGACATTGCCGACAATTTTACCCGGCCCACCTTGCTGGCGTGAAATTGGCACCATCATCGGGTCGCCTTGTGCAAAATCAGCAGAACCACCAATTACGGCTGCAAATGCCTGCGAGTCCCCGCCACCAGTCACAACGGTAACATCAATGCCCTCGTCTTTGAAATAGCCGTTATCTTCAGCAATATAAAGTGGCAGATAGAGAAGCGTATTTGCCGCCTGATTGATGACAATTTTTTCCATTTTGGGCGCGGTGCCTCGATGATTGAAAAAAGCAAACCCAGCGAGAACTATAATCGCCACTATCAAAACCAAACCGATTGTGCGGGCTGAGCCACACTGAGACGACCGCTTGTGGAAAGATGAAATATTCATATTAAAATATTTTTTATTATTGCAATAAAGTAAAACCCTTTGGCTTTCGCGTGGGGAACGCCTCCGCCAACGCTTGCAAATTATATCAGAATGCCAAAGTTTAGTCGAGATGCTTATTCCCGGCAATTTTACAAAAAACCACCCAAAGATTGGGTGGCGTGATGGAGTTGTTTGCAGAAACATCTAATTCTCACAAAGGCCATGCCTTGTTAACTGGATGATGCGTTTTCCTCAAATCGAAGTGTTAATTCGCCGGGATTTGCCATTTCTATTGTCGTTCG
>Ga0206877_10135_pt1 | contig 22663 bp, 17 predicted proteins | sample Alteio_BWOrgCont_7_FD_152623 | JGI IMG/M metagenome (GOLD analysis project Ga0206877, IMG submission 152623) | Enriched cells from forest soil in Barre Woods Harvard Forest LTER site, Petersham, Massachusetts, United States -... | ecosystem: Environmental > Terrestrial > Soil > Temperate forest >...
GTGAAGCCAAGAATGTTGACGAAGTGCTCAAGGTCGCGTGCGTTGGTGCCGATCGGATTCCATGCGAACCCGTAGTCGCCGCCCGGGAGAACCCGCAGGCCGCGTTTCCTGAGTTCACCGTACACCTTCGGGCATTGCTCGATCATGGTGAAGAGCTCGCTCTTTTCGACAAACTCCCGGGTGATGCCCCACGGCTCTGCCTCGTATGCGGTTGCGTAAATTACGCCAATGGCCGGCGCGAGAAACACGCTGTCGCGCTTCGCCTCGAGCAGGTCGTACGTTTCACCCTCGATGAAATCGCAGTGGTAGATAACGCGGAAGTCATATTTCAGGGCAAGCTTCACGGCCTCATCTGCACGGGCATGACACGACAGCCAGGCACCGCGCATATGGGCTTCTTCCGCGGCGGCGGCGACCTCTGCCTCCGTATAGGAAAGCCGGCGGGCGAACCCCTGACGTCCAGCAAACATGTCACCCGAGATGTTCATCTTGATGGTGTCGACACCCTCGCGAATCAGTGTCCTGACCGTTCGCCGGATTTCATCGGAGCCATCTGCAATCAGTTCGAAGGCCTGGTGATTCGTGTGGTACTGACGTTCGTCCCCAAGACCTCCTGTTGCGGTGAGTTCAGGCGAAGCCGCCCGCATGCGCGGCCCGGGGAATTTCCCCGCGTCGATGGCGTCGCGAAGCACCGCCTCGAGCCGGAACTTCGCCGAAGCCGCCGAGTACAGACTGGTGAAGCCCGAGTCCAGCATCAGCTTGACGTTCTGCAGCGCGAGGATGGTGTGTTCTTCGATCGGAATCTGGCCAAGTTCACCGAACTTTGCCATATTGCTATACGTCACGTGAGCGTGCGCTTCGACGAGGCCTGGCATCAGCGTCATGCCTTTGCCGTCGATGACGTCGTAGTAGGATTCACGCGGAATCCCGCCATTGCCGCGAGCCACGGCGCGGATCAGATTGCCATCGACAAGCGCTTCGCCCACGAACGTTGGTGCACCCGTGCCGTCGAAAATCTTCACATTGGTAAAAAGTTGTGGATTCATTTTCTATTCTTAAATAAATGGATTTATCAGTTCCGTGTAACGCTAGCTGCGATGGCAGGCTACCGAAGCGTCGCTTTAGCACGACACCGCCGCATGGGTACCCGATCTATTTCGCGAAGAACTGGAGCAGCAATTTATTCACCGCTGCGGCCTTTTCGATGGGCGTCCAGTGGCCGCACTGCGCCAGTTCGACATACTTCGAGCCCGGAATCTTGTCGGCAATGCCCTTCGCAGTCGCAGGCGGCGACGTTGCATCCTGATCGCCCGTCACAACCAGCGCCGGAATCCGCAGCTTCTCGATTGCCGCCGGTTCGAGGCCGACAATCATCTCGCAGGTTTGCGCGTACATTTCGGGATCCTGTCGCATCACAAGCTCCCGCACGAAAGCCGCCAGCTCCGGATGATCCCGCTTGGTCTCAGGCGACGTGCCGCCCTTCACGGTCGCGTCGGCAATGCCTGCCAGACCAACCTTCCTGGCCTGCTCCGCACGATCGCGGATCGCCGTTTTCGCTGCCTCCGGCGCTGCCTGGATCGGCCCGATCAACGCAATGCTGCGCACCATCTGCGGATGCTCGAGAGCCAGACGCTGCACGATGACGGTGCCCAGCGAATGCCCGACCAGATGGACACTTTCAAAACCCGCACCGTCGATCAGCTCCACGACATCGGCGACCAGCGCATCGATGGAAATCGGTGCCTTGTCGCTGCGGCCGCAGCCGCGGACGTCCGGAACCACAACCCGGAAGCTGGGCGAGAGTGCCGCAACCTGGGCTCCGAAAACGTTACCCGTGCCGCCGAGTCCGTGCACGAGCACGACCGGCGTACCTGCTCCTACGTCATCGTATTTGAGTTTCATATGTCATTCCTGAATAGGTTTTGTGAATCGAAGGTGATCGGTGCGTCAGGGCGCCGCTTTTTATGAAGTGTGACTTCGCTGTTCCGGCGAAGTCGCAATGACCTGTCTTTGCAACAGCGTCGAAAACGTAGTGACGGGCACGTCACCCGACATCGCCTGTCGGTCTCTCGGGCAGGTGCAGCCTGTCGCGACGGTCGTCGAACGGCCGTGCTCGCTCATATCCTGACTGACGATCGACATTGCGTTGGGCTCTCGTGTGCGATGAGCATGACACCGTCTCCTGGTTTTATCTTTTCGAGGAGGGAACTGTCCCAAGGTGCCCGAACCGTCGTTAAACATCCAGGCACCGTGAATCCCGTGAACAAATTCTAGGAGGGTGTCCAATCGGACGCTTATCGGATTGTCCAGTCGCGTATCCGGCAATCTAGCTCAGTGTCTGAATTTCTGCGGGAGTCCCTAACATTTCAGATGCCCGATGACCCGTCGGCGCTCCGTTATCAGAAAGTCCATTTTTCAGCGCCCATGCATGCAATCCAGATGCCCGACCAATCCCACGCCCCTATTGCGCGTGCTAGGCTCTACCAACACGAGTGAACCTTTCCGCAAACCGGTTGAAAAATTGGTTTACGACGGGCTAAGTGCCTTATAATCGAACAAAACGCGAGAGGAATGACAACTATGGTGAAGGTCTGATATGGAAGACTTTGAAGCTGTCGCGGCTGCATTGTCGCAGCGCATTGCGGACGGTGCCTTTCTTCCGGAGGGGCGCTTGCCTACAGAGCGAGAACTCGCTGTCGAGTACAGAATCCCTCGAAGCGGCGTTCGAAAGGCGCTTGCCAACATTGAGCGCGAAGGGATGATCGTCCGCAGTGTGGGACGGGGAACCTTTGTTGCCGGCAGTTTGCCACCCAGCTTCGAGCAAGAGGATCTTGCCGACATCAGCCCGGCCGACCTGAACCTGGCTCGCCTTCTACTTGAACCTGGTGTAGCAGAGCATGCGGCGCTTCACGCAACAGCGGCCGATCTCGCATCGATCGAGAAATGCATGCTTGAGTGCGAGAACGCTAAAGATGTCAAATCGGTCGACTTTTGGGATGCGAACCTGCACATGGCGATCGCGAAGGCAACTCACAACAGCTTCATTGCTTTCACGTTCAAGGCTTTGCATCAGGTCAGGCAGTCACCGTCCTGGAGCCAGGTCAAGTACTTCGCAGTTACGCCCGAACGATTTGAGGTCACAGTTGCTGCGCATCGCGCAATCGTGAGCAGTATTCTTCGACGAGATGCTGCAGCAGCTCGTCGTGCAATGGAAACCCATATCGAGCAGATTGGCAAATACATTGCCAATCGCGACTAGACTCGCGTAGCAAATCCACGCAATCAGGTCGGGGCCTGTGCACCCGACCATTTTCTTTGATACCCGCGGCAGCGTCCGTATTTCCAGATGCGGGACTACATAAGACGTTCCTCATTCGCTCCGGCATGATTGCTTCGTGCGGTGTCGGCACTGTACCGCTCCGGAGGCGGTCGGAAGGTGCATCTGATGCCCGCGGCGGACACTGGCCTCTGCCTCGCGGAAATGGGGCTGCCTTGTAACCGGTCATTGCTAATCGAAAGACGTGTCGTTCCAACTTTCGGGGTCGAATGATGGGGTATGCGAATCCATCCAATCATAACGACTACTGTCCGCAAGCCATGCCCAATTTTGCGTCGACCTGGGTGACTGAGCTGCAGCTTCACTACTCGCACCTTCCAGTGTTTCTGGATCCGCATTTGGATCTCGCTGGTCGGCACCGAGGTTTTCAACCTTCGACCCAGCTTTGTTGTTGAGTTTCATTGCTTTCTACTCCTATCAATGCTTCCGATATGCACGGCCAATCGCTCGCTCCCGATAAGCAAAGCCGCTGCTTGCCTGACGAACCCGACAAAAAATCAATCTACAGAGTCATCTGTCGGATCTTCACATGCAGCGGCTCATGGTCGACGGACGACGCCAAGACCAACTGCACCGATTAACTAGACCGCACCTTCCGATCGTTGCTGCGTTTAATCTGCAATCCGATCAATTTCCGACATCGCTTCTCTCAACGCCGTCCGGCAACGACCGTCAGAAAATCCTGTGCATTGATTCTAGGTGAATGTATGGCTCCGGGCTTATCGGAGCGTCCCGTCGCATATCTGGAAATCCAACTCCGTATTCTTGCTGCTCTTAAGGTCGCGGCGCTTCGCCCCTCGGGTTGTCTCACTAGCAATTATCTTTTGCGAAATACAGCTCCCGTTGATCAAGCTATGACTGCGGACGTATTAAAAACACTCACATTTCCTTCGGTTTGCTAACCATTTAAAAAAATCACATCCGAATCCAGCGCGATGGCGACTACGACAAATATCAACGACCTTGCGGGACAGATAGAACGACGCGAGCCGGAATTTTCTCGGACAGGAAACTAAAACCCTTTGCCGCCGGATGAGACGATGCAGAAAATCGACGTTGGTGAAAAATCTGGGACCGGCTGATAACATGATCCACCGGCAAGGACCTATCCGTTCGCGATCGCCATGCAGGGCTGTCATTTTAGGTATGCCATCGAGGTAGTTCTAATCCGGAAAATGACTGCCCATGATGAAATACGTGTTAAATTTTTCCGGCACCTCCAGTACGATTCGCGGAGCACGTGTTGCCTAGCTCATCTATTGGAGAGTCGTTACATGGAAATCGCAATTTAGGTATCTTGCGCAGGTCCACTACTTGATCCGGAGTTCTCTCAGGCACGCGTGTATCACGAATATTTCATTTAAATCTTTTCGAAGAACTTCCGACCAACCCACACCCCTCCGCTTCGGACAACTACCATGTCACTTCGCCCATCCCCAGGATTCGACGCGATCAGTATCGTGGACCTTATCGATCGGGGTCAGTTGTCTGCCGTGTTCCAACCCATCATGAATTTCGACGACGGGGCGATTCTCGGTTACGAGGGGCTGATTCGGGGGCCAGCGGGTTCCCCGCTCGAGAGCCCGTACGACCTTTTCGCACAGGCTAGCACCGAAGGTTGCGTGATTGAACTCGAGCAGGCTGCCGCACGTACCTGCATTGAGACCTTCGCTAAGCTCGCGTGTGCGGGCAAGCTCTTCCTCAACTTCAGCGCGGATACGATACGTCGATTCGCTGAGGCCAGTGACGACGTGCTCACATTGCTGCGCGAGTCAGGCATCAGCCCTGAGCGAATCGTGATCGAGTTGACCGAACAAAGCACGATTCGTGACATCGACAGCTTGTTGCAGGTGCTTACGACTTTGCGTACCGCTGGTGCGCAATTCGCACTTGATGACTATGGTACCGCCAACGCCAGCATGAATCTGTGGGTGCAATTGCAACCGGACATTGTGAAAATCGACCGGTTCTTCATCCATAACATCGCGAGCAATCTTCTTAAGCTCGAAGCTGTTCGTGCCATACAGCACTTCGCACACGCGAGCGGCGCCAAACTGGTTGCAGAGGGAATCGAAAACGAAGCGGACCTGATCGTCGTGCGCGACTTGGGGATTGCTTGCGGCCAAGGCTATTTCTTCGGTCGACCCACCGCGCAACCGGCTCGCATGGTGGCGGACGAGGTCCGCCTGGCGATTCGCGCGGGCCACATCGCGGTTTCTTGTGATAGATCACGCTCATGTCGAATCCCGTGGTGAGCCGCACAATCTCAGGCCCTACGCAACAGACGGTTTGTCAAGCCGATCCAATCCAGCAAAATCTTTCGGCAAAGCCGGTTCATGCCATTTTGGCATTACTGACATGATGCTATGTCGCTCGCAATTAGCGAGAGAATAAACAAAACGATGTCGCTCCGGTCTCCGATATGACGAGCTGGATGACAGCCGTTTCGTGTTCGCGTCTCTTGCCTGAGCCATTTCTGGGCTGAACGTGGCACCGTCTAACTCTGGTCGATATAGGAAACACCATGGTCAAAGCAGTTCGTTTCGATAAGACAGGCGGCCCCGAGGTGATGAAGTGGGTCGATGTCGAGGTAGGCGAGCCGGGTAACTGCGAGATCCGCATCAAGCAGCATGCGGTCGGTCTCAATTACATCGACGTGTACGTCCGCACCGGTTCGTACCCGTTGCCGCTGCCGGGCGGCCTCGGCATGGAAGCGGCGGGTGAGATCACGGCGGTGGGCGCCGGCGTGACAGGTCTGAAGATTGGCGACCGGGTTGCGTATGTGGCGCGCCCTCCAGGCGCTTATGCTCAAGAACGGGTGCTGCCGGCCGTTCAGGTCGTCAAGCTGCCGGATGCACTGAGCTATGAGCAGGCCGCTTCAGTGATGCTGCAAGGGCTCACCGCGCAATACCTGTTGCGACGCACTTACCCTGTCAAGGCGGGTGACACGATCCTGATCCAGGCAGCTGCAGGCGGCGTTGGCCTGTTGGTGTCTCAATGGGCCAAGGCGCTGGGCGCGACGGTGATCGGCACAGTTGGCTCGGACGAAAAGGCGGAAATCGCCAGGGCACATGGTTGCGATCACGCCATCGTCTACACGCGCGAGAACTTCACCAAGCGCGTGCGCGAGATTACAAACGGCGCAGGCGTGCCCGTCGTCTATGATTCGATAGGCAAGGACACGTTTGCGGGTTCGCTCGACTGCCTCGCGCCGCTTGGCCTGTTCGTGAGCTTCGGCAATGCATCCGGTCCGCTGCCACCGATCGACTCCTCCGAATTCGTCGGACGCGGCTCGCTCTTCTTTACCCGGCCGACCTTGTTTACACACATCGCCAAGCGCAGTGACTACGAGGCGATGTCGACCGAGTTGTTTGAAGTTTTGGTGTCGGGCAAGGTCAAGACCAGCATCAACCAGCGCTACTTGCTGTCCGAAGTTGCGAAGGCACACATCGAACTTGAAAGCCGCCGCACCACCGGTTCGACCGTTCTCTTGCCGTAAGCGCGCCAAGAGGGACACCAAGGTGGAATCATCGGACCGTTCCGTCCAGCACTGAACGGTCTCTTTCAATCAAACATTTTTATGTTCCCTCGAGCACCCTCGAGCGAACGCGCCATGCCGATCGGTATAACGTTCTATTGGTCGTACATACCCTCGCCAAGGCTACACAACACGCCCTAGTTCACCTCTGACACAACCTTGGCCGCGCGCCTGCCACGCATAGCGCGCATCTAGCATCCCTTGTCGAGCCAGGGACAGGGGCATCTTTTGATTAGTGAGAAAAAAACGGGCGGTCAATTGACACCGCCCGTGGGAAGACCCGTTAAAAAAACAACATCGGGTCGCGTGGATCGGTCGACGCGCCCACCACGCCGACCGATCCACGCAGTCTATAGCGCCTGTCAACAATCTCGATATCAACGCGTGTCGAAATTTATTTTTCTTTCATCGAGCACAATGTCAGGGAGAGACGCCTGACTTGCCGCTCGACCACTCGTTCTCACCGCACGACCATGCATCCCAGCCGGATGAATCACCTCTGTCCCCGGGTAATACCTAATAACAGAACTGGATTCCTCGATAAACGACGAGACGATCTGGTAACCCTAAAATCAAGTCTACGCCTAGAGTTGAATCTCAGGATTCGCCAAGTCATCTTAACAACGATCAGACATTTGGCGACGAAATTTATATATTCTCACTCGAACGCGCTTAAGTTCGGAGCAATTTAACCTGATTTGCAACGAGCCTCTACAACTCTGACAAGATAACCGCGCTCCTTATGACAAACAATTCGCAATCCTTAACTTTTAATGGGATTATCGCGTTTACGCGATGCGAACTTGAAGGAGAAAGCAATGAGTACGATGGACCGTTCTTTGCGTTCCCTGGTCGCTAGATGGCTTGGAGCGAATCCCGCAACACTGACTCGGGTAGTCCGGTTCGGTCACATACGTCCAAATCGGCGCCGATATGTGTGCGTTGAGACATTACGGCCGACAGGCGCGTTGACAATTTATTTCTTCCTTCACGATGACGGCATGTGGAGCGTTTATCCACAGGAGATCGAGCGTCCGAGCATGAGTTTTTCATAACGTCGATACCGGCGGCGATCGATACAGGTACGCCAAACTGCGCGCTCTCACAGTTCGCCAGCCCGCAACCATGAACACTTTCGAAACTAAAAACGAGCAACTGGATTATCAGCCCACGCAGCTAATTTTCAGCACTTCAACGGAAATTCGGACCCAGGCGCGCCACAACGCGCCTAACCGATCTGCAGCAGCGATACCTGGCTCTCCAGCACAGTCTGCAGTTCGTTGCAGTCCGGCCGTGTCCCCCAGTTTCGGGAGCCGACCACTGATGCGATGGCAATCCACGAATTGGGCGGAAGCCACTTCCGAACTACAGTCTCTCCCTGAAGAATCCGCAGACGCCCGGTCTGCTCGCAATAATCGGCACGCAGTTCTGTGCCGTCCAGTTGGACAGTCATGAGAGGGTGACGCGTTCGCTTCATTGATGTCTCCTTTCAAGAAAAAATCTGATGCGTGCACGGATATCCCAACAGGACCTTTCCTTCCGCACCGCCATGCCCTACGCTTCCCTTCACAGAAACCGGTCTCGAACTTCAATGTCCCATCTCGCAGTTACCCACCTTCACACCAATCCGCTCAACGTTTTCTCATGGTGGAAACATTCGTTAAACGAAATATAAATTGTTCGGTGCAGTCGGTTTAGTAAGCTCGCACCAGCCGATCCTGTAAATCAATCGTAGATGCACGTTGGTCCTATTTCTTATCGGAACGTCCCGTCGTATATCCATGAATCCAGCTTCGTAGTCAGGATTTTCCCGAAGTCCTCTGCGTTTCGCGTGGTGCCAGTCGAAGGCTGAATGGAGGCCATAGTTGCGGGCCGATCCTGACGAGCAGGCACAATGCTTTGACCCAGGCTGTCCCGCACCCTTTGCGGAAGCCCTCAGGAACGCATACGCCAGCGCTCATCCAGGGAATCGCGCGCGTTGATGCTCCAAGCCTAGACACTATCCGCATCTGCCGCCCCTCCCTCTATAACCTGGTATTGGTGCATGCCACGCCACCAGATCTCTCGACGAGGAAGTGCGTAATTACAAGCGTCGTCGGACGATTGCAACACATGGAACTCCGGGAAATACCTCATGACGGAACTGGACGATCCGATACGTCACAAGACGATCCGATAAGTCTGAAATCGAACACATCCTTACACTTGCTTCACATGAGCAGTTGCCGGAAGCGCAGGAGCAGTCGGCAAGCGTTGTCCGAATGATCTAGAACACGAGAGGTCTGTTCCTTCCTCCAATAGATGAAACCAGGAGACGACGTCATGCTCACCCCACAAGAGAACGCAATACAACTCGAAACCATCAGACCGGGATGCGTGAACGCAACCAGCCGATTTTCGCTTTTCGCTGGGTTTGCTTAAGGTTGAGAGGACGCTGACAGCATGGAGATCCAAGCCACGCTACGACCGCCGGACACCAGATTCTCCCGATGTCCACGTACGCACTCGTAATGCGAAGTGCTGATGTATGGAGTCCATCTTGATGCGTGACGAGCATCCCGCAACGCTGCAATAGCTGACGATTAAATTTCAAACAAGGAGACAAGATCGTGATTTCTCTCAAAACACCTCTTATTTCATTAGTTATACTAATTTCGACGGCAACGGCTGCACAGCCATCGTCCGCGCAGGTCGGCGATCTCAAGGATCCACAATACAAGCCGACCTCCGCACAACTGACCAAGGCTGGCGCATTCAAGAAAAGCCCTCCCTACAACGTCGTTTTGGCTATGCCTGGTCTTTTTACGACATGGTTAATCCAGGAAACCGAGGAGGTGCGCCACGAGGCAACGTTGCATCCCGAAATCGGGAAACTCACGGTGATATCGAGTGATTCGAATGCCGCCAGACAGGCTGCAGACCTCGAAGATCAGATAACGAAGGGCGTCGACGCCATCGTAGTATCGCCGGTTTCCTCGACCGCCATTAATGCGCAGATCGCCAAAGCGGCCGCGAAAGGGATTCCAGTTGTTACCTTCACGGCCACCGCCAGTTCAGACCAGGTCGCGGTCGCCGTGTTATCCGGCGGGGCTCCTGAAGGAAAGATCATGGCCGACTGGCTTGCAAAGCAACTGGGTGGCAAAGGTAGCATTTGGGCGTTTCGTGGCATCGCCGGAAACACAGAAGACACTGACCGCTACGCGGGACTCGCTCAGTCGTTGAAAGTAACCAGGTTGCCGGTCTCTGCCGAAGTCTATGCCGACTGGAACTATGCCAAGGGCAAACAGGCATGTGAAAGCCTGCTCCTTTCAGGAAAGCCGGTCGACGGCATCTGGGCCTCCGGAGGTGAGATGTCGCGAGGATGCCTGGAGGTTTTCCAGGAAGTCGGAAAAGCTCCAGTTCCTGTGACGGGTGAGGGCAACAATGGCTTTCTCAGAGCCGCCCAGAAGTCGGGGGGACCGTTTGTAGCATATATCTACCCTCCGTCCCTGGGACCGGTCGCACTTCGAGCGGCATTGTTGCTCCTTGAAGGTGACCAGATGTATCGAAGCTACTGGAGCGACGGGGGAGAAGTCATCACACGCGAGAACCTGACCAAGTATTACCGTCCCGACCTGAACGACTCCTACTGGGTGGGTTCGTTGCTTCCGGATGCAACGCTTAAGCACCTCTATCAAAACAAATAGTCTCCAACCCGGCAGGCGTCCCTCCCATGTGCATTCTGTCCCTGACACACGGAGTCAAACATGCTGTATCAAGCTGAAAAAGCCCCGCATCGGAAGGCGTGGCCACCGCTTATCGAAGGCATCGACATTTCCATGAATTTTGGAAATACGCGCGCGGTTTCTCGTGTTTCAATAGCCGGCCACGCTGGCTCCGTTCATGCCGTGACTGGCGAAAATGGTGCTGGCAAGTCGACCTTCATGAAGATTCTCGCTGGTGTGTATCGGCCGAGCGCCGGCGAATTGCGCATGCATGGCAAAACCATAACGCTGCGCAATCCACGCAGTGCCCGAGAGCATGGCATTTCCACGATATTCCAGGAATTCACTCTGCTGCCCAATCTGACTATCGCCGAAAACATTTTCATCGGACGCGAGTCTGGCAGGCGCGGATGGATCAACAGGAAGCAAATGCATGAACGTGCGAGTCGTACATTGAACTCCCTCGGCGTAGACATCGATCCTGGGACGCTCGCAGGCAGCCTTTCCGTGAGCGAACAGCAACTCGTGGAGATCGCCAAGGGCATCACGACAGATGCGTCGGTATTCATTTTTGATGAACCTACGGCAGCACTAAATGGTCCCGAGGTGAAAAAGCTTGAGACACTCATCAAGGACCTGCAGGCAAGAGGCAAATCCATCTTCTATATTAGCCACCGACTCGATGAAATCTTTCGATTGTGCGACACCGTCACCGTGCTGAAGGATGGGCAGCATGTTCTTACGACTCCTTGCAGCGAACTGGATGAACACACACTCGTCACGCTGATGGTCGGTCGCCCTATCGAGGACCTCTTCCCGCACAGGTCGTCTGGCCAGCTATCCAGTGCGTTGCGATGTGAACGCCTGAATTCCGGTCCTGGACGCAGCGCCGTGAATTTGAATCTGAACCGACGAGAGATTGTCGGACTCGTTGGACTGGAGGGACAAGGGCAGCGGGAAATCATCCGGGCCGCAGCAGGTCTCATGCAAACACCGCATGCGACGATTGAAAAATTCAATAGCGTCGGCAAAGCCCATCCAGTCGACCCGAGTGCCGGCGTGGCGCGGCGCCTCGCCCACGGGATAGCCTTCGTACCCGGCGACCGCAAAGCGGAAGGCCTGTACCTGGATCTCTCGGTTGCGGAAAACGTCGTTATAGGCACCTATCGGGATAGTGCGCTATACGGCCACGCTTCAGCCCAATCTTCGCTTGTAGAAGACGTCATTGCGCGGATCGGTCTCAAGGTAAAGCATCCAAAGCAGTCTGTCACAACCCTTTCTGGCGGGAATCAGCAAAAGGTTCTACTGGCACGAGCGCTAATCGCTGACATCGACATCCTGCTCATCGAGGAGCCAACCCGCGGCGTAGACGTAGGCGCCAAGGCAGATATCTATCGGCTACTACGCGGATTTGCCGACGAGGGTGGAGCGGTACTCGTCGGCTCCAGCGAACTGACAGAACTCATCGGGCTGTGTGACCGTATTCTTGTCGTGCGGGCAGGCACTATTGTCGCTGAAATTGATGGCACTCAAGCATCAGAAGAAACTGTCATGTCGCACGCGCTCGGCGTCTCACAGCGACAATCAACGGAGAAGACGCAATGAACCCATTCGGTCCCAACTCCCGCTCCGGCCTTAAACCCTACGTCGTGTCGATGCCGATCGCGCTTATCGTTGGGCTTTCCTTTGCCGCCACCGATTTCCTGAATCGCGGCAATCTTTCTAATCTCTCGGCCCAGATCGCACCGCTTGCAATTGCTACATTGGGCCAGTTGCTGGTCGCCCTGGTGGGCGGAATCGACCTGTCCGTTGGTTCAGTAATCAGTCTGACTACCTGCGTCGCCTCCGCTTCTGTCGGGTCAACCGCGGGTATCGCACTCGCTCTTTTATTGGGTTGTGTCATCGGTATCGCCAACGGTCTCGCGGTGTCCGTGGCCCGTATGCATCCGATTATCGCCACGCTCAGTTCCATGACGTTCGTCCAGGGACTGGCGTTGTACTGGCTCCCAACGGCCGGAGGGCTTGCTCCTCCGTTCTTACCGGCCTTCATCAACTCGACTATCGCCGGCCTGCCGGTCAGCATATTGCTGCTACTAGGCTGCGTGATAGTCGTAGGGTGGCTTCTCGCCCGTACGCGTTTTGGTCTACGCCTTTATGCGGTCGGCGCACACCCGCGCAACGCATCGCTTAACGGCGTAACGGACCGTCAGATCATCGTTGCAGCGTACGCTGCCGGAGGTCTGTTTGCCGCTTGTGCTGGTGTTGTACTTACAGGTCGAATCGGCGCTGGCGACCCCGTCATAGGAGCGCAGTTCGCACTCGCAACGATTACAGCCGTCGCGCTTGGCGGAGTCCAATTCTCCGGCGGAATCGGCAGTGCCGTGGGAGCATTTTGCGGCGTTCTCACCTTGGGCCTGATGCGCAATGGAATGAACCTTGTTGGTATCGACGCGTTCCTGCAATCTGCCGCTACTGGGGTGCTATTGCTCATTGCTATCAGCTTTCAGCGTCGAACGATCATAGGGTTTTAATACCATGCCAGCAATCACAGTCCAACAAACTCCCGATAGCCAACGCGCCGCTCGCAGACTCTATGGCTTTCTCTCTAATCAACCGCCATCCTGGTATGGCCTCGGAATTCTGCTGCTAGTGGCCTGGGCAACGCGCCCGGCCCTGCTCTCCCCGTTGCTGCTTCTTGCAATCCTGAAGCAGGGTGCGATCCTGGGTGTAGTCACCATAGGACAGTCTCTGGTGGTCCGGAGTCGTTCCATCGACCTTTCAATCAGTGGGGTCGTCGTAGTCGTCATCTGGATAGTCACCAGCGGGGCAATCCCGCTGCCGGTTCCCGCTCTGGTCTTCCTGGCGCTGCTTTCGGGGGCACTCATCGGAACCATCAACGGCCTGATCATCACTCGCCTCCGGGCGTCGGCGGTAGTCGTCACGCTCGCGATGGCCATCGTCCTAACAGGCTCCGTCGTTGCAGCGAGCCAATACCATCAACCCGGCGAAACACCCGACCTTCTGCGGATCGTGGGTTCGGGTCGCATCGGGTCGCTTCCGATCGCGGCGATTGTGTGGGTCGCAGTGCTCATCCCATTCGCCCTTAGCTTGCGCACGTGCGTGTTCGGTCGCTATCTAGACGCGGTTGGATCCAACCCGACCGCCGCAACCGTGTCCGGCATACCAAGCCTTCGCGTCATGTCGATTACCCATATCTTCTCTGGACTGACAACCGCATTGGCCGCTCTTTTGCTCGTTGGCTCAGTCTCGGTGGGCAACACGAACATCGGTCAGGACATGGTACTTAACTCGCTGGCGGCAGTCATTCTCGGTGGCGTGAGTTTCGGCAGCGGTAAGGGACGCATGCTGGGGCCGGCTGTCGGCGCATTCATGCTTACCTACCTTTTTAGCCTGTTAATCGGTTTTGGACTCGGCGCCGCCGGTCAAGCCATGGTCCAAGGAGCAATTATTGCGCTAGCCGCACTTGTCTTCACATTTCGAAGCCGGTGATACGTCGCCTTGCGCAAAGCGACATAGCGCATGAAGTTCGACACGAAGAAGACCTGGCCGCCGCTCGCGGCCTCATTACAAGGAGACAGTAGTGAAAAGAAACACTCTTGCGGCACTGCCGCTGGCGCTCGCAATGGCAGGCGCTCATGCCCAAAGCACCGTCACGCTCTACGGCGTAATCGACGTCGGCATCGATTACGCGAACAACGTTGTCAGCGGCTCAAACGGGAACGTTGTGCCCGGCAGCGGTGGCAAGCTCACGCAGATGCAAAGCGGCGTTCCCCTCGGTAGCCGGTGGGGCCTTCTCGGCACGGAAGACCTTGGTGGTGGCAATCAGGCGATCTTTCGGCTCGAAAGCGGCTTTGACGCGGCGACGGGAGGTTTGGGCGGTGGTCTGGCGTTTTCCCGTAATGCTTATGTCGGCATCAAGTCCAATCAATACGGTCAGCTAACGTTTGGCAAGCAATGGGATGCATCCGTCGACATCGTCGAGCCGTTCACGCTGAACGGCCAGTATGGCGGCTGGTACTTCGCACACCCGAACGATATGGACAATCTAGACAACGGATTCCCAATCAACAACTCGGTCAAGTATGTGAGCCCCAATCTCGTGGGTTTTACGTTCGAGGGTCACTACTCGTTCGGGGGTGTTGCCGGCCAGTTCTCCAACAACTCTTCGTACAGTGCGGCCGCGGGTTACTCGCATGGCACGTTCAGTGCGGGCGTCAGCTACCTTCGCATCAACGATCCGATCACGGCGGTCGCCGGCTATGGCAGCGGCGGCGGCTACGTCAACACGATCTACGGCGACGCACTCGCGAACGCGCGTTATCAGGGTGCTCTGTCGGCCGGCGCCGCCTACGTGCTTGGTTCGCTCAAGGTCGGGGCCGACTATTCGAACGTCGATTTTGCCGCGGGCCCTGGAGGACATGACCTGCACTTCCAAAACTATGAGGTATCGGGTATCTACTCGGTCAACTCCGCGTTGATCATCGGGGCTGGATATACATTCACGACCGGCCTCGAGCATGCAACCGACACGTCGCCGAAGTACCACCAGGTTAACCTGATTGCGCAATACAGTCTCTCGAAGCGCACGTCCGTCTACGTAATGGGAATCTACCAACACGCCGCTGGGGCCGCCCAATACGCGCAGATAACGTCCTTCAACCCATCCAGCACGCAAAACCAGGTTGTCACTCGCGTCGGCATCACACACTCATTTTGAAGGCGGCGCCGCGGCAACGTGGTCCGTTTCGTGCCCGCAGTTGTCGCCGCGTCACCCTCAACTTGCCACCAACGCGACAACACTACTATGAATGGGAACGGTCGGAGTGTGCCTTTTCCGGTTGCCGGCGGTTCGCCCCGCGCTTTGCAGAACAACCGCCGTCTCCGACCGGTTTCGAACGCTTTCAGTACGCCGGAATCCGCCGTTACAGCACCAGCCAGCCTCCACTAATTTGCAGCGAAATTGAACTGACATACCGGCTCTCGTCTGAGGCCAGGTAGACCGCCCCCATCGCAACGTCGTGTGGCGTCCCAAGCGCACCGAGCGGAATGAGCGCCGTGAACGTGGCTCGTGCTGCTTCCGGGTCCGAAAACTCGCCACGACGCGCAGCACCCTTTAAAATCGAATCCATCATGCCGCCGTCACCCGTCTCAATCTGGCCCGGCATGATGCTGTTGCAGCGAATGCCGAACGGAGCGCCGTGCGCCGCTACAGACCAACTAAGGTGGCGAACCGCTGCTTTGCTCACACCATATGCGACCTCAAACGGCGTTGCGAGTACTGCGGCAATCGAGGAGATGTTGACGATGGACCCTCCGCCCGCACGCTTCATTGCAGGAATTACGCTACGGCACCCAAGCATCACCGACTCGACGTTGACCAGTTGGATGCGACGGAATTCGTCGACCTGCGTGGTCTCCGGGTTTACGTTCTCCGTGGACCCCAGAATGCCTGCATTGTTCACAAGAACATCGATGCGACCATGCTTCTTTTCGATTTCATCGATGACCTGCGTCCATTGCTCCTCGCTCGTGACATCCTGAACCACCGACGAACACCCGATTTCTTCAGCGGATTCATCCAACAGACGCTCGCTGATATCCGAAATGATGACCGTTGCGCCCTCGTCCTTGAAGGCCTTGGCTGTCGCATGTCCAATCGCTCCTCCCCCGCCGGTAACCAGACACACCTTGTTCGAAAGCCTGTTCATAACATATCTCCATTTAAGTATCATTAGCGTCCAGAGCCGTAAGCGGCACCAAGACGCGAAGGTGACTACGTAATTCCTTCTCAAGACCCACGTGTTTGCTGGCCAGCTCGCCGGTAATGGCGAGCGGACCTAACCCAAAAACAAGACAAAGTCCAATGGACCAGTTAGCGACGATGTAAGCGAAGCTCAGCCCTCATTCATGCTCGAGAAAGCTCACATCTTGCGTGTTGACTTCACTCAGGGATGTCTCTTTCGTTCGAATGTCCGTTACCTGAGATTCGGATTGAGGCGTCCCGCGTTTTCTCATCGCAGCGCGGAAAACGTAGTGGGCGTCAATGTTTTCGCCGAGAACGATTCGACGATCGGGCCGTCACGCTCGGAACTCAGCTTCGCTTCCAGCCAGCGTGGGTCTTTCAGAAACGCCCCCATCTTTTCGGCGCGTTCGGCCTCGCTGTTCCACTTCAGCAGATAAATCAGTTCGGACTTACTGTCTGCTTCGGTGGTCCAGAATCCGATTGTCTGGATGCCCAGTTCATGAAAGATACCCAGTACCGGATGTTCGAATCGTTCCGCGACAGCGTGGAGCCGACCGGGCGTACAGATATAGGTGCGCAGTTCGTAGAACATCTCAATCAACCTCCCTTCTTCATGTGGAAAACACATTTGGATAACTAATTTTATTACGACTGTCAGTGCAGGGATTTTCGCCTTCCTGACTCCACTCTAACGCGGCGTCTACGATCGACGTCCGCCATTGCGAATCAATTACAGATGGGCTGCCACCACTTCGTCCGCTTCAAACGGATGGGCTACACAGAATCTTTCGCAATAGTCATTTCCTAAATAGTCCTATGTAAGTTGTGGTGATTGATGCATCAAACATCCATCGTCGTTAGCTACTTTTCCGTGGATGCCCCCTGTTTCGACTGAGCCGAGCGGCAAGTCACCGCAAAGCCACTCGGTACATTTACATGGCGACAATGCCTCAGCCTACTGCTAACCCTCCATCGGCTACCACTACCTGACCGGTCGTGAAGCCGCCTCGCATCAGATAGAGGTAAGCTTCGGCGACTTCATGAGGTTCACCGGCATGCTTAACGAGCAGACTCTGTTCCGCACTTTGGAATATCGCTTCACGGGCGGCCTCGGGAAAGGTATTCCAAAGTTCAGTCTTGACCGTTCCTGGGCAAACTACATTGACCCGCAGCGGCGCCAGTTCTACTGAAAGGGCACGCGCGAGCGCTTCAACCGCCCCACAGACGCTCGAAACCACCGACATGCTCTTAAGAGGGCGTTGCGATGTCATCCCCGAAGTAAGGACGATCGAGCCACCCTCGCGAATTTTTCCTGCACCGTATTTTGTGGCCAGAAAGGCGCCCCAGTAGCGAACTCCAAAAAACCTTTGCGCTTCCTCAAAGCTCATGTCTTTCTGATTGACCGCTCGCAAAGGATCGCCGGCGGTATACACGAGGTGATCATATGCTCCGATCTTTTCAAAGTATGACTTGATGCTGTCCTCATCCAGCAGGTTGATCACGTGCCCTTCAGCACTCGAGGGGAGCTTGTCCTTCGCCTGCTCTATCTGCGCCTGACTATTAGATGCAATGACCACGAGTGCACCTTCATCTGCCGCTGCTTTCGCCGTCGCGAAACCGAGTCCCGACGATCCACCGAGAATCACAATCCGTTTATCTTTAAGCGACACCGTTTCCTCCGATACGTTAGAAAAACTCCAGTCTGACTTTTTGAATCATTGCCATCACAATAGATTTGTCCATTCCACATTGCTCCGCACTGTGACGTCAGGCTCCATTACTCTTCGCTTGAGGCTGGCAACAACCGATGGGTTATCGTCTGGTCCCGACTGGAACCGGAGCCGCGCTCGTTCATATCTGCCCCAAAGGTCCCGAGTTGTACCAGCCGCCGGTATGCGGCCAACCTGACACCACCTCCCAGTTTCATCTAGTAGAAGAAGTCACTTCCCTCGGTCTTCGTACTTCGCTTAGATCACATCTGCCCGTGAGCCCTGCGAAGCAACTTTAGGTGTGTAATTGACTACTGGCTTATCGTATCGTCTCATGGCGTATCGAAGAATCCAGTTGCGTGATCAGGTCTTTCCCGAGGTCCTTTGCAATTCGAACGCTCCGTGGTGCTGCCAGCGATCTTTCAGAGGTATTGGCAGATTGAGGGCGATGCGACGACAATCGCGGGGAAGCAACAACCCACGTTGTCACGGCGCACGCCGGATATCGGGTATCGGAAGGCGCATGATGCTAAGGCGGTGCGCTGGCCTGTCACGAGGAGATCAGGTAGGCGCCGAACGATCTATGGATGGCGCGCAGAGCTTTGCGCAAAAACCTGAAAATGCAAAAAAAATCGAGGCCGCCAGTCTCAACCAGCGACCTCCGGCACAGAAAACGAGGCGATCAATGTACGGAATGCTCTCAACGTTGATACCGCCGCTGAGGTTAAGGCGGCCAGATCAGCGCGCCGTAGAGGGGTGTGTTGAGGTCTGGGTCAGCGCAAGTGCATCGCAACGATCACCCCCACAGGCTTCCCACCCTCCGCCGAGTGACTTGTACAGTGCCACAGCGCGTACGTTAATATCCGACTCGGCCTGCGCCAGATCATCCCCCGCAGCGAGCTCTACCCGCTCGGCATCGAGCAGTTCCAGAAAACCTGTCGATCCCTCCCGGTAGCGGACGCGCGCGAGATCAGCTGCGCGGTGACTCTGCGAAAACTGATCGATCAGTTTGCCGACCCGAGCATGAGTTTCGTTGTAAGACGTGAGCGCGCTGTCAACGTCCTCGATAGCGAGAAGAATGCTTTGCTCGTAAGCGGCTTGCGCAGCGTCCGAGCGGGCTTGCGCCGCATGAAGGTTTGCACGCACGCGCTGTACATTCAAACCATCCCAGGTAATACCCGGCATGATCGACCATGCCTGCGAACCCGCCGTCAAGAAATCCGTGCCCTGGCTCGAGAGAAAGCCGAGAAATCCGACCAGTGAAACATGCGGATAGAAGTCGGCCTCCGCAACGCCGATACGCGCGGTCGATGCCGCCAGTCGACGCTCCGCTTCCTGCACGTCAGGTCGACGCGCAAGCACATCGCCTATTGACCCCATGGGTAGGCTCACGGCGATTGGCTCGGAAGTGCGCGGCGACAAATCGACGTCAAGTTCGCCGGGGCGCTTGCCAAGCAGCACCGCAAGCCGGAACTGTGCGGTCTGCTCGTCTATCCTGAGATTGGGCAACTGCGCCTCCACTGCACTCAACCGAGCGCCCGCGCTTGCGACATCCTGCTCCGAGCCCGTGCCAACATTCGCCTGCGCCTGCACGAGACGCAGCGTCTCCTGGAGCGTCTTGATGTCGTTCTGGACAATGGCGATTCGTGCCTGTGAACCGCGCATCATGAAGTAATTACGGGCCACTTCGCCAATGACGGAAACCTGGGCGCCGCGCAATGCCGCCTGCCGTGCATCGCGTTCATCCTTCGACGATTCCACTTCGCGTCGGATGCCACCGAACAGATCAAGTTCCCAACTGGCATCGAACCCAGCGCGATACTCGTCGTAGCTAACCTGGTCCGTGGTTATTCCCGGATACTGACCATAGGTGCGCGCAAAACTGGTCCCAGCCGAAACGGTTGGAATCTCCGCCGACTCCGCGCCGCTTACGAAGGCCCGCGACTCACGGAGGCGTGCCTGTGCAACGCGTAGATCGAGGTTATCGAGCGCCGCCATCTGTATAAGGGCATCAAGCGTCGGATCTCCAAACTGCTTCCACCATTGTGCCTGGAAGCTCCCGTTGTTCTCACGCATCGGATCGACGTTGAGCAGCTTCGGTACCGCTGGGGCGGCGGCGTGGTAATCGGGCCCGACGGACACGCACCCAGCGAGCGCCAGCGCAGACAGGATTGCTGCAACAGCCGAGAAAGGATTCAGCCTATTCATTTCAGTGCTCCCCGAGAACCGGCGCGCTTTGGATAGCCTTACTGCGGCGCGCCTCACGCCGTTCCACGAACCCGCGTACCAACACATAGAAAAGAGGCGTGTACACCAATCCGAACGCCGTCACGCCTAACATCCCAGCGAACACCGCCACACCGATCGCGTGTCGCATCTCCGCCCCCGCGCCGTGAGCCAACACCAGTGGAACAACACCCATGATGAATGCCACCGATGTCATCAGGATCGGCCTCAGACGCAGGTGCGCTGCCTGAAGGACTGCCTGCTTGCGATCCATACCGCGTCCTTGTGCGTCGCGTGCAAATTCCACGATAAGAATTGCGTTCTTGCACGCGAGGCCTACCAGCACGATCAAACCGATCTGCGTGAATATATTGTTGTCGCCATGTGTGAGCCACACGCCACCAATAGCTGACAAAAGTACCATCGGTACAATCAGGATGACCGCCAGCGGGAGCGAAACACTCTCATACAGGGAGGCGAGCACGAGGAACACCAGCAGCACGGACAAAGGAAATACGAGTACAGCCGTATTACCCGCAAGGATCTGCTGGTACGTCAGATCGGTCCATTCGAACGTCATCCCTCTCGGCAGATTCTCGCGCGCAATGCGCTCCATCGCTTCCTGTGCCTGTCCGGTGCTGTAACCCGGCGCGGCGCCGCCGTTGATTTCCGCCGTGGGATAACCGTTGTAGTGCATCGAACGCTCCGTCCCGACGGTGCGCTGCACTGACACGAACGAGCCTAGTGGCACCATGACCCCCGAAGAGTTACGGACCTTCAGTTGCCCGATGTTGTCAAGCGTGCGCCTGAAGTCCGGTTCAGCGGAGAGATTCACCTGGTACGTGCGACCGAAGCGGTTAAAGTCATTCACGTAGAAGGTGCCCGTGAACGCCTGAAGCGTGTCGGCGACGTCGGTCATGTCGAGACCCTCAAGCTTCGCCTTCTCGCGGTCTATGTCCACGCGGACTTGCGGTACGCGTGCGTCGAAGCTCGAATAGAGCGGGCTCAATGCGGGCTCTTTCGCGCCTAGCGCAATGAGTTTATCAATCTGGCGTTGCATTTCCATCGAACCATAGCCAGCACGGTCTTCAATCTGCATCCGGAACCCGCCCGTCTCGCCCATGCCGTCCACCGGCGGCGCGGGCACGACGCCAATGCTGGCGCCAGAGATAGCCGCATACTTCTTGTTCAACGCAGCAATGATCGCGTCGGCCGACAGCGACGGATCCCTCCGTTCCTCAAACGGCTTGAGAAGAAGGAAGATCACACCCGAATCGCTGCTATTCGTGAGGCCATTGATCGACAGACCCGGAAATGACGCGGAGCGCCAGACGCCAGGCTGATGAGCTGCGATGTCAGTCATCTCGCGCACGACGCCTTCCGTGCGGTCGAGTGACGCGCCGCTCGGTAACTGGACAAATGCGAGAATGAGTTGCTTGTCGAGCGTCGGCACAAAACCAGTCGGTACTCGCATAAAGCCGACCGCCGCGAGCACAATCAGACCGCCATACACCACAAGCGCAACCGACGAACGGCCCAACACCCGACTCACACCGCCGACGTAACGACCCGCGCCAGTCACGAACAGCCGGTTGAAGGGTCTGAATAACCAGCCGAACAGGCGGTCGATCCATACTGTCAGCGCATCTTTAGGCGCGTCGTGAGACTTGAGCAGTATTGCGGCAAGCGCCGGGCTCAGCGTCAGGGAGTTGAACGCGGAGATCACCGTCGAGATTGCGATCGTTAGCGCGAACTGGCGATAGAACGCGCCGGTGAGCCCACTGATAAAAGCAGCCGGTATGAACACTGCACACAGTACCAGTGCCGTGGCAACGATTGGGCTAGTGACTTCCCGCATCGCACGTCGGCTCGCCTCCTTCGGACTCTGTCCCAGCTCGATATGCCGCTCAACGTTTTCAACCACGACGATTGCGTCGTCGACAACAATTCCGATCGCCAGCACGAGCCCGAACAACGACAGCGTATTGAGCGAGAAGCCGACTGCATCCATAACAGCGAACGTGCCGATCAGCGACACGGGCACCGCAATAAGTGGAATGATCGATGCACGCCACGTCTGCAGGAAAAGAATAACGACCAGCACCACAAGCGCAATTGCATCGAAAAGCGTATGAACGACCGCTTCGATGGACGCCCGCTCGAACTGCGTATCGTCGCGGATGATTCGAAAGTCCAGACCCTCCGGAAAATTCGCCTTCAGGCGTTTCATTGTCGTCATGACCTCGTTCGACGTCTGGATCGCGTTGCTGCCTGGGCGCTGGAACAACACAATACCAACAGCCGGATCGTTGTTCAGCAGGCTACGCTGCGCGTACAGGTCCGCGCCGAGTTCGACGCGCGCGACATCGCCAAGATGCACGACAC
>Ga0206877_10115_pt2 | contig 22631 bp, 20 predicted proteins | sample Alteio_BWOrgCont_7_FD_152623 | JGI IMG/M metagenome (GOLD analysis project Ga0206877, IMG submission 152623) | Enriched cells from forest soil in Barre Woods Harvard Forest LTER site, Petersham, Massachusetts, United States -... | ecosystem: Environmental > Terrestrial > Soil > Temperate forest >...
TCAGCAAACTCCTTTCCAACTTTGAAGCCAGCGGCGGTGATGGCCTGCCGCTGGTTTTCGACCGTCTGCCCGGCGGTCGAAACGCGCAAATACGAAATGATGCTCATGGTGGTGATTGTTGTCGTTGTTGCAATAGGGTATATATATTATTTTGCATCGAACCCTATATATTTGCAACATAATACGCAACGGTTTAACTTTGCTTAGGCGTGTGGCGTTGGCGTTTAGCCAAATGCAACACAGTGCAGTCTGTCCATCCTTTGTCGCTGGTTGTGGTCGATGCAGCCACCGTTACTCGCTACAGACGCACGAAACCCCTTGAAACGGAACCCATTTAATGTGTATGATATTTCCGCACACATTAAATGGGTGAGTTATGGGCTGGCAAGAATTTGGGCGGCGGCTCAACGCGGCGCGACAAGCGATAGGCATAGCGAATCAAACTGAACTTGCAGCACTGCTCGGAGTTCGGCAGCAAACGGTCAGTCGTTGGGAGCAGGGTCTCTCCCGACCCCGAGCAGGCCAGATACCAGAAATCGCATCGGCGTTACGCTGTGACACGGGCGAACTTCTGTCGGCGGCCGGTTACGCTCCTAAGTCTGCGCCACAAGCCACCTTCGATCAGCCTTGGCCAATCGATGCGCTTAGCCCAACCTCATTCGAGCGCTTCTGCACTTACTTCCTGGAATCTCTTTATCCCGAAGCCGACGTACACCGCTACGGCGATCAGGGACATAAGCAGCACGGGTTAGACATCGAAGCTATCTTTCCCGACGGACGCGTTTCCACGTTTCAATGCAAACGCCATGCGGCGTTCGGCCCGAAGAAGGTTGACGACGCCGTAAAAGCTCACACGAGAAAAGCGACCCAAAAGGTCATCCTGCTAAGCAGCGTAGCCAGTACTCAGGCTCGCGATGCAATCAAGAAATACTCCGACTGGGAGCTCTGGGATCGGGAAGACATTTCGCGTCTAATCAGACAGGACCTACCCAAAGCCAAACAGCGAACTCTCGTCGATGTGTTTTTTTCCGGGCAGCATCGCACGCTGACCGGTGAACTCGATGCGTCGCCTTGGTATACGCCGGACGCATTTTTTGCGCCCACGCTGCAGATAAACCGCGCGTTTTCGCATTCTTGGGAACTTGTGGGCAGAGAAGCTGAGCTCGATGAATTATTTCGCTTTGCGGACGAAAGCAGCCGACCGGTGGCGTTGCTGGTTGCAAACGGAGGTTCGGGGAAATCACGTTTGCTCAAAGCAGTCGCAGACCGCATCGCAGGTGCTCGCCTACCGCTGGATATTTACTTCCTGTCGCGTGACGCGCTTACCACAAAGAGCCTAGACGAATTAGGCCCTCGGCCGAAACTACTCATCTGCGATGACGCACACGAACGTGAGGATCTGGGGCTACTGTTCGATTACGCCGCCGACCCGTCAAGGCATGCGCGCCTAGTTATCTCACTGCGGCACTACGGCATGGAGCGGATCAAGAGGCAGGCGCGCGCTGTCTCAGGCAGCGAGATTACGTGCGTCTACCTACCGAAAATGTCTCAGGCCGACAGCGAGGCGCTTGCTCTGCAGGCCCTCAAAAGATTTGGCGGAAATCAAAGTCACGCTGGCCGACTAGCTGCTTACACGCGCGATTGCCCTTTGGCTACCGTTATAGGGGCCGAAGTTTTGTCAACGAGCAAGGTGCTTCCGCCGGAATTCCTTCTCAGCGAAGAGACCTTCCGCGCTGAATTACTCAGTCGCTTGGTAGAGAGCATTGTGGAGGGCGTGAGCAAGGGTCTAAATGCTAGCGCGGTGCGGATAACGCTTGCTGCAATCTCCTTGCTTCAACCAATCAAAGACGAGGATCCGGCGTTAATCGACGCACTGGCTAGTATCGCAGGGCTCAAATCTGGCGAGATTGCTCAGATTACCCGGCGCCTCCGGGAGGCTGGCGTTTTATTCCAAAGAGGGTTCTCAAGCCGTATTGCGCCAGACTTGCTCGCAGATTTCGTTGTTGAAGAAGAATGCATTAGTCGAACGGGCCTGTCTACGGGATTTGCTGAGAGCGTGTTTGATGCGGTGCCCGCCGCGTACGTCGAGCACATACTCGCGAACCTAGGTCGCCTAGACTGGATCAAGTCGAGCGGTGATACGCGTCAGAGCCGGCTACTGGACGCTCTGTGGGAGCGGGTTCTTACAGACTCTGAACATACTTCGGCTTATCTGCGAGCGGCTGCTGCGGTCGCCTTTTACCAGCCGAACCAAGCTTTGAATTTTGCTGCCCGGCTGATTCGGGCAGGTCAAGAGAAAGAGAGCGCTGCGAAAATCATCCGCAATGCCGCGTACAACTATGAATGCCTGCCGAAGGCGTGCCAGTTGTTATGGGAAATGGGCCAGCACGATCCGCGTCCGCTTGGGCGGAATCCATCCCATCCGATCCGCATACTCGCCGAACTCGCGTCGCCGGAACCTTCCAAGCCCATCGCTTACATCGAATGCGTCGTGGATTTCGCAATCTCACTCATCCCGATGGACAGTAGTTGGGAATCTCCATATACCCCGCTTGATATCATGGTTAGCGCCTTGGCTACAGAGGGACACACGACGTCGTCGACTCAACGGGAAATGAGGATGAATGCGTTCCTCGTCTCCGGCGTAAATATGACACCGGTTCGAAAAAAAGTTATAAATACCTGCATCGAGTTACTTTTTCATTCGAATATATCGCGCGGATACCGAGCAGCCGGCTTGTTGGAAAGCGCTCTTCGCTTTCCAATGGGGCTATTTAATATGGCGGTGTCCTCCGAGGGTCGTGATCAGTGGGTGGACGAGTTCTGCTGCACTCTGAAGTCCATCAACGATCAACTCGAGACGCGCGAAACGTCACCGGTCGTTTTTAACCGATTGGCTCATGCTGTCTCGTGGCACGCCAAATATTTCGACGGAGCAACTACACAACTAGCAAAGAAGGCGATGACTAGGCAGAAAGATAGCCTACATTCCAAAGCTATTAATTTTTTGATGAGTGGATGGGGAAGAGTCATTGGTGAGGCGGGGGATGAATACTCGATCGAAAAGCGCGACGCTATTCTCAGAGAGTTTACCGGGCAAATTCTTCACGCGTATCCTGATCCATCGAAGCTTCGCTCTTTCATTGAAGATTGTCTTCGAGAGATTGCGGGCGCGAAGGAAGACTCGCCAAACTCCCCTTTCGGACTTGTTACGCACATCATCTGGTCGTCTAGCGGTTTTGCCAAGGCCTTGGTGGAAGACGCGTGCCTTAGGAGCGATTCACTCACCCAGCCGTTTGCAGGACTCGCCCTCGCGAGGCTGCTGAGCGACAATGCAACATACGCAGTCGATGTAGTGGCCTCTAATCTGACAATCGACGATACAGTTGGCATGCAGATGGTGGCTGAAGCATATGCCCGCTATCGCCCAAATGATCGATATTCCGAGACAGACATCAGAGCACTCAAGCAGATCGTTACGTCTAATTCAAAGCGAATTGCTTTGCATGGCGCGGATAGCATCGGATTGGTAGCGTCAGTCGATAGGAAGTTGGCTGCGGAACTGCTCGCACTTGCAAATTTATCTATCGACTCCGATGTTGCAGATCATTATTTGATGTGGCTTTGCAATACGAACGCTATCTCCGTCGATGAGATAACTCAAGGTCAGTTGCAGTCAATTCTCCATCAACTTACTCAGTTGGATAGACTTGACAGCTATTGGATTCAGGAATTTCTTGGGAAGGCGATTCGGCATAAAACTGAATTAATGATTGAATTTTTCAAGTCACGTGTAGAACGCGCGTTAGAATCGGAAAGTTGGTACCAACCTATTCCGTATAGCTCATTCAGGCACGGGAGCTTCGGATTGACAACGTTGCCTGACTCGAAATATTGGCTCGATTATATATTTGGTTGGGCGCGCACACGTTCAGATGACGTGCCGTTTAGGTATCAGTTTTCCTACCTTATCGAAGGACTTTGCGCCCCATTCAACGACGATTTCTTTTCCTATCTTGAAAATTTCATTGATTCTGGAAAAAGTAGTGACCTTGAGCTGGTAATGACGATCCTGAGAGAAACCGCCCACACATTTGTCTTTGAGAGGGAGACATTTGTCATTCGATTTCTTCGGCGGGCAAAGTCTTTTGGCTTTGAGTTCATGGAACGTGCCGTAAATGCACTTTATGCGAGCGCGATTGGTGGGGTGCGCACCGGTGTTCCGGGCAAACCTTTTCCTCGGGATTTGGCGGTTCGGGATTCGGCCGAAGCAGTATTGTCAAGGATAGGTAGATTCGAGCCTGCATATGAGTTATATGAGGCCCTGTTGAATGATGCTAAGGCTGAGATCAAGCAGCAGGAGAGAATCGGTCAAGCGATGGACGAGGAAGAAGAATAATTGAAAACAATGATCCTGCCGTTGTGGCCTTAAAGGAGAGTCTCTATGGAGTGCTCCGTCAAGGGCATCGCATTCTAACCTAGGAGTACCATTGCGTCCGATCGCAATACTTTTCCCGAGGAGCTTGTTTATGTTTGACGTATTGTCCAGTGCGACGATTCTGGCCACCGTTTTCATTTGCGGCCTGATCGCCGCCATGTTCCGAACTTTCCCCCCACAGAATCTAGACCAAGCGGTTGCTTGGGCGACCGCCTTGGGAACAATTGCACTGGTTGGTGTCGGTGTGCTTGTCCCTGTCTTTCAGTCGCACGACGAGAGGCGGCAGCGAGATAGCGTTAAGAAGGATGCCCGCGCCGCTCTTCGACGCATTGTATTCCAGGCGCATCGTCTTGTTCATACCGAAATCGGCCATGGCATACTCTACAAAACGATCAAGTTCGACAAGGCCGACGATCGCGTGCCTAACTACCGTGGCGCAATTAAGCGCAAGGCCAGCGCGATAACAGATCTGCTCGGACGGGTCGAATTCAATCAGTTGGTCGAAACGCGCACAGTGGAGCCGTTGTTCAGAGTTCAAAGTGCAATGACTAACTTGCTTGGGCACGTCGATTACTGGGAGTGGAACAATGTGGGCATTCCAAAAACCGAGAAAGCGTCGGGTCACCAGTTTCAAGACCTCAAAAATGATCTTCAATATGCACTAGACGTATTCGATGGGAAAAAATCCATTATCATCGATGCGCTTGATGAGCCTGCGCGACTAGACGAAGCCCGAGGTATCGTAGTACCTACGAGCACACCCGACGCTTTTGATTAAGAGACGAAGGAAATAACTCAAACATGACTTCATGCCCCTTCTCAGTAGTTGAATCTCGATGGTGGTCTACCGGCAACCATAGCGTGAGGCCATTATTCGAGGCGGTTGCTGCGCTTCACTATGACAATCCAAGTGCGTTTCTATACGATATGTTTGTTAACCGAGCGTCGTTGTCCACCGTGCTAGGCATGCGAGGGAAAGACAAGCGGACCGAGATCATCTACTTGGCAAGCCACGGTAACGAGAACCATATCGGCCCAGATTCTGCCAATGCGATCAGTCGCGCTGAAGCTCGAAATTGTTTCATCGCGGCGAATGGCAAGGGGCAGATAAAAGGACTCTTCTTGGGCACATGCTTGACTGGAAACACAGCGGTCGCAAAATTCTTTCTTGAAAAACCGGAAACCAAACTTGATTGGTTCGCGGGATACAGCGATAGTGTGCATTGGATCGATGGGACAGCCATAGACATGATATTTTTTTCCAAGCTCGCCGAGCTATACGTGGAAAACAAGAGCAAGAAGAAGGGGAAATTGTCTGCTCGGTCGATGGCGCACACAGCAGCGACGAATCTCGTCAAACTTGTTCCAGGCGCGCACTCAACCTATGGGTTCAACATCTATTTTCACGAGAATAATAAGCTCACCAGCATGTTTCAGTAGCGTCGAGCCAAGCGGCGCTTTCCAACCGTGGAGACGGAGATTCGATCACGAGGAATAGGTGACCTTCATTGTCAGCGCTCCGCCGGTAAGCATGACCGAAGCGACGACTGTTTAACATCGAAACTGCTGTTTGCAGAATACCGCGTCTTGGGGGCATGAGCGGATCACTCGGTATATCACCTCTAGCGGCTGATCACATATCGTCGACGACACGGGCTATTGCGTCGCCTTTGTTGCCCTGGCACACTGCTGGCACAACGACAATGAAAGCACGCGATAAACGGCGATAGCAAATCCCACCAGGTATCGTGTAAGTCGCTGAATTGCTTGTCTCCAGTTATCGCATACTACCCCCACCTAACATGAAAAACGCATTCGTAATGCGGAGGTGGGGGTTCGATTTCCTCTGTTTCGGCAGACTATAGATCATGCCCTTGCATCGCCCGCATATGCATATGCGGGCGTTGTTGCTTTCAGCTCTCTAAACGTCGATTTCGTGTGCCGTGTGCCTTGAAAAAGGAAAGGCCACCCAAGGGTGGCCTTCCGTCCCGCCGATTATTTTGACTTCTTGCGCCGTATTACAAACGTTAGCGCAATCAACGTTCCGATGTGGGCAACGTTGAAGTGCAACACTACAATGAAAGTTACGTCCATCGCGACCTCGACTACGAGAGATCGCTTCTTGCAAATATGGGTGTCTTAAGGCGATGGCAACTAGAGGCCTTTTTAGCATTTTCGCCATAAACGCTAACCAGGACCTTATGTACTGTAGCACATCGGCGCGCCTCCGATGTGCTGTCGAATCGCGGATCGTTTCACCTGCTACCGCAGGTCGAGCCCGAGCTTTGGCATTTCACGGTGATCGGAGCAGCTGTTTTCTTGTGGATACGACCCGGCAAAATACAGCGTTCAATATATGACTTTGAACGTCGGTGAGTCCTCGGGCCGAGTCTTGCGACGATCATACAAGCGGGTGGTCGCGATGTTCGCGTGCCCGAGCCATTCCTGAACCTTGGCAATGTCGGCTTCGTGGTCGAGCGCGTTGGTAGCGGCTGTTGCGCGGAGGCTGTGTACGCCAAAACCGGCTACCGCAATCTTCACTTGGACCGCATACGCCAGCACACATTTATAGATGCCGTCAGCCGTGATCGACGCGCCGGTCTTGCGCCTTGGCTGGAACAGCGGCGCGTCGGGTGCGGTGCCGTGTCCGGCCATCTCGAGGTAGGCATGGATACGTTCGGCGCTGGCCGGATGCAGCGGCAGGAAGCGGAGCTTGTTCCCCTTCCCATGCACCCTCAGGTGCAGCACGCCGCGCCGCTGGTGGATGTCGCGGACCTTGAGCAAACATAGCTCTTCGCGGCGCAGACCGTGGTACAGCAGCACGGCGAGCATGGCGCGGTCGCGCTTGCCCTTCAGCGTATCGGCATCAGGCGCATCGAGCAGCGCGCGCGCCTGATGGTCGCCGAGTGCCGGCGTCTTGCCCTCGTTACTGTTACCCCGGGGCCGCTTGACTCCCGCAACCGGATTCAGCAAAACGGCATTGCGTTCACACAGGTAGTCGAACAGCGATGACAGCGCCGAGAGTTTGCGCCGGATTGTCGCGCCGGACAACTGACGAGCTTCGAGGTGTTTGCGCCAGGCGAGGACGTGCGCACGCGTGACGGTGCGAAACTCCTCCGGCTGTACGATCCCCACGAAACCCATGAAATCGCGTAGGTCGATCCGATAAGCACGGCGGGTCTGTGGCGCGTCGATGTTGGCGGACCATTCGATCTCTGGAGGAACATTCGATAACTTGAGGAATTCGGCGGCGGTGAGTGCGCGAGAGGTATTGTCGCGCGCAGCAATGATTCTGGTTGACACGGATTCTCCCAGTAGGTTGCGTCGCACGCGATTAACCGGGATATAATGAAGTCGGTCTTTTGTTGAATGCGTCAAAGTTGACGAATTAAAAGCGCGCGGCGATTATATTGATAATGTATTTTATCAATAGTTACCGTTTGCCGGTTTTATGAATAACTTTGTCAATATCGAACATTTAATCTGCTACCAAAAATGCTGATTGACGCATTGCGTGATTGCGCAAGTTCGGCAGGTTTGACGACGATTGTGTGGTTGCGCATTGCGTGCCGTACGTTGTTCGCCGAGTTCGGCGCCGAACGTCGTCTGCGGACCCGTTGCCTGTGGGGAACGGAATATGTTCGCGCAATCTGCAATTGCGCAATTGCGGACAGGTGAAGTTCGCACCTGGATTGCTGCCGCGGGACATTTGAACGGCGAACACCCGGCGCGACGGGCCGGCCACACATGCAGCAACGTCCTGCTGCGGTATCTGATCGCGCGATTGCGTGATTGCGCGGTTGCACGCCACATGCCATTCGCAGCGTTGATCGGCGAAGATTTGTCGATCTCGCGTCCGCGAGCTTCAGAGCTATGCGCAATCTGCAATTGCGCAATTGCAGGTGGGAATGGCCTGGCTAAACCAGTCTGGATGTCGGCGGCAGGTTGCTGTTGTTGCCAAAGTTATATTAGTTAATAGTTGCGCAGCTTTCACGCTCAAATTTGAACAACCAATCAACATAGATCTAGAGCTTGGTGTTTAAGATTTGATAGTTAAGCTGATATAGCTCTAGAACTTATTGGCTAAACGTGACAGCTTAATATCTGGAAGCTTCTGTTTATCGCTGGAACTTCAATCCGATCTACGATCCCCGTTGGAAACTCATGCTTCCCAGCTATTCGTTAAAGGCTCTACTCAACCATCATTGGAAGGGTAGAACTTATGAAACGAACAGCTATCGCTGCAACGGCTGGACAGTCGCTGCGCCCGCAGCCCGTGTCCGCCCACGCAACGCGCAATGCGCAATCGGGAGTTTTCATCGACCGTATCCGGATACTGGCGCCATGCCTGCATCTCCCTCGTGGTAAACCGGTACAGATTTGTGATCCCGAGACCGGCGAGATATTCTTCGGGGCGACCGCAATCCAGCAATCGCTGGAGGATGGTAATGCCGATGTTTATGTCCAGTCGAAGCAGATCAGCCATCAGCTGAAGGCGGCCCACGCCGTACTCATCGACTGCTGCCCGCCCAAAGTGCTGCAAGGGCATAACCTGTTCGGGCACGCTGTGTTGCAGGACTACGTGTATGAGATATTGGATCGGGTGACGAGGGCGCTTGGGATCGAGGTGCGTGCTGAAGATCGGGCGATGTGGCTTGCAGGCGAGGTACATCTCACCGGTATCCACCTCACCGCGAATTTCACCTGCGCCCGGGAACTGGTGGTGCCGATCCTGGACGCTATCGATTTCAGCAACCGGAAGGGCAAGCAGCGGATACTGCCCACCTGGCTTACGTTAGGGCTCACGCCAAAGGGCCGCTCGACTTACCATGCCCTGACGCTCTACGACAAGCTGGAGGAGATGGGGGCGTTTCTCTGGCCGACTACGAAGTACCAGCGATTGCTAACGGTTGAGGCGGAGAAGGGCCTTCGCGCAGAGGTCAAGCTGTACTCGCAGGGCCTCAAGTCGCTGTCGGGGGGGGCTGGGCGGGCTCAACCTGAAGAAGGTGGCGAGTTGGGCCAAAGTTGACGTCGCCGCGCTCTTCTTCGAGGTTTTCAACCGGTACAGGATTGTCTATGCGGTGCAGCCTGTGCCCACGGGCGCCCAGCTCAAGCTGCTGAAGCCGAAGGAACTGCAGGTTTTCACGAACTGGCTCCTCGGGCGCAGCGTCAAGGAGCAGTTTGCTAACAGGGGAACGGCGGGCCGGTACGTTGCGGTGATTCAGCAGAAGCTCGGCGTGAATATTGGGGTGGACCGGCGGACCGAAGTGCAGCCCGCGGTCGATTTGAAGGCGCTGTTTTCACTGGGGAACGTGCGGCCTGTGCCTGTTTGGGCGGTGGGGACCAGGTACTACTCACCGCCGTCGTTGCCTTCGGATCGTACTGATGGTCACCCAGACGACAACGAGTGAGCCGAAATGAAATGGCCGCTGACGCAACGCGTAATCACGCAATCGCACTAACAACAACGTGCAATCGCGCAATCATGCAATCGCTTTAGCGGCCGCAGGGGGTTAGCAAAACTCGCCTCGGGACTCAGCCGGAAGCATTGTCATCGGTACCCTTGGCCTTTGAGGCGTCGGGGTTGGGCAACGAGAGTTTTTTCTTCTGCCTGTCCATCAGTACCTCGCCGTGTTGCACAAGATAGTCGACGTGGTGGCAGATCGTCGAAGGATGTACTCTAAGACGATCCGCAATTTCCTTCTGTGTGGGTACACCCTCTCCGATCATCGCTTTGATTGCTTCGCGGTGGTCTTCGATTGCCTTTTTAGAGGGCGATTTTTGCTCGACAAAGTCACCCTCCCTGCAACTGAAGTCGAAATTCTCATCCGTGTCGATCTTTGACCACCAGACGAAGTTTCGGGGAACCAGGCTGGTGTCGTGCGACGCCTCACGCGAGATGACCAGCCGAACCCCGCCCGGCATCGGATGACGCTTGTCCTCCTTAATGGAGAGCTTTTTGTGAGGCAGCGAGCCGAGCAACGTGGGCACGGCCCTTCGCCCCTTCGCCCCAGACGTGAAAATCAGGACGCTAATTCCCCGCGCCGTCAGTTCTTCGAGCAGTCCGCTGAAAGAGACCTGAGAGTACTCTCCGGTTTTCTTTCCCACCTGCGGTGTCCAGACCTCCACGTCGTCGATGACAAGTAACTGGACGTTGTGACGGCGTACCAGGTCCATCAACCGCTGGTGGCCTTCGGGTGTCAGTAGCGACTGCGAATGCCGTGTGTCCTGATCAAGTTCAAGGTAGTAAAACTGCAGGTTCTCTTTTGCCCGGTCCCGAGAAGACTGGTAGGGGTCGCGGCGCGTCACGCGTTGCCTACGCTCTTCAATCTCATCTTCGTAAAACCGGTCACAGCAATAGAGCGTTCTAACACCTGCTCCGACACCCAGAGGCAGCAAATTTTTGCCCCCAGCACCAGTATACGGGCACAGGAAACGGAACATGGCTGCCTCGTGCCTCCCTTCCTGCTCAACGAGCGTCACCTGCCCTGCGAATGCCAGCACCCCGAGCACCATTTTGCGGCGGTGCTGCGCCGCGGCGGGGCCGTCGGGTGAATGTGAGAGTTTATCTCGTATTTTCATGATAAAAAGTAGTCCTAAAAATAGAAAGGTGATCTTCATCCGAAGATCACCGTCCCGCTACCTCAGAGCTTGCCCTTTGCCTTTAGGGTGGCGTCACGTTCGAAAGGGTTGCTTGTCGGCTTCCTATCACTGCCCGAACAGGGGCAAGGCGTACCACGCCATGGCGCCGGGTGGCAGTCCAGTCGTTTGCGGGGACATTTCTTGTCTATCATCCAGTCGAGAGAAGCAGCCGTCCACAATCCGAAGGGCGGGAAGGTGAAACTTAGTGCGCCCTGACTATATTCGACGCTGACATGCCGAAACTTCCTGTTTTTGTCGAGCGTGAGGAAGCATTGACCGCCATTCACCAAGATGTGCTGGATCGGTTTTGACGACTTAAGCAGGAGCGACAGCCACTCTTGGTCATTACTCAATTCGACCATTGTATGCATGACTAGGGTCATCGCTTTTTCCGGATGCAATGGCACGGGATAGAGCCAGTATTCGTTTTGGCCCACGAGAAACTTCGCGCAGTTATCCAGTCCAAGGAGTGCAGCGTCCCTGTCGTATATGAACGCTTCCGAGGGGTGCGAGTCAGAGCCGGGCAGGCTGACGGGGCTTCTGGAGTCTGGCGTCCGGCCATTCTCACAGCGCATCAGGTCCGCCTCTCGGCGTTTGACCATACTTCTCCCAAGATCTGATTGAGGATTACTCTGAGGTTGCCTTTTGTTGGTACGCATTATTTCGAGTCTCGCTAGCAATATGTTTGATCAGTTCGTTTTAGCCGTGGTGTCGAGCGGCGAGTCGATCGTGCCTGTTCCCGATTCATCGCGGCATCCTGGCATTAGGTCTATGGCTAACTACTCTACCCAGCCATTTCGGCACCCGGTGTTACGCCACGGTGCAGGAATGCACTTCGGATCTCCGCAGGGGCAGGGCGGTTCAAACAGCCACCCCAGCCCGGAACGAATCCACTGACGTGGGTGCGGCAGTAAGATCGTGATGCGGTTGTGGGTTTGTTGGACGCGAATAAGCTTCGGTTCGCACTTGGTACGGACCTTGACGACGCACATCTGTCCGTTTTCTCGCTGAAAGGAGAACGGCCCAGTGAAATACGGGAGATCTCGCTGCCAATCCGCTCGGAGATGGAAGAACTCTGTAAGAGCGGCTTCAGCGTTGCACACGTGCCCATTCGGGAATTCAGGTAGGTCGGGAAATTCGATCGGTACTCTCCCGATTGCAAACGTCCCAGGGGTACCCGGAAGTTGCTCTGCATCTCGGAAGAAGTTGAACGGTTCGGCGCGGAAATGTTCGAAGAAAAACTTGTCCAACTTCTTCGGCAAAACCGACCGCGTCGTTCGGGTCTTAGAGCTTTTGCGGTTCATCTTCGTTACCTTGATTAAGCGTTGGTTTGGGCTGGTTGCTGGCAGGTCTGCTGGCCACAGGCTTACAGCGGGATACGGCTGGCCATGAGAGCCGCCACGAACTCCTTCATGTCGAAGCCGGGATTGGCAACGCGCGAGAGGATCGTCGTAGCTTCGACCCAACCCATGACCTCCGATTCGCGCCAGCCGGTGGACTTGAGCCCGGTCCTGACCTGCGCTGGGAACAGTCCGAGAGAAACGTCCTTGCGCATCGCCGCCTTCGAGCGGCCGATAATCGTCAGAACTTCGGGTTCTTTCATATAGCGGTCGCTGGTACGGGAGTGCACCCAGCCGATCAATTGGCCGAGAAGCGGGGTGTCCGGGGAATACACGGTGCTGGCATCGGGTTTCACGCTGATGGCTTTGGTCGAGCCGGAATCCGAGTTCGCGGGCAGATGCTTGTCTTTCACGCCGTTGCCCGCGCGGGCCGGGAGGATATGACGTGCATGGCGAATCCGCGTAATCACCGAAGGCGGTTCATTTGCCTGTACATCACGACTGGGTGCAGAGAAAATATTTCGATTCATTGATGGCTCCGTTTGTCTATTCAGGTCTGTTCAGGAGTGAACAAAAACGAATTGTCCGGAAAACGGACTCCTGCTCAGAATGTCAAATCGGAGGTTTGATGCTGGTGTTTTTTCAAACCTCCGATTTGAGATTTGACACGCGCCGGGAAAAGTGTTTGGTTGCGGAAGAGGTATGACGTGAAGAGCTTGCGAAGTGCCTCGATCAGAGGGCACATTGGTAATCACGGTGGTGGGCTGGCAGAACGATGGGCGGCGACGAGGGCATGCTGCTACAGGTCAACGCGAGGAGAATGGCGGGAGGAGGGGCGTGTGGGGAAGGTGGCCGCACATCGACCACGATGGGTCGATATGCGTGCTGTGCTAGTGCGGGGAGAGTGTGACCGGCAGAGAGCGGTCAGGTTGCTGCGGTTTGTTCTTTTACTTTTTTCGCCTCATCAGCGAACGACAACTGCGCGTGTACCAGCCATGCGTAGAAGTGCATGACGAGGTTTTTGGTGCGACGCAGGTGCCATGTTGACATACCTTCATCGAAAGCCTGCATCCACTGCGGCCGCTCAGGATGAACAATCCGAAGTTCTTTAGCGATCTGATGGGCGAGCCCAGGCCAATCAGCGTCGATGTTGTTCGCCCTGAATGCGTCGTGTGGTATCCGCTCCGCGATCAGGAGGAGGGCTTTTAGATACCGGTTGCTGCTGGGTGCTGCGTTTTTGCTGCCCGGCACCTTTGGCATGGGAAAGCGCTCGCCAAAGCGCAGGATGAGGTCGTCGCCCTTTAGCCTTCCGTGTACGTCGGCAAGCGTCGATCTGCATTCTTCGATCTGTTTTTTTATGGGACCGAGTACGTCGATACCCACGGTTCGCCAAAAGTCGGCGTTCTCGACGCGGCTCGGGAGAATCACATCGTTCCATCCGATCGGTTCGATGACCACGGTTGGGGTATCGGTAGTGCAGATCCCCTCGTTCCAGTACTCGCGGTGCGTGCGGACGAGCTTTTCAAGCGCGATAAGCTGCGCGTCAATTGGGACGCTGCAGTCAATAGCGGTGAAGACCATCCTTTCACTGTGAGAGTCCTTTTTCGCGGGCGGGCGCGCCGGAGGGCGTGGCCCTGTTCGTAGTATTTCGCGATACCCGAAAGGCGTCTCACGCACAGTCAACCATGGGCCACCAGGCCGCGTTTCGTACGATGCGCCTCGCTGCTGGGACTTAATCATGGTGTCCTCCTGCAGCGGTTTCATGAGCGGAAAGAACCACGAATCGCCAGGATTGTTTAACGCCGGCAATCGTTCTTCCTCGGGATCGAGCCATGCAGCAATACCAAACCTCTTCGCGCACGTTTTATCTTGGGCGCAGGCCAGCAACTCGGGATTAGGGGCCTTGATGTGAGCGAGGATCGCTTCGAGCGCATCCGCATCGCTTTTCTCGTCGCGTAGCCGATGGAATGCTTCCCGGTAGTCGGGATTCCACCTGAGAAACTGCCAGGCCGTATCGTCAGATTCGAATCCCTTCTCGATAGTGGTTAGAGCAAACACGTTCGGATCGAACTTAAAGTCATTTTGAGTGTTCATATAGCTCTCGGTCGGTCAGTAGATAGTGTCAGACTTCTTGAGTTTGTTGGGGGAGCGGCACCACGAGCTTGTCGCCGCTCGTCACCTGATCGGGCAGCACGAAGTCCGCCCACATCTGCATCATGGCGATGCGCTCGAACATGTAGTCCGCGCGATTATAGGCAGCCCGCACACGGTTGCGCTCGACGTGCGCGAGTTGGCGTTCGATCACGTCCGCGCGCACGCCGCGATTGTTCAGCCACGTGGATGCGGTCGCCCTGATGCCGTGCGGCGTGAAGCGACCGCCGTAACCCATCCGCTCAAAGACAACGTTGGGTGTGGCAAGGTTCATCGGCTTATAGAGGCTGCTCAAGCTGGGAAACAGAAAGTCAGATGCGAACGAAAGCGGCTTCAGTTGCTCTAGCGCCGCCAACGCCTGCCGGCTGAGCGGTACGACGTGCGCATCGCGCATCTTCATGCGTTCGGCCGGAATAGTCCATACAGCGTTATCAATATCGAACTCGTCCCAACGGCACTGGACCATCTCGTTCTTGCGAACGAAGGTGAGCAGCATGAGGAGAATACACAACTTCGTAGCAGTAGACCCGGTGTCGGCATCAAGCCGCTCGACGAACTCCGCAATCTCATCCTCGCGTAGCGGCTCATGGCTGACCTGGGCCGGGACATCAACCCAGCCTTGCAGGACGCGAGCGGGATTGGCCTGAACTTTGAGTTTGCGAATTGCGTGGTCAAATACCTGGGCCGCTGTTTGCCGGACGCGTTCAGCGGTCTTGACACCGCGGTCACGACGCACCGATTCGAGCACGTTAAGCAGCGTACGTGCGTCGATCTGGTCGAGCGGCACGTTGCCGAGGATCGGGTTCAGGTCGCGGCGCAGGTACAGGCTGTGAGCTTCTTGCCAGGCTTTCGAGCGCAAGGCGCTCTTGCTGTCGAACCAGTGCTTTGCGGTGGCTTCGAACGTGTCACCGAAAGATGCTTGAAGAGCAAGTTTCTCGAGCTTCTTGTGCGTTGCTGGATCGATACCGCTGGCGAGCAGTTGTTTGGCTTCCCGGTGCCGCTCGCGCGCTTTGGATGCCGTAAGCTCAGTGGTTAGTCCGTACACTACGGTGCCCCTTCTGCCACCGATGCGGTAATCGAACCGCCACGACTTCGAGGTAGAAGTCACGAGCAGGTAGAGGCCGTTCGCATCAAATAGCTTGAAGGGCTTGCCGTCAGTCTTCGCCTGACTGATTTCAATGTTTGTTAGAGGCATTTTTCTGTTGTTCAACATGGAAGTTATCGATGTTGAAACGATACAGATTGATATCGGAGTCGTGTGAGCTAAATAACTTTGACAGATTCCGGGTATTTTAAATATAGTAAGTGACAATGTATCTGATGGGCGAACGGCACAATGGCGGAGCAACGGACGAAGCGGGACTTTGATGCGTTGAGTGATCGCAGGTGGGAAGCGATGGCATTGCTGGATGAGGGTATGTCGCAGTCGGACGTCTCGCGGGAACTCTCCGTAACTCGCCAGACAGTGTCACGATGGGCGAAGCTGAAGGCCGCCTATCCCGATGATGAACCGTGGCGCAAGCGGCCAATGGGTCGCCCCCGTGGTTTGACGGATGAGCAGAAACTGGCATTTGTCAGATTGCTGGCAGACAGTTACGTGCGTGAGTCTGGACGACGGGGTAGAGCCGCGGCCAAACCCGCTCGCTGGACGCTTGCGCGCGTGAGGGGATTGTTGCAGGCTCAGTTCGGCGTCTCGTATAGCCTGGCGCACGTAAGAAACATCCTGGTCAGCCTGATCGGCGATGACCAGTGGCTTCTATCCAAACCGAGATTTTGGGCCGCCGTTATTGAGCTGGCTTACCCGGAATATGAAGGGAAGGTCCTCGTGGAGGATTTCGAGGACGGTTGGGAGGTGAACATGAAGATACTCCAGGAATTGCGGCAGGCACTGCGACCATGAGGGAAGAAGAGGTTCTGCCAAACCGTCGTTGACCACCTGGTGACTCGGCGACCACGGTGGTGTTGCAGAAAGCTGGTCGGCGTCCTGCTCGCTACAAGTGACCTCATGCTGAACACAGTGCAGTACGAGCCCTAACAGCGCGCGAACATCTCGGCTATGCGGAAACGCTGGGCCCGTTGGCGTCGGCATTTTAATTTGAACTGAGATTAGAGCCGATCTGGTTGATTGCAACTGGAAAGCAGAGAGTAAGCTGCAGTTCAATCAAAGGCTGTCGGGCGTTGTGGCAAGCTGGCGCATCGTCGGTGGTTTGTAATGGGCTATGCCCGAATAGTTTCCTCTCCAGCAATGCGCGTCGAGTAGTAAGTTTGGGTATGCTTTCCCCCGTTGTTTGAATGCGGATTCACGGGCGTGTCCGAAAGAGCATCGTGAGTTTTACTAAAACATAACCGAATGCTGGATCGTCAGTTCAACTCTGTTTGAGCCTCCAGGCAACGACGCCAGATGTGCTGATCTTCTCATACGCGAATAAAAATGGCCGAACTTTCCCTATCTGATGCTTTCCAGTTGTCCGGCGAGTGGTATCTTCCCGACGATAAGTCACGCTTGATCCCAGGTCAGATCCACTACAGTCAAGAGCGGACCGAGCTTCATCTCAATGAGGCGTTTCTGCCGGTAAGCGGCACTGTTCGCGCTGCGGATGAGGTACCTGCCTACTCCGTTATTCATGGGCTGACAACCAAGAGCCAGGCAGTCACCATACTTGGCGCCCAGAGGGCGGGGATTTCGGTGAATTTTGGTTCCGGCGGCATGCGTCAATCGGAAAGGGTGATCGCATCGTGGTTGCTCATTGGGGCTCACGTTGAAGCAGAAGCCACTTTCCCTGAAGTGCAGTTGCGAATTCCTGGACTACAGGTTTGGCTGTCGAAGCCGACGGTCAAGGAATCGAGTGAGATCCACGCCGAAACAGGCAGCTTCTCTCATTCGTTTCGCATCCTGCATCCTCCCGAGGACAGTATCCGTGTCCCGTCGATTAACGCGACCGTCAAGTTTGACATCAGGTGTACGTCAACTTCGGATCATTTCTCGGCGACGGTGACGTCGGCGGCTTGGGTGTCAATTCGGCCAGATACGCCACAGACTATTGGCTGGTATATGGAGCAGCAGGGAAAGCTTGCCCCCTTGCTTGCGTTTTTGGCCGGTACTCCTATGTCGCCCGATTGCATTGTCGCAGCCACAGACGATCCTCTTCGTGATGTCTCAGTGCTGGTCACGATGCGAGACGTCCGCTATTGCACGTACACGAACCTGAGCGAATTCTTCATGATCCGGGGGGCGATGGACATTGAGCTTTCTACCGTAATTGCCAGTTGGTTCGAGCTATATGCCCGCGTACAAATGCCGAGCCAACTGGCTCTTAGCGTACTGGCTTCTGAGAAGTTGTGGTTGCATGTCGAATTTCTGTCGCTGATTCAATCACTAGAAGGATTTCATCGCGGTCTGTATGCAGGTAACTACATGCCAGACAGTGACTACGAGAGAGTCAAGAAGAGTCTCGGTGATGCTATTCCGGATGATATTGGACGCGACCACCGGGATTCCCTTCGCTCGCGTATCCGTTATGGAAATCAAATTTCGCTCAGGAAGCGTTTGGATGCTCTCACGGAGATTCTCCCGATCCCGATTAGAAGAGCTATTCTCGGTGCGGACGGGAAGATACCTCGTGCATGGATTGACACACGGAACTATTACACGCATTGGGACGAAGAACTTCGCGTGAACGTGCTCGATGGCCAACAACAATATGTGGCAAATGTTCGCATGCGACACTTGCTACGGGCGCTGTATCTTCAACGTGTAGGTATTCCAGAAGTCGCCATATTGCGGTCGCTTTTCAACACATCAAGCGCATCACAACACTTGATGCAAATCAATGCTATAGACGCTCGTCGCCGTAATCCGGATGACGCGTCTGGCGTGATTATGACGGTAGGTGAGGTGGGTCCTAAGCCGGAAATCAGCAGAGCGGATGGAGACCCGCCGCAACCCGGGCCGGTGGCGGATAGCTGGCTTCGACGGCTGTTCGCGAGGTGCGGAAGCCGAAGGCGGAGCGCATAGGGACGCAGCAGCACGGTCGTCAGCTTTGGCGGGATCGCGTTAGTAGGCAGCGACATGTGACTGTTGGCCTGTTGTCGGTTGAACAACCTCCACCGGGCATCGACGTGCTGACAGACCGGGGGCAGCTTTAGTTGGCGAAGCTGTCAAGCGATAGATGTGGCGAACGTCCGTTCCCCGAGATGAGGTAGGTACTCAAGCAGCCCGCGAGCCAACGCTTCGCGGCCATTTTTGATAGACGACAGAATTTACTCATGCCGCAGCTTCGTCAGCGGGTGCGGCGCCAGTCTCGTCCTGAAACGCGAGCGGCAACTGCTGCGGGTCTAGGGCTCCATCGCCGAGCGACGTCAGCGCTTCGACGTTTAACGATGTTACACAACTGAATGCAGTGACCTGCTTGCGCTGCAGCTCTGCAAATTGTTCCGTGCAACGGCCGATGTTGTCCTTAGCGTAATTCCGGTCCTTCAGACTCTTGATATTCAGGTTGACGATAAACAGTCCCGATGTGACCGCGGCAATCGCGCCGCTGATGGCAGCGCCGGAGTCGCCCCGTACCGCTTTCCAGCCGTGTTGGAACACGGTCACGCCGTGGTTGATCAGCGGCAGGCACAGGTCGATTATCTGGAAGGTGTTGTCGGTTGCCGTTTCAAGCAGATCGTTGGCACGGCGCTGAAGCGTGCTTCGTTCGTCCGCGTTGTCCGCGGCGTCGCGCGCTATTCAAAGCCGGACGATCTCATCAAACTCGCGAGCGTCTTTTTCGAAGATCGCGACCAAGGCAGATTCGGTATCGGCCAACTGCTCCAGAATGTGGCGCAGGATGACCTCAAGTTCCCGGTCGGGTTTCTTTTCAAGGCTCTTCAGGCAGACCGTGCGAATCAGCTTCACGGCCAGCAATCCCATCATGGCGGCAGCGCTGCCGGAGCCGGGTGAAGCCTTCCCAGCGCCGAAAGCGTCGAGCAACTGGCCTGCTGGTTGAGCTAGCAAGTTGGTCTCGGGTGGCAACAGGTTCTCCATCTTGTGGGTCTCTTCGCTTGACGGCCGGGGGCTGTTATTAAAACCTTAAAGCAGCAATCGTTCAGATATTGACAAGTCTAAAGCAGGATTGTAAAGGCCACGAAAGAAGTGATTTCCCGGTATGGCAGAATCGATGAACCAAGTAGCATTATGCGAGCCTTGAACGACAAAATTCCCTGCCTGATTTACAGGGAGGATAGTGTTCAGAGGACCCGCAGGTTCCGGATTTTTCCGATGGTCGGCGACCGACTCAGGATGAGTTCCATGATGTACTCGGGCAGTAGTGCGCGTGGGATGTTGCCAGGAATCCCGTCTACGAGTTGCGAAGGAACCTGAACGATGAACGCGTCAGGATCGCTTTTGAGGCTGTGTTCGTAGCTGACTCGGCAATCCATGTCTGTATGTCGCGGTCGGTGGCATGGCGGATGGCTGATGTGGCGCTCGATCCGCAGTTTCGAATGTTGAGCGGGATACCCGGAAAACCGGCAAAAAGTCGCGAACTCTCTGCTCTGCTGTATCTCCGGGGATCGCCGCTGATCCCAATGCCGGCGTGGCAGACAGCCGGTTTGAATCCCTCGGGGAGGCGTTTTCCCGGAAGCGTGACGGTATACTTGGCGCAGAAAACGACCGTATACCGTCAAGTATACCGTCACAATGCTGTATATCTGGCTGCATTTGGCGAGACGACGGTAGACGGTCGTTTAGCCAAAAGCCGAATTACTTCAATGGCTTATGGCCGTCCTGAGACGTACTGAGCATCCGCTCCACGTACCGTGCGATCAGATCAATCTCCAGATTAACCTTCGCCCCCTCACGCAGATTCTTAAGCGCAGTCACCTCAACCGTGTGCGGGATCAGGTTAATCGAAAACTCACAACCATCGTCGCGATCCTTCACCGCGTTGACCGTCAGGCTCACACCATTCACAGTAATCGAGCCCTTGTACGCGAGATAACGTCCAATCTCCCGCGGCGCCAGCACACGCAATTCGTGCGACTCGCCAACCGGCGCGAAATGCGTCACCGTTCCAAGCCCATCCACATGACCCGACACGATATGCCCACCAAGCCGGTCATGCGCGCGTAGCGCTTTCTCGAGATTGACCTCACCCGGCTCGCCAAGCCCGGCCGTGCAGTTCAGGCTCTCGCGCGACACATCCACTTCGAACGAATCCGCCGTCTTGGCCACCACGGTCATGCAGGCGCCTTGAATCGTGATGCTGTCGCCAAGCTGTACGTCCTCGAGATCGAGGCCGCCTGCGTTGACATTCAGGCGGACGCCCGCGTCCCCGTCGCTGCCAAGGGGTTTGACTGATTCGATGCGGCCGACCGCCGCGACGATTCCGGTAAACATCGTGCTGGTTCCTTGTTTAATTCCCAGTAGGGCGGGGCGCGGATGGCGGCGCGAAGCGCGCCAGGATCCGCAGGTCGTCGCCAATCCGGTCGACGGCGTGAAAGTTCAGACGTACACGGTCTTCGAGCGCTAGCGGTGCGATCAGGCTGAACATGCCCATCGAGTCGGTGCCGAGCAGACTCGGCGCCAGATAGACCAGCAACTCGTCGACACAGCCTTCGCGCAACAGCGAGCCGTTCAATTTATAGCCAGCCTCGACGTGCAACTCATTAACCTGGCGTTCGCCGAGCACCTTCAGCATGGTAGGCAGATCCACCTTGCCGGTGGCGTTCGCCATTTGAATGATTTCCGCGCCACGATCGCGCAATACGCTAGCGCGCTCGGTGTGACGCTCATCCAGGTTGCCGCAGAAAATCAGCGTCGGTGCGCCGGCCAGAATTTGCGCCGTAGGCGGCACATCGAGCTGGCTGTCGATCAACACACGTTGCGGCTGGCGCGGCGTATCTACGGCTCGCACCGTCATGCGCGGATCGTCTTCCCTCACAGTGCCAATGCCCGTGAGGATCGCCGATGCGCGGGCGCGCCACGCATGGCCATCGGCGCGTGCCGCTTCTCCGGTGATCCATTGGCTTTCACCGGATGGCAGTCCGGTGCGGCCGTCGAGCGAGGCGGCCACTTTCAATCGCACCCATGGCCGGCCGCGCGTCATGCGCGACACAAAGCCGATGTTCAGTTCAGCGGCTTCATTGGCGAGCAGGCCGCAGCGCACTTCGATGCCCGCATCGCGCAGCATCTTGAGACCGCGCCCCGACACCTGGGGATTCGGATCTTCCATGGCCGCGACCACGCGTTCCACTTGCGCCTCGATCAGCGCGTTGGCGCACGGTGGCGTGCGGCCGAAGTGGCTGCATGGTTCGAGCGTTACGTAGGCCGTAGCGCCGCGCAGATCGTGGCCGCGCGAACGCGCATCCTTCAGCGCCCGCACTTCGGCATGGTCCTGTCCTGCCGGCTGCGTGAAGCCCTCGCCAATCACCTCGCCGTTCTTGACCAGCACGCAGCCGACGCGAGGGTTCGGATCGGTCGTGTACATGCCGCGCTTCGCGAGAGCCAGCGCGCGTTCCATATGGACGAAATCGGTTTGCGAGAACATCGGCGTCCGTTAAGTGCTGTGGCGTGTTCTGTCGTGAGTAGTGGTGACCTGATGCATGCTTCTGGCGCCTCAGACGGCCAGCGCGGCGAAGGCGCTGCGTGCCGCATCGATCGTGGCGTCGAGGATCGCGTCGTCGTGAGCAATCGATACGAAGCCTGCCTCATAAGCCGACGGCGCGAAGTACACGCCCGCGTCGAGCATCTTGTGAAAGAACGCATTGAAGCGCGGTACGTCGCTCTTCGTGACTTCGGCAAAGCTCGCCGGAATCTTGTCCGCGAAGTAGAGGCCGAACATGCCGCCGAGCGAATCCGCCGCGAACGGTACTTTTGCTTCGCGAGCTGCGTTGCTGAGTCCTTGCACGAGACGCGTGGTGCGTGCGCTGAGCGTCTCGTAGAAGCCCGGTGCCTGGATCAGTTGCAGCGTCTTCAGACCGGCCGCCACGGCGATCGGGTTGCCCGACAGCGTGCCCGCCTGGTAGACACCGCCGAGCGGCGCGAGGTGGGCCATGATGTCGCGGCGACCGCCAAATGC